>Ga0116187_1002648_pt1 | contig 17259 bp, 24 predicted proteins | sample AD_JPNNA6_MetaG_FD_89755 | JGI IMG/M metagenome (GOLD analysis project Ga0116187, IMG submission 89755) | Active sludge microbial communities of municipal wastewater-treating anaerobic digesters from Japan - AD_JPNNA6_MetaG | ecosystem: Engineered > Bioreactor > Anaerobic > Digestate | place... | reverse complement strand
CGTACCGGTTCGCCTGCGACCAGTTCACGAGTCGCGGGTACCGCAACACCCTCGACGGCTGGCAGACGAACATGCGGGCCATCGCGTTGGGGATGGAGTCGCTGCGACGCCTCGACCGCTACGGGATCGCTGCCGGCGGTGAGCAGTACGTCGGGTTCGAGGCGTTGCCGGCTGGGCGCGCAATGCCCGCGGGCGGCGACACGATGACGGTGCAAGCGGCCGCGGAGATCCTGGCGGCTGAGGCGATCGACCCGGCGGTGTCGGCCGTCCCGATCTTCACGGCGGCGGAGCTGTTGTCCCAACCGGTGGCACGGGTGAGCGCGTACCGGATGGCCGTGCGGCGCCTCCACCCCGACCAGGGCGGCGAGCCGGCCGCCTTCGTGCGGCTGAACACAGCACGCGACGTCCTCGGCGAGTACGTGCACAGCTGAGCGGCCGACGTCGGCGGGAACCACCTTCAACCGGTGCACAGAAGCAGTGAGGGAGGCACCACCGCCGCCCCTCACCACTTCCCCAGGAGAACCCCCACCATGAAGAGCATCCGTTTCCCCAAGTTCATGATCGCCGCAGCCGTCATCGTCGGTGCCGCCTCGATCACCACCGCGGCGCCGGCGTCGGCATCGACGGTCACCGGCTCGGACGTCACCGTCTCCCGCACGGTGAAGGCCGACCAGTCGGCCCCATGTGTCGACCCGCTGTTCTCGCTGTCGAACTACGTGAACTCGACCGCTGACGCCTTCACCTTGACGGTCAACGTCAACGCTCCGCTCTGCTCGCCGCTCGAGGCGAAGGCCGTGATCTACGCCATGCCCGGCGAAGGTGTCGCCTGGCCCCAGGAGCTCGTCAAGACGGTGCCGTTCACGCTCAGCGAGGCCGGCACGGTCACCGTCACGTTCTCGAAGGGTTGCGGCGCCACCCAGTTCGACGTGATCACGGGCCACGCCCCGCAGACCATCAACACCGGCTTCGATCACGGGCCGTTGCTGTTCCCCGCGCAGTTGCAGACCGCCCAGCAGTTCTGGGGCGCTCGGTGTGTCGACGAGACGACGACCACATCAACCGTCCCGGCCACCACGTCGACTGTCCCGACGTCGTCGACCACCACCGCCGCCACCTCGACTGTCCCGACGCCGTCAACCACGGCCGCTGAGGCCAAGACCACGACGACCGCGGCCTCCGCCGACGTCAACATCAGCGCCACCAGCACGGTCGCCGAACCGACGACCACGCTCGCCATCGCGGTCGCCGGACAGAGCGTCGACAACCCGGTGCCGGCAACGAGCCTGGCCTTCACGGGTTCGGCCACGAACATCATCGCCGCCCTCGCCATCGGCCTGGTCCTGATCGGCATTTCGGCCCTCGTCATCCGGGAGCGCCGCAACTCGAAGTGACCGGTACCTGACCTCCACACGAAGCGCCGTCGCCCCAGCGTGACGGCGCTTCGTCGCGTCCGGGGGAGTATCGGTCGGTTCTGCCACCCACATCTCTGCCATGTCCTCGCCCGCACGCCACCCCAAGGGCACGCCGAGCTCGCTCGGCGGCCAGTTCCGTTCAACCGACCACCACGAAAGCGACGTCGCACTGGCCGACGCCGGAACCGACGAGAGGAGCACTCGTGAGCGCGCCGAGGCAGCACTCTCGTGGTTCGCGATGGGCCAGGACACGCCACCGACGGTCGAACTGATCGACGACTACGTGGCGGTGCGGCTCGACGAGTGCACGATCAGCCTGACGATCGGAATGGACGACGGTGGTGTCACCGTCACCCATCTCGACGGTGAAGAGTTCGGCCTCGCCGAGTATCTGGAGCCGTTCGATCATTGGACCGCCGACGAGCGCGACGGTGTCGGCCTGGCCGTCCAGTCGTGCATGTACGACCTGGCCTCGTGGGCCAACGCTGGCGCAGCGGACGCGGTCGCCTCCCTGAACGCATCGCTCGGCCGCACCGACCCCGAGGTGTTGGAGAAGTACGCCTTGTTGGTCGACGAGTGGGACTACAGCCACACCCGGCTCGCCGAGCTCGCTGACGGCGATTCGACCGGCGTGTGGCGCGACGAGCTCGAGCAGTCGACCGAGCGTGGGTTCGACCTGCTGCGCCGGATCGCCGCGGCGACCCGGGCGGCGCACGACGGTCGCGTCTGCTGACGCGGTGGTGGGCATCGAACGAACCCGGCGCACATGAAGTGCATGAACGCTCCGGTCGACCTCACCGCCTACGACCTCATCCTGATCAACACGAGCGGGGGCAAGGACTCCCAGGCGATGTTGTCCTACGTGCACGAGCTGGCGACTGAAGTCGGGATTGCCGATCGTCTGGTAGCAGTGCACGCTGATCTCGGCCGAGTGGAATGGCCGGGCACAGCGGAGCTCGCTGAAACCCAGGCCGCGGCGTACGGCATCCGGTTCGTGAAGGTGTCGCGTCCGCAGGGCGACCTGCTCACCCACATCGAACAGCGCGGCATGTTCCCCTCGTCGACGACGAGGTACTGCACCTCCGACCACAAACGCGGCCAGATCCGCAAGGTGATGACGGCGCTGGCCGACGAGCACCGAGCTGCCGGCGGCGGTCGGATCCGGATCTTGAACTGCATAGGGTTGCGCCGCGAAGAATCGCCGGCCCGGGCCCGCCGCGTCGAGTTCGTCCCGGAGGGCCCGGCGAGCAACGGGCGCCGCCGCGTCGACGAATGGTCGCCGATCATCGACTGGTCGACAGCCGACGTGTGGGACACGATCCGGTCGACCGGGCTTCCGCACCACCCGGCCTACGACGCCGGCATGGGCAGGCTCTCGTGCACCTTCTGCGTACTGGCGTCTCGATCGGCCCTGGTCCGAGCAGCGCAGCTCGCGCCGGAGCTGGCGGCGGAGTACGCCGCGGTGGAGGCCCGGATCGGTCATCGCTTCAACCACAAGCTGTCGATGGCGGAGATCATCGCTGCAGCCGCTGTGTCCGAAACCCCCGTTGAGGTCTCGGCCTGGGTGGCCTAGCCGCCGGCGGGACTGCGAACAGCGTCCCGAGCTGTGTCGAAGCCTGCATAGCTCGCCAACAGCACCCATAGGTCACCACCGAGCGGGATCGCCCCGCACGGAAGGACGAACGGGTGTCGCAGCGAGCCGGGTTCGATGACGGTGACCGCCACGGGTGGAACGCCGTGTTCTGCGACCGGCTCGAGCGGATGATGCACGGCCGTGCTGCCGCCGATCTCGCCGCCGCCCCAGGCGCACTGGTGACGCTTCCGATGTTCCTGTGGGTCCCTGGAGTCGCCGCAGGACGCAAGGTCAATGCGACCGGGCCGACCGGTGGTGGCTTGCGCCTCCCGGTCCGGATGACCTGGTCGTGCGGCCACGCTGTGATTGTTGGTCGCGACGCCCCGGTCACGGTCCGGTGGAAGGCGGCGGGCCTGGGGATCAGCGCATCGGGGACAACGTCGATCACCGCTGGAGCGGGCGCACCGGCCAAACGGCGAACGACTGTTGGTCCGGCGGTCGTTTGCGACGACCTCGGCGCCCCGGCCGACATCATCGGCGTGTGGCGGACCAAGACCGCGAACGGTCAGTTCCTCGGCGCCTTGGTGTCCGACGGTCATGCGGCGTCGTGGGAGGCGCGAATGTCGATCGAGGGGTACGTCGATCGAGCGTGCCGCCTCGCCGCAGATTTCATCGCCCGCGAGATCGCCGAGTTCCGCGGTGCACCCACCGCGACATCGGTGGTCTCCGACATCACGCTCGAGAACATCGTGACGCGGATGCTGGTCGGCACGTCGAGCGACGGTGCGACCGGCGAGCGAACCGGTTCGGTCACCAACTTGTTGGCGAAGAGCCTTGAGCCCGCGACGTTTTGGCGCGTGGACCCTCAACGGTTCGTGAGGGTCTGGTTGCAACGCGACGCCGAATCGGAGGTGCGTCGTGCGATCGGCGACCCGTGGATCGCACCGAAGGTTCGCAAGGTGGCGACGGCAACAGCAGCCGCCTCGTCTCGAAGGAAGTACCCCTTCCGGCCCAAGACACAACTCAAGAAGACCAAGGAGCTCTACAACAAGAAGTACCCGGCGGACCGTCTGGGCGATCGGCGACTCGAGACAGCGTTGACGCCGGCGTCGGACCCGAACGTCGATGCCGTGGACCTCGAGCAGTTCGCCGAAGAGACCGCCGAGAATCGGCTCGCCGTATGAGGCCCGCACCGCCGCCCACACCGCTGGCGAACGCGAACTCGGCGCTCAGGTCCGCGAGGACGATGCGCGCCGAATGGTCTGTCGGAGTCGCCGAGGGCCTCCTCACGAGCGTCGACGTCATCGAGCACGCGTGCACCGTCGAGGGGCGTCCGCTGCGACGGATGAAGCTCCGCCAACTGCTGTTGAGCCAGCCGCACTGGGGACAGGCACGCACCGGCGAGGCGATGACACGGTTCGCCCGCTTCGCCGGACTGGCCCCCTCGGCCGATCTCGACGAGCTGACGGTCGGCTGGCTGATCGACAGCCGCGCCGGCGGCCGCAGGATCTCCGCGTGGCTCGACGCTGTGGAGGTCCGTCGTGACGGCCCGCCATGGCCGGGGTTCCCCTACCTACGGAAGCCGGCGTAGCCATGGATACCGACGCGTCGCACGCGGCACTGACCATCATCCACCAGACGACTGACCCGGGACGTCGCCGACGCCTCGTCGAGGACTTCCACCGCGAACGGATCGACTTCTACACCGCTGTCGCCTCCAAGGGTGCCCGTCGTTACGGTGCGCCCAGGTCCCAGATCCCCGACCTCGCACAGGAGGTCGGGATGCTCGCCGCGAAGATGGTGGAATCCTGGGACCCGTCCCTGATGAAGTTCGAGGCGATGCTGCACGTGGTCGCGTCGCGTCACATTCGCGAGCTCGTCAACTCGCCGGCGTGGGTCGGGGTGTCGGGAGCCTCGCTGCTGAATCGGCGACGGGGTCACCTGATCGCGACCCAGCGTCGCCTGGCCCGTGAGCACGGGGTGGAACCGACCGACGAACAGGTCGTTGAGGCGTGGAACCGCGAAGCCAAGACGCGTTTCGGTGATCCTGGACGCGCCGGGATGATCGCGTCGCTGTCGGATTTCACCGGGGTCAGCGTCATGCCGCGGGAGCCGCAGGGCGACAGCGACTCGACCGCTTGGGCGTCTCCGGGTTCGCCCGACATGTTGGCGGACACGTCGGTGTTGTCGGCGGAGGAGTCACCAGAGTTCGTGGCTGCGGTCATCGAGGCCGCCCGAAGCGTCAGCGACGAGCTCGGCACGGTTGCGGAGGCGTGGCTGGGATCGTGGGGCCCAGGGGAGACTCGACGCTGCGCCGAGATCCGCGAGGTCGCGGCGGCCCTGGGTCAGAAGTACGAGTGGGTGCGACGCCGCGTGAACCAGCTGAAGGTGCTCGCTGTTGAGGTCGCGGTCACGGACTTCGGGATCACCTCTCCATGAGCGCCGGCAACCGCCTGACGACGTCGGGGGTGAGCCGGTTGCGGAGATCGCGCAAGGTCTGGGAGATCGCCGACTCGCTGACGCCGTAGTGGTCGGCGATCGCCTTCTGGGACCAGGACTTGTCGGCGGTGATGAGCTGCAGCACCCGGAGGTGGCGTTCGGTGACCAGCCCGGGGATGGACCGGAGCTGGTCGAGTATCTCATCGGCGGAGTACCCCTCGACGGCTCCTTCGGGGTCGCCGTCGGTGGCGACCTGCTCGGCGCCGGGTTCGGCTGGCGGCTCGTCGCGATACAGGGCCCGGAGGGCATCGAGGGCCGCGTAGTGGCCCTTGAAGTGGCACCAGCCGACCAGTGACCGCTGCTCCGGGTCCCACGATTCGACGGCTCTCCACGCTGCGATGGCGGCGACTTGGCGGATGTCGTCTCGGTACCGTGCCGGGGTGAGGCTGACGAGCCGTCTGACCGCGTAGGTCCGATCGACGGTTTCCCATGGCCACCGGTCGGTGAACTCGTCGAGGAGTCGACGTTTCTCGTCGCCGATGTCGAGTCCGTCGAGCACGGCGAGGTCGCGCCCTCGACGTGCGGCGAGTGTGTTGTGTTGCACACGGTGAACATGCGTAGAAGCAGGTCCCCGGGCGGGGGTTGGGCCGCTTTGGCCGGGTGTTAGTCGTCAACGATGCGACGCCGCTCCGCAGGATCCATGGACGGGTCGGCAACGTGGGGGCTCGCCACTGTGCTCATCGCACCGTGGCCGGCTCCGCGAACCCCACATGGGCGGCCTGGACGATGTGGGGGAGCCGCGCCAACTGCCGGACGGTCAGCGTCGCAGCCCGGGTACGGAACGCCACCTTGTTGGTGCCGACGGGGCGGGCGAATCCGAACGTCTGGGCACGATAGAGGGCACGCGGCAGCGGCCCCTTCTCGCCCTGGGCGGTGCCGAGGCCCAGGGCAGCGGCAGTGAGCTCGAGGTCGATTCGGAACCCGCCGGGTGCGTGGTCGAGGCCGCGGGCGATTCGGCGCACGAGGACCAGTGTTGAGGGGCCGAGGATCGGCAGCCAGAACCGTTCGACATACTCGCCGCGAAGGTCGTGGCCACCGTCAGCGTGAGGCGCGTCCCACGGATGGATGTCGAGCACATGGCGCGCAGCAGTGGTGTCGGTCATGCCAACTATGTGGCCCGGTCCCGGGCGCTTCCCGCCATCGAGCCGGCGGGGTGGGGATCGCGCCGGCGGCGTCCTGGCCGCTGTGGCCGGGCACGACACGTCCTCGACGGCGCGGGAGCGCGAAGCTACCGTCTGGCCATGTCGCCTGAGATCGATCCAGCGATTGCAGCAGCGTTACGAGCTCGTGAGGCACAGGATTCGCAGAGCCAGCGTGCCGCCGCGGAACAGGCTCGCTACCAAGCACGGCTGGAGAGCCTGCATGTGCTGTCCCCTCGAGCCCAGGACATGATCCGCCAGACGATTCGTCGGACGAAGGCAACGAAGGTGAAGTTGCCCGTTGTGCGTGGGGGGTCCGTAAAGCTCACGTGGTTGTGTCGAGGATGGGTCCTGACCACGTACCTGTTCGACGTGATGGACTACGACTCTCAGTCGATGGGTACCCGCGAGGCCCCCTCGGTCGCCCTGCGGGACAACGGCGAACTCCGCTACCGAAACCACCCGATGACCGTCGGTGACTGGGAGACCGCTGTCGGATCGGACGACCGTCTCGCTGAGTTGCTGGCCACGATCTGGTAGAGCGCTGACCCACGCCTCAACCGGGTCTGGTCGGTGAGGGCCGGCCGGGTGCAGATGTCTTCGGCTCAAGCCCGGCGAAGGGCGGGGTTATCGGATGCGCAGGGTGGCGTACCAGATGTCGTGATCCGAGCATCGAGAGGGCGAGCACGGAACCGCTGAAAAGGATCGGACAACGGTGGCGTTCGTCCAGATCTGGTCGATCTGGTCGGTCGGCGTCGCTCGAACGAGCCCGAGCGTGTTCGCCTCCATGCGCGAGGCTGGCCTCGAGTTGAAATCGCCAGAGATCACAATGAGATCGCCGGGGCGGCGGACCAGGCCGACAAACGCGAGCAGCTCGGTCTGTTGATTCCGCCGAGCATTGTCTTGCGCGGTACCTGCTTGTGCAGTGAGGTGCGTCGAGCAGAAGGTCGCCCAGCGGGTGGAGATCACACCCCGTTGACAGACAACCCCGCGGGGGTCACCCGTCGGATCCTTCTGGGCAAAGACCCTGTTGATCGCCGGTTCGTAGGCGCCGGTCCAGGCTGCTCGTACCGCATTGCCGTATCCGGGGCCACTCGTGTGGCAGCCCGGCTTGGTGTAGCCAAATGATCGGATCATCGGCTGTGGGTCTCGGACACCTTCAGCGGGGTCGGTGCTGGTGAGTCGTAGTTGGCAGACCTCTTGAGTGCCGATGAACGATGTCCCCGTCGCGAAGGTCGCCTTGTAGCCGTTCGGGTAGGCGTCGGCGCCGCCGGCCTGGTTGTAGGTGGCAACGATGATCGTCGTCGCTGGCGTCGGTGTTGATGCCTGGGCGGTGCCGCTCGACCAGACTGCGACGCGGCTGTTCCCTGATGGGCGGTACATGACGAGGTTGCCGTCGGTCTGCATCACGAGGTACGACCCGGCCCCCTTCATGCCGGTCGCCCAGTACGCGGCGCCGTTGGAGTAGAGCACGAGATTCCCGTCGCTCTGCATCGCCAGGTAGGAGTTGGAGCGTCCCGGCGTCTTGGTTGACCAGATCGCGGTGCGCCCGCCGACGGTCGGCTTGTAGATGACGGCGTTGCCGTCGCCCTGCATGACGAAGGTGTAGCCGTTGGAGGAGCGGATGGCTTGCTCGTTGGCCAGCGTCTCGTTGGCGTAGAGGGTGTCGGTGCCGGCTGCGGCGCTCGAGGTGGGCAGGTAGAGGAGCGACGAGACGATGCCGAGGCCTGCGGCCACTGCGATCACTCGCCTGAACGGACTTTTGATCATGGCCACCCCAATGCTGTTGGTCGTCGCGGTGCTGAACAACATCCACCGCCGATGACCGGAAGCTAGTTCGGCGACAGCTGGTCGAGAAGGGCGCAGGTCACTTTTGGGCAGGACTGCTCACGGGCGGGGCGGGGGGTGGGGATCGCGCCGGCTCGGAACACATCTCCGGCATGACTCGGTCGCATCGACTCCGAATCGCCCTCCTCGCCGCCGTATCGATGATGGCCGCCGCATGCGGCGGCACCACCTCGGTTGACGCGCCCACCACCTCCTCGACCCAGAAGGCTGGGACGCTTCGGGTGCCGGCGGACTTCCCGACGATCCAAGACGCAGTGGACGCCGCCAAGCCGGGGGCGCTGATCCTGATCGCGCCGGGGATCTACAACGAGGGCGTCACCGTCGAGACCGAGGACCTGACGATCCGTGGGGAGGACCGCAATACGGTGATCCTCGACGGTGGTGACCGCTTCGAGAACGGGGTGCTGGCGTTCTCCAACGGCACTGTCGTCGAGAACCTGACGGCCCGCAACTTCAAGGGCAACGGCATCATGTTCTCCGGTTCCTACGGCGACAGCCAGATCCTCGACGGGTTCCGGGGCAGCTACCTCACCGTCTACAACAACGGCCTGTACGGGGTGTACGCGTTCGCCGCCAAGAACGGGCAGATCGACCACGTGTACGGGTCGGGCCATCCCGATTCTGCGGTGTACGTCGGCCAGTGCAACCCGTGCAACACGACGGTCACCGACTCGGTGGGTGAGCTCAACGCGGTCGGGTTCCAGGGCACCAACGCCGGCGGCGGCCTGATCGTCACCACGTCGGTCTGGTCCCGCAACCGGGTCGGGATCGAGTCGACGTCGTCGACTCGCGAGCAGGTCTACCCACAGCGCAATGCGACGTTCGTGGCGAACCTCGTCTCCGACAACAACGGCGACGGCACCCCGCAGGCCACCGACGCTGCCGGGGTCGGCATCGCTCTGTCGGGAGGTCAGACCAACATCGTCGACCGCAACGTCATCGTCGGCAACGCGGCGTCGGGCGTGATCGTCACCAGCGGCGAAGGCTTCGAACCGAAGGGCAACACCGTCAAGAACAACACTCTCGCCGGCAACGGTGTCGACCTGGTGTTCACGACCACCACGGGGGCACAGGACGACAACTGCTTCGAGAACAACCAGTTCACGACGTCGTCGCCGACAGCGATCGAGCAGGCGCTCGTGTGCAACGCGGCGGGCACGGCGAACGGCACCGAGCCGACGATCCCGGTCCCGACCCACGCCGACTACCGGACGGTGCCCGCGCCCGGCCCGCAGCAGTCGATGCCGAACGCGTTGACGGCGAAAGCGAAGCCGGCCCGCGGCCCGCTCGAACTCGTCTACGCCGACCTCACCGCGCCGGACGCTCCCGAAGCGCCATGACCACGCTCGCGGAGCCGGCGTGGGTGGTGTGGGATCGGGTCGCGGCGTACGCGGTCGGCACGACCGATTCACCGGCCGCGCTGGCGGAACGGTTCGGGGTCGACGAGGACCTGGTCGAACACGAGCTCGGCGAGCGATCGATCCACGTCTGCGCGGACTGCGGCTGGTGGTTCGACGAGGAGGCCGACGGTGCGTCCGACGACAACTTCGACCCGGTGTGCGCCGACTGCCAGTGATCGGTTTAGGCCCAGGCCTCGCGGCATAGAGCACCACCACCAGGACCAGAGAGGACAGACAGAAGCCGTGAGCACAACACGTGAGCCCGAAATCGATCTGGCGGCTCGCCTCGCTGCGCTGGAAGCGTTCGCGGAGTTCATCCCGCTCGAGGATCGCCGCTCGTTCGAGGGGGTGATCGAACTCCGAGGTTCAGGCCTGCTCGAGGACGAGTGGACGCTCACGTCGGCGGCACGTGACTCGACGGTCCTGGCAGTCACCGCCTCGCACTGGAAACGTCGCAACGGCCAGCCGGGCACGCTGGTGGTCGGTCCACCCGACCTCGACGACGGTGTGTGGCAGGTGCGGGTCACGTACATGCCCGCCGGCGAGCAGCTGCTCAACTGGTTCACGGTGTCGGGCCCGACAGCGACGGCCGCTGTGGTCGGTGCGATCGAGGCGTTCCCCGAAGGTGCCGCCCGATGAGCACCGAGCCGCTCGAGGTCCCGATCGTCTTGCTGGGCTCAGGCGCCGTGGTGCCTTGCGTGGCGAGCCCTGGCGACGCCGGCGTCGACCTGCGCTCCACCGTCGACCTGGTGATCGATCCCGGCGGCCATCGTGCGATCGTGCCGACCGGTGTCGCCGTCGCGATCCCGGCGGGATACGCGGGGTTCATCCAGCCCCGGAGCGGGCTCGCAGCGAAGCACGGGGTGACGGTGTTGAACAGTCCCGGACTGATCGACTCCGGCTATCGCGGCGAACTCAAGGTGGTGCTCGTCAACACGGACCCGGTCGAACCGTTCGTGGTGTCGGTGGGGGACCGGATTGCGCAGCTGGTGATCCAGCGGGTGGTGGAGCCAGTCTTCGTGGAGGTGACGTCGCTGGACGACACGGTGCGTGGCGCCGGCGGTTTCGGCCACACCGGCCGTCGCTGAGCAGGCCGACGGGTCGGCCTGCACCGCACATCGGGCAATCTTCCCCGTGTCAGCCCTCCCGGCTGTCTGCGGCCGCCATCCTTGGTCGCATGCACACCCACGTTGACGTAGCGAAGGACACGGCGGCCGCTGTCCGGCGCCGGCGCATCGAGCTCGGGCTCACCCAAGTGGAGGCGGCGGGCCGCAGTCGCGGTCAAGTGTCGGTGGCGACTTGGCGGGTACTCGAGAAAGGGTTGCGTTCTTCGTTTCGGGAGCGCACCGTTGCCGGCGTCGGTGTCGCTCTGGACTGGCCGCCCGACGCCCTCGTGAGAGTGAACGCCGGCGAGACACATCTGCCGACGGTGTGGCGCGATGAAGGTGGCCACCAGGCAGGAGATTTGCCACCAACCGTTCGCGCGAGGTTGGTCGAGCAGGATCGTCGCATCACTGAGCTTGAGCACCAGGTCGTCGCGTTGCGGAGGCGTCAGCGGTACCGGCGCCTGTCGCCAACGATCACGATGAGACAGCGGAGCAGGCCGGCGATGCCGATGGCGGAACTCACGAAGTAGACCGACAAGACCGTCTCCACGCTGCGATATGTCGCGGCAGGCCTAGCGAAGTGGTGTTGCCGACGGGATGCCGAGCTCGAAGCGCAGCGCTGCTTCGGCGGTGATCGACACTTCGTGGCGAAGCAGATACGTGAACCAGTAGAGCCATTCGGTGGTGTGCCCGGCGTCGACGGGCGCGGCGACATGGGCGAGTTCGTGGAGGGTGGTGATGATCGAACGGCCGAACGGGTCGTCGGGGAGCGTCACGGTCCCGGTGACCGCGGACGCGTATGCGCAGGTCGATCGGGCGGGGATCCATTCGACGAGCTCGAGGGGGATCGTGTGGCGGTCGGCGACATCGAACAGGAAGTCCTCCACCTCGGACCGGGTGTTGAACACCCGGTGCTCGTGGTCGGGGAGGGCGCGCCGTTCGACGTCGTAGGTGTAGGTCGCGGTCACTGCGAGAGTGCCTTGCGTTGCCCGCCGATCCCGGTCTGGTGGCCAGTGAACCGTTCGCCGGCTGCGGCACCCGCGGCGCGACCGGTGTGGCTGCGAGCGCCGCTCATCCGGGTCGTCCTGGTGCGGGGGAACTTGGCGGTGAACGCCTCGTCGACCCGCTCCTTCTCGGACAGCTGGACGAGGGCGACACCTCGCCGCTCCTCGACGGTGAACGACTCATCCGCGGCAGCACGGGCTGCGGCATCGGCGGTGCCGAGCACCTGCCCGATGGTGGAGGCGTAGCCCTGCAGGAAGGCGGCGCGGAAGCTGCGGGCGTTCTCGCGGGCCGGCGGACGGGCCTTGAGGAGTTCGCCGGTGGCGTGCATGTTGACGGCGGTGAGCAGCATCTCGAAGTCGTCGAGCTTCGACTTGGTACCGAAGGCGCACAGGACGTTGTTGGCGCCGGATTCGGTGCGGACACACTTCAGTCGGAACACGGAGGCGATCTGTACGGCGATGAGGAGCTTCCCAGCGCTGTAGGGGGCTTCGAACCGGAAGTCGCGGTGAGTGACTTCGTCGGACTGAACGTTGCCAGCGGCGGCGATCGCATCCTGGGACAGTCCGTGGAGAGTGATGAGCTCCTGGGCCTTCGCGAAGAACGCTTCGGCCTCCTCGGGGAAGTCGGTGGCCTGAGCCTTGTCGAGCAGCTTGCGCACGGTTTCGGTCATGTCGGACATCGGTGGTTCTCCTCGGTTCGTTCGCTTGTTCTCCACCTATGTGGCCGGGTTCGCGCCGATGCCCGTCACCTTCTGCGCGGCTAGGACTTCTGGGTCTCGAAGGCGAGGGAGTAGGTCGCCGAGTTGAACGGGGTCCACTCGACAACGACCCCGGTGTGACCGGGCGTCCACTCGTTCACCACGGACACGTCGAGACTCATCGACGGGTGTTCGTGGTGGTCGGGCCGCCCCCACCGAATTGCGTAGGCCGCGATCCTGCGGAGCAGTTCGGCGAAGAGGAGCAGGCTGTCGGGGTTCGGTGCTGCAGCGGTGTCGGTCATGGTGTTGATGTGCACCGGTTGGCCACGGTGCCCGCCTCTCGACGATCAATCGGTCGTCTTGGGGTACGGCACGGCCGGCAGGGCGAGATGGACTCGTCGGCGTTGAGCGGGCGTCCCGATGCGGAAGCAGTAGCGCCAGTTCCCGCGATGTCGGAGCTGGACGGCGCCGACATCGGCGAGCGCCGCACTGAGCCATGCCGCGGGAACCTCACCGCTTCGAAGGGGTCGAGCTCCGAGCTGGACGAGGTGGCGTTCCACGTAGTCGTGGCCACGGTCCTGGCGTCGCACCTTCTGCGCCGCTCGGTCGTTGAGGACCTGGCCGTCCGGAAGGAGGGTGAGGGTGCGTGCCGTCGAGCGGCCGCACAGTTGGGCGTTGGTCGCTTGGTAGATGATGCCGACGTGGCCGGGGTGGACGATGCGGCCGGCGACGATGCGTGGCACCGGGTCGGCGAACGACACGACACCGCGCACGCCGCGAGCGGCAGCCTCTTCGAAGCATCGGGCGATGAACCACGACTCGCCGTTGGCAGGCACTGTGTCGTCGAGGACGAGGCGCGAGAGCTCGACGGATTCGATGAACGGATCGAGGCCCGGGAACGGGATGGTAAGCACTCGCGCCGAGGCCGGGATGCCGAACACGAGAACGCCAGCGAGCCTGGCCCCGTCGAACAGTCCGAACCGGTACTTGGATGCCGGGTAGCTGCCCGAGTAGTGGTTGGCGACGATGTACGCCTTCGCGACCGCCTCATCGATCTGCTCGACGACGTAGCGGTCCGCATCGAATCCGCCGTCGGAGGTGTGCCGCCAGGTTGGGGTGCGAGCGGCCCAGCGTTGGCAGTGGTCTTGGGCGGGGTTGATCTCGGTGAGCGTTCGGATCACTGATGCGATGCCCAGTCGAGGTAGGCAAGTTGTTCGGGCCAGATCCACTCCTCGCCGTCGGTTTCGACGTAGCTGTCGGTCCGAAGCGACTCCCACGCTTCGGTGATGGCGGCGCCGTAGGTGAACGTGTGGCGGGCGATCGCGTTGTCGACGAGACGAGCGTTGATGCGTCCGCCGTTGGCGAGGAACAGGTCGCGGATGAAGTTCGAGGGGTCGGCTGGGACTCGTTCGCCGGTGTCGGGCATGTGCGCCGGGAACTCGCCGCTGCGACTGACGTGCGGAAGTTCGGTCTGGTGCGGGGCGGTGTCGGTCATCGTTGCTCCTCGGTGCGGTGTGTCGTCGCGACGTATGTGCACCGGTCCGGGCCGACCCCCACCTCGGACGACGCACCCCGTGTCTGCGAGCAGTCCGGCGGAGCATCTGGGATCTAGCGTGCTCGGGGTGAGCGCGCGCGGCTACTCGATCCCGACCATCAAGCGGTTGTGGGCTCTGTCGGGTAACCAGTGCTACATGCCGGAGTGCAAGGTGCCGTTGGCGTTCGTCGACGCGGAGCATGTGATGGGCGACATCGCTCACATCTGTGCGGCGAACCCGAAGGGTTGCCGGTTCGATCCGTCGATGACCGACAGCGAGCGGGCTGCGTTCGAGAATCTGCTGTTGATGTGCCCGACACATCATCGGCTCGTCGACAAGGTGTCGTGCGACCAATGGTCGGTCGATGAACTCCGGAAGATGAAGGCCGCCCATGAGACAGCGAACCATCCGACGTCGCTGCCGGAGGAACTGCTCGGGTGGGCGGCGCGCGGTTCGCTCCACCTGCTCGAGGTGGCCGAGGCGAACGATCTCGGTCATGCCTCGGCCCGCCGGCCGAGGCAGCCGGGCCCGATGCGTCCCGGCATCACTGCGTCGGGTGGCGTGCCCGGTCGTCGGGTGCAGAAGGTTCAACCGGTACCGTCGGCCCCTGGCACCGGGTGGTCGGTACCACCTCACGAGCAGAGCGACGGGTTCATCCTCGACAGCTCCGCGGTCAGCCGCGATCAGCTGGGCCCCGACCCCGGCCCCGACCCCGACGGCGAGCCACCGGTGCCGGGGCCGCGCTTCGGTCAGGCACGCTTCGGACAATCGCGGTTCGGCGTCAACGATCCTGGGGCGGCGGTGTCGGTGATGCCGTCGCCCGAAGAGGCAGCCAAGCACGAGGCTCTCGCGGCGGCCGCGGAAGAGGACCGTCTCGGAGACGAGCTGTCGTCGAGACGGTCCCGACCGGACAGCTGAGCGCGGCCGCCGGACGACAGGCAGTTACGCCGCGAGCTCCTCGAGATCGATGGTGGTGACGCACGGGATGTTCGGTGCGCCCGGGGCCCGGAACGGTCCGTCGAGCCGGTGGTAGCCGTGGCACAGCCAGCAGATGGTCCCGCCTTCGGCGACCCACCCGCCGATACAGCCTTCGCCGTCGCACGCGGGGCATCCTCCCGGTGTGCTGACCGAGGTGAAAGTGCCGGCGTGGATGGCGTGACCGCCGGGCGCCCACGTTCCGGTCAGCGACTCGGTTGGCATGTAGGCGAGGGGGTGCGGGTGGTTCCAGATGTAGACCGCGTTGTCGCCGGGTCGGATGTAGATGTGCGGGGCCGACGGCGGATCAGGGGTGACGTCGACCATGGGCAGGAGTCGACCGGTCCAGGTTCCGTGGATTCGGCCTGTGGTGTCGGCGAGCAGCATCGTGGCCAAGCCGACCGGCAACTCAATCTGGCCATCGGAGCAGTCGAGACACTTCCCCTTGCTGCCGAACAGCCCGTCGCTCTGGAGCTGGATCGGATGCCTCCCATACCCTCCGCAGGTCGCGCAGGTGAGGTCGAGCGGAGCGACGCCGACCCAGGGGTGGGTGACTACGATCTCGAGGTCGGCTCGCTCGAGGACGAGCATGGGCCGCCGATCCTCCATCCGGAACTCGGGGCGAGTCGCTCGTGCGTTCTCTTCGTCGGCGACGTCCTCCGCATTCTCGATGATCCACTCGACGGTGGTCGACCGTTCGTCGGCGTAGTCCTCGGCGTTGTCGATGACGTGCTCGACGGTGATCCGCTCGGCGGCGCTCACGTGAGCCCCTCGCGGTCGGTGGTGTCGACGGGTCGGAACGACAGTTGGTGGTTCGGGTTGGCGACGAGCGCGGCTCGCTCGCGTCGTGCCACCTCCTCGTTCTCGAAGAACACTTTGACCGGAAACGCTGCACCCTCCGGCCGGCCGCATAGCAGCCAGCCGGAGGTGCCGCGGTAGGTCGATCGTCGGACCTGGAGGCTCATGCTGCGTCTCCAAGATCGATGGTGGTGATGCACGGCTGGTCGGGCAGACCAGGGACTACGAACGGGATGCGGCGACGATGGCGATTCACGCTCTCGATCAGGTCGGCCATCAGGTCATTGGGGCCGAGGCGTCCGGCGTGAGCGGTCTCGACGCTCGCCTCGTATCGGCCGACGTGGATGGCGTGGCCGCTGATACCCCACACGCCGACGACCGGCGAGTCATCGTCGATAGGTGGACCGTCGACCAGCGACGCGATGTCGAGCACTTCGGTGTCGTGGAGAGTGCCCCACACGTTGCCGGTGGTGTCGGCGAGGAGGAGCATGCTCGGGCAATCAGGGAGCGACGCCTTGCCCTCGGCGCAGTTCGGGTTCGGGCACCAGCGACGCGGCTGGTGGTCGTCACACGTCATACCGCACGGGAGCGATGCTGACGCGCCGCATCGGCCGCACTTGAGGTTCCAACCGCCTCCGCACGTCGGGCAGGTGAGGTCCAGGCCGGGGACGCCGACCCACGGGTGGCCTGCAGCGACGAGCGCGGCGTGGTGGGGGCGCAAGATCAGGGCGGCGGTCACTCGATGACCTCGCGGCACAGGATCGCTTCGACCCAGCCGCGCCCGGTGCCGTGCTCATGGAACTCGCAGTTGTCGTCGCCGATGTTGTCGTGGTCGGCGACGACAACGGCGCGCCAGGTGACGGTTCGGACCGGTTCGTGGTCGTACTGTTGGGCGATCGTGGCAGCAGCCTCTTCGTCGAGGCGGACGTCGTGTCGCGATGTGGCGACGACGACCGCCATCGAGGCGTCGTCAGAGTCGTAGCCGTCGATCACTACCCAGTCGCCCGGCTTCATCATCATGCTGCTCTCCTTGACCTGGTGGGTTGATCGTTGGCAGCACCTATGTGCGCCGGTTCGGTTCGAGTTCCGCCTGCCCTTCTCATGGAGGCGTGGCTGAGCGGTAGCAGCGTCCGCCGAGCCATTCGACCCGTCGACGGTGATGGAGAAGTCGGAGCGCGGCTTCAACGTCGGCTTCTCGGGTCTTCGTCAGGCCGGCGAGCAGCCACGAGTCGGTGTGGCCGGGCCGTCCCGCTGGCGCCTCGTTCTCTATGG
>Ga0116187_1002597_pt1 | contig 17546 bp, 18 predicted proteins | sample AD_JPNNA6_MetaG_FD_89755 | JGI IMG/M metagenome (GOLD analysis project Ga0116187, IMG submission 89755) | Active sludge microbial communities of municipal wastewater-treating anaerobic digesters from Japan - AD_JPNNA6_MetaG | ecosystem: Engineered > Bioreactor > Anaerobic > Digestate | place... | reverse complement strand
CGTTACTAGTTCCGGACTTACTTTATTGGTGAGAGGATTATAATTTTTAAATTAATAAACTAGCCCCTATAGCTGCAGCTTTTTGATTTTGTCCGATAATCCATTTAGGCCTATTAGGGGTTAGGCTTCGTTCGTTTATTATTTGTTTTACTACTGGTAAATAGGTTTTATAGTATCGGCTAACTCCTCCAGTTAAAATTATTACTTTAGGATTGAGGAGGTTATTAAGATTAACCATAGCTAAACCTAGGATTTTGGCAAATTTTTTTACTTTTTGTTGCGCCTGATAATCGCCTTCTTGGGCAGCAGTAAAGAGGCGGCCGGCCGGATGACCCATTATTTTGTGGTAATAATATTCTAAATCAACTTCAGTTTGTTGATCAATAATCATGTGCCCAATTTCACTGCTGATACCTAATTCGGGGATAATATTTTTTCCATTTATAGCAATTGCTCCTCCAATGCCAGTACCGAGGGCTAGCACCACAAAAGTTGTGGTTTTTAAGGATTGGTGGCTCATTAAATAGGCCCGCAGAAAACAATTAACATCATTATCTAATGATATTTTTTTATCAGGGAATTCTTTAGCTAGAAGGTTATTTAAATTTTTGTTGTTTAATACAGTTAGGTTAGGACAATTTATTATTTGGCCGTTTTTAATTATTCCAGGTATGCCAATTCCAATAGTCTCAGGAACACTTTTTATTTTATCGGCCGCCCTAATTAATCGTTTAATTTCTAGATTAATTTGCTCAATTAATACTGGCAGGCTATCTTTCATAATTGGCTGTCGATGGGCAGCATAGACCTTTCGGCTCTGCTGGTTATATAACAGGCCAAAAATTTTAGACCCTCCAATGTCTAACCCTATGCTTAGTTGTTGTTTCATAAAGATTGGCTAAAAAGATTTTTAATAAATTCCCAATATTCACTATTACCATTTACTTCTTTTTCCCAATACCACCATTCTACCCCCCAAAGATAAAAAGTTTTAAAACCACCTTGGCGGCTGTATTCCAGGATGTCTTTTAATTTGTCTAAATTCATTGTTCGATCTCTTTCCTCTTTTGGTAAAGTGAAATAAGGCTGACGACCCCATGGCTCAGCCTGCATTTCAATAACAATGATTTTAGCATTAGTAAATAATTCAGTAATATTAGCCTTTATTCTAAAAAAGTTAGGAGTGAATGGATAGGTTATATAATGTTTGAGGGTTTTGCTATAGGTATGGCGATAGATTGAGGTGCCCATGATATCGGCTCGTTTGGCAGCGGGAATCCAAACACTTAATTCTCCACTGTCAGTGATGATAATTGGTTTTTTAGTATTTTGGCGAGCTAGGGCTATCTCTTTGTCTAAAAGTTTAATATCTAGTTTTGGGCATTCGCCAAAGCCAATTAAAAATGGCTCATTTTCTATTTGCCAGGCAATTACCATGGGGTTATTGTCATATCTATTAATGGTTTCTTGGATATAATTAAGTAATTTTGTTTGCTGATTTTCTTTATCCTGCTGGGCATACCATTCTGGATAGTGACATTCTGGCCAGCGAGGCAAGCGGGCCCCAACAGCTAAAATTATATCTACCCCTCTTTGACTTGCTTGATCTATTTGCCAATCTAATTGGCTAAAATCATATTCTCCTTCATTTTTTTCAATTATTGGCCAATAAGCTATTAATCTTAAATGTTTAACCCTTAGATCATCTAGCATTTTAATATAAGCATCACGCCAATCTAGGCCCATATCATTTAAAACTAATGGGGAAAAAGTTAAGCCATAGGTAAGTTCTTTTGGCGGGTAGATTGTCCGTTGGGTTAGTCTAATCCAGAGTAAACTGAGGATTATTAAGCAGGTCAGAATAATAACAAAACGTCGCCAATGTTTCTTGATTTTCTTTATCATAATAATAAAAACAGTCCTATATTAATTAAAATAATACCAATTAGTTTATGCCAGATATTATCGCGATTAATTTCTTGTTTAAGTAGCTTGGGATAGTGTTTGCCCATAAAGAAGACGATTATTAGTAAAAATAGATATTGTAACCCTTGCAGACTGTTGACTAAAGAAACATCAGCTAATGATATAGCAAAATTAGTCATTACAAAGGCAATGAAGGCTGCTAACCGGATACCCAAGAATAGCGGCCAACTTTTTACAGTGGCCTGACGTCGCGGGCGATTAAAAATTAGCCTTCTATTTCTAGCTGGAACTAATAGTAATAAGGCCCCTAGAAAACTACCCAGCCTAGTCCAGATGAATGAATTAGCAAAACCCTGAGAGTCATATATAAATTTTATAAATACATAGTAAGTCGCAAAAACAAAAGAAGCCGCTAGAGAGTTAAATAAAAGACGGCCAGTACTGCGCATGCTGGCTTTATGGGGTTGGAGAAATTTTTTTATTTTAATCCACCATTTATGCCAAAGAGTGTTGTGGGGGTTAAAAGAAACAAAACCACTGCCGACAATTAAAATAATAAGGGCTGCCAATTCTTGTGATGTTAAATTGTGTCTGCCGATTAAAAGATTTAAAAGCAGAGTAAAAAATGGGATAAAAGAGCCAGCTATTGGTACTACTTTAGTTGTTTCACCTTGATGTAGTGCTTTATACCAAAAATAGAGGGCGGCCATAAAAATTAAACCAGCCAAAAGATCTAATAATAGCCAGCCAAACGTTGGTATGTGTCGATTAAATATAAAAAGAACACAATTGCCAATACTCCAGATGCCCACATAAAAGGCATAAGATACCGAAGAATGAACTTTTTGTGACAGGAAATACTTATCTGCCAAGTATACTACTCCATTTAAAAGATTAGCTAAAATCGTAATTATTAGCCACATATTTTATAATCCATTGTTTTTACAAATATTAGCATAAACCTTGCTACTGGGGCGGGGTTGGCGTTTAAGTGAGGGGTAATCAACGGTATAAAGCCCAAATCGAGGCGTAAAGCCCTTATCCCACTCAAAATTATCCAATAATGACCAATAAAAATATCCTTTTATATCACAACCATTCTGGATAGCCCGATGGACCATCTTTAAGTGCTCTCTAATAAAATCTGCCCTGTATTGATCTTTGGCGTCAGCTATTCCATTTTCTAGAATATAAATGGGCAAATTATATTTTTTAGCTGACATTAAAACATCGTATAATCCATAAGGATTTATGGGCCAGCCCAAATCGCTATCTGGTAAGTTATCTAAAGAACGTCGTCCTAGACCAATTAGTTTATAAAAATAGTAATTAATACCTAGATAGTCTTGGTAGCCGCTAATTTTTTGAAAAAAATAATCATTTATAATATACTTGGCAATTTTATTTATTTTTTTATTAAACCAATAGTCATTAACTGGTTCAAAATACTGGCTATTATTGGCAATGCCTACTGAGCATTTTTTATTGGCTAAATGCAGGCTTTGATAAGCCAAGGAGTGGGCTTGAATTAGGTTGTTTACCACCTTTTGCCAGGCGTTTAAATTTCTCTTTTGCGGTGGCCAATGACCTCGCCCATAAGCATTCCAGGCGTAAATCATCGGTTCGTTAATAGTGCACCAAATTTCTACCCCAGTAATATTTTGGGCCAGATAGATGACATAATTATTAAATATGTGTGGTGCAGCCTGATTTTCCCAGCCGCCGATAGTTGAAAACCATAATGGATGAGTAAAATGATGAAGAGTAACTACGGGTTTAATTTTTTGTTTGAGGCATTCATTAATTACTGCTTGGTAGTGCCGTAAGGCTTTAGTATTAAATTGTCCTTGTTTGGGTTCAATCCGGCTCCATTCAATAGAAAAGCGGTAGGCGTTATTGTTAAGTTTTTTAGCCAGACCGATATCTTTTTTAAAGTAATGATAGGAGCCACAAGCAATACCAGACACAGATCCATCAATTGTTTTACCCGGCTCCCAGACAGACCAATCATTAAGATTGTTGCCCTCTGTTTGGTGGGCAGAAGTAGCGGTGCCCCAAAGAAATTCTTTAGGAAAATGGTATAATATTTGAGAAGTCATGGCATGACCTTATTTATTGACTGATAATAATGGCAGTATATCATTTTTTGCATTGGGAGACAATAATTTTTTGCTGTTCTTAGTGAATTATAGTATAATAATAATAAAGTTTTAATCCATCAGTCATGAAATTAAAACATTATCTTTTGATTAATTTAGGGGCCGCAATTGTTTTTTGGTTGCTCTGGTTTATGGTTCTTTTTAGGGTAGATCCACTATCTACTAATTGGTTGGGGTGGGGACTTTTTTATCTAACTATGTTTGCGGCAGTTTTTAGCACCATGTCTTTGTTTGGTTTTATTTTGCGGTTTAGCCTCATCCGCCAACAATTAGCCCATCGGGCAGTTATCATTGCTTTTCGGCAGGCAGCCTTAATTGCGATTGGCGTGGTTGTTATTTTATGGCTTTTGTCTCGGCGGTTGTTCAGTTGGTTTAATTTATTTATTTTAGCTGGCGGATTGGCAATGCTGGAATTTTTTATGTTAAGTTGCCAACCTCGAGATAATCACCCTTCAGCTCATAAAATTAATAAATATAAGTCAAGACCTAAAGAAATAATTTCCTCCACCTTTAAGGAGGATCATTAATTTTGACTATATGTGGAATTTATTAAAGATTTTTCATAAAAAAAATGACCACTTAGCAGCTAACCGCTTTCCTTTAGTGGTAGTTGGCCAAATTATTGAAATAAAAAAACACCCAGAAGCCGATAAACTAACAATCGTTAAAGTAGATATTGGTGATAAACAATTAGATATAGTATGTGGCGCTAATAATATTGAAGTTGGTCAATTTGTCCCAGTTGCCCTGGAAGGCGCTCATTTACCATCAGGAGTGGTTATATCTTCTAAGGAAATACGTGGCCAAATATCTAAGGGCATGCTTTGTTCAGCGCAAGAGTTAGGGTTAGGGGAAGACCATGAGGGGATTATGATTTTAGATAAATCAATAGTAAAACAGCCAGGTCAAAGCCTAGACAGTTATCTAAATAATAAATAATTTTAATATTATGGAAATATTTTCTACCTCTCATGATTTAGTTAATTTAGCCTTAGTTATTGGCATTATTGCCCTTAGCGCGGCTATGGTTTATTTTTTTATTACTGCTGCTGGCTTTATTCGGGAGATGCGTAAAACTATTGATGAATTTAATCGGCAGTTGGCAGTGGTTAGCCAAATTACTGACTCCATTAAAAGCAAGCTGTCATTTATGTTTTCTTATTGGTCAGTTCTAGGAAAATTGGTAGATAAGACTATTAATTTATTCCAGAACAAGATATTTAAAAAGGCAAAAAATAAGATTTCCCATTTTTCTTCAGCCAAAAAGCATGAACCAGGAGAAGAGGATGCTGAGAGAAATGATCTAGATAGCCATATTGAAATTAAGGTAGAGCCTAAAAGTAAAGTTAAATCTAAGGCAAAAGCTAAAGCTAAAAAATCAAAAATCAAAAAAGATATTTAAGGTTTATTAGTTTTAGTAGATTGTTGTTTTTTAGTATATATCTTTTTAATGTTGCGGCACTTAGGAAAGGCGCTGCAGGCGAGAAATGGACCATATCGCCCTATTTTTATGACCATTTTAGCGCCACATTTGTCGCAGACTTCGTTAGCATATTTTTTAGCTAAATGTTGATATTTTTCTGGTAATTCTTGAGGAGTGGATTTTGATTTCATTGATTTAATGTTGCGGCACTTAGGAAAGGCGCTGCAGGCGAGAAATGGACCATATCGCCCTATTTTTATGACCATTTTAGCGCCACATTTGTCGCAGACTTCATTAGTTGGCGTTTCTGGCATGATGTCTTTTTTAGATAATTCCTGACTTTTTTCTTCTAAATGTTGGTGGAATGGCCAATAAAAATCAGCAATAATTTTGGACCAAGCTACTTCTCCCCTAGCAATATCGTCTAGGCTATTTTCTATACTGGCGGTAAATTGATAGTCCACAATATTAGGAAAATGTTTTACCAATAAATCATTAACTATTTTACCAATGGCGGTTGGCTCTAGCCGTTTATAATTATCTCTTATTACATAACCTCGTTTTTCAATGGTCGCAATAATTGGGGCATAGGTAGACGGCCGGCCAATGCCATATTTTTCTAATTGTTTTACTAGCCCAGCATCACTATATCGAGCCGGTGGTTGAGTGAAGTGTTGGTCAGTTGTTAGTTCTAATAATTTTAGAGGTTCTTTATCCGTAAGATGGGGTAAAATTTTCTCTTGAGTCTGTTCAGGATAAATGCTTAAATATCCAGGAAAAGTAATTGTTTGACCGGTAGCTAAAAACATTGCTGAGTCAGCCTCAATATTTATTGAGAGGTGGTCAATTTGTGCTTCCGCTGCTTGGCTAGCTAGAGCCCGCTGCCAAATAAGTTCATAAAGTCTAAATTGGCGTGGATCTAAATATTTTTTTACTGATTCTGGTGTTCGATTAGGATTAGTCGGCCGAATAGCCTCATGAGCTTCTTGCGCCCTTTTGTTTTTATTAATAAATTTACGAGGGGTTTTAGCTATAAATTGTGAACCGAAGTTATTTTGGATAACCGCGCGAGCTTGGTGTATGAATTCGTTGGATAAATCAAGGGCGTCAGTTCTCATATAAGTTATGAGGCCAACTTGTTCTTCGGGGCCTAAATTGATGCCTTCATATAATTGTTGAGCTAAAACCATAGTTTGTTTAGCCGAAAAACCTAGCCATCGATTCGCTACTTGTTGCAGGGTTGAGGTTGTGAAGGGGGCGGGCGGTATTTTTATAATTTTTTCCCTGGTGATTTTTTGGACATTATAATTTGCCTCTAAGAGTTGTTCCTTAATTTTTTGGGCTTCCTTTTGATTGGTTATTGCTAATTTATCTAAAGTTTTTCCCTGCCATTTTACTAATTGAGCAGTAAATTTTTCCTTATGAGCCTGTAAGTGGGCGCTAATTGTCCAATATTCTTGTTTAACGAATGCCTCTATTTCCCTTTCTCTTTCAACAATTAATCTTACGGCTGCTGACTGTACTCGCCCGGCTGATAAATTTTTAGCGACTTTTTTCCATAAGAAAGGAGATAGTTCATAGCCAACTAATCTATCTAATATCCTTCTTGCTTGTTGAGCATTGATTAAATTATAATCAAGTTCTCTGGGCGTTTTGAGGGCATTTTTAATGGCTGATTCGGTTATTTCGTGAAATACAATGCGATTTTTTTGTTTAGCTGGCAGTTTTAATAATTGCTGAAGGTGCCAGGCAATTGCTTCGCCCTCTCGGTCTTCATCAGTAGCTAGAATAACCTCATCAGCTTTTTTAACTAGGGATTTTAATTTAGCTGCTACTTTTTTAGCTTTAGCTGGTACTTCATACTCCGGCTCAAAGTTATTGTTTATGTCAACGCCAAGTTTTTTGGTTGGTAGATCACGAACATGCCCAAATGATGATTCAACAATATCAGTTTTAGCTAAAAAATGGCTAATAGTTTTAGCTTTAGTTGGCGATTCAACAATAATTAAGCGCATATTGTTATTTGTTTTAATTTATTCCACTATACGGAGTTGCTAGTGGCAAGTCAAGTATTGTCTTAGAATTTTTTAAATAGTGTGGACTGGGAGTAATTTGCCGGTAGTGTTTAAGTTTAGCCAGTCCTTGGTAGCCATTAATACTAATAACTACAAAATCATAGCGCCATTTATTGATTTTATATTTTGGCAAAAAATAATTAGCCGCTATTTGTAATTGTTTTTCATGGTAGCCCCCCATTATTTTATTGGTACGGCTAAATTTATTAGTAAGGTATAGCTTTATTTCTATAAAAACAATAGTGGATTGTTGCTGGGCCACTAGGTCAATTTTTTGATGATGATAGTGCCAATTATTAGCTAAAATTTTATAGTCAGCTTTTTGAAAATACGCCCAGGCAACCGCTTGGCCAAAATTGGTCCAGGGGTTGTTGTATTGGTTCATGGTTTACAGTGGAGGGATGTTTAGAAGGTAGGTTTATCTGGACTTAAATTGAAGTAATCCACAAGTTATCCACCGCTATGAATTTTAGCTAATGTTAGCCATTAGATAAATATTTTGTCCAGATTTTTATGGACTTTTCCACTAAATATTTTGTCCAGATTTTTATGGACAAAAATAAAAGAATTAATTTGAGGGTATCTTTGTTCCACGTGGAGCAAAAATGAGGGTTGTGGACCATAAGGGATTTGAACCCTTGGCCTCTTCCATGCCATGGAAGCGCTCTAGCCAGCTGAGCTAATGGCCCATTTATATAATCTCCGTGCCCCCACCATGAATCGAACATGGATTTAGGGCTTAGGAGTCCCTTGTTCTATCCATTGAACTATGAGGGCCTAATTTTGCCGACAAAGACAAGTATTGGTATTGTAGGGGAAAAATAACTGTTCGTCAAGAATATTTATAAAAACAAAAAGGAAGCCACTGCGGGCCCTTCATTTACATAAAATGTAAAAAATTGAAATGGCCCCGACGGCCTCCTCCTTGAAATTTTTATAAAAATTTCAAGAGCAAAATTCTTAAACCGGCTTCAAGGAACTTTTGATCTCCTTTATGGTGATCTTGGCCCTTTTATTTTTATTTTTTATTTTTTTTGGAGAAGCCAGAGTAAGAAGTAAAAAGAACTATAAAGGTAGTATAGCACAAAATAAAAAAGTGGTCAAGACTTCTGACCACATTCCTCTAGACTTAATGTTTTATTGAATAAAATGGCTTTTTATTTTTAAATCAGAGATTACTATTTTAGTCTATAATGTTCTAGACTTAATAAAAAATAATTTTTAGAGGTCACGGTGGGAGTCGAACCCACGCATAACAGTTTTGCAAACTGTTGCCTTAGCCTCTTGGCGACGTGACCCAATTAAAATTAGTCTAACAAAAAAGATTTAGTCGGGCAAGTATGATTATTTTTTGTGTAATTTTGGGCAAGAATTATGGGGTCTGATTGACTGAGGCGCTTAAAAATGATAGAGTTAGGCTGATATTAGGAAATAAACATATTGGTAAGTCTAATATAGGCCGATCAATAAAGGCTTTCTTTGTTGACGGTTCATTATTTTTATTAAATAGTTTGCTTGCAGTCAAAAAGATAGTCGTTTGGCTATTGTCGCATATTTTTAAAATTATTGGCTGGATATTTATCTATTGGCCAGCTGCTAAAATTTATAAGCTATATTTGCGATTGCGTCGGCGGACGATTAATCGTTATCAACAAAATGTTTGGCTAACGGCGATTACTCTTCTCTCTATAGCTTTATTTATTGTTTTGTATAACCGGCAAGAAACTAATCAATTGATGGCTGCTGAAGATTTGGTCCGTGGCACATGGCTATCCAGATTAGTTGGTGATGAGTTTAATCAATTTAATGATATTGTGGTAGACGACCAGCCACCTCGTCAATTGAATGTTAATAATCCGGCCGTTATTACCAATAATTTGAGTACTCTTGGCCTGGCCCAGCCCACTGATTTGGCGGCTATTTCTGGGATGACAACCGACCGCTGGGTATATAGTTTAGGTCTTATTAGTTTACCTCAAACAAATATCCAGGGCACGACCACTACTGCCCCTACTAGATCTATTAGCTATTATACCGTTAAAGTTGGAGATACTTTAAGCGGTATTGCTAAAGCTTTTGGGGTAAGCATAAATACAATTGCTTGGCAAAATGGTTTGAGCCCTAACGCCCTTCTACGGCCTGGTGATAAATTGACCATTTTGCCAGTTAGCGGAGTTTTACATAAAGTAAAGGCTGGAGATAGCTTATCTAAGATTGCTAAACAATATGGAGTTAAGACTGCTGATATTATTGCCTATAATAATTTATCTGGTGACAGGGTAATTATTGGGCAATCTTTAATTATTCCTGGCGGTCAGCCACCATCAACTCCGGCTAGTCAAATCACTCAAGCTGTTAAGAGCAATGTCCAACAAGTTTTTACTTCAGCTAAAGAGACGGCTCAAAAGAGTTTAACCTCGTCAGGTAGTGGTATGACCTGGCCAACAGTAGGCCATCGTATTACTCAATATTATTCGTGGCGCCATACTGGTGTTGATATTGCTGATAAGGTGGGAACGCCGATTTATGCTGCGGATAGCGGTCGGGTAGAAATTGCTGCTACTGGCTGGAATGGTGGCTATGGTACTACTATTGTTATTAACCATGGTAAATTGAAAACTCGTTATGGCCACCTGTCGCGTTTATATGTTAAAGCCGGAGAAAATGTGGTAAAAGGTCAGGTTATTGGCGAGATGGGCTCAACTGGCCGTTCTACCGGGTCACATTTGCATTTTGAGGTTTTATCTGGTAATGTTAGGTATAATCCGTTAAATTATGTCCATTAAATTATCTCTATATGTTGCATTTTTTTGGTGGGTTGGCCATAGTTGCTTTGGGGGTAGTCATTATCTTAAAACGAGAGTGGATTTTAAATAATTTTGGCCGTATAGATTTTTTTGAAGAGAAGATGAGTACCTATGGCGGAACCAGAATGGCTTATTCATTAATTGGGCTTATTGCTATTTTTATTGGCTTTTGTATTGCCTTTGGGCTAATAAATGATTTTTTGGGCTGGGTGCTCAGTCCATTACTACGCTATCAGTAGAGTTAAATATATTTTGGGCCTTTAGCTCAGCTGGCTAGAGCGTCTGCTTTGCAAGCAGGAGGTCGAGGGTTCGAGTCCCTTAAGGTCCACATTAGATGATCTGTTTTCCTTTTGCCCCCGCTTCGTTCATGGCTCTATCCGATTTTGGCGGACGGCTTATGATAAATTCAATAGTCGCCTTGTCCCACCATATCCATGTGCGGGCATTTGAAATTAAACCCCAGGAATATCTTTACATTATTAAAATAATTTTGTATCATAAGTGTAGATTGAGATTACTTTATACATATATACTATTATTTTGATACTATAATGTCAAAAGAGATTTCACAAATAGGCAAAAATATAAAAAAGCTAAGGAAACAAAAGGGCTTATCACAAGACCGGCTTTCTAAATTGGCTGATATTTCCTATAATACAGTTATAAAATTGGAGTCTGGCGGTATCACCAATCCCTCAATTGATACCCTTCAGAAAATAGCCAAAGCTCTTAATGTTTCTGTTGATAATTTATTGAAGTAGCAACATGAGTAAATCATTTACTATTCACGACCTGCCAAAAGACGAGCGTCCACGTGAGCGGTTAGTTAAATTCGGTGAGCAAGCGCTCTCGGCTCAAGAATTATTACAACTTATTTTAGGACGAGGTGTTGCCGGCGAATCAGTGGCCGTTACGGCCCAAAAATTGTTAGCCCAATTTGGCAGTCTTCAAAAATTAGCCGAAGCAAGTATTGAAGAACTATCTTCAATTAAAGGGATTGGTTTGGCAAAAGCCGCCCAAATAAAAGCCGCATTTGAAATTGGCCGTCGGCTTTCTACTCAAGCCCCGACCTACAAAAGCAAAGAGCTTACCGATCCCGAAAAAGTTTATCGGTTAATAAAAAGCAAACTTAAAGATTATTACAAAGAACATTTTTACATCATTGCTCTTAATAGTAGAAATTACTCAATCGCAGAAGTTTCAGTCGGCAGTCTAAATGCGAGTGTTGTTCACCCGCGCGAAGTATTTGCGGAAGCCATTAAAAATAAAGCCGTTTCGGTTGTATTCGCACATAACCACCCATCAGGCGATCCTGAGCCATCGGAAGACGATTTAGTATTAACCAAAAGATTAGTTGAGTCTGGAAAGATCTTAGGCATAGAAGTGGCAGACCATATAATTGTGGCCAAAGATGATTTCTTTAGTTTCAAAAATAAGGGACTGATTTAAAGAAATAATTTTATGAGTAGACAGTTATATAATAAAAGCAAAAGTTCGGTTGGCGAAAATAGTATTTACGTTTTTATTGACGCTTCAAATGTTTGGAATGTTGTAAAATCCAAAAGAAAATTTATTGAATACAGCCGTCTTAGAAATTATTTTAAAGAGAAATTTAATGCGAAAGAAGTTGAAATTTTTTATTATGATGCTTATCCAAAAGAAGGAACCAGAGATTATGATTTAAATGGAAAACATAGATTTTATACCTATCTTAAAAAGGAACTTGGTTTTATTGTAAGGGGGAAAGAACTAAAGAGAATTTCTATTATCAAGGACGGAGAATCTATTATAGAAAAAGGGAATATGGATGTAGAAATGACAATTGATGCTTTGCATTATATTGCTAAATACAATATTGCTGTTTTATTCTCCGGCGATTCTGATTTTTTGGCATTAGTATCTTATCTAAGAAATAGAGGTAAAAAAGTTTATATTTTTTCATCCAAGGGTAGTATCTCCGAAGAGTTAAAAACTGGTGGAGATAAATATTTTGATTTAAGAAATATAGATGAGATTTGGGGTAAAGATTTACAGCATCGTATAGATAAAAATAAAGCTACCCTCAGCTAAGAGGGTAGCCCTAGGATGTATAACCCTTACAGTTCTATGGAAGAACTGTAAGACATTATCAGTATAGCAAAGGGTAGATAGAAAGTCAAATCAAATTATCCATAGCTAAAATTATGACAAAAGATAATAAAAAATTAGAAGTTGAAAAATTAAACGCCGAAATTGAACGGTTAAAAAAAGAATTGAAGGAACGAAAGAAATATGGGCTGGTTTGGGAAGAAAAACCGGAAGATGTGGTTGAAATGTGCAAAGAAAAATTGCCGGTGCTGAAAGAGGTTAAAAACAGAGAAATTATTACCGACAAAGATAAACCGGTTAATTTATTAATTGAAGGCGATAATTATCATGCCCTTTCAGTTTTAAATTACACTCATGCCAAAAAAGTTGATGTCATCTATATTGATCCGCCGTATAATACGGGAAATAAGGACTTTATTTTCAACGATCGCTATATTGACAGGGAAGATTCTTACCGTCACTCTAAATGGCTTTCTTTTATGGAGAAAAGATTGAAATTAGCAAAGAATTTATTAAAAGATACAGGAGTAATTTTTGTTTCAATTGATGATAATGAGGTAGCACAACTGAAATTATTGATGGATCAGATATTTGGAGAGAAAAATTTTATTATTAATTTATGTTGGAAATCAAGAAACTCAATTTCTAATGATGCAATTGTTTCTACGAACCATAATTATAACTTACTTTATGTTAAAAATATTAATAAAATAACACCACCACTAATGTTTAGAATGCTACCTGACGGAGAATATGCAAAAAAATTTAGTAATCCAGATCGAGATCCAAATGGACCCTGGAAAGCTATCCATATAGAGATTTCTGGAGTTCATATAAGCAAAGGTTTAGTTTATGAAATTTATGATAAGGAAAACAAAATTAAATATTACCCGAATAAAGGAAAATGTTGGAGGTTTTCAAAAACAAAATTTGAAGAATTATTAAAGAGAAGAAGGATTATTTTTTATGGAGATCCCAAAAAGAAACCAAGATATAAATTTTATTTGAAAGAAGCCTTATTGACACCTTCAAGTTGGCTGGACAAAGTTGGCACGACCACCGATGGTACTAATGAATTAATATCTATTTTTCATGATAAAGTTTTCAATAATCCTAAACCAAAAAATTTAATAAAGTATCTAATTAAAATGTATTCTAATCGTCAAGATTTAGTCATTCTGGACTTTATGGCTGGTACCGGAACTACCGGTCATGCAGTTTTAGAACTCAATAAAGAAGATGGTGGCAATCGGAAATTTATCCTTTGTACTAATAATGAAAATAATATTTGTACTGATGTTTGTTATCCAAGAATTAAAAAAGTAATAGAAGGGTATGAAAATTTAAAAGGCGAGCGAGTAGAAGGTTTAGGTGGCAATCTTAAATATTTTAAAACTGATTTTGTTAATTATGATGAGCCAACAGATAGAAACAAAATTGAACTTACCCAGCAGGCAACAGAGATGCTTTGTGTTAAAGAAGGAACTTTTGAGAAAGTGATAGATAATAAAAAATTTAAAGTTTTCAAAAATTCAGACCATTATACTGGCATTATTTTGGACCAAGTGGCAATTCCGACTTTCAAAAAAGTAATAAAAGACATGAGAGGGAAATTCAGTGTCTATATTTTCTCTTTGGGTGACGAAACTTTTGATGATGAGTTTAAAGACGTAAAACAAAAGGTCCAATTGTCGCCAATCCCCGAAGCGATCTTGCGGGTATATAGAAGAATTTTTAAATAAGGAATGATAAAGTTTATCAAGAACACAATATGAATACAAATAAATACCATTTATTTTTAGATGAGTCCGGCGATCATGGGCTTTCCTTTACGGATCAACATTTCCCATTATTTTTATTAGCTGGTTGTCTTTTTAGCGATGAGGAATTAGAAAAAGCAGAAAAAGAAATAAACAATTTTAAAAAAGAATTTTTTGGGACAACTAATGTTATTCTTCACTCACGTGATATTAGAAGGTGCGAAGACGCATTTCAAATTCTATTTGATTTAGAATTAAAAAAGAGATTTTATGAGCGATTAGATGAAATAATTAGCGAAGTTGATTTTGCCATAATTGGTTCTGGAATAAATAAAAAAGACCATATTACAAAATATGGGAAGAGAGCCAAAGATCCTTATCCTCTTTCTTTGTCATTTATTATAGAACGCTTAATTTTTTATCTAGAGAAGAAAGGAACGAATACAACTATTGATATAAAAATTGAAAAAAGAGGAAAAAGGGAAGATCAAAAGCTTTTGAGTCAATATAACACAATATTAGACAGAGGAACGCATTATATTCCTTCTGAACGTTTAAAAAATAAAATTACTGATTTCGAGCTATTTTTTAAGAGGGATAATGTTGTTAGCTTGCAAATTGCTGATCTTTGCGCCTATCCTTTAGCAAGATATATTTTAAACCCAAAGGAACCATATCCACCTTTTGAAATTATAAAATCAAAAATTTATTGTGATAATAAAGGAAATTTTAACGGTTATGGGCTAAAAACATTTCCATAAAAAGCAAAAAGTCCCTTACGGGACTTAATGCCGACCGAGAGATACCCCGATCCATTAATTGTATTGTAACGAAATTAAAAATTTTGTCAAGCTATAAATAAATAAAGATTATGCAATTAAAAATTTATCAAGAAAACGCAATAGAAAAATTATTAGAAAAAACCAAAAGTCTTTTGGGTTATCCTGGTAGTAAAAAATTGGTTTTTAAGTCGCCGACCGGTTCGGGAAAAACAATAATGATGGCAGAATTTTTGAAGCAGTTAGTTGATGATAGAGATATAAAACAATCGTTTGGTTTTATTTGGACGGCACCACGACAACTTCATATTCAAAGCCGAGAGAAGTTAGAAAACTATTTTGAAGCAAGCCGAGCATTAAAGTGTTCCTATTTTGAGGACCTGGACGATAGAAAAATTAGTGAAAACGAAATTTTGTTTTTCAATTGGGAAAGTATAAATAGAGCAGACAATGTCTATATTCGGGATAATGAGCAGGATTTTAATTTATCAAAGGTATTAGAGAGAACGAAGGAAGATGGCCGGGAAATAATTTTAATTATTGATGAAGCCCATCATCATGCTACTAGTGAAATTTCGCAAGGCTTAATTAAGATGATTGGGCCAAAATTAACAATTGAGGTTACGGCAACGCCAGCGACTATTACCGATGAAGATGAAAAGGTGTTTGTTCAGTTAGAGGACGTTACGAGAGAAGGAATGATTAAAAAAGGTGTGATTTTAAATGATAATTTTGAAAATTTTATCAAGGAAGGCAAAATAAAAACGCAAAAGTTGAGTGGCGGAAGCAAAGAATTGGTTATAGATGCGGCGATGAAAAAAAGACAGGAATTAATAGAGGAATTTCAAAAAGAGGGAGTTAATGTTAATCCTTTAGTTTTAATTCAGTTACCTGACAGGAAAACAAGCTTGGACGATAGAATAAGAGAGCGAGTAGAAAGTATTTTAAAAAATAAATATAAAATCTCTACTGAAAAAGGAAATAATCGGTTAGCAGTTTGGCTTTCGGGCGAACATATCAATAAAGAAAATATTGAAAGACAAGATAGTGAGGTTGAGGTTTTAATTTTTAAACAGGCCATTGCTTTAGGTTGGGATTGTCCGAGGGCGCAGATTTTAGTTTTATTTAGAGAGTGGCACAGCCCCATTTTTTCAATCCAGACGGTCGGTAGAATTATGCGAATGCCCGAGCCTGATAGTGGTTATTATAAAAGCGAAATTTTAAATTATGGTTATGTTTATACTAACCTGGACAATGTAGAGATTGCAGAAGATATTGCCAAAGATTATATCACTATTTATACAAGTAGGAGGACTTTTGACCCTAAATTAACTTTGCTTTCGTACTATCCGAAAAGACATCGCGAGAAAACGAGATTATCGCCACTCTTTATAGAGATATTTTTGAAACAGGCAAAAGAATATAATTTAAAGAAACAGATTGATACTAAAGCCAAAAAGTTTGACCTAAAAATTATTTCTGATCACAAAGTCGAAGTTAAGGATTTGGCTGGGGCAAAAATTGTAGGCGATAAAGAGATAAAAGCAAGTGGTTTTGATATGCAAAAATTGTTTGATTTTTTTGTGCGCAATAACTTAACTCCTTTTTATCCCGAAGATAGATCAGTTGGCAGAGTTAAAGAAGCAATCTATAAATTTTTTGAACAAGAATTAAAAATGTGGTATGGCGATGTGTGGGAAGAAATTGTCCAAATTGTTTTGAGTGATAAAAATTCTCAGCATTTTGTTAATGTTTTAGATAAAGCAAAAGAAAAATACCAAGAAGAAGTTGAAAAAATAGAAAATGAAATGGTTGAGGTGCCGGATTGGAGTATTCCAAAAATTTTGTCTTTCGGAAGCAAATATAAAAAAACTGAAGGAAAAAAATCAATTATGCAACCGTTTTACAGCGATGAAAAATGGAAATCGGAGAAGGCTTTCATTAATAATTTTTTAGAAAAATCAGACAAAGTGGATTGGTGGTTCAAAAACGGAGATAGGGACGCAATATTTTTTGCCGTTCCTTATAAAAATGGCGAAGAGAAACCTTTTTATATTGATTTTATTGTAAAGTTCAAAGATGGAAGTATTGGCTTATTTGATACAAAAGCCGGATTGACAAAACAAGTCGCAGGTCCAAAAATTGACGGTTTATACAACTATATTCAAAGCGAAAATAAAAAAGGCAAAAAATATTTTGGTGGCATAATCGTCAATACCAAACCGAATTATTGTGGACGCTGGGTTTATTTTGATAAAACAAGTGCAGATTTCAAGGATAATTCATTTGATAATTGGGTTGATCTGATATTATAATAAAAAAATCATCAGCTCGCCGTTAGGCGAGTGTAAACGCTGGGTGGGATTTAATCCGTAAAATCTTCTGGATTTTACTCAAAAAAGGTTAGATTTCTTCCAGCAACACTAACCTTAATTTTTCTCTTTACTATTAAGCTTTTTTTAGCTATTCTTATGGATAGTAAATATTGTTATGATCCTCAATCCTAAATTACATGAACAGGCCTCTTTT
>Ga0116187_1002570_pt1 | contig 17686 bp, 20 predicted proteins | sample AD_JPNNA6_MetaG_FD_89755 | JGI IMG/M metagenome (GOLD analysis project Ga0116187, IMG submission 89755) | Active sludge microbial communities of municipal wastewater-treating anaerobic digesters from Japan - AD_JPNNA6_MetaG | ecosystem: Engineered > Bioreactor > Anaerobic > Digestate | place... | reverse complement strand
AGAGGAAGCCTTTAGGCGAACTGTTTATTAAACCAAAACGTCCGATGAATGATTCCGATTCAGATCAACTGAATCTATGGGGTAATTTCTTTGGACAGTAGTGTATTGAGAATGAAAATTTGCGTTACATGGATTGGGGCTTCAGAAACGGGATCTCTCCTTGCGTGCTGGATGAATCGGATTATAATGCCATTGTGGAATCTGGTAAATTGATTATTCGAAAAGTGTCGGATTCATCACGTGTATTATTGGAAATGCTAGAGGGAAAGGAACAAAATGGCAATTCTTAAGTCTTTGTTTTATTCAAGTAAACTTCATTTGCCGAAAGGTAAGTTGGACATACGATCCAACGTGAGTTTCTATTGCCATAAGTCTGCAAAGATTGAGTTTGGTGAGAAGGGCAAATTGATATTAAATGCGGAGTGGTTTAAGGGTGGAAGTAAGCCTATTTTATAAGAAGTGGAATATGAAATTACCTATGGTAAAAGGTGTTTCGTTTGATTCTGATTTTCTTAATATGACAAAATTGATGTGTGTATATAAAAATTACGCAAGGGAACTGCAATATGAAAATGATAGGATAAAGAAATCAAGAATATATTGTGTCCTTTTATACTGCAAGAAGTTAAGGAATGGAATAATGTCGATTATATGGAACGTAGTGAAAAGATAAAAATAGCGATTATTTCTGCCTATATAGGCAACGGAGGCACTTCAGGTGATTTGAAGTTTACACCACAGGCAAAAGCGGAATTGGCTGACTATGGAGTCGATGTTTACTATTTTAATGATAAAAATATAGATGTATTAAATCCATTTTTTGAACCAACTATATCTAGGGATGAGGTGGTGAATGAAAGTTGGAGATCTAAGATATTGTCTAAAATATATTCCTTTAGGTATAAACAATCAGTTTATCCTTCAGAGAAAGATAATTACACGAGATTGATAGCTAAGATTCCTAAAATATTATTCTATAAGGTGGTTCCTCAAAAATATGATTATTATATATGGTTGGATTCTAAGTTTACGATAGAAGAACATTGGTTGAAGTATATTTTGTGGCTATTGAATAAGTATAAGGGTTATGATATTGTAACTTCAAGACATTCTGAACGATGTTCTATTAAAGAGGAATTTGATTTTATGAAAACCATAATGGAATCGACTGATGATAGTTTGTATAATAGTAAAATAGATTTGCAAAAGAAGTATGATTTAAAAACTATATGGGAACAAATATATGTGTATTTGAATGATATTGAGTTTGTTGACGATATGTTATATGAACTGACAATGATCATTTATTCAAAGTCCATGTTAGACAAACAATATTTTAGTGAAGAGTGGTATGCACATAATTATTATTATTCTATTCAGGATCAGGTTAGTTTCCCATTTCTAGTAAAGAAACATAAAATTAATGTATGCCCGGTTTATCAACGTGTCTTTGATATGCCGTTCGCTATTCATGAGTATAGTTGGATATAATAAACATAGTCATTATAGTGTGTTGTCCGTAAGAGTTTGTCGCAATGATAAAAATATTTTCCGTCATCGTAACTTATAACGGTCTCAAATGGTATGACCGGTGTTTTGGAAGTTTGCAAAATTCTTCCATACCAGTTTCTGTGGTCGTGGTTGATAACGGATCGACAGATGGAACTGTTGATTACATCCGATGCCGTTATCCGGAGATTGTAGTCTTGCAACAGGATGAAAACCTAGGTTTTGCCAAGGCCAATAATGTGGGGATGCGTTATGCCATGGATCATGGTGCAGATTATGTCTTTTTGCTGAATCAGGATGCATGGATTAATGAGAGAAACACCATATCGGAATTGATTCGAATATCGCAAGAAAATCCTCAATTTTATATATTATCTCCATTGCAGTTATATGCCGGAAGTGGTAGAATACAAACAGAGGTATTATACCATTTCTCTTGCGAAGCAAATTCGGATAATGATTATTTGTCGGATTTGTATCGAGATCGAATTTTAGATCTATATGAGATATCTTTTTCTTGTGCAGCATGTTGGTTACTGCCAATAAAGACTTTACAAAAGATAGGTGGTTTTGATCCTATATTTTATCATTATGGAGAGGATGATAATTATGTACAGCGAGTTCATTATCATGGCGCAAAGGTGGCAATATGTCCTAAAATTTCTTATTCTCATGACATAGAAAATCGATTGAATGATTATAGAAAGGAAAATCTAGATTGGAAAAAATATTTGCTTATAAAAATATGTGATATTAATTTGGATATAAATATAAAGTCATTATTAGAAGGGAAAAAGTATGTCCTTTTATTGATGTTTTTAAGGGTACAGAGAAAGAAATTTCGTAAACTATTTCCTGAATATAAATATATTAAGTTTATGAAAGAAAAATTAGAAGAAAGTAGATTGGTAAATAAAGAAGGCGGTTCTTGTTGGTTGTGATTTTATAAATTACAGTTATGTTTGTGTTTTTTATAAATATATTTTTATAAGTATAAAATTATTTTAAGTGAAGCGATTGGTTTTTTATATAGGGCATTCTGCCGGTTTTTATTCTGAATATAATAATATGGTATTGGCTATTTTGCACTGTATGCATTATAAGATAGATTTTGTATTATATTCAAAAACAGCAAATTTTGGAGTAGAAAACGGATGGTCAGATTATTTTCTTCCTTTCTGTAAAGAAGTTTCTGATAGTTTTCATCGTGACATGAATAAACGTTTTCCAGAAAAACCGCATACAATATATTTTAGTCGTTATTTGAAGTGTCTATATCGAGCAGCGAAAAAACATGATTGCAATCAGATAATGCCATATTGCAATTTAAAAATTCAGGATTCGTTAGCTGTAAGAAAATTAAAGAAAGAATATCAGTTTGATTATTTTACTCATGATATATTTTATGATGTAAGAAGGTGGACTGGAATTTATACAAATCGAGAACTACAAAGGCAATGTCAGTTAATAGTAGAGAATACATATCGTTTTAATGATTCTACTAAAAAGCTTATAAAAGAAAAAATGGATCTCTTACCTTTTAAAAAAGGTGAGTATGTGGGACTTCATATTAGAGGTGGAGATAAAATAATAGAAACAGACTTATTCTCTCCTGAAATTTACATGAATCGTTTGATGGAAATTTCTAATGTAAAAAATGTTTTTGTCTTTACTGATGATTATCGTTTATTTGAGATATTAAGAGATAAGTATAAAGATTTTAATTTCTATACATTAACATCTTCAGATGAATTGGGTTATGATCAACAAATTATAGATCAGATGTATACTGATTTGTTGTTTAGAAAAGAAAGGATGATATTTCTTTTCTCTTGTATGGAAATTCTAAGTAATGCTAAATGTATAGTTGGTACAATATCTTCTAACCCAGGAATGTTTTTGGGTATGAGATGTCCCGAGAAAATTTATTATATAGATACAGAAGAATGGCGAATAATGTAGATGATCGTTTGCTTCCTTTAGTCTCTTTTTGTATTGTAACTTTCAATACGTCTAAATTTATTTTAGAAACGTTAGAATGTGCAAAAAGTCAGACATATCAGAATTTGGAGTTAATAATTTCTGATGATTGTTCAACCGATAATACGCTTGATATAGTCCGAGATTGGATATCTAAAAATGGATCTCGTTTTGTTAGAACAGAAATAATAACTGTACCACATAATACGGGAGTTGCTTCTAATAAGTTAAGAGCAGAGAAGGCATGTAAAGGTGAATACATAAAATCTATAGATGGTGATGATTTGATAACTTCAGATTTTATAGAGAAGGCGGTAAATGTGTTAGAAAATAATCCGGAATGTTCATTTCTTTATACAAATACATATTATTTGTTAGATAAAGAAGGTAAATGTACACCAGAAGATACATCAAGATTTAAAGGAGGAAATATATTTTCTGAGTTGTTTCTGGTTGATTTTTGGATTAAAACCACATCTTGGTTTTATAAAAGAGAAGTTTCAAAAGAGACCGAATACGATCCTTCACAATATTTGTGTGAAGATTATTTGAGAACATTGGATATTGCATACAAATTCAAAATATATTATTTGAATGAATATATGGCATATTATCGGAGGCATGATGATAATATGGCAAAAGATAAAGAATGGACAAAAGATGGGATGTTTCGTTATTTTGAATCTCAGTTGCAAGCTATTTCTCATTATTCTCAATTTCCTTTGTTTGAGGAACGAAAAAAATGGATTTTAGGCCAATTAGAAGAAGAAGCAAAATGTAGAAATCCATTTTACTTGGTTCAAATGTCTTTTAGATATAATGAATTCAAATATATAAAGGTCTATATACGTTTTAAATGGAATGTTATGAAATATTCTATTAAGAAAACATCTTTTTTTAAGTTTTGTAGAAGTTCTTGGCTTTGGCGTAAAATGAAAGGAGAAATAAGATGAGAGTGATTCTTTATCCTTATGGTGGTCTAGCAAATAGGATGCGTGTCATTGATTCTACGGTTAATATGTGTCGTTCTTGTGATTGTTTGTCTATTATTTGGTATCAGGATTGGGGGATGAAATGTGGTTGGACTGATCTGTTCCTTCCTGTCAATTTTATTTATGATAGACAGATGTCTAAAACAATGCGACGCATTTTTACGTATTATCAAAAGAATCTAGTTATAAAGACTTTGCTTCTTATTTTATATAAATTGCATATTCTCTATTTCTGTGATATGGAGAATGCTTCTAAAATAGATGAAATAAGAAAAAATTGGGGGAAATATTTATATTGTATTATTCGTTCATGGGAAGCTTATTATCCGCAACCGCAATTTCATAATGAATTATTTCGTTTAAAAGATGAACTGCGGTTGAATACGGAATTATCAAAGATAAGCAAGAATACTATGGGGGTTCATATTAGACGTACAGATAATATTTGGGCAATAGAACATAGTCCAATTTGTTTATTTGAAGAACGTATGAAAATTGAATTGGAAAAGAATCCATTGACTGATTTCTATTTATGTTCAGACGATCAATCAGTAAAAGAGCATTTCCAACTTGGTATATGGAAAGATAAGGTAACAATTCCTAATGGATTGCTTGATAGGGGATCAAAAGACGGCATAATTCAAGCTGCATGCGAAATGTATGCACTCTCTACTACAACGAAGATATTGGGATCCTATTGGAGCTCTTTTGGTGAGATAGCAGCGAGATTAGGTAATATAGAAATAGAGATATGTACAACTTCTCCGAAAAGTTAAATTAAGATTTGAAGAGTGTAATTGTTGTTTTTATTAATCAAAACTTGGCGTTATGTTGAAAATAGTGGAAAATATTTATTCTCTAAAAGAGAATAGAATTTTTATCTTTGTATTGTTTGCATTTTCTTTGTTTTTTAAATGCGCTTTTTTTAATTACAGTATAACAGGTCATTATTTATTGGGGTCTATAATAAAAAATCCAATCTATTTTTTATTTTTTTATTCATCCTGTATTGGAGTTTCCTTTTTTATTGCTTCTTTTTTGGTTATAATAAAAAAGAAGTATTGGATCATTATTGTTTCATTATTATTGGATTTGTTGTTTATGTCTAATATAATATATTATAGAGCCAATGATTTATTGATAAATGGACATGCTATATTGATGACAAATAATATGTCTGGATTTTGGAATTCTGTAATAGTCTATTTTAGATATATAGACTTAATATTCCTTTCTCTGACCGTTTGTTTGAGTTGTTTCCTTTTTTGTTTTAATGATAAGTCTAAGTTTTCTATGTCATGGAAAACTTGGATGTTGTTATTGTTGCTTTCTTTTTCATTTTTTATGGTCAAAGCTGTTCATACAATGAAATGGAATAATTGGAATGTTAGAAGTGTGTCTAATATATATAAATATGATTCTTTAAAAGATTTTAATAATTATATTACATATTATGATCCTATACACTATTTTTTTATGGCTTCGTGTCAATCATTTTCTTTATTATCTCATCAAACTCAAAATAGGATCGTAGTTATGAATATGGATGATGAACGCAGAATAAAGCAGAGGTTGTGTATTAATAAAGCTACGCCAAAAGTTCAAAATGATTCTTTGTCTCATTTGTATGTCATTTTGGTTGAAAGTTTAGAAAGTTGGGTAATTAATAATCAATATACTCCTAATATTGTCCGGTTTATGGATGATAATAAGAACCATCTTTTATATGCCAATAAGGTTAGACATCAAACAAAGAGAGGTACTTCTATGGATGCTCAGTTATTGGTCAATACGGGAATATTACCAACAAAAGAAGATATAGTATGTAACTTCTATTATAATAATTATTTTTTCAGTCTGGCGGATATTTATAAACAGTCTGGTAATCGAACACAAATGCTAGTACCTCATGATAAAAAAATATGGAATCAAAATTATATGAGTAAGGCGTTTCATTTTGATTCATTGGCATCTTTTGATCATTATGGAAATGATAGAGAGTTGTTTTCTGAACTTATTCATTATGTTTCAGATAAAAGCAATAAATATGTCCAAACAATTACAATTTCGTCTCATGTGCCATTTGAACATGAAAAGAAAGAGTATATTTTAGAATTACCTGATAATATAGAAAAAAATAGTAATATACCGACTTCTATGAAATTATATTTGAAATCGGTCCATTATATGGATAGTCAATTGGGGAATTTTCTTAACTCGATAGATTATTCCAATTCTATTTTATTAATTGCGGGTGATCATACATGGGAAAGTTATTTAACTGAAAATTGTACAGAACAAACGAGAAGTTTGTTGCATAAAGAGGATTGTATTTATATTCCTGTAATAATATATGCACCTCAAATTAAAAAGAATATTCAGATTCAAGAAACAGTATATCAGATGGACATTTATCCAACCATATTAAGTTTATTAAATCGAACGAATTATGTATGGCAAGGTTTTGGTGTTGATTTATCTGATTCAATAGCGATTAGAAATAGGACATATACAGAAGAAGACGCTTATGATTTGTCAGATAAGATAATTAGAAGTGATTATTTTCGTTATGTTAAGGATTCTTTGTTAATAGAGTCAAAATGAAGTATTTATATAACTTCTCTATCATAATACCTCATTATAACAATGAGCAAGATTTGAGGCGTTGTATGGCGTCTATACCAGATCGAGATGATGTTCAAATTATCATTGTGGATGACAATAGCGATCCAAAAAAGGTTGATTTTGATCATTTCCCAGGACTAGATAGAAAAAATACTGATATTATCTTTTCAAAAGGAGAAAATGGAAAAGGTCCCGGATATGCTAGGAATTTAGGCATGGATAAGGCTTTGGGTAAATGGATCATATTCTCCGATTCGGATGATTATTTCTGTTCCTCATTCGAGGAGATCCTTTCAAAATATGTTGATTCTGATGTTGAGGTTTATTTTTTTTGTTGTAAAAAACAATCGGAATCCGGGGTTGTATCTGATTATTTAATGATCAATGATGCAATAGATTTATCTTGCAAGAGTGGCAATAGCGATGCTATAGCTTATGGAGTTCCTTGTCCGTGGGGAAAGTTGATAAAGAGGAATTTCTTGGTACAAAATAATATACGATACCAGCAAGTTACAGGAGGAGATGATGTTTTATTTTCGGTTCAAATAGCGACTCATTTACAAAAATATGAATTATCAGACTCTACCTTATATTGTGTAGTGGATCGGCCGGGATCGTTGACTCGTAATAATAATTGGCAAAATTTCTATTCTTATGTAGGTGCTTGTTGTGAAGCCTATAAATATATGAAACCTTATTCAAAGGAGTCATTGGCTTATTCTTGGATTGTTGCTTGGTGGGGATTCCTTTGGGCAGAAAAGAGGATGCGGGCTTTATCTCTATTTCCTCGGGTTATACATACGATGGGGTTATTGTCTGCTATGCGTTGTTTTAAGAAGTCCATGCGAGTAGGTGCTTGGAACTGGAAGAATCGTGAAAAATGAAATTTATGAAAAAAGATACGTTAGAACAAAGTTATAAGAATCAATCAAAGATATTTAGTGAAAAAACAGAGTTGGCTAACAGGCTTTCTGCTTCATGGTTTGATGAGACTACTGCCGATTTTTGGTTACATAATCGCATGTATGAAGCAGTAGATTGTTTGAAACACGATACCTCTGCAAGTTGGGTTACTGTAGGTGATGGTCGTTGGGGATTGGACTCTATACGAATAAAGAAACGAGGATTTCAAAATGTATTGCCAACAGATATTTGTGAGACTTTGTTGTTAGAGTCAAAACAAAAAGGTTTGATAGATGATTATAGTGTGGAGAATGCCGAAAAACTGAGCTTTGCGGATGAATCTTTTGATTATGTTTTTTGTAAAGAGTCGTACCATCATTTTCCTCGACCTTATATGGCGTTGTATGAAATGCTGCGGGTTTCATCTAAGGCTGTTTTTTTAGTAGAACCAAATGATGATCCTCTTGTGGCTACAGTCAATGTGAAAAATTTTTTAAAATATAAGTTAAAGGCTTTTTTGTCAAGAAATGGATTTGGACACTTTCCGTTATTTTATTTAAAGAATAAATTTCAAAATTATGATTATGAGAGTAGTGGGAATTATGTGTATTCTTTGTCATTAAGAGAGATGCAGAAAATGGCGCAAGGACTAAATTTTTCTACTATTGTCTATAAAGGATACAATACTCATTATATAAAAGGTTGTGAATTTGAACTTGCAGATGAGAATAAATCTAAGATATTTAAGGAAATAAAAGATACTATTTCCTTTCAAGATAAGAGGTGTCATTTGGGATTATCTGTTTATTCTGGTATTATGATTGGAATTTATAAAGAAGAAATAGATTTAAGGTCTAAATTTGAATTTGAAAAGCGAGGTTGGAGTGTGTTGAATTTGCCTAAAAATCCCTATTTATGAAAAGTCCAGTTTTGTTGATTGTATTTAACCGTTTAGATAAAGTAATTAAGGTTTTTGAGTCTATTAAACAATACGAACCACAACAATTATTTATTGCTTCAGATGGGTGGAGAGATACTGTTCCTGATGAAAAGGAGAAATGTTTAGAAATTAGAAATTGGATAGTTTCTCATGTTGATTGGAAGTGTGAAGTTAAGACTTTATATCAATCAAAAAATTTAGGATGCGGATTAGGTCCTGCAACTGCTATATCATGGTTTTTTAATAATGTAGATGCTGGTATTATTTTAGAGGATGATTGTATTCCTCATCAAGATTTCTTTGAATATGCTTCTGTTTTATTGAATCGATATGCAAAAAATGAAGATGTGTTGGCCATTAACAGTTCCAATTTTCAAAATAAAAAGATAGGAGATGGTTCTTATTATTTTTCCATGCAAAATGGTCCGTTTTGTGCTTGGGCAACATGGAAAAGGGCTTGGACTCTTTTTGATTATACTTTGAATAGGTATTCAAAAAAATGTATAAAAAAATCCATGAAATATTATGGCACCACAAAAAGGGAACGTTTGTGGTGGTTGGACATTTATGATGGGGTTAAAAACAATCGATATAATGGATCTTCTTGGGATTATCAGTTCATATTTGCAATATGGGCTGCGAGGGGGAAGACTATTGTGCCCAATGAAAATTTATCTTCAAATATTGGATTTGGACCAGACGCCACTCATACCAAAGATCCTAATTCTGTAACAGCAAATGTACCTATGAAAGGTATAATACCATTAATTTATCCTAAAAAAGAGACCATAAGTAGAGAAGCTGACTTATATTATCATGATTATTATTATGACAAATGGGTGGACCATGTATCTTTATATAAACATATAAAAAGAAGTATTAAAAAGTTGATAAAAAAGATATATGCGTAATCTTCTTCAAAAGATTTTGGTTTGGATATTTCCTCAATTGGCAATGTTGAGAAGTAAAGAGTATGACTTCACAAAACTTCGTTCATGGCACAATCGTGTCAAGTTGGGAAAGAATGTCAAAATCACTACAGTCTCTATTATGTCTGATGTGGAGTTAGGCGATTATTCTTATATTAATGATAATTCTGTAATAACCAACACAAAAATCGGAAAGTTTTGTTCTATTGGACCTAATTTCTTTTGTGGTTGGGGTGTGCATCCTACCAATGGAATCAGTACTTCTCCTATGTTTTACTCTTCTAATGCTTTGAATAGTATTAGCTTTAATATGAAGATTGATGAACATCCTATGATCACAATTGGTAATGATGTCTTTATCGGTGCAAATGTTACTGTATTGGAGGGTGTGAAAATAGGCGATGGCGCTGTGATAGGAGCAGGTGCCGTTGTATCTAAGGATATTCCACCATACGCTATTGCTGTTGGTTCACCTATACAGATTATTCGATATCGTTTTTCTGAAAGACAGATTGAAAAATTTCAGCACATTGAGTGGTGGAAGTTTGATAAGGAAAAATTGAAGGATATTGAACAGATGTTTTTTGATGTAGATGCCTTTCTAGAGAAATATGATGTCAAAGATTAAAGATATATGAAGCTCTCCATTATTACAATCAATCGAAATAATCTGGATGGTCTGCGCAAAACAGTTGAGAGTGTCTTGTCTCAGACTTGGAAAGAGTTTGAATATATTGTGATTGATGGAGCCAGTATCGATGGAAGTGCGGAATATTTGACATCAAAGTCAGAACACTTTACCTATTGGGTAAGTGAACTGGATAAAGGAATTTATAACGCCATGAATAAGGGCATTCTAAAAGCCCATGGCGATTATCTATTCTTTTTGAATAGTGGTGATTATTTGGTGAATAAGTCTGTACTGGAAACGGTTAGTCCGATGTTGTGTGATGCTGATATTATTCAAGGAAGTGAATACAGAGGTTTTGTCTCTCCTGAAACGTTAACTCGTGGATATGCCCATTCTGATATTAGTTTCTTAGAGGTTTATAAAGGTCTTTTTCTACATCAGGCAAGCTTTTTCCGTAGGTCCTTGTTTGAGGAGTATGGCTTATATGACGAAAGTTATGCAGTTAATGGTGATACAGCTTTTTATTTGAAAACATTGGGATATGGTAATGCTTCTTTTAAATATATTGATGTGCCTGTATCTATATTTGTATTAGGTGGTATCAGTGATGTGGAACTAAATGAGAAGGCAAAAAAGATACGCGCAGAAGAGGATGCTCACTATTTAAATGAATTTTCTTTTCGTTTGAGGTCTTTTTGTGAAGAGAGCGAAAAAAAGATAAACTTATATGATCTACTTCATAAGTATAAGTTTATATGGTATTGTACCATGGGGTTGGCTCGATTGGCTGATTTGTTTAAAAAGTAAAATGACATTAAAGGTTTTGATTCATAAAATATCTCGTAAGTTGCTTAAACTTGTACTAAAGCCAATACGAGTATTGGCTTTTCATAATGTTAGTGATTTTTATGATTGTCATCTGTCTATAAAGGAAGATTGGATGTCAACGGATCAATTTAAAAAAGAAATATTGTTATTAAAGAAACAATATGATTTTATTTCAATAGTAGAAGCTTATAAACATCTGAAACATGATTTGTTCCGCAAAAAAAAATTCTGTGTCTTGACGTTTGACGACGGATTTCAATCTTTGAAAAATGTTTTGCCATGGTTAGAAGAACTGAAAATACCTGTTACTTTATTCATTAATGCTAAATATGCATTAGGAGAAGGATGGGGACCTCAATATGAAGCTTATGAAAAAGAGATAGATCCAAATGTGAATATGGAAGAATTGTCAAAACAATTATATCTTAGTATGAATGAAATTAATAAAATGCAATCTCCTTACATAACGATAGGGTTACATGGATATGAACATTTGGATTTTTCATCTTTGACAATAGATATATTTAAGAAGAATATAGATAGTTGTTCTACTGTGCTAAAGAACCATCCGAGGTATATTCCATATATGGCATATCCTTGGGGTCGGTACAATAAATCAACACAACAAGTATTGAAGGATATGAGTATAATTCCTGTCTTTATGAATGGGGATGTTAATTATAAATATAAAGATGGAATTAGTAGAGAATGTTTGTCAAGTATATAACATAATGTATTACTTCATAAGTGTATTTTGTACAATGATTAATGTGATGCAATGTCAGAAATAACCCCAATACTATTAATTACATTTAATAGACCTAAGCATACTCAAAAAGTATTAGAGAGTATAAAAAATGTAAAACCACAACAGTTATTTGTTTTTCAGGATGGAGCTCGATTGAATAATAATTCTGATATAGAAAAATGTCAAGAAGTACGTACTATTATTCAAAATATGGTGGATTGGCCATGTGAAATACATACAAATTATAGTTCTTGTAATTTAGGTTGTGGTCCAGGTCCGGCTTCTGCTATTTCTTGGTTCTTTGAACATGTAGAAAAGGGAATCATTATAGAAGATGATGCTGTAATAGCTCCTGATTTTTATGAATTTGCAACAGATCTATTAGAACGATATAATGATGATAAGAGTGTTTGTGCAATAGCAAGCATTTGTATTTTGTCTCAAAAATATGGAGATGGATCCTATTATTTTTCAATGATGAATAGAAATCTATGTGCTTGGGCAACATGGCGTCGTGCATGGAAGGGTTTTGATATTTCTCTTTCTGGTATTACAGAGAAAAAATTGAAAAAATGTTTGTGTAAACAGGGTATGAAACTGCGAGAAAGAGAGTATTGGTTTGAAATATTGCAAATGTTACAAAAAGATGGAATGAAAGGTAGCAGTTGGGATATTCAGTTTTTAATTAAAATATGGTTGAATAATCAGAAGGGTATATGTCCTAATTATAATTTATCAACTAATATAGGTTTTGATGAATATGCTACTCATATAAATAATAAGGAATCTATTTTGGCCAATTGTCCTTTGGAATCAATTGTCCCAATTGTCCATCCTTCAAATCAAGATATTATAGAAAGAGCAGATCGAGATTATCATAAAATGTTTTTTCAACCATATGAGTATGGTATGAAAGGCTTTTTTAGATTACCTTATCGTATAAATAAACGATTAAAGAAATTTTTAGGTCATAAAGGATCATGGATAAAATTCTAATTTTTGGGATATATGTTAAAACGTAAGATTCAGTTATTTTTTGCCTATTTTCTTAAAGCTCCTATTCTTATTAAAGGAAAAACCAGTGGTTATTCTCTTTTTAAAAGTGAGAGATTTGATAGTGAAATATCTAAACAAGCTACTATCTATCCGCCCTTTATATTGAGACATATTTCAATTGAAAAATATTCATATGTGGCAAAGAATAGTAACATTAATAACACATCGATAGGCAAATTTTGTTCAATAGGTCCAAATGTTTGTATAGGACTAGGAATTCATCCTACAATTGGGGTAAGTACATCTCCGATGTTTTATTCTACATCTAAAGTAAATGGTTATTCTCTTGTAGATAAAATGAAAATTAAAGAGAATCAAAAAACAATTATTGGTAATGATGTTTTTGTTGGAGCTAATGTAACTATTTTGGATGGCGTTACGATTGGAGATGGTGCTATAGTTGGAGCAGGCGCAGTTGTTAGCAAAGATGTACCTCCTTATGCAATTGTTGTTGGTTCTCCAATGAAAGTTATAAAATATCGTTTTGCCAATGATCAGATAGCTGCATTGTTACGAATTGGATGGTGGAATTGGAGTGAAGAAAGATTGGTGAATGTTGCTGATTCTGAATTTGACATTGATGCTTTTATTGAAAGATATGATAAAATTTAGATATTATATTTGTTAAATAAGATTTAAATGAAACTCTCCATAATCACCATAAATCGTAATAATGCCAAAGGTTTAAAAAAAACTTTGGAATCCGTGAAATCTCAGACATCAAAGGATTTTGAGCATATTATCATTGATGGAGCAAGTACTGATGATTCTGTAAATATTATCAAGGCTTATGCAGATGAGTGTTCTGATAATGTACGTTGGATTTCGGAACCTGATAATGGCATATACAATGCGATGAATAAAGGTATTCGAATGGCCAAGGGTGAATATATCCAGATTTTGAATTCGGGTGATTTTTTAGCAAAGGAAGATATTATTCAACGGATGTTGTCGGAGTTGCAACATCAAAATGAGATGGCAGAAAAGCCAATAGCCATTCTTTATGGTAACATGTTAAAGCAAATGCCCGACAGAATAAAGCGAGACAGATGTTTTAATGGACAAAATCCTACTTTTTTAGGCTTTTATACGGGCACATTAAATCATTCTCCAGCTTATATTCGCCGTGATTTATTCGATCAATACGGTTTTTATGATCAAAATTTGAAGATTGTTTCTGATTGGAAGTGGTATTTGCAGGCAATCATTTTAGGAGGAGAGATTCCTGTCTATACAGACATTGATGTGACACTTTTTGATATGACAGGTATTTCGGAAACGAATCATGATTTATGTAAGCAAGAAAGGAAAAAGGTCTTGAAATCAATGTTTCCATCGACTATTCTTGCAGACTATGAGCGTTGGGCTTTTCCGATAGACCAGATGAAGAGGTTGCAACGTCATAAATGGGCTTATAAATTGGTTTGGTTTTTAGAGAGATGTCTGTTTAAGTGGGAAAAGTGGATTAATAAGGAACAAATCTATCATAAATGAAACAATTTAGCTATTTTCATTTGTATGTATTATACAGTGTATGAAAATTATCAAAATGCAAAATGAGTAACATTCCGCATATTTCAATTGTTTCTCCCGAATATCGAGGGGAGAATATGGTGCACGAACTTGTTGAAAGAATTGTGAAGGCTGTCAGCTCCTTCACTGAAGATTATGAAATTATTTTAGTCAATGATGCTTCTCCTGATAATACTTGGGCTGCTATTGTTGCCGAGTGTGCTCAGAATCAGAAAGTGAAGGGACTGAATCTTTCCCGTAACTTTGGACAACATTATGCTATTACTGCAGGATTGAGTAACGCCAAAGGTGATTGGATAATCGTTATGGACTGTGACTTGCAAGACAGACCGGAAGAGATTCTTAATCTTTACAAGAAAGCTCAAGAGGGTTTTGATACAGTTCTTGCTCAACGTGTTCACAGAGAACATTCTTGGTTTAAGCAGATGGGTTCAAAAGCCTTCTATACTTTGTTGGCATATTTGACGGAGACAAAACAGGATGCTTCTGTTGCTAATTTTGGTATATATAGCAGAGATGTTGTGCATGCTATTCTAGCAATGGGTGATAAAATGCGTTATTTCCCTGCACAAGTTCAGTGGGTAGGATTTAGGAAAGCTTACATGCCCATACAGCACGATGTACGTGCAGAAGGCAAATCGAGCTATAACCTCAGCAGGCTTTTTCGCTTAGCGTTGGACACCATCATCTCATTTTCTGACAAGCCAATGCGCTTAATGGTGCGGGCTGGATTATGGATTACTGTCATTGCCTTTATATTGGCGCTTGTTTACTTAATTAAGTATTTGACAGGAGGTATCGAAGTGCTTGGATTTGCTTCCATTATCATTTCTATTTGGTTTTTAGCGGGTATTGTTATTTTGCTGTTGGGTATATTGGGGTTGTATATGGGTAAGATGTTTGAGACGGTAAAAAATCGTCCGATGTTTATAGTAGGACAGAAATGCAATTTCGACTGATATGAAGGTTTCTTATAAACAATGGGATAGTGATTTCTTTCAATTGCGAATAGGAATAACTTATGTAGTGAATTCGGAAGATTTGTCCTGGTTGGAAGCTCATGAAAAAGAACTTCGAGAGCAGTATGATTTGATATATGTTTTTTGTCCAAACACTTTAGAGTGGAAATATATAGGAGCAACACTAGTGGATGAGAAAACAATATACACTAAGGCAGTGATGCCTCAAGTGTCTTATCCACAGGTGAGGCTTTACGAAAGTAAATTTCTTGATGAAGATCTATATCGATTAGCTTTGGTTAGTGGGGAATACTCACGCTATAAAACAGATTCCCAATGGCCTTCAGGTAGTTATGATCGACTTTACCGCAGATGGATAGAGCAGTCTGTCAACGGTAATCTGGCAAATGCGGTTTTTGTTTATCTGCAAGAGCATTCTTACAAAGGAATGGTTACGCTTGAGTGGAAAAATAGTGTGGCCGATATAGGTCTTGTTGCCGTAGACAAAGATGCACAGAGACAAGGTATCGGCACAAAGATGATACAAACGCTGGAGAACTATTTGGCAGAAAATACGGATGTCAAAATACTGAAGGTAGCAACTCAGTGGACTAACACCAAAGCTCGTGCTTTGTATGAAAAACAAGGTTTTGCGGTAGAATCAATAACAAAAATCTATCATTGGTGGCTAGGTTGTGAGTAATCTCCTCAAATACGGTTCTCTAATAGGCATAAACTTAGTCTATGCGTGCGTGACATTATTTACTAAGTCTGCATCGTTATATCCTTTTGGTTCGTGGCAATATGTCCTAAATGTTTGCGGAGCAGTCGCCGTTCTCGGTCTCTATGCTATCCTTTGGCAGCAGATTTTGAAACGAATTCAGCTGACAGATGCGTATATGTTTAAGGGAACGAGCTTAATCTTCGTATTTCTTCTTTCTCCACTTATATTCGGTGAGAGAATTACGACTTTTAATGTTATTGGAGCTGTCATAATTGTTTCAGGCATCGTTCTTTATGCCAAATGGAAATGAAATACTACATAATCGTCATCTTTGCTGTTATGGTTTCTGCATGTAGTCAGATATTGCTGAAACAAGGTACTAAGAAGAATTATCAGACCATTTGGCAACAATATCTCAATTTGTGGGTAATAAGTGGGTATATGATAATGGGGGTTGCGATGTTGGCAAATATCTTTGCCATGTCGAAAGGTGTACAGGTGAAAGAGGTGTCGACCATAGAGTCATTTAGTTATCTATTTGTTCCTTTTCTTAGTTGGATGCTTTTCAATGAAAGGATTACAAAGAAAAAAGCTATCTCAATTACACTAATAATAATAGGAATAATTATCTTTTTTCAATAAGATTATGAATGAAAAAATAATAAATATTACTTTTTCCTTTCTTTTGGCTGCTTTTGTAGCTTTTTTAACTTTCTTTATTGTCTACAAGGCACAGTGGTTAATTGGCGATGATGCAATAGTAGTTGCTCATACTGGGTGGGGGCATTTTTTTAATCCTGCTGATACTGTCAATCCAAATGCAGGGCGATTCTATCCTTTAGCCTATTTTGTTTACAATATTCTTTGGGTTTTAGGGTTAAATTCTGTTAATGCCCATTTTGCTCTTATGGCTATAGTCTTTGTTTGTTTTGCTATTGTTACTAGTGTTTTGGGTAAAATTTCGGTTGAAAAAAATACGGATGCAGTTTGGTTTTGGCTATTTGTGTTCTTTTTTGTGGCAATATGTATACAAAGGTCTTACAATAATTTCTTGTATGCCTATTCAACGATTTGGTTTGATTATTTCTTAATTGTTCTTTGGGCTCTATGCACCGTGTTTGTACATACAAAACAATCTAATATGGCTGCCATAATAGGTTTTTTTTCTGTTTCATATTTGTGCTATTGTTTGGAATCTAATTTTTTATTACCATTCATATATGGTATATGTGGATTACTTTTTTCTTTGAAAAAATCATCACAACTTGAGAAGGCTTATTTAATTAGTATGGTGGGGACATCGATTTTATTTCTTGTATTATATTTTTT
>Ga0116187_1002560_pt1 | contig 17713 bp, 25 predicted proteins | sample AD_JPNNA6_MetaG_FD_89755 | JGI IMG/M metagenome (GOLD analysis project Ga0116187, IMG submission 89755) | Active sludge microbial communities of municipal wastewater-treating anaerobic digesters from Japan - AD_JPNNA6_MetaG | ecosystem: Engineered > Bioreactor > Anaerobic > Digestate | place... | reverse complement strand
TTGATCCGGCAGAATACCAGGAAGATCAATGCATTCCTGGAGTCAATAATAATTGAAAATCCTGATGAATGGTTCTGGGTTCATCGAAGGTGGGGGCGCGACAAACCATAGGTATGTTAACATTTGTCGGTTATTAGTTATGAGTTCCTGGTTCTCAGTGCTTAGCCTGACGTTTGGAGCTTTCCCCATCATCAGTTCTTCCCATAGAGAATGGATTCTGCAAACCAACCTGCCCGGGACAGCAGTTTTTTGGTAACGAGTTTTTTTGCCATTTCCTCCTCAAGGTTATAACCAGACAATTTTGAATATGTCCGGATAAAAAGTAATCTCTCCAAAATGCTGATGCGGAAATAACCTTTGATCTCCCATTTTTCAGCAAACCTGTTGAGCCTCCATATCATTGTCTCAACATTCTTTTTTGAAATGGTTCTTTTGGAAGCTTTATCGAAGTCGAGGAAGATGAGCCTCCCATTTTTTTTTACCAGCACATTGCGCAGATGGAGATCAGGATGAAAGATGCCAAGCCGTTCAAGGTGCCACATGTATCTGGCTAGATCTCGTATAGCCCTCAGCCTTTTTTTGCGGCTCGACACCTTAATAAATTCCAGCAACTCGCCTGTGTTATCCTCAAATCTGGTTATGATGTGGGGTTTTCTAAAGGGAAAATCTTCTCCAATGAGAATACCTACGGGCTCCACTACGGGAAAATGATTTTCTTTGAGGTAGATCATAATTTGTATTTCATTGAGGGCCCTTTTCTCGGATAAGAAAAGATCTTTTGTTACCGCTCTCCCAACGCCTCCATGCAAATACTTCCTGCATACAAAGAGCTCGTTGTTTATGGAGATGAGCTTCAGGCCACCTCTCCCCTTATTCGCCTGATTTCCGGTGCGCAGGAATTTGTCAAGAAACTGAGAGGGGTTTACAGTATCGGGAAGCAGGTACATGACAAAAGAACCGATCCTTATTTTCTGCAGTTTAGTCATTTACAGGTTTATTAATCCTTATCTCTCCAATCCTTTAATCCTGCCTTATCCCTCATTAAACTTTTGAAGGTTTTTTTGTGGGCCAAGCAGGTATTCTTCTCTAACACGCTGAAGGCTGCGAAATATGTTTTTTTTCACATTTCTGTTGTGCTTCTTTAATTCGGCAATCATGCCCTTGAGAAGGTATCGTTTAGAGGTTTTGCTGTGAGGACATGCAGAGGCTATGATTGGCAGGTTCATTTGCCGAGAGAGCTTAAGAAGTTCTTTTTCTTCAACGTAGGCCAGGGGACGAATAATCGCAAGCTCCCCTTCAAACATATCCTGAAAAGGCTGCATGGTGCCTATCTCCCCCTGGAAGAAGAGATTGAGGAGCATGGTCTCGATAATATCATCCATGTGATGGGCAAAGGCAATCTTTGTGCATCCCAGATTATGAGCAGTATCAAAGAGGGCCTTCCTTTTGTTCCAACTGCACCAAAAACAGCCAAATGATTCTTCATCTCCCTTCCATGATTCAGGTGGGTGTGCAATCACAAAGGGAATCGATTCTTCTTCGAAATATCTGATAAGGATATCCTTGTTCACCCATTTGAAACCCATGTCAACAAAACATGCCATAACATCATACTTGATGGGTACGAACTTTGTTCGATCCTTCATGATTTTCACAAGAGAGATGCTATCCTTACCACCTGACACAGCTACGAGGACTTTATCCCCTTCTTGCAGCATCCTGTAGTCCCAGATAGCCTTCCCAACTTTTTTCGATGTAAAATAATAATGGCCGTTCTTGCTCATTAGATTGCCTTTGCAAGTTTCTTCACTTTCTGGATGAATTCCTTCTTAATTTTTTTTCCTACAACGCAACCGGGCGCTTCTACGCTTCCTGCATACTCCAGTCCCAGAAGGTCGAAAGTCTTCTTGAACATGTCTAGGGCAGGCTGGAATGTATCAGTATTATCTTCAGCACATGTCATCAAGGTGACAACCTTTTTGCCCTTCAGTCGAGAACTGTATTCATTGTCCAGAAATGAGATACCTCTATCCATGGCGAGCTTTAGCTGGCCGGATGGGCCATACCAATAGACTGGCGTGGCATAGACAATGAGGTCTGAGTCTATCATGTATTTCCTGATGTCTTTCATATCGTCGTTGATTTTGCAGGTTCCCTTTGGAATGCATGCATAACAACCCTGACAGGGTCTTATGTTCAGGTCATTGAGATAGAGCATCCGCACATTGTAGCCTTTTTGCTTCAGGCCATCGGACAGGGCGTTCACAATCTGGATGGTGTTGCCATCCCTATGAGGGCTCCCGAACAGAATAACTGTCTCCATATGGCTACCTCCTCCTGTTTAGTATCCCCTATTATAATGGCAATAAATAGACAGGGTCAAGTGATGAGAATGAGCTGATAACAGTGAAAAGTTAAAAGTTCAAAGTGAAAAGATGAAAGAAAGATCATCATTTTACTTAATTTAAAAGAGCCAATTGATTTGTTTATTACTTCTTTTTTTACGTCTTTGCCATAGTCTATAGCCTGCTTCATATACTGTTGACCGTTGCCAGTTCACTGCTGGGCAATGGAAATTGAATGAAGTCTGTAGAGGAAAATAGCCGTGGTGTCTTGATAAATGCTGGTAATAACCCTATATTGTATGCACATCTGAAATTTAAAGGCTCATAACACAAGAAAGGAGGCAAGGTTATGACTGAAAAGAATTCTGAACCAAAAGGGTGGAATCCTTACCTGGCTGGTGCCCTTACAGGATTGCTCCTTGTATTTTCCGTATGGTTCACCGGTAAATACATTGGCGCCTCAACAACATTTGTCCGGGCAGCAGGCTATGTTGAGAGGACATTTAATCCTGAACACGTAGCAGCTCTTGAATACTTCAAGAAAGAGCTGCCCAAAATTGACTGGCAGTTTCTCTTTGTCATAGGGATATTTTTTGGATCCCTTATTGCCTCTTCTACGTCAAAAAGTTTTCGAGTACAGGCAGTGCCTACTATGTGGGAGTCCCGCTTTGGCCCGGGTATGGCAAAAAGAGGTGTTGTTGCCTTTATTGGCGGTGCCATAGCTATGTTTGGAGCCCGCCTGGCTGACGGGTGACCGAGCGGTCATGGGCTGAGCGGTTCGCTCCAGCTGGCAGTCAGCGGTTATGTTGCATTGATCTGTTTTTTTATCGGTGGTCTTATTGTCGCTAATATTGTCTATGCAGGAGGTGATAAAAAATGAGTGAGCTTGTCTATGGATTAATAACAGGCATTATCTTTGGTTTCCTCCTGCAGAAAGGCAGGGTCATCCGCTATGACAAACAGATAGGTGCCCTGCGGCTCATCGATCTGACTATAGTCAAGTTTATGCTCTCCTCCATTCTCATCGCAATGGTGGGTGTATACATCCTGAAAGACCTGGGCATTGCAAAGCTCTCAATAAAAACAACCATTCTGGGTGGAAATATTGTAGGGGGCCTCCTGTTTGGTATTGGCTGGGGGCTTTTTGGATATTGTCCTGGCACAGCAGTAGGTGCACTCGGAGAGGGGAGATGGGACGTAGTATGGGGACTTCTCGGGATGCTTGCAGGCGCTGCCATCTACGCCGAGGCTTTTCCCTTTATGAAACGAACAGTTCTCACCTGGGGGAACTATGGAAAGATTACCCTGCCACAGATTTTCGGCGTTAATCACTGGGTAGTCATTCTGATATTGTGGATTCTTGTAATCATAATGTTCTGGGGAATTGAGAAGAAGAAGCTGTAGTGTATAGTTCAAATTGTATGTGGCATATCGTTTCCTGGAATCTGCCAATAGTGCTTCGACATAGGTTATATGAAAAATTTATTAATAGTGGAAAGGAATCTTTGTACAACATATCACATTGGAGGGTAGATAGATGAGCAAAGAGAGATTAGTAGTAATCGGCGGTGTTGCTGCCGGTATGAGCGCAGCAAGCAGCTACAGGCGACTAAAACCGGAAGCAGAGGCTATCGTCCTTGAAAAGGACTTTTTTATTTCATACGGATCATGTAGCCTCCCGTATTACGTATCTGATGAGGTGAAGGATTTCAATCAGCTTATTTCCCTTACCCCCAAAGTAGCAATAGAAGAACGAGGGATTGATGTGAGAACGCGTCACGAAGTCTCAGACATAGATCTCGAAAAGAAGCAGGTTCATGTAAGGAATCTGGAAAAAAACGAAACCTTTGTCCTTGATTATGATAAACTTGTAATTACAACTGGCGGACTTCCCATCAGGCCTCCCCTTCCCGGCATTGATCTTGATCATGTGTTTACCATCCGTACTCTCTTAGACGGCATTGCTATAAAGAAATTCATCGACGATTGGGGTGCTTTTGAAGTGTGTGTTGGTTCCCCGGAATGTCTATATGTAAATCGTTTCGGTAATGAGAAGCGACCTATGAAGGCAGTTGTAGTAGGGGGCGGGTATATTGGAATGGAGATGTGTGAATCGCTCCGAAAGCGTGGTCTCGAGGTATCGGTTGTTGAGAAAACGGACCGTGTGCTCGGCACAATGGATGGGGAGATTACGTCTATTGTAGAAGAGAAATTGCTGGCTGAAGGCGTGAAGCTCTACAAAGGGACATCTGTGGAAGGCTTCAAGGGCCTGAAAGGCAAGGTGGAAAGGGTTATTACTGATAAAGGCGAGTTCGATGCAGACTTTGTTCTTCTGGCTATCGGTGCACGTCCGAACTCAGACCTTGCAAAAAAAGCAGGAATAGCGCTTGGCGTTGCGGGCGCAATCCAGGTTGATGAATATATGCAAACAAACGTACCCGGTGTTTTTGCGGCCGGTGATTGTGCAGAGGCTATGCATCTTGTGACCGGCAAGAAGGCATACATTGCCCTAGGGACAACTGCAAACAAGCAGGGGAGGCTGGCAGGAGAGAATGCAGCCGGGCTTAACAAAAAATTTGATGGTATTGTGGGTACAGCAGTGACCAAGATCTTTGACCTTGAAGTTGCCAGGACCGGATTATCATCGATTGACACCAAACGTGAAGGGCTTAAATTCTTTACTTCGGTTATTCAGGGCTGGTCAAGAAGCAAAGCGTATCCCGCGGGGAAGAAGATGACAGTGCTTTACATTGTGGAGGAGGGAACCGGAAGGCTTCTGGGAACGCAGATGGTTGGCCAGGAAGGAGTGGCACACCGGATTGATACGCTTGCAGCATGCCTCTATGGTCGCATGACCATTGATGATGTGGCCCGTCTCGATCTTGGTTATGCTCCACCATTTGCCACAGTGTGGGACCCGATCCTTGTGGGTGCCAATGTAGCACTGAAAAAGATGAAACAAGGCTGAGTTTTCCTGCTTTATGTGGAAAATTCTGGCATCAATAAATAAGAACCTCGTTGTTGCAATCCCTGCAATGATGTTGTTGGGTTTTATAGCAGGATTTTTCTTTAAGGTGGGGTTTCTGCAGAATCTTATCATTCCCTTTACCTTTCTTATGATTTATCCCATGATGGTTGTCCTTAGAATTAGAAAGGTCCTTGAGGGGGGAGATATGAGGGCACAGGTATTGACCCAGATAATTAATTTTGCGGTAATCCCCTTTGTTGCCTTCGGAATAGGGCTTGTATTTTTTCCTCACCGGCCATTCATGGCTTTGGGTCTTCTGCTGGCTGCTCTCGTGCCAACGAGCGGGATGACAATTTCCTGGACAGGTTTTGCAAAAGGCAACCTGGAGGCTGCGGTGAAAATGACGGTTGCAGGACTAATCCTGGGATCGCTGGCCACCCCCTTTTATGTACAGGCTCTCATGGCAGCGCATATCAGTGTTGATATAGCAAATGTTATGAAGCAAATAGTGTTCATTGTCTTCCTTCCCATGGTGGCAGGTTATATTACGCAGATTTCTTTAGTGAGGCGATTCGGTCAGAAGGCATTTCAGGAAACGTGGAGCCCCCGTTTTCCACCCATGTCTACGCTGGGAGTGCTGGGTATAGTCTTTGTGGCAATAGCGCTTAAGGCAGAGGCAATAGCCCAATTGCCCGCTGTTCTCTTGTATATCCTTTTGCCCCTCCTTCTTCTCTATGGGTTCAATTATTTCCTCAGCACAGTGGTGGGAAAGATGTTGCTTCCCCGGGGTGATGCAATAGCCCTGCTGTATGGAACGGTGATGCGAAATCTCTCTATTGCACTTGCCATCGCAATGAATGCCTTTGGCCCCGCTGCATCAGATGCAGCACTAGTTATAGCGATTGCATACATTATTCAGGTTCAATCCGCAGCATGGTATGTTCGTCTCACAAATCGCTTCTTCGGTGAGCCAGAGGTGCAAAAGGTACATGGATAATGGTAGCGCTGTAGATACTGTAAAAATTTTCAATAAAAAGATAGGAGGATAGGGAGGAAATATTATGAAAAAAGTTGTTCTTTTCGCATTTAATGGTGAACCCATGTGTTTTGTCCATGTACTTCTCAATGCGCTGGATATGAAAGAAAAGGGTTTTGAAGTTAGGGTAGTCATAGAGGGAGCTGCCACTAAGCTCATCCCAGATCTTGCGGCGGAAGGGAACCCTCTCAGCGTGCCATTCAAACAGGCACGGGCGGAAAATCTCATTGACGGTGTGTGCAAGGCGTGTGCAACCAAGATGGATACCGTAGAAAATGCCAGAACGATGGGCCTTGTATTGCTGGATGACATGTTGGGACACCCATCCATGGCAAAATATCTCAAAGACGGTTACGAAGTAATTACTTTTTGATTGGAAATTTGTTAGGATAACCATCATTCCGGGTATTCCTGCAAGCAATGTCGTTCATTTCCAGCGACTCCACTCGCTCAAGTTCAGCTTCGGAGTTTTTGAATATGAAAAAAGCCCAGCTTCATTGCTTCTCGACGCTCTGCTCAGGAAAACCCGGCATGACGGTTAAATGCTGATAACAGTCATAATGAAGACGGGATACTAGTAGTTTTCAGCGAGTAGCTCCTGATACGCCAGTTCATGGTCGCACGCAGGGCATCTGTCTGGTGCTGCCGTTCCTTCGCTGATGTATCCGCAGTTTCTGCATCTCCATTTTACTGGTACATCCTTTTTAAAGACTTTCCCCTCTTTCAGGTTGGCAAGGAGTTTCCGATAACGCGTTTCATGACCAACCTCTGCTTTTGCTATCTCCCGCCAGACCCTTGCTATTTCAGGAAAGCCTTCCTCATCCGCTACCTTTGCAAATTCTGGATACAGGGTTGACCATTCCAGATTTTCCCCATCAGCTGCCTCTGCAAGGTTTTCCGCTGTAGTCCCGATAACCCCAGCAGGGTAAGCAGAAGTGATTTCAACCATGCCGCCTTCCAGGAATTTAAAGAATCTTTTGGCATGTTCCTTTTCGTTGTCTGCTGTGTCGGCAAAGATCCAGGATATTTGCTCGAACCCTTCTTTCTTTGCCTGGGAAGAAAAGTAGCTGTATCTGTTTCGTGCCTGTGATTCGCCTGCAAAAGAAGCGAGCAGGTTGTGTTCTGTTTTAGTACCTTTCAAAGATGCCATTTTGTTATCCTCCTTTTTAACTGGTAACCCGTAACGCGTAAGCGTAACGGGTTTTAGGCCTTCCACAGTCCATGGAGGTTGCAGTATTCACGTGCTATTGCTTTGTCTCCTGTTATCTCAAATACTGCCTCCGGAGCCTGTCCTGGTGACAGGAACTGACGGTAAATCTTCCCATCAACAATGAGTTCAATGAACTGAATGTAGTGTTTTTCCTCCATTGGATGGGCTACGCTGCCGACCTTCACCTTGAAGCCGTTTGCTACCTTTTCAATAACCGGGACATGTTTTTCCTTGGCTGCGTCTACTGTATTCTCCGTCATTTTGTTCATAGGCTGATTGCAGCAGACGAGTTGACCTTTGCCGCCTACAAGAACCTCCACTATGTTTCCGCATACATCACATTTGTAAACCTCCATTCTTTCTGCCATGGTAAACCTCCTTTATTTTTTTATTACAATTCCACCGGGGTTTGTCGCCTTTCCGGTTATCAATGGAGTTGTCCCCCATACTCCTGCAATGCCAGACCGGCACATTCAGGGCAGACCCCATAAAAATCGATATGATTTCCTGTTATTTCGAATCCATGTTTTTGTAATTCAGGAAGGTCAAGCTCAAACTCGGTTTCTATATCAATGATCTTTCTGCACTCAGTGCAGATGAGGTGATGATGATGCACGGTATTAGGATCGAACCGTTTCTTGTCCGGATCTATGGTTAATTCCTGTATGCTTGCTTTTCCTTTCAGTGCCTTCAGAGTATTGTAGACTGTGGCGAAGGACATAGTGGGAAACCTCTTACACACTGCATTATAGATGTCGGAGGCCGAAGGGTGGTCTGTATTACCTTCAAGGTACTCAAGAATAGCAAGCCTTTGCGGTGTAAGCTTCAGGCACAAGTTTTTATATTTTTTCATTGACCTTTCAATTTAGAATAATTATTACATGATAAAAAATACTATAAACATTCCTGTATTGTCAAGCGGTATTGTGCAAATTCACAATTTCCCTTTATCTGCATGGCGTTTTGTGATAATTTTACCTTGTATGTTTGGTATCGGACTTCCGGAAATGATAATCATTCTTGTTGTGGCGCTTCTTGTTGTGGGCCCAACAAAACTTCCAGAACTTGCAAGGACACTGGGAAAGGCTTTTAAAGAATTTCGCCGGATGGCAGACGATGTGAAAGAGACCTTCGAGCAGGAGGTCATGAAAGAAGAGGAAGTAAAAACAACCGATACAGAGGAAGGAGCCAGGGTAGAAGAAAAGATTCTGGAAGAGGCAAAACAACCTGAAGCACTACACTCCAGATCAGGCAATGACAATAAACCGACATGACAGATGAGAAACAGCCATTTTTTTCCCACCTAAAGGAGCTGCGGGATAGGTTAGTTGTCTGTATTATAGCTGTAGCAATAGCCTTCATTCTAACTTATTATTTCAAGGAACGACTTTTCTATTTTTTGATGCAGCCTTTTGTCAGGGTTATGCCTGCCCAGAGTTCATTTATCTTTACTGGAATAACAGAAGCCTTTATCACCTACTTTAAGATATCAATCGTTGCGGCCCTTTTTGTTGCAGCACCTGTTATCCTGTATGAGTTTTGGATGTTTGTTGCACCGGGACTCTATGAAAACGAAAAGAAATACGTATATCCCTTCATCTTTTCTGGAAGCCTGTGTTTTATCCTTGGGGCCCTGTTCTGCTACTTTATTGTCATGCCGAACATCTATCATTTTTTTGTCAGCTATGCTCAGGACTTTGTCATTCCTATGCCGGATTTGAAAAGTTATATGAGCCTCACGCTGAAACTCCTCATAATCTTTGGACTTATTTTTGAGCTTCCCCTTGTTGCGTTTTATCTTTCCAGGGCAGGCATCATTAATGCGAGAATGCTGGCAAAAAAGAGGAGGTATGCAATCCTTTCTGTGTTCATTATAAGTGCCATCATTACCCCCCCTGATGTGGTAAGTATGGTCCTTGTGGCCCTCCCCCTCTGGGGGCTATTTGAGCTGGGCATCCTTATTGCAAAAGTATTTGGAAAAAAGGAGGCTCCTCATGAGACAGCTTAGCGTTGTTATCCTTGCTGCTGGCAAGGGAGAGCGTATGCTTTCCAGCAAGCCAAAGGTTATGCACGAGATTATGGGCAAGCCCATGGTAGGATATGTTGTTGAACGAGCACAGGAGCTTTCACCAATAAATACCGTAGTTGTACTCGGATATGGAAAGGAAAAGGTCAGGGAGTATATAAAAGACCTTGACATTGTTACCGCCATTCAAAGGGGTCAGAAAGGTACTGCCCATGCTGTGCTGTCAGCTGAAAAGCCTGTAAAGGGGCATGATGTCCTTGTTCTTTACGGAGATGTACCTCTTATTGAGTCATCAACCCTAAAAGGCTTTCTCAACTTTTTTCAGAAGGCAGGAACTGTTACATTCATGACAACTGATGTGATGAATCCCACTGGTTATGGGCGGGTCATCATGAAAAAGGACTGCATTGAAAAGATTGTTGAAGATGTCGATGCACGCCCCTCAGAGAAAAAGATAAAACGGATCAACACCGGTATATGTGCAATTCCCAGCCATCTCTTTCCTCTCTTGAAAGAGATTAAAGCAGATAACAGGAAGGGCGAATACTACCTTACCGACATCTATAAGATACTGCATAAGAGAGGGATTGACGTAAAAGGGTACCATCACGAGAAGTCTTCTGACGTACTTGGCATCAATTCAAAAAAGGAACTCCTTGATGCGAACATTATTATGAGAGACAGGATTCTCGACGACCACATGAAAAATGGTGTAGCACTCCTTGACAGGAACGTTTACATTGAGGAAGGGGTTGTCATTGGCAGGGACACGATCATCTATCCAAATACCCATATCTCAGGGAAGACATGGATAGGAGAGGGTGTATCAATCGGGCCGAACTCATTCATACGGGACTCAGTTATCCACAACAGAGTGAACGTTGAAGGTTTTGTCTTCATGGAAGGTGCAGAGATCGAAGAAGGCGCCAGGGTAGACCCATATACAAAGATACTATTCAAAACACTTATCAGGAAAGACAGCAAGGTCCATGAGTGCGTTAAAGAAATGAACACGGTATGGAGGAAGAAGAAATAGTGTGCGGCATAGTGGGCTATATGGGGCCCGGTGAAGCCTCGCGCATTTTGATAGAAGCCTTGAAAAGGCTTGAATACAGGGGCTACGACTCGGCAGGTATTGCCATCTGGAACGAAGGGAAAGTTGAGGTTGCACGTAAGAAAGGTAAGGTGGAGGAGCTCAGAAAAGAGATTGCAGACAATGAAAAATTTCAGGGTAACCTCGGCCTTGCCCACACGCGGTGGGCAACCCATGGGGTTCCGTCAGAGCGGAATGCTCATCCCCACAGGGCTGACGAGGTCATTGTAGTTCACAACGGAATCATTGAAAACTATTTGGAGCTTAAAGATGAGCTGCGGAAAGCAGGGCAGGAGTTTCTTTCAGATACTGATACAGAGGTAATCCCCCATTTGATAAGCTCTTTTATGCGGAAACCTATGGCTTTCATTGATGCCATTCGGCAGGCCCTTACAGAGCTTCAAGGGTCGTTTGCCGTTGGCATTATCAATAAAAAAGATCGTATCATGGTGGCTGCGAAAAAAGAAAGCCCTTTGATCATTGGTGTTGGGGATGGAGAATACTTTATTGCAAGTGATGCTCCTGCTGTCCTCGACAGGACAAACCGTTTCATTTTTCTGGAAGATGGCGATATGGCTGTCTTCAAGGATAATCAGCTCTCGCTTATGGACTTTCAAAGGAAAGAGATTGTGAGACCCGTGCAGACTGTAAGTTGGACAGGGGTGATGGCTGAAAAAGGCGGTTACAAACATTTCATGGTGAAAGAGATATTCGAACAACCTCGTGCAATTTCTGATACTCTTATTGGAAGAATCAGGGAAGAGCAAGGGGAGGTGGGGTTCGAGGAGCTTGAGCTGCCTGACATTTCCAAAATACGCAAAATTTGGATGGTTGCGTGCGGGACATCCTATCATGCCTGCTTGATTGGAAAACACATCTTTGAAGCTAACCTGAGAATTCCTGTCGAGATTGACATTGCCTCGGAATTCCGTTACCGTGACCCTATCATGGGCGCTGACAACATGCTTATTCTTGTTTCACAGTCCGGTGAAACGGCTGACACTATCGCTGCCATGCGGGAAGGAAAAAAGAAAGGCGCTTATACATTGTCTGTATGCAACGTCCTCGGTAGTACCCTCGCGCGGGAAGCCGATGGAGTGGTTTTTACCCACGCAGGACCGGAAATAGGTGTTGCCTCTACAAAGGCATTTACAACACAGATCTCCGTTCTCTATCTTCTGTTGCTTCACATGGGACAAAAACTTGGCATTATGGACAGCGACACAGTAAGAGACCTCATCAGTGAAATCAAGAAGATTCCCCGCAAGATTCAGAAGATTCTCGATGATGCCCATGCCGTTGAAGAGCTTGCAAGAAAATATATGACCTGCAAAGACTTTCTTTTCATTGGACGAGGGGTTAATTTTCCAACCGCACTGGAGGGTGCGCTGAAACTGAAAGAGATCTCTTATATCCATGCTGAGGCCTATGCTGCGGGAGAGATGAAACATGGACCAATTGCCCTTATCGATGAGAATCTTCCTGTAGTTGTTGTATCACCCGTTGACCAGACATACCAGAAAACATGCAGCAATATAGAAGAGGTTCTGACTCGGCGGGGTAGGGTAATCCTCTTCACTGATGACGCTTCTCATGACATGCGCCAGAAGGTAGAGAACGCTATTACTGTACCGGAGACGATCTATGAGCTTGAGCCGATTCTCACTGTGGTGCCCTTGCAGTTATTCGCGTATTACATCGCGAACTTCCTTGGAACAGATGTTGACCAACCGAGAAATCTTGCCAAGAGCGTCACAGTAGAATGATTTTTCTTGTAGCGAGTAGCTAATAGCTGTAAGCTGATAGCGAAACATTTCAAAAAAGGGGGTACCTATGGAAGGGAATGATTTGGGAAAAACATCGACAGGTATTAATCCAACAGTTGCCGGACTTCTGAGTTACCTTCTCGGATTTGTGACCGGGATAATCTTTCTGGTTATGGAGAAGGAGAACAGGTTTGTCCGATTCCACGCAATGCAGTCCATTTTAACCTTTGGATTCCTGTTTGTTATAAACATAGTTCTTCATTTCATACCCTTTATCGGCTGGGCTCTAGTGCCAATTCTGGGTATAGTGTCGCTCATTGTCTGGATTCTGCTCATGGTGAAAGCCTACAAAGGCGAATATTACAAGCTCCCTGTTGTTGGCGATATGGCAGAGCAGAAAATATAATAATATTTTGTAAGTTATTGTAGATACGGGATTTTCCCATACTCCTGATGCCCAGGTTTTTTGTCCATCCATTGATCATACTCTGTATTATCTTTACGCTCTGGGGCACACAGGGTTGCAGGAATGTGTGCGCAGGAACCAGCGCAGACAATCCCCTTACCATTATTGCTGTTGGTGACATTATGATGGGCACCATATATCCAGTCGATATCCTGCCTCCTGACGACGGAAGAGAAATGTTCAAGGCCATCGAAGGAGAACTAAAAGATGGAGATATAGTGTTCGGAAACCTTGAAGGTTCTCTTTGCGACAGGGGAAAGCCTGTGAAGTGCAAGGTGCCTCTGAGTAGGAATTGTTTTGAGTTCGTTATGCCTGCCAGATATGGGGGTTACCTCAAGGAAGCAGGTTTTTCTGTCTTAAACATAGCAAACAACCATCTCCTCGATGCTGGTTTTGAAGGAGCGGAATGCACCATAGCCAATCTTCTGGACACTGGTATACAGATGACCGGCGGTGCAACAGTGGCGAAGTTTTTCAAAAAAGGGAAAAAGATAGCTATCCCTGGATTTTCCTACAAGGCTTCTCCCTATGCACATTCTATTCTCGATATTCCAGGAGCGCAGGAGATTGTGGCCGGGCTGAAAAAAGACCATGACATTGTCATAGTTTCGTTTCACGGGGGTGCAGAAGGCAGGACGGCCATTCATATACCACAGGGTGATGAAATATTTCTGGAAGAAAATAGAGGGAATGTGATCAGATTTGCCAGGAGTGTTGTCGATGCTGGAGCAGACATGGTGATAGGCCATGGTCCTCATGTGCTCAGGGCTATGGAAGTCTATAGGGGCAGGCTAATTGCCTACAGCCTGGGAAATTTTCTCACCTACGCCTTATTCAACTTGAAGAAACCGAACTGTTTGAGTGTCATTCTGAAGGCGCGGATTGATACAGGAACAGGTAATTTTCTCGATGGAAGGCTTGTACCGCTGCGCCTGGTCAATGGCGGGATCCCTGAACCGGACACCAGCGGCGAATCGATCAGACTCATCAAAGAACTCACTGCAGCAGACATCAAACCATGGTCAATCGTAATAGAGGACAACGGTATCATCCGTCCTTTGCGAAAATGATGGAAGATTGTTTTTAATCGTCAATGGTCAGGACAACATTTACGCCCGCAACTGCATACATGATAGTACAATCGTATGGTATCACGGGAAAACTGGACAGTTTTTATAAATCTTTCCTGGCATAAATTTATTGGCTCATTTCATCTCTGTTTTGTTATATTTATAGTCTATTTCACTCCATGCAAGGAGCTTACGGTGACATTACGAGAAATGATCGACCTGCTTGATGCTGAGGTCTTTGTTGGCCATGACAAGCTGGACCTGGATATAACAAAGGCAGGTTGTTCCGATTCAATGTCTGATGTGCAAATGATTGGTCAAGCTGGGATGTTGTTGTTGACCGGACAGACAAATCCACACGCCATTCAGACTGCCCATAATGTGGGAATAGCGGCTGTTATCATTGTGCGGGGAAAACGACCTCTTTCGGAAACAGTTCAGCTCGCAAAGGAATTACAGATGCCCCTTCTTTCAACCAAATACATCCTCTTTGAAACAGCGGGCAGGCTGTACTCGAAAGGAGTTGTCGGTAATGTGCAAAAGATCGAATGAATACCATAAAGCCAGGCTCCTAATAATGTATCTCTCGGACATAAAGCGCCCATGCCTATTGTAACCATCGATCCCCAGCGCTGTAAAAAAGATGGTTTATGTGTTCGTATCTGTGAGAAGGTTTTCGAGCAGAAGCTCGAAGGCTCTGTGCCGGTCGTAACTCATGAGGAACACTGCAACTCGTGCGGCCACTGCGTACTTATATGCCCTGCAGGTGCGATCACACAGAAGGAGTGTCCGGACGAAAAAGTGCACCCGGTAAATCGGGAAATCCTTCCTTCTTATGAATCTCTCCGAGAAATGATTGCTTCGAGACGTTCCATAAGGAATTTCCAAAAGAGAGATGTGGAGAAGGAAGTTATAGAAAAAGTAATAGGTGGAGCCTGTTTTGCCCCAAGTGCCAAGAACACGCAGAGCACACAATTTTTAGTGATCCAGGAACACAACCTGCTCCGAGGCATTGCATCTGCCACAGCTGAATGGCTTGGAAAAACTTCGAGACAACTCAAGAACCCTTTCTTGAGAAAACTCTATCTTTTGCGTGGCGAAAAGAGCGCAGAAGAGGTTACCAGGTGGATCAGTCAGTTCGAACTCATCGTGGAAAGGATGAGACGTGGCTCTGATCCGATTATACGCAACGCACCGGTTCTTCTGCTTTTTCATGCAGATCAGTCGGTAGCTTTTGCAGAAGCAAACGCCAATCTCGCTGTTCAGAATGCGATGCTGATAGCCTCATCTCTCGGTCTGGGCACTTTGTATACAGGATATGTTGTTGCAGCATCCGGCCGAGATAAGACAATCCAACGCCTTCTTAAACTTCCTAAAAAACATAAGGTATATGGGGGGTTGGCTCTGGGATACCCAGAAATTACATTTTCAAAATGGATCGACCGCAATCCAGCGGTAATAACCTGGAGGTAGAAAGGCGCTACTAATATCGCATGCCAGCGTATCAGGCTGTATATTTACTGTGAGCGCGTGTGAAATGAGGCAGTTATGGAGTAAAAATTCTCAGTTACATAATATTTTCTATCGTAAAACCGAAGTGAACAGCGTAAAACCAGCATTTATCTGGAATAAAAAAGTCGTTTTTGTAACACTAATTCTCTAATCCTTATTTTCTGTTGATGGACTAGTAGTCCGTACTGATCGTGGCTTCGCCTTTGCCGCTCAGGGTCACCTTGGCCAGTTCAAACTCCTCCTGTTCGTCACCTCTTCCTTTTCTGACAGTCTTTGTAGTCGCCTTTCCGGTAACCGATAATTCAGAACCCGCATAGACATCTGTCAGTTCTGCTCCGTTCTTGTCAACAAAAGTGCCACTGATTATGACTGAAGCACTGACATAGTCCATTATCGCAGGATCTGTATCGCCAGCAAACTGATCGGCCATGATCCAGCCCACCCATGCGGCATTTCCGCTCAATTTTATCGTTACTATATTCTTTGCTGTCCACTTGACGGTTGTTTTCTTTGTGGTGATCCACTTCACTTTCTCCTCACCGATATCTTCTTTTCTGGTAACCTGTGCACTTGTTTTACCCGGAGTGTAAGCTACATCTCCTCCATCCCCGAGGCAAAAATATTCGCTTATTGCACCCACGGAGATATCAAAGCATGTTTCTCCATTAAACTGTTTCGTGATGTTGTCCGTCTTAGTGGCAGGAAAGATGGAGCTTAAATCCAGCTTGAAGGTAGCTGCAAATTTTCCGGTTGGTTCCATTTCATAATAGGACTCACCATCTTCGCGATAAGTGTAAATCTTATCTGCGTAAGATTCCTTAAAGCTTACCGTACTGGCAGAAAATGAATGATTTACACCGATTACAAATAGCATCACAGACATTGCCAAGATCACAAAAAGATTCTTTTTCATGTTTTCCACCTTTATTCAATTGTACTGGTTAACTGATAAACTTTATATCAAAGAGAATAATGTTTGTAAATATCAAAAATATACGAATAAACTATTCAACTATATTTTGATACTATGAAAAAGATTTGAGATAGGCCTGCAGGTTTGTATTGTCCTTGTTGATGCCTAGTTTCTTTCGTATGAAATACCTTTGTGTCTCCACCGCCCGTTCGTTCATGTTCAGGATGCGAGCGATGTCTTTTGTCGCCATCCCCTCACGAATCAGAGTTGCGATCTCTAACTGATGAGAGGTAAGCCTGAAGGCATGTAAGTTCTTCAGAAGCGGAGTGGCAAGCCCAGTGAGGTTAGATTCAATAAAGCCGAGAAACATTTGCTGGATCTGGGTAAGGGTACTTTCCTTCAGTTTCTTGACATATGGCATTACGAGCTGCTTAATGTGTGTCATAAATCTTTCTTTCAGCTCTTTTTTTGTCTTGATCCCCTTGTTTCAGCAACATCTTCAAAGAGGTGTTCGCTTCCTGGAGACTGTAATGCACATCCGCAAGAGCTTTTTTCGCCTCTTTTTTTGCAGTTTTATCTTGAACGATTCCTTCGTAAAAGATCGTCTCTCCATGTTTATCACGCACTGGGCGGATGTTCAATGAGGCGTATTTGATGGCGCCATCCTTATTTACAAACTGAAGGTCGAAATTCTGCACAACTCCTTCATGAGCGAGGATATCTACCAACTCAAGTCTCCTATCTCGGTCCATGTTTATCTGTTCTGGTATGTCCTTAATCGACTCAATGAGTTCCTCTGGGTTTTTACAGCCAAACATGGAGGCAATGGCAGGGTTTGCGTTTATGAGCTGCCCATCGGGGGTTGACTGGAATATTCCTTCCTGGGCGTACTCGAAAATATCTCGATACCTCCTTTCACTTGTCTTAAGCTCTAAAGTCTGTTTTTCAATCAGTTTTTCAAGGCCATTTTGACAGTCCAGTAACTGCTCCACCATCTTTTTTACTCAGTCAGGTCCTGGACTGCCGTTATTCTTATACATTTCCCACCAATGGTACATTCCCAGGCATTTATTTCGATGGGAAAGGTGCTCCTGTCTTTTCTTACGCCGATTGTTTTCGTATATGCCTTCTGTCTTGGCCCGCACCCGTGTTTTGCTGAAATCTTTTACCTCAGGAGCAATGAAGTCTATTACAACTCTACTGTATCAGCCTTCCTCTTCATAGCCGAGGAGACAGTTTAGGCACAATGCTAGCTCTCTTTCCTTCTTTTTTAGCCGCGCCCTTGACCTTCTTGATGGGCTTATTCGG
>Ga0116187_1002559_pt1 | contig 17713 bp, 22 predicted proteins | sample AD_JPNNA6_MetaG_FD_89755 | JGI IMG/M metagenome (GOLD analysis project Ga0116187, IMG submission 89755) | Active sludge microbial communities of municipal wastewater-treating anaerobic digesters from Japan - AD_JPNNA6_MetaG | ecosystem: Engineered > Bioreactor > Anaerobic > Digestate | place... | reverse complement strand
CTTTGCAGGCAAGGTGCTCAATTTACCAAACGGCGGTCATCCGCCGCACAGCAAACAGAAATTTTGAGGTTTTATGCCATTTTTTACCGAATCGCATCTGATTGCACAACCGTTACGCTAACACCTGAATTCCTGGCTCTGCCTGAGTAATTTCTTGTCTTATTTGGCTACGTAAATCACTCCGACCCACAAATTCAGTAGATAACGTTGCTACAAAATCTTTTAATTCTACAGGGTCCATGTGTTTTCTCCTTTTACAGATTTCGTTCGGAATATTGTTCGGCTTGTTTATGATAGTAGCGGGCATCTTCTGAATTTTGAGGGAACTGCTTTGCCCAACTTATAAATAGATCGTATGCTTTTGCTGTTAGTCGCTGCCAAATTTCCTTCTTTTCTAATTGCATAAAGCGACGTAAATAGCTTCGCAAATTAGTGTCAATAAGATAACCTCCATCTTGCCAGTGTACAAGATTTGTCTGAATTAATTTATCTAAAACTTGTCTTCGTAGATCTAATCTCTTCATTCTTTCGTAACATTGTTCTCCCGAGTAAGCATCTAACATTGGCCCAATATGATCCTCAATGAAGTTGTCTAGGGGGCATAGGGCTTCGAGGTATTGTCGCACTAAAGCGCGGTCAGGCTTGTTAACAATTTCTAATAAGTAATCGATCACAGTGTTAAAATCAGCATTTTGTGCTAAAAGAATGTTAGCAAGAGGATGCCCGTCGGATTCTGAAATTATTGTTGCCCATTTTACTTCTGGGATCATCGCAACCCCTAGTTCTTTTTGATGGTTTTTATAGTAATTAATTTGATTGTAAGCCTGTTCTTTACTCAGGTTAATCAATTCAATTTGTCGAGCTTGTGTGCGTAGATAAGGGGATTGCCATGGATAAGGCTTGCCGCGGCCAGTTATTAGAATCAGAACATTTGTCATTGTTGCCAGTGCCCCTAACAATCTGGCTTCCAGTGCTGCAAGTAACTTCCAATTGGCTTCAAATGCTGAGTCAACTATAATAATCCAGCGATCATTGGGTGAAGATTGAATTTTATTCAGTATCCAAGCACTTAGTTCACCAACTGAAGGAGATTGCCCTTGCCATACTTCAAGATCTTTTGCTAATTTACCGAGAGCGTTTTGAAGTATTGTTTCAAGGATTGAGTTGATATTCTCGTCTCCTGCCTGTAAAATTTTTTGGTTTTGTTCTTGTGACAGAAACCATTCATTCTCTTCTGGTTCCAAGTCCAGTGGCTCGGATAAGCATAATAATAGAGACTTGGTGTGGGATTCTAGTTTTAAAATAACTCGGTGAAGATGAAGGCTTAGCCAAGTTTTTCCGCTTCCGCGTTCAGCTTGGATGATAATCGGAGGTTGAATAACTCCTGATCCAATTCGCTCTACTGTGCTTAAAATTTCTTTAATGATGGGTCGGTCACAGAATGCTTTAGCTTGATAGGGAGGAATCCTTGGAGTAATCTTATTAGGAATCTCAATAGTCATCTTGTCGCCTCATCTCTCTTTTTCGCTTGATTTCTTATCCGATTTGTACTATATGCTTCTGATTGCCGTAAATTCTCAGGGCCTCTTTTAAGTCCTCTAGCGCGATTGAATCGCTGCCAAATGTACTATGTCGCTTGCTAAAAGCTATTAATAGTTGATTTGCTAAAAAAATTACTTCGCGCGGTAGTGGTAAAACTGATTTTGCTAATATACATTCCACATTCTGTAAATTAAGACTGCAAAGTGCATCTAAAGTCTCAAATTGCCCACTTGTGGCTGCATATATTCGTCTGCGCAACATCTGAGCTAGACTGTCTACAGTCCAATCTAGCATTATAGATTGAACTGATTCCGGAAGGGCTAATTCCCCCAAAATTTCAGGGGGAAAGAATCCTTTTATAATCCAGTCTTGGTCGGACAAATCCATAATTTGCATAAGTAAAGAATTAATCAATTGAGTCGCTTTTGGGGGATTATTGGTGCTACCAGAAAAGCCATCAATCCCATCAACCAGCACGAATACTTTCTGGAACTTTAATGTTCCTTGCACAATAGCCGCAAAATCTTGAAGTGATACTATCGTTAAACTAGAAGTCTTATAAGTATTAATCAAGGTATTACACAATTCAATCACATGTTGGGGCGCAGGTAACGGCAGTGCTGTATAAGAGCGATCAAAACGATTTGCTAATCGTAGAGGATTGCCTGATGATAGTAATCCAAGAAAGTAATCAGCTGGCGGTGTTTTAAGCACACTATGAATCATGGTTCCAATGTTTTTCTGATCTGAATAGGATAGTTCGAGAAAAAGTTCAGGAAAATATGCTAGCCCAGTTAATAGGCTAATCGTACCACGACGCAAGATTTGAGTTTTGTGTTGACTAAGCGATAAAGTCTGGCTGGTATCTGCTATTGCTTCTGGTAATGAGTAATTGATTGGCAATGGACGATTTCTGCCGAAAGTAGATGCACAAGAACGAGAAACATAGATGCGCATGGCTGTTTTGCCAGCACCTGGCGGTGCCAGGACTACTGCCGGGGTTAATTGACTAACTAAATCAAATGAATCGTGCCCTACCAGATATTCAGATAGGTGTGGGTCTTGAGAAGCTTCCAGGTGTTCAAAAGGATTAAACCTGAAGCCAAGCGTCTGTAGGCTATACTGAATCCCATTCTCCATGCAGCCATCCCTAATAAAAGAAACTAATAGTAGTAATTATACTCGTCTAGACAATATATTGGCTGGTTATATTGTCTTGCTATCCCCTCACATTGCTCTCACAATTAAATCACCAAAATCTCACTAATACCTCACGCCACATGATTCAACCGCATTCCTTTGTTGCGTTCAGTAATCAGGTATATCGGGTGGTCTGGATCATGTTCAATGGCCTGGCGCAGCCGCCAAAAAATGGTATCCAGAATACCAGTATATTCTTTAGGATAGAGGTAGCCGGTTTCTCCTTTGGCTAATGGCTTTTCTCGGCCTTCATACCCACAATAATACAACTCTTCCCTGCTGCAAATTGCCCCGCGTTTTTGATACAAATAAGCCAGTACCTGGAAGGCTGTGGGCTGTATTCCTGTAACCTCGCCATCTCCCAGATATACCCGTCGGTTTACGAGATCTAATCTCAAGCGCGGCGGCCGCTGCCAGAAGACTTGAGTAATTTCAGTCGCACTCAATGGTTGGGGGGAGGACTGGTCTAAGATCACCTGCGCCAGGCGCTGGATTTGCTCAAGCCATCCGCGAGGTTGTAGACCACCATACTGGATAAGCAGTGGGCTCAATGCCGAAGTGTCAAACCATTCGGAAAGTACCGCACTTTTAGTTCCCAGAGCGATCGCTAATCGTTTTTCGGCAATTTCAGATAGAACTACATGATCCCATTTTAAATGAAGTAGTTCTAACCGTCTTCGTGTGAGGCCGCTGGAAGCCATAACCTCTGGTTCCAGGGAATCCGGCAAAAACAGCTTGATGATGAAGCCATTCTCTTCAAACAATGCCAGTGACGAAAGCATACCGCCCAATGCCAGTTTTAAGCGTTCAGCATCAGCATCTAGCCAGGGTTCCATGCCATCGGTCATCAACCACACCCCCGATAATCCCAACGCTTGGATGGCTTCTGCGAGATAACTGATCGTCTGGCTGGGCGGCATGCTGGGATCAAAGACCCGGTACGCTAAGGGCTGGTTTAAAAAATACTCCAGCTGGTTTTTGGCTTCGATCCCAATGGTCGGTGTCAGACGAGACAACAGCAATCCGCGGGAAGCTTGCAAATACATTTGCAGAAAATCGCTCAGAGTAATCTGGACCCAATCTTCAGCTTTTTTGATTTGTTGGATCGAATGCCCCAGGAATGGCAAGACTTTTGCGGCACAGGCACCTAAAGCCTGACGGAGTAAATAAGCTGTCAGCGTCTCGGTGGGGAGCGTCTGATCGGGCAATGCTGGTCGCCATTCCACGCATAACCAGTTACTGTTTTGATGTTCCAGTAGCAAACGCAGGGCAGTTTTTCCTGCCCCGCTTGGCCCCAGAACCACCACCGATTGGCTACCGGCTGCCTGATCATAAATGGCCGGACGCAGGTAAGCCCCTTCCGCTAATGCCCAGGGGATTTCCTGTTCAGCATGCAGGCGTTCAAATACAGCCCAGCCACGATGTGTAGGGGAACTCATGCATCCTCCTGCATGTTAAGCGGATCACGGTGTGCCGGTAGTGATTCCAGCCATAGGAGATCAGCAAGTGTCAGAAGCGGATCATTCGGGTTGTCTTGAATATGGTGTTCTACCAGCCGGTGGCCCAGGCGCAGCAATCGGGCCAGCGAGCCATCGGCCAGTTTGGCAATGCGTTGGTCTGCATCAACCTTTTTGGGATAGGCATCAAATAATTGATTGAAGTCCTGCAACTGACCACTGCTCGCTTTTTGGATTCTGTCATTGAGGTGTTGGGTCAGTTCTGCGGTTTCCCAGTAAAGGCGATAGCGGGGTATCCCAGGCAGGTTGAGATCACTGTTGCCCAAGATTTTGAGCGCTACGCTTCCCGGTACAGTATTAATGCACTCAAGCATGGACAAGATCAACTCTCCAGTGGCATGGGAGCGGTTATTAAACTGATGGATAATATAAATGGATTGCTTGAATTCTTGAGGCTGTAAGGTTATCAGTTGCGGCAAGTACTGCTTAACCAGCACCTCAACTTGCTCGGCCCCTTGCAGAAGCTGTATCATTTGCTGGATAATGGGGCGTTGGTCAGCCCATTCAGTTAACCCTTCCTGTGCCAGGCAGAGCCGCAGTGTTTTCAAATCAGGATAACGCCATTTCAGTAAAATGGCTAAACGGTGCTGTTGCTGCCGATCCAGATGCAATGGCGCATTGGGGTTGTAAGCCAGATATTTGACCCAGCTCTGGGCCAATGCTGCTAACAGGTATCGCCAGCTTGGAGTTCCGGGTTGGTAATCCGTACTTACATCCAGTGGTGTTACGAAAATACTGGACTGCCACTGCCACTGCCATTTGAGAAATAGGTTGATGATTTGCAAATCTTCATCGTCATCACTGATGACTGAGCTTGACCGGCTGCTTGCGTAAATTTCTTTCCAATGTTTAGGCGGAAGAATCAGTTCTCCCATAAGTAAATCATTCTCAATCCGGCTGTCCAGAAATGGATAATTTGAAAGTGAAATTTGCCCCGCCCATTGCTGCAGCTGCGAATCTAGTGGTAAAGACCTGGGTTCGCTTTGCGGGACACGCGGCTCGGGCATGTCCATCAGCGCTCCCAGGTTCTTCCGAAGTACATCAACCTCTTTCAAGGCATCTAGCAGGCTCTTGGGTAAATGATCGGCTGCCCAGTTTAGAGTTTCTCGGATGTTTAGATTATATTTGTTCCATAAATCTATAAATGCTCTAGTAGGATCTGACGGGGTTTCATCTTTTATGATCACAGATAAAGCACTAAATGCGCTCACCATTGCCGCGTTTGGTTCAAAATTCCAGTAGGCGATCAGCATGTCGCAAAGTTCAACCGCTGCATTTAGTTCGGCCTGCGTCAACCGGTCGCCTAATTCCAGGATGATGTCTGGCATGTGTATACACAGACTTTCTCCCAGATTTTTCACCCGAGACTTGAAATAGCTACCAACATTTTTATCAAGAGCTCCTACCATGGCTATGTAAATTCGTAAAACTTGCACCGGCCTGGTATCAAGTAATTGTTCAAGTTCAGCAAAATGCGTCTCTTGTTGAATGATTGTTAAGTCTCTTCCAATGAAATGTCCCCCACTAACTTGCACATTATTTCCAACATACGCCCCGCCACCGGTGTTGATACGATGCCTACGTGAAGCCATGCGCCCCGCCTTGCTGATAGATGAATGAATATATTTATTATACATGATGAGTCAATAAGGCAGGTGAGGTTTTGGTGAGGTAATGGCAATAGACTGGTGAATGGGTTGTCAGATACCTCTCTTTTCAAAGTGCTATAGTATAGTCATCCCCACCCAGGAGCAGCCTATTGAAAAGATAACCAAAACAAACTCACCCCCCACCCATTTGACTGACCTATCGGAAACCCCGTTCATCTTGATCCAACCCAGGAGCCGCCTATCAAAAATAACTTAACCTTTCCTCAATGTCCACTGAACTGAAACCCTGACTCACATTCCTTGAAGGAGAAAATCTATCCAGCGATCTTCAAAAACAAATCAACCCCACAACCGGCAAAAATTGAATCATTGACCGAAGGAGGTCAAATGCAAGAACTCAAACTCCCTCAAACAACTCCCAGTCCCTGATCACTCAAAGTCAGGGACTGGGAGCTTAATGCCCAAGGGAGCAGATTCTGGAATATACTATGACCTCGAGGTCGTGACCGCCTCTCAACAGATCGTCCCCTGTTTGCGGCTTTATACCCAGTGGGCAAAGCAGGACGACATTTCACTGTCCGATGCTGTTGACCTGTTTTTGAGTCTGTAAAGCGCTAAGGTGATAGGCTTGATGATAATAAAGAGCATCTCTTTCAGGGTCATGGTTTCCTGAATTTCATAATGCCCGTCTGGTTAATACGTTGCTCTTTACGTTCACACTCATATTGTCTATAATATGAGTGTGAACGTAAAAGAAAAACCTTCACCCCTGAAAATAATCAGGAAGATTCTGACCAGCCAGAATGGCATTCTTTTAACATCGGATCTGGCTAAGTTCAACATTCCCAGAACCTACGTGGCTATTTTGGAACAAAACGGCGAGATCCGGCGAATTTCAAGGGGCGTTTACCGGTCATCAGCTTCTATTGAAGATGAATTATTTGTCTTCCAAGCAGTTTATAAATCGTCTGTCTATTCGCACGAGACAGCGCTCTATCTGCATGATCTGACAGACCGAACGCCGCTCAGATATTCGATCACCGTACCAGTGGGCTATCATGTCAGTTCATTGCGGCAGCAAGGAGCCAGGATATTTTATCTCAACCGGGATTTATTTGATCTGGGGGTTGTTACGATGAAATCTCCGCATGGCAATCCTCTCCGGGTTACAAGTCTGGAGAGAACGATTTGTGACATACTCCGCAGCAGAAGCCAGCTTGACCTGCAGCTTGTTTATGCGGCGCTTAAACGCTATCTGGCTAAGAGTGAGAAGGATCTTGATTTGCTCTATTGCTATGCTGTAAAGTTTAAGATTCAAAAACTCGTTCGAGAATACATTGAGGTGCTTTTATGAGTAAAGCAATGCAATTTAAGGCTGTCATCAGAAACTTGGCGACAAAGAATCACGTCCCGGCACAAGCCGTATTGCAGGTTACTGCTCATCCGGGGCATCACTAATGTTTATATCGTTCATGTCCAGAAGTGGGAAGCCAGCGTCGAGAAAAACTTGCAGAATAACCGCCTGGCCTTCTTCGCTGTCCTCATCCAATCCCATCGAATCAATTTTCTTGGCCGCCTCAATCCCAGTCAGCTTGAATCGCCGGATGTTCTCAGGTGTGCGCTCAAAACCAAATCCAATGCCGATGGGGTACGCAATTCTGGGCAGTCCTGAAATTTTGGATGCCAGCTTTTCGGGATTAAGGTCAGTTCCAATTCGTTTGCGGAGCATATCAGCCAGCATCCACATAATCTGATCTTCATCCGTGATGCGCCGCTCCATCAGGAGCGGAATCAGTTCTCGAAATGCAGCGACCACATGCGCCTGGATTTCAGGGGGAAACTGTCTGGCAGCCCGAATTAGCTCGTTGACTTTATCATCCAGTTCGACAGGCATGGGGCGGGGGATACTGAGTACATCGTAAATCTCATAGCCTAATTTTTCTGCGATCTTGGCGAGATTTTGTCCTTTGGGGACATATTTACCCGTTGCCCATGCAGATAATGACGGTTGAGCAACGCCTAGATATTCGGCAAACTGAACCATTGTTTTCCGTTTCCCCTCGTTACGTTCCCATTCCAGGAACTTTGCGTTTAACCACTCTGCTACATTCATCGCGCACCTCACTAAAATGATAGGGGCATTACTGCCCCTTTTTTTCTTTCCTGCTATTACACCGGATCCCCTGGGCAATTGTATTTCTTACATATTATCAGAAAACTTATAAAAAATCAATAAGGAATTTATAACAGAAAACCGAATATTTGGAATGTTGACAAATATTGGAAAACTATTATAATAATAGATATAGATAATTAGTTTGGAAAAATAATACGCATGCAAATAACACCAACCGCGAGACCACGAAAAACGCCGAGATTGAATTTCGAGATACCGTCTCCGTACAACGAGATGTTATCGGTCCTTGCCGCTGAGGACTTGCGTTCTCGGCCAAATACGATTCTGGCGATTATCCAGCAAGAATATCAGCGCCGTCACCCCGACGGCTTACCAGTGGAAACAGGATCAACTTCGATGCAGACCGAACCTGATCTGCATCGGGGCTGATCCCACCCCGTACCTCTCCTTTGTGATTGCTGCCGGCGCTCACCCCTTCGCCGGCAGCGAGGGAAAGGGGGCAATTATCTCATTCCAAGCCCAATTTAGAAACTTCAAATTCACAAAGGAGAAGTTATCAACATGGCAAATAGCCATAGTTCATCACGCCAGGAGTGGAATCAATAATGACCGAACAGGTGAACGAAAGCCTGTTCAGATGGCTTTCTGATCCGTTTCCCTATGAGAACGTATCCTGGGTGGTGGTTGAAACTGCACCAGGCGGGCAGAAAGTCTTTGTTATCCCTCATGTAATTGCTCACCATTACAAGGCACGCCTCGACGCCGCTGCTCCGGGGTGGAACGCTGATTACGAGGTCATTGATCCAGATGACCCATACATCCGCTGCATCCTGACAATTGAGGGTGTCAAACGTGAAGGTATTGGAGATGTTTTGGCCTTCGACGATTCTTTTGCCGGTAAACAGGATCGGGCTTTTATCCGGGCCTGTCAGGGATTTGGCCTGGGCAAGTACCTGCAATTCATCAGTGGAATCTGGGTGGACTACGACAAAGAAATCCACAAAATCACACCGCCGAATCTGCCCGCCTGGGCTTTACCCGGCGGCTGCGGTTATCCAGCAAACGTTCCCGGCAAACGACAACCTCCGCAACTCCCAAAAACCACCCCTGACAAGAATTTGCAGAAACCCGCAAATTTTCAGCAGCCTCAATCCGCTACAATACAAAATTCTGCAAAATCCAGGGCTAATACTTCTGCCCCTGTTTCTCCATTAAAACAATCTCCGCAGCCTGAAAAGGCTCAATCTACTCAACCTAAACCCGCTCAAACCCCGCCGGCTGCCGATAAGCAGCCCGACGATGCCATTGCCAATGCGCAGGCGCTGAAAGCCTGGAGCGATCTGGCGCTGAAAGCGCATCTAGCCGGCATAACTAACATCGAATCCGTGCGGCCTCCAATCCAGGTGGGTGAGTTGCGTAAACGATACGCTGCGCTCAAAAAACAATTGGATCAAATCCAAAATGGAGGGCAGACTGCATGAGTACGACGACTATTGAATACGATGTTCTGACGGTCCTGCGCTCTGCTGCTCCCGTTCCAGTTCCCACAAGAATCAAGGCGCTGCCGCAGCAAATCCGGCTATGGGAGGAGTAAAGGTGGATATTCAAGACGTTATCGCCAGTTCCGATCTTTTATCCATTGTCAGTTCATCCGGTGTTGTGCTGCAAGACAAAGGACGGGGACGTTGGCGCTGCCGCTGCCCGCTCCATAATGGACATGATCCGACGGGTTTTTCGATTGTAGAAGGCAACGACGGCAAGCTGCACTGGACCTGTTTTTCGGGTGACTGCGGCAGCGGGGATGTGATTGATTTTGTGATGAAATGGCGAGATCTGGATTTTGTGGAAGCTTGCAAATACCTGGCCGGCGAAGTGGAATCAGATCCGGCAGAAGTCCGCCGGCTGGCCGAAGAACGAAAACAAAAAGCCGAGCAGGAATACCAGGCCGCCAAATTACGTCTGGAAAAAGCCATTGCTGACCTTGAACGGGCGAAAGCCTGGGAGGTCTATCATCAGAATTTACAGGAGATGCCTGGCAAACGCTTGCTCTGGCAGTTACGGGGCATCCCTGATGCCTGGCAGGATATTTGGAAACTGGGCTACACCAGCGACTTTACTGTTTGGGAGCCGGGAGAAGATCAAATCTCCTGGCAGCCGGCATGGACGACACCAACCCTGTCCATTCCTGTCTTTCAACCTGGCTGGAAGATTAGCACGATTCGCCACCGGCTCTTGAAACCCCGTGACCCTGGGGATAAATACCGCCCTGACCGGGCTAATTTGCGTTCCCATCCGTTTGTATGCAATCCTGCAACCAGTGTCAGAGGCCCAGTGCTGGTCGTTGAGGGCGAGATCAAGGCTATGGTGGCGCACATTGCTATTGATGATCCTAACCTGCACGTTATTGGTATCCCTGGTAAGAAGCATTTTCTAAACTCTGCCTATTTGTTTGAAGATGCTGACCCGGTTTATATCCTGCCTGATCCCGATGGGGAGGAAGCTGCAATCCGGCTGGCAGAGCAGATCGGCGTGGAGCGCTGCCGGATGATCCAGCTTGAGATGAAGGTGGATGATGCAATCGTCGCTGGTCTGTTGAATCGCACCAGTCTGCGCCGCCTGATCCAATATGCGCCGAAAGTGCCGGTTCAGCCAATTTTCGGCAGGGATTAGGACTGGTAATTTATGCCTCTTACGAAAGCACCTTTTCCAATAATTGCCTTTGAGGATCAACGGATGAATTGCGCTGCGTTGCGCGTATTGGGAATCCTGTGCAGTTATGCCGATAAGGATGGCTACTGTTATCCATCGCAGGCGACGATAGCAAAGCGATTGAACGTATCGCGTCCAGCGGTAAATCGCCAAATTCAAGTTTTGGAGAAGTTGGGATATGTCGAAGTAAAACGACGTAGTGCTAAAAGCGGCGGCGAAACAAGCTGCCTTTATCGCATTATTACCCCGAACATTGAGCTTGAATATTGTGCTGAAGATGCCGAACCCCAATGGCTGCCAGAAACAGACCGTCTTGATGTTACACCCCCTGTAACGTCTGATGTTACACCCCCTGTAACGTCTGATGTTACACCCCCTGTAACGTCTGATGTTACACCCCCTGTAACGTCTGATGTTACACCCCCTGTAACGCCTGATGTTACACCCCCTGTAACGCCTGATGTTACACCCCCTGTAACGTCTGGTGTTACACCCTCTGTAACATCTAATGTTACACAAAGAGTTAATTTAACATATCAAATAAATTCAGAAAGAAATAAAGAAGAAAGAGAAGAAGAAGTTAACTTACCACGCGCGCGCGAAGAACTTGCTGCTGACTTTTCTGCCAACTCTCCCGATATCCCTGATGATCCTTTTGGCGACTCTCTTTGGGCCACTACCCCGTTTGCTCCTGAAATCCCGGAGGAAGTAAACTGCCAGGCCATTTTGCCTGGCAAGTTACTTCCCCAGGCGCAATACCCTGAAACGTTAGCCGAGGCGCGCAATCACCCCGACATCCAAATTTATCGGCGCGTGACGGGCGTTCTCCCCCTGCCGGGTGATTACAAGGCCGTTGTGGACGCCGTTCAATTTTTACGAGAGTCCTGTCCAACAGACGATTCGCTGGTTGAGTATCTTACCCCGCACTGGCAGAAGTGGAAGTCGTCTAAACGCAAAGATGGCAAACCATACAATCCCAATAAACCTGCCTGGCTGACCGATTGGGCAGTAACCTCAGCCAATGCCGATCCGATAAGCCAGGAAAGCGATGATGGACGTTATTTCAGTTGTTCAGTCACAAGCAACCCAACCCCTGCCCAAAGAGCGACGGCAGTTTATCCGGTTTATTAATTAGGAGGTATGAATTTTGTCAAAACGTGTCTCAACAAACTCTGATCGTGCGGCATCGGCCTCTATGCTTGTTTCTGTGCCGCAGGACTCATCGAGGCTTTCTGTACAGCTTGTAGAAAAACTGCGACAAGAGCAGGGACAGGGCATTACTTTTGGCATCAAGCGGTTGGACGAGGTAATGAATCCCCTGCGGCCTGGTGAATTAATCAGCGTTTATGGACTGCCCGGCCATCACAAAAGCGGCATTATGAACTGGTTATCCACCCGCGCCCTGGCAATGATTGACCCCGAATCGGACGAAGTTGTTGTCCGCGCCACCTGGGAACAATCCATCGAGGAAGATACGCTGGCGTGGCTGGCGCGCGACAGCAATATTCCCATGACCAAAATGGTGCGCGGCAAACTCAACGAGGCCGAATGGCAGCTTATCTTGGAATCGTCGGTGCGCCGTGCGGTCAGTCCTCTATGGCTGATCGGCCATTCACAGATTCAATCCGGAGAACGCCGCCTGGCCCGCCCGCGCATGACACTGACTGATATTGCCCTGGCGTTGGAATATATCTGCGAGGACGCCACCCCGCGCAAGCTGACCATCAAGTTAATTGTATTGGATTATTTGCAACGCATTCGCCCTGACCCCCAGGACGGTAAAGATCGGCGGGAGCAAGTCATGGAAATGGTGAACCGGGCAAAGGACTGCGCCTTATCGTTTGGCTGCCCGGTGCTGCTTGGCGTCCAGGCTCGGCGCGAAGTCGCTGAACGCAAAATAAAAATGCCTACAGAACAGGATGCCCAGGAAACATCGAATGTTGAACAAACCTCCGATAAAGTTATCGCCCTATGGTATCCACCCAAAACCGAACTACCCGGATCGGTGGTAACAACAACCCGACCTAAGCGCGGCGAAAACGGAGATAGAGGACAGCCGGTTACGGAGAACTGGACGGTATCACCAGACCTTTTGCTGGTTGGACTCCCGAAACAAAAACTTGGGCCGACGATTGACTCTGTTCCAGTTTTTGTGGACCCGGCTCGCGGCGTTTTCAGGGATGCCGTGCTCCCATCCGAGACGGGAGCAGCCAATGGCTGAATCTCTTGTTAGCCTCACTAACTACAAGTTCGGCAACCGGGTCCACACGCCCATTGGAGAAGGCGACATTGTGGCTTTTGATCCAGGTCAAAACGTATACCTGATCTGCTTTGGCCGGCAGGATTTCACACCGGAAGCCTGGAAAACGCTCAGTATTCATGGCGGCCCGTGTGTCTTTCGCTATTTTTGTGAAACCGACCTTCAGCTTGTAGAGAAGAATACCGCCAGCACGAATAAACCCGAAAAACCTGACCGGAAGGAGAAGAAAAATGCCTGATAAAAAACAACACATCACCAGAACGACAAAGGATGTTCTGGCCTACATCATCCAACACAAAACCCTGACAGGTGGCGCCTCACCCAGTATCCGTGAAATTGGAGATGCCTGTCATCTGCAATCCACCAGCGCCGTGCATTATCACCTGGAGCGACTTCAAGATGCCGGCCTGATTGATCGTGACCCTCACCTGGCCCGGAACATCCGGGTTGCAGGCGAAACCTGGTCATGTCCACAGGCGGCCAGTGCTTAGTTCAACTAATTCCATTCCAGGGAAAAACGACGGGTTTGCTGATTTGGCCCTGGCTGTCATAGTTCAGGCTGTCAAGGATTTGAAAAATCCAACTACCTGTCGATCTGCGTTGACCTGGTTTCTGTCGGACGACTATCTGCGGTATGCAGAACCTTTGGGTATCAACCCTGACTTGTTGATGCTGAAAGTTATGCGGCAGCAGCTTTCGGGATGGAAGAGAAAGAAATGGAAACGCATGGCTAAAACATTCAAACTTGTCCGACATCACGACATTAGCGGCGTTTCTGGAACAGGAATCGTTGCTGAAGGTGTAACTTTTGACGGCGGCCAGACTGTGATCTACTGGACCCGCCCACCGCACACTCTATCTGTTTACCCATCCCCGCAAGCCGTTCTCGATGTGCATGGTCACGATGGCTGCACCCAAATTGAGTGGGACGAAAAGTCAGCATGACGCCCCCCACATGGTTTGCGATTTTTCGGGCGCTGGAAGCCCTGGATGAATCAATCGCAGCTCATCACTGGACGAACTGTGCTCATGCCCGATTGGAGATCTGCAATCATATACATGCCCTGGCGCAAGAAGTTCAGCTGGCGTTGTCCACCTTCCGCTACAAGTACGAGCAAGATCCAAAAGGTGATTTTGTTTGGAGGAACACTTGGGCACAATATTTGCAGTCGTGAATCAAAAGGGTGGTGTCGCAAAGACCACCACCTCGGTCACACTGGCTCACGGGCTGGCGCTGCGAGGCTACCGCGTCCTGTTGATTGACCTGGATTCACAAGGTAACGTAGCCGACTGTCTGGGCTTGCCGGCTGGCAATGATTTGTTCTCCCTGCTAACACCGGGCAGCGAGATCAAATTGGCTAACGGCGTCACCCCATCAGGCCGGCAAGGGCTGGACGTTATTCGCTCCGACAAACGCACCTCGAATCTCAAAATTATGCTGTCGGCGATGGATATGAGGGAATACACGCTAGACGATTTGCTCAAAGATCACGATTACGACGTGGTGCTGCTGGATGCTGCCCCGTCGGTGGATGTGCTGATGACGGCGGCAATTGTGGCAGCGGATTACCTGCTTGTCCCAACCAGGCTGGATCAGCTATCGGTGAAGGGCATCCGTGATTTATTGACCTCCCTGGAATCGCTGCGGCGATACACCACCTGCGAATTGGGGGCGATCCTGCCGGCGTTTTATGACCGCACCACGAATGAATCGCTGCTGCAACTTCGCCACCTGGTTGGCAACTTTGGCGAATTGGTCTGGCCGCCCATACCGCAGGATACTGTTTGCCGGGAAGCCTCCCGGCATGGCAAAACCTTGTGGGAGTACGCTCCCCATACCCGTGCGATTGCCGGCTACCCGGACGGCAAGAACGCCGCGATTGGCGGGTACAAACAGGTTTTGGATCGTTTGGAAAAACAACTCATTCTTGAAAGGAGAAAAAAGAAAAATGCCAAGTAATACTGTTCAAGTGACCATCGAGGGCCTTTCTGCCCTTCTGCAACACGCCTTTCGGCCTACGCCGGCGGGCTTTGAAAAAATGTCCCCGGAGGACCAGGCCGAGCTTTGTGCGTATCGAATGCCCGAAGCCAACGAACTGTATGTGCCGGGTATCAACATCCAACGCTGCCTGGTCAATGCCGCGACCTTCAGCAAGGGTAAAGGGCGCTCCAGCCTCCAAAAGATCGTGGCAGCCTGCGTCTTTGTCACGCCTGAATACTGCGGCCTGGGAACAACGGAATACACCGTTGACTCGCGCTCAGTCGTCAATCCAGTGACGAAGGGCCGGATCATTCGCCACCGTCCCCGCCTGGATAGCTGGCAGACTACATTCACGCTCCAATACGACCCCACCCTGCTGACTGCGGCTCAACTGCGGCAGGTTGTGGACGATGCCGGCTCCCGCGTCGGTCTGGGTGATTTTCGCCCGGAAAAGAAGGGCATGTTTGGCCGGTTCCAGGTAACGCACTGGGTTGAAACCCGATAATTGGTAATCTGCGCCAGTCCGGGGCGCGGCGAGGCTGATTGAGGATTATCAATCAATCAGGGCAGGGATAAGCACCTTACAAACCGAATAGCGAATTTGCGAGTGTGTGAACGGCAGGCGGGATGATTTCAAGTCATCCCTCCCTGACGGAGAACGCCTTTTGGGTGTCAGTGCCAAAGGGCTTTCTGGTCAGGGTGAGGCTTGGCACGGTGGGGTGGAGTGCGGTTTGGCAAGGTGAGTCAAGGTCAGGCCGGGTAAAGCGCGGCAAGGCAAGGCAGGGAATACCACTCCCTGACGGAGAGTGCCTTTTGGAGCATGAGCGTCAAAGGGCCTTCTGGTCAGGGTGAGGTAAGGCCAGGTAGGGCACGGCTAGGCTTGGCAAGGCAAGGCAGGGATACCAATTACTCCCTGACGGAGAACGCCTTTTGGAGCATGAGCGTCAAAGGGCTTTCTGGTCAGGGTTTGGCACGGCAAGGCTAGGCTGGGCTAGGTCAGGCTTTGCTTGGCACGGCTAGGTCTGGCAAGGCAGGGCAAGGATACCACTCCCTGACGGAGAGTGCCTTTTGGGGCAAAAGCGTCAAAGGGCTTTCTGGTCAGGGCGAGGTATGGATGGGCGTGGCTGGGTCAGGCACGGCATGGCACGGCAAAGCTTGGCAAGGCAAGACAAGGCAAGGATACCACTTCCTGACGGAGAGTGCCTTTTGGAGCATGAGTGTCAAAGGGCTTTCTGGTCAGGGTGAGGCGCGGCCAGGTGAGGCCGGGTGCGGCAAGGCACGGCTAGGCATGGCAAGGCAAGGATAACCACTCCCTGACGGAGAGTGCCTTTTGAGGCATGATTGTCAAAGGGCTTTCGGGTCAGGGTCAGGCATGGCAAGGCCCGGTATGGCAAGCTCCGGCTAGGCAAGGCCTGGCTAGGCAAGGCAAGGCAGGGATAACCACTCCCTGACGGAGAGTGCCTTTTGGAGCATGAGTGCCAAAGGGCTTTCTGGTCAGGGTGGGGCATTGCAATGCTTGGTTAGGTTTGGCAATGCCGGGTAAGGTGTGGCAAGGCAAGGCAAGGAAAACTGAATACCAAAACAAATAAATCAGGAAAGGAGGCAATAGTGAATAATGTGTCCAGCGAAAAAAGACACTGAGGCAGGACTGGTGGATTTCTCGGCCCCAGTTGGAGCCGACGCTGCTGTTACATCGCTGCTCACCAGCGCGGGACGCCGGCAAGCCGAGGCCCGCCTGAGCAAACCGGAGCGGGCGCGCAAAGTACGGGAGCGTCGCCGGCAGAAGGAGCGGTTGACTGGCCGGATCGGGCTTGACTTGCCAGTGGACATGAAAGACCGACTGGTAAGGCTGGCTGAACGCGAGAGCGTCCCTATCAGCCAATTAGTCGCCTTTCTGTTAGCCGCTCCACTCCATGAATTTGAACATGCTCAAAATCCTCTCTGGGGGTACACGCGCCCGTCACGGTGTGCCAAATTTGAGAACACGATTGATGTGGAAAAGCGGATTAGAGAGCAAAAGTAGGCCGCCCTACTTGCGAGAATGTAGGACGGCCTACTAGGGCGGCCTAATAGGACGGCCTACGATTGTCGGATTTTCAAAAGCATAGGGCGACCTATAAGCCAACAGGAAGCCCTGTGAGCCATAATTTCTGGGAAGGAGAATCAAGATGTGACGTTCTCTATCGCCTAAAGCCGACAGCTTCTCAGGCGACGCACGGTGTACCCACCCACGTTACCGCCTGACCGCTCCGTCCGAGCGGGTTAGGTAAAGCCAAAGACAGAATATTCCGGGCCGCGTTCACGTCCCGGTCGAGGATCAAACCGCAATGCTGGCAGTAATGAGTACGAACAGACAAACCTTTAGGCACAATGGAGCCACACCGGCTGCACGCCTGGGATGTATTGAACGGATTCACGGCAACGACCTGGATACCAGCTTCTTCCGCTTTGTATTCAAGGTATTGCCGGAACAGTCCAAACCCGGTGTCGTGGGAAGCGCGGGAAAGGTGTTTGTTACGGTTCATAAAGCCGAGGGTAAGGTTTTCAATTGCGATCAGGTCAAATTGCTTGACGATGGAATTGGCAGTTTTGTGAAGGAAGTCGCAGCGTTGATTGGCGATCAACTCGTGAAGTGCAGCGATTTGGGCATAAGTCTTACGCTGGCGGGAACTGCCCCTGACCTGACGGGCAGCATGACGCTGAAGGCGGCGAAGTTTGGCAAGATTGGCCTGCAAAGGGCGGGGGTTGTCAATCAAT
>Ga0116187_1002556_pt1 | contig 17732 bp, 12 predicted proteins | sample AD_JPNNA6_MetaG_FD_89755 | JGI IMG/M metagenome (GOLD analysis project Ga0116187, IMG submission 89755) | Active sludge microbial communities of municipal wastewater-treating anaerobic digesters from Japan - AD_JPNNA6_MetaG | ecosystem: Engineered > Bioreactor > Anaerobic > Digestate | place... | reverse complement strand
GACGAGCAGCTTGTCGATCGCCTCACGGTCGTGCTTGAGCGGTGGCGACGACATAGTGAGGACGGCGAAACTCCCCGGGTCGCCGGCGGCGGCGGCCATCTCGTACATCTCGCGCAAGCGCTCGCCCTCGCGCGGCGTCGACATGATGATGGGCTTCGTCGTCGCGCCGAGCATGGCGCCGAACTGGGCGAGGTCCTCCTCGCCCCGGGGGACGTCCTCGGGCAGAGCCATCGACATGACGAAGTCGATGTTCGGCAACTGGTCGCAGAGCGCCGCGGCGGCCGCGACGTCGTGGAGCCGGGCGCGGCGCCGTTGGTGGAGGTCCGGGTCGAGCACGTAGAGACAGTCCGGACCCGTCCCGTAGAGCCCGGCGCCGGGGCGAAGCGTCACCGACGGTCGGCCGCCGCGCGCGCGAAGTTCCGCGTCGCGCGGCACCGTGGCGATCGCCCTCTCGACAAGGTCGCGGCCGATGCGCACCCGCGTGCCCGCGACCCGTGCACCGGCTGCGGCGAACACCTCTTGCGCACGCTCGTGATGCACCTCGACGCCGGTCCGCTCGAGCACCCGCAGGGTCGCCGCGTGCACGGTGCGACACGCCGCCTCGTCCCAGACCTGCGCCCGGACGTGAGACGCCACGGGAGGCGATGTGCCCCCTCCCGCGGGCATCGCCTCAGCGCCGAAGTCATCACTGTGCGTCATGTCGTCCTCCGTGGGTCCGGCGGCGCGCCCCGAGTCCGACGACGTCGCCCGAGAACGGCATGTCCGACGACGCAACATCGGCATAGGGGAGAAAGTGGCGGGAGCGACGAGACTCGAACTCGCGACCTCCGGCGTGACAGGCCGGCGTTCTAACCAGCTGAACTACGCCCCCGCAAAAGGCGGCGCCGCAAGCATCGTCATGGTGCTGCCGCGGCGGCGGAAGCGCAGTGTAGCACAGGGCGGCAGAGCCCACAAAGCCGGACCCATGAACATGTGAGGGGGCGGGGCGAGGGGCGGGACGAGGGGCGAGGGGCGGGGCGAGGGCGACTCGGTCGCCGCCCCCAATCGTCAACCTGAGGCTGCTGGCAGCTCCAGCGTCACACTTGTTCCGCGACCGAGCGCCGACTCGAGGACCACGCGCCCGCCGGCCTCTTCGACGAGCGCCCGCGTCACCGGCAGGCCGAGGCCAAGGCCCCGGGTGCCCCGATCGCGCGCCGCCGCGCCCCGATACCCGAGGTCGAACACGCAAGGCAAGTCCTCCGCTGTGATCCCGGGACCCCGGTCGGTGACGACGATCGCGACGTGCCCGACGTGCCCGGCCATCCCTACGCGGACGTCGACCCGTTCACTCGCAGACGCGAACGTGCAAGCGTTGACCAAGACGTTGCGCAGGGCGCAGCGCAAGCGGTGTGCGTCTCCGTGGACCGGAGGAAGCCTCTCTTCCAGGTCGACGACGATCGAGGGCGCCTCGGGAAACGCCGCCCGGACGCTCGCCACCGTGTCCGAGACGATCTCGGCGGCACCGACCGGTCGCGCCTCCTGCGGGATGGCCGCAACTTCGAGCCAGCCGGTCTCCACAAGGCTGGTGATCATCGCCGACAGGCGCTCGACGTTCCGCTTGAGCATCTGGAGGTAGCTGAGCTGCTTCTCGTCGAGCGAGCCGGAGGAACCGCCAAGGAGGATCTCCAAGAGCGGCTGGATCACAGCCAACGGCGTGCGGAGCTCGTGACGCACGTACGACTGGGCGTCCGCCGGCGCGAGGGCGCCTGCCCGGGAATGCCCGTCGTCGGCCACCGCGTCCATGCGAGCAACGATACCGCATCTCGCCGGCGCGACGAGAAGGAAGGAGAAGGGAGACGAAGAGGGAGGGGGGCCGAGGGAAAGTCGGACAGAGAAGGAGAGACGGAGGCGGGACAGGGAAGGAGAAGCGGAGGAAGGGTGGAGGGCGGTGGTGGGCGATGGTGGGTTCGAACCACCGACCCCCTGCTTGTAAGGCAGGCGCTCTTCCACTGAGCTAATCGCCCGGGCGAGGCGCCCGGCAGTATACACCGGGACCATCGGTCGTCCTCGTGCCGGGGTCACCTGCTATACTCGGCGCCCCATGGACCCCGCGGAGTGGAAGCTCTCCGTCGAACACCTCACTCTCATCATGCCGAACGACGGAGCGCCGCGGCTGATCCTCGACGATGTCGGGTTTGCGGTGCGCGCCGGCGAGGTCTTCACCATCGTGGGCCCCTCAGGCTCCGCCAAGTCGTCCACCCTGCGCGCCATCGATCGGCTCGTCGAGCCGACGGGGGGTCGCGTGCTCCTCGACGGCCGACCGACCAACACGCTCCCGGTCCAAGAGCTGCGCCGGCGCGTCGGGATGGTCTTCCAGACGCCGGCGCTGTTCGCGGGCACGGTGCTCGACAACGTCCTCTACGGGCCACGGTTGCACGGCATCATCGGGGGGCAGGCCGACGGCGGGCGCGAGCAGGGCTGCGACCTGCTGGGCCGCGTCGGCCTGCCCCCCGACTTCTGCGACAGGTCGGCCGACCAGCTCTCCGGCGGCGAGGCGCAGCGCGTCTGTCTCGCCCGCGCCCTGGCGAACGATCCCGAGGTGCTCCTTCTCGACGAGCCGACGGCGTCGCTCGACCCCGGCGCGGCGCGCGTGGTCGAGGATCTCCTGCTGCGCCTCGCCGCCGACACCGAGCTCACGTTCGTGTTCGTCACCCATGACCTCGCCCAGGCGCGACGCATCGGCGACCACGGCCTGCTCCTCGTCGATGGCCGGGTGGTCGAGCAGGGTCCGCTGCCCGAGCTGTTCGACCGTCCCGGTGACGAAGCGACGCGCCTCTTCCTCGCCGGCAGGCTCGGAGGTGAGCCGACGACATGAGAGGCGACGGGCAGGCGTCGCGATGCGTGAGAGCCGACAGGCAGGCGTCGCGATGAGCGAGGCGTGGTTCGACAAAGGCCTCGCCGTCATCGCGGCACAGCAGTTCGGCTACCTCGACGTCGTAGCTGCCCTGGCCATGCTCGCGATCGCCGTCGTCCTCTCGTACCGCGAGCGCCTCGGCCTCGAGAAGGACCTCCTCGTCGCCTCGCTGCGCGCCTTCGTCCAACTCATGGCGATCGGCTACGTGATCGACCTTATCTTCGGCGCCGAACGGTTCATCTGGGTCCTGCTCATGGTCGTCGCAATGGCCGCGTTCGCCACGTTCACTTCTACCCGGCGGGCCAGGGCGCTGCCCGGGTCCTGGTGGATCATGGCGGCGGCGATCGGCCTCTCGGCCGCCCTCACCCTCGGGCTCATGCTGGGCCTCGGTATCATCGACAGCCGGGCACGCTATGTGATCCCCATCGCCGGCATGATCATCGGCAACACGATGACAGTGGCCTCGGTCACCGTCGTCCGTCTGCTCGAAGACGCACGCGACCAGCGTCCGCGCATCGAGGCGGCGCTGGCCTTGGGCGCGACGCCGCGTCAGGCGGCGGACGACCTCATCCGCGGGTCGGTACGCTTGGCCATGGTGCCGGTCATCGACAGCACGAAGACGATGGGCATCGTCTTTCTACCCGGGGCGATGACCGGCATGATCCTGGCGGGCGCCGACCCGCTCGAAGCCGTCAAGCTGCAGGTGGTGATCATGTACATGCTGGCGGCGGCGACGGCCGTCTCGGCCACGACCGCCGCCCTGCTCACCCCGCGTCGCCTGTTCACGCCGCAGCAGCAGCTTCGGCGGCTCGGGTAGGCGTGTCCGCTGCCCTCCTTCGCTGGAACCGCCCTCCTTCGAGAGAGAGGTCCGCAGCCGCTCAGTCCGCCGGCAACTCCTGCCAGGTGCCCGGGACGACCGTCGTCACCGTGGTCGCCGCACTCACGTCGAGATTGGCGAGGACGTTGGGGTTGTACTCGACCTTGGTGTTACCACTGAACGTGATCGTGCCCTCGGCGAACACTGCGCCACGGACGTCCGGGTTCGCGCTGTTGCTGAACGTCACGCCGCCGTCCATGTTGATGATCACGCCGGTGAACGTCCCGTTCGCCCCAAGCTGGATGTCCTTGTTCTGGCCGTCGCTGTTGTCCAGGCCAAGGAGCACCATCGGCTGGTCAACTGTCCCGAAGCTCGCGCTACCCGACGTGGTGATCTGACTCGGGCTGACGAGCAGCGGGCACATGATGAGGGCGTTGTTCCCCGAGAACGTGCACGCGCCCGCGACGTAGGTAGGCCCCAGGACGTGCGTGAACGGGCCGCCTTGCGACTTGAAGCTGCCGCCCACGTACATCGGGGCCGGATCCTTGCCGGCATCCGTGTAGTCCGTCGTCTTGACGGTGAGCGCACCGCCCCAATCCACGTTGCCGCCGACGTAGATCGAGCCGAACTGGCTGGTTCCAGAGGGGCCACTGATGGTGAAGTTCCCGCCCACATACAGCGCCGTCGTGTTCGTATGTGTGTTGCCGTTCAACGTGAGATTGCCGGTGACATAGAGGGACTTGAAGTTGAACCAGCTCTCTCCGCCTCCCAGCGTCAGGTCGCCGTTCACGACCAAGTCATCTGACGCCGTGTATGTCTGCGGGGAGGTCGCCTGAAGCTGGGCGAGCAACGCCGCGCCGACCACCGTACCTTGCGCATTGGCCTTCGGTGGGGTGCCGGTCTTCGCCTCGGCGGTCAGCGTGTCGATCGTGTTCTGCGGCAGATAGGTACTGAGCGGGGCCACCCCGCCCGTGCCCGGGTGTTCCTGTGTGTCGCCATATTCCGCCGGGTTGTACACAGTGCCGTTCGTCTTCACCTCGAGGGTCGCATTCCCGCCGTTCGGCGAGAGGTCGGAGCTCCAGTTGCCGACGAACTCACCGCCTCCGTACACCGAGGCGCTGAACGGCGGGCCGACAGCGGGTGTGCCGTCGGCCTTGACCGCATACACATCACCGGAGCCGTTAGGCCCGACCATGATGTCGCCGTCCGTGTACAACGCCGCCGCGGGCAGACTCAACGAACTGGTGGAGTTCACCTGACCGACCAACTGGCGCAAACGCGTCGTCTTCTTGTTGTACGTCACCTTCGCCTCGACCCACAGCTTGCCGTCGGGCGTCGTCGCAGCGGTCGGTCCTCCCTTGTCCCACGTGATGGCCTCATCGACCGTCGCCTGGTTGTCGTAGACCTTCACCTGCAACGTCGGCCTGCTGGCCGCCGGATATGTCGCATCGTATGCCGCCCTCAAAGCGGCGTCGGAAAACGACTCGCCGGCCTCCGGCCATGTCGCTGACCGGACCGCCATGACGGCGCTTTCGAGACCGGCCTCCGCATAGTCGAACGACTGGTTTCTCGTACGCTCGGCGGCAGTGGCATGCTGCTGGTTGCCGACCACCAGCACCAGTGTGGTCGCGAGAATCGCGAGCGCCGCACTGATTCCCAGGAAGAGGATAAGAGCGCTGCCCCTTTGTCTGCCGACTCTACTCATGACTCCTCCTACTCCCCAGCGACGTTCCGCGGGCGGACAGTGGTCTGAAGATCCGCGGGCGCAGGTGCGTGGGCGAGGTTGTCGTCGACGATAACGTGGATCTGCACGGCGACGATCTTGCCCAGATCGGCGGCACCTACAGTATCGGAGGCAGTGATGTCGCCGGACGCGTTCCGACAAGTGTACGTGAAGATCGCCGTGTACGACGTGCTCGGCGTCACGTTCGTGTTCGCGACGCTGTTGTTGACGACGTTGGTAGCGAGGATGATCGCGCGGTCGCCCGCGTCAAACCCCCCGCTGTTGTTCGTATCGCGTTGCCAGATCAGGGCCTTCTGCGCCGAGCTTCCGCCGGTATCAAGGTAGATGCGCGTCTTGCGGAGGGCTCCCGTCCCGCTGCCGTCCTGTCTCACGCCGGGGTTGTTGAAAGCCGAGTAGAACTGGATCTCCGTCGGCTGTGCGAGGAGGAACGGCGGCGGAAGCGGCGAGGTGAGCGTGAGCGGCTGAGCGTCGCGGATCTCGCGGCTCGCACGCGCGAGGGCGTCGCGCGCCTGGCCGCGAGCGTTACTGGACCTGACCGAGTGGCCATAGGAGTTCTGCAACGCGATCCAGCTCGTGACGAGCAGGGCCGTGATGATACCCAGGATGGCGATCGAGACAAGGAGCTCGATGAGGGTGACGCCGCCCTGCGCGTTTGATCGTCGGAAAGGGCTCATCTGCATCGCGCGCCTAGAGCTGGAAAGTGTAGGTCTGGTCGGTGTTGGTGATGTAGATCGTCTGCTGCAGCGTACGTGGCTGGTTCGTATTTCCCTTTTTGTAGTAGTTGCAGGTGATGAGGTAAGTTCCCGGAGGAAGCCCGGTCCACGTCTTCGGCGACGACGTGGTGGGCACTTGCATCGCTGGCGGCATCGTCGTGTTGGGGGTGACATCGGTCCGCACCACAGTGACCCCGAGCGACGGGTTCACGTAATCCTTGTTGACCAAGACGGTCAGCTTGTACGTGGTCGTCGGCGGCGTCGGGGTGGGGGTGAGCGTGGGCGTCGGAGTGGGACTCGGCGATGATGATGGCGACGGAGACGGGCTGCCGCTCACGGCCGGGTTCATGATGATGGTGCGCATCGTCACGGGCTGCACTGGGGACGGAGGCGCCGTCCATGCGACGGTGACCTCGACACGCTTGTAGCTGACCGCTCCAGTCGCGGGGACGTTCTGGACCGTGTAGTCGATCGTATAGACCTTCGATGAGCCCGGAGGCGTATACGTTGTGCCGAACTGGGCGCCGGCGAACGAGGCTGACTGTAGATGATCGGCGTCGTCGATGATCTGGTCGAAGGGCAGCAGGCGGATCTTCTCGATGCGGTCCTGAGCGACGTTCGCGGCGATGTTCCGGGCTCGATCCCCTGCCGATGCCTTGTGGGCAGAGAGGAAGGCCGGCACCATCGCCGCCAGCACGATCGCCGTCAAGACGATCGTGACCAGAAGTTCGACCAACGTGAAACCGCGACTCAATCCGAACGATCCCCTGCGCCCAAGGCTTGAGTCGCGTCGCCTCTTCGCTGCACTCACGATCGACCGCCCCCGCGAACCGTCACACGCTCCGTCCTTGGTGTTCGACACATACATGCGCCCGGCCAGTGTCTCGACTCCGTCTCAACTCCGTATCGGCGCTTCACGACAAGTCCTGAATCTCGCCGACTACGTGGCGTCGTCCGGCGAGACAACCCGCCACCGTACACCGCATGGCCGCCACGGGCATCGACCCTGCTCAGCGTGACACTCTACTTTACTGGTTTTCACAGGATAGACCTAGACACCCACGTTGCCCGCCGTGGCCACGGCCATCCTTTGCGCACGATCGAACCGACCTCGCCCCTTCCGGTCCTCGCACGTCCAGCGCATGGTCGCTCGAGGCCGCCCCTGCGCGAAGCCACGTGAGACCGGACGTACTGCAGCGCCGCATCGTCCACCTCAAGAGACAGGACTGCCTCGACGAGGTCGGCCCCGGCATCGCCGCGATCCGCGACGGGCGCGCCGCCGAGAGCCACCAGTGCGACGAGAGACGCGCGACCCCGCCGGCGCGACGGCGCCTACTGGAGCTGCTGCAGGGCGCGCAGCGTGCGCTGCAGCAGCTCGATCTGGCGCCCGTACTCGGCCCAGTCGCCGGCCTGCTGCGCCGCCTGCGCCGCCTCGAACTGCTCGTTCGCCCTGGCGATGAGCTGGCGGGCGCGGGCGCTGAGGCCGGCGCCGGAGGCGCCGGCCTCAGCGCCCGCGCCCGTCCCCTCGCTCGCGCCGGCCGCCCCGCCGGCCACCGGCGGCCCGATCTCCGGCGCTTCGCCGAACGCCTCAGCGAGCGCCTCCGCGAGCGTCGGCGCCATGATGACGAGCTGCTCGGCGTCCGCCTCGGAGCCGCTCTCTCCCGGCATGCGGTAGAAGACGATGACGCGCTTGAGCTGCGGCAACTGCGTCTGCTCGCTGACCAGGTACAACGGTTGCACGTACAGCAGCGAGTCCTCGACCGGCACGATGATGAGGTTGCCGAGGATGACGCGTGAACCCTGTTGGTCCCACAGCGAGCGTTGCGCCGAGATCGTCGGGTCCTGGTTGATGGCCGCCTCCACCTGCGCTGGCCCGAACACAGTCGTGCTCTCGCTGAAGCGGTACAGGACGGACGAGCCGTAAGCGGCGCCGTCCGAGCGTGCCCCCAGCCACGCGACCATGTTCGGGCGCGTGTTCGGCGTGAAGGGCATGATGAGGAGGAACTCCTCCTTCTCCGCCCCCGGCAACCTCATGATGACGTAGTAGGCCGCCATGGAACCCTGGTCGTCCAGCGAGACCTTCTCCGGGATCTGCCACTGGTCGCCCTTGTTGTAGAGCACGTCAGGGTCGTCGACGTGGTACGTCTCGAAGATCCGCGCCTGGGTCATGAAGAGATCCTCGGGATAGCGGACGTGCTCGTAGAGCGCATCCGGCATCTCGTCGCCGAGCACGAACAGGTCGGGGAAGATGCGCCGGTAGGTCCGCAGGATGGGATCGTCCTCGTCGAACACGTAGAACCGCATCGTACCGTTATAGGCGTCGATCACGACCTTCACCGAGTTCCGGATGTAGTTGTGCCCCTCGTCGCGGGTCGAGTACGGGTAGAGACCCGTGCTCGTGTAGGCGTCCTGGATCCAGTAGAGACGCTTGTCGGCGATCACGAGGTACGGGTCGGCGTCAAGGGCGAGGAAGGGGGCCACCGCCTTGACACGGTCGACGATGTTGTTGCGGATGATGATGCGGCTGTCGTCGCCGATCGCCGAGGTAGTGAAGAACTTGATGGTCCGCTGACGCCAGGCGAAGGCCAGCCTGGGAAGGAAGCCGTCGATCGGGATCCCGCCCTTACCGTCGTACTCCGTGTATACGTCCCCGCCCGCGGTCGCCCCCGGATAGTCGAACTCGCGCTGGCTCGTCCTCACCAGCGTGTAATCGGTGCCGATCTCGCCGTAGTAGATACGCGGCTGCTCGATCTCGAGCCCGGCGACCGCCCGCGGCGGCACGTCCTGGACGAGGAAGTCGGGCGAGCCGTCCCTGGTCACCTGGTTGACGGCCGACATGGCGACGCCGAACCCATGGGTGTAGGCGATGTGCTGGTTGACCCATGTCTGGGCGGCGGCAGGCAGGCCGGCGATGTCGAGCTCGCGCGCCGACATCATGGTCTGCGTGTAGGCGCCCCCCACCAGGTAACGGTCGACGTCGGCGTCGACGAACGCATAGTACGGGCGAAGCTGCTGCAACTGGCGGTAGCTCGTGACCAGGGTGTCGGGATCCCAGAGGCGGACGTTGCGGAGGGTGACCTCGTTGTCGCGCAGCACGGCGGGCGTGACGCGCGTCTTCATCTGGAGCGGCTTCGCCGTGAGATGATCGAGCTGGAAGGCCGCCTTCGTGGCGGCCAGGTTGCGGGTGATGTAAGGCCGCTCCTTGGCCAACTGGTTCGGATTCACGATGAGCGCCTGTACGGCCGCCGGCACGATGCCGCGCAGGACGACGATGGCGACGATCCAGACGACGACGGCGACGACCGGCCAGCGCGAGCGGCGGCGCCAGACGTTCCAGGCGAGCGCCGCCGCGATGGCGAAGGCGAGGACCATCGTCACCCGCGTCAGCGGAAGACGCACGACGACGTCGGTGTATCCCGCGCCGAACGTCGCCCCTGCGGTCGAGTAGAGCAGGTCCCAGGCGCGGAAGAGCTGGCCGACGCCGACGACGGCGAACACGGCGGCGAGCAGCGCCGACAGATGGGCGATCGCTCGCCCGCTGAGGCTCACGGAGACGCGCGGAGGGCGGGAGGCGCCGGGCCAGGGGGGCGGGCCGGCTACGCCGCCGCCCCCCTGGCCCGGCGCCTCCACCCGGTACTCCACGCCGCCCAGCACGACGTGCATGAGGGCCGCGAGCACGAGGGCGGCGACCAGCGCGAACAGGACGAAGTTCTGCACCGCGTGCCACGCCGGGACCGAGAAGATGTAGAAGCCGAGGTCCCGGCCGAACACTGGGTCGCGGACGCCGAAGTCCGTGGCGGCGAAGGCCTTACGGAACGTCAGCCAGGCCGAGGAGGCGGCGACGCCGGCGAAGACGGCGATGAGCGCCGAGACGGCGAGCCCGATCGCGCCGGCATGCCGGCGCAGGGGCTCGCTCTTCGGCTCGATGACGTCGCCCGCGGCCGTGGTACGGAAAGCCGGCGCCAGCCGCCGGGCCAGTTCCAGGTTCGGGTAGATGATGACGAACAACAACGCGCCGGCCGCCAACCCGAGCAGCACCCGCGACCAGAACGTCGTCCAGAAGACGGAGCGGAAGCCGACCTCGCCGAACCACAGCCAGTCGACGTAGAACCCGAGCGCCCGTCCCGCCACGAGCAGGACGACGATCACGAGGATGATGATGGCGACGAGAAGACCGCGCCTCACGCTCCGCCTTTCGGTCCGGCGCGAGGCCCCCAGGGGCGTGACGTTGTCCATGCCCCCAGTATCGCACAGGGGCGTCGGCCATGCGCGCCGCAAGCGGCGCCGCACCCGGGCCGACGCTCAGGCAGCCGGTGACGCGACCTCGCGCTTGACCTCGCGTCGCGCTCCGTGCACCATGCCGAGGAGGCGCCGGACCATGCCAGGGTCAAGCTGGCGGCCGGCGGCCGCGCGCAGCTTCTCGGCCGCACCGGTGTCGTGACCCGCCCTGTCGTACTCGAGGCACACGGCGAAGGCGCGGGCCACGCGCGGGATCGAGCTGCCGTGACGCCCCTCGGGATACCCGCTGCCATCCCAACGTTCGCTGCCGTAGAGCAGCGCCTCGACCGCCTGGCGGCGGACCTCATGCGGGGCGGCGCCATCGCCGCCGGTTCCGTCGCCGGCAGCGGGCCCCAAGATAGCCTGGACCTCGTCGCTGAGCGCTGCGTACGCCTCGCAAACAGCGAGCGCCGTGGCGAGACCGGCGGTCTCGACCTCGCTCAGCTCGAGCGCCCTGGCGAACCGCCGTCCCAAGACCACCAGCGCGCCACCGCTGGCCGCGGACACGCAAGTCGTCTCTTCGCCGGCAAGGCAGACCCGGTCGCGGCCGGTCACTTTGGCGCGCAACAGGGCCGCGTCTGCAGCCGCCAGCACTCCGTCGCCGTCCCGCGCCGAATCGGGGAACGCGGCTACGCCGATCGACATAGTAACCCGCAGGCCGCGACCGACTTCGATCTCGGCGACGTCCCTGCGCACGCGTTCGGCAAGCGTAGCCGCCTCGGCCAGGCCCGTCTGCGGCAGGAGCGTGACGAACTCATCGCCGCCGTAGCGGGCCTGATAGTCCGACTCACGCGAACAAGAGCGCAGAACGTCGGCCACCGCGCGCAGCACGTCGTCGCCGGCCTGATGCCCGATGGTGTCGTTAACCGTCTTGAAGCGGTCGAGGTCCATCATGAGCAGGCAGAACGTCTCCTTGTAGCGCCGGGCTCGGCTGACGGTCATCTTGAGAGTCTCATGGAAGTGGCGATAGTTGTGGATGCCGGTCGCGCCATCGGTGACGGCCTGACGCTGCATCTCCTCGTATGTGCGCGCGTTCTGGATGGCGATCGCCGCCATGTTGGCGAAGAGCTCCACCGGCTCGAGCTCGCTCTCGTGGAACGTGTGCCCGTGCAGCCGGTCGATGCAGAGCACCCCGGTGACGTTGCCGCGCACGTTGAGCGGCACGATGATGGAAGCTTGGGGCTCGCCCTCTTCGGTGCCGGGCACGAAGACGGCCCGAGGGTCGTGGCCCATGTCGTTGACCAGCGCCGCTTCGTTGTGGCGGAAGACCCAGCCGCTCACTCCCTCGTCGATCGAGCTCCGGAAGCCGAGCATCTCGTCGGCGTTCTCGTCACGCGCGTAGATGGCGACGAGCTCCCGCGCCTCTTCGTCGAAGAGACGGATGTCCATGGTGTCGTAGTCGACCATCCCCTTCAGCAGCGAGGTGATGAGGGCGAAGACGTCGTTCTGGTCGAGGGTCGAAAGCAGCGCGGCGCTCACGTCGAGGAGCTCGTGACGCAGCCGGAGCTGCCGTTGCAGCTCGTCGCTCGTCCTCTCGAGCTCCTCGTACTGGCGCGCGTTCTCGATCGCCACCGCAGCGTGCACGGCGAACACTTCGAGCGCCTTCACCTGTTCGAGATCCGGGACCGCCCGGTCGATCGGGTCACAGAGGTCGAGGACGCCCACGAGCCGCTGGTGTTTGTCGTACATGGGGACGAAGAGGGCGTCGTCTTCGTGCCACTCCTCTTCGTCGCGCGGGCCGAGCGGAAGGGGCGGGAAGTAATACGACTGCTCCTCCGTCCAGCGGTGCATGTGGTGGTCGACGAAGAACGACGACCCGATCTGGTACTTCTCGAGGAAGAGCTCGTCCCAGATGCGTCGTGGAACGGGCCGCGCGAACAAGTCGGCGTCGTGCTCGGGGCGCCTACCGACGATCGCCTGGGCGCGGAACGTCTCGCCGTCATTCTCGACGATGTAGACCGTGGCCTCGCGATAGCCGAACGTCTGCGCCACCGTGCCGGCCACGGCGCGCACGATACCCTCGAGCTCGCGACCGGCCTGCACTCGGCCGGCGAGGTTCACAAGGCCGCGCAGGAGCTCGGCTTCGCCACGTTCGGGCGTGCGTCTCTTTGACCGGAAGGCCACCGGCGCTCCTCGAAAGGCATAGGTTCGGCTCGCTCTGGCTGACAGGCTAGTGTACCCCAGGCCCTCCCGGCCGGCAGGCACAGGGAGGGCTCAAGGGTTGTCAGAGTTGTGCACGCCCCGCATACCGAGACGCAGGTCCGGGCTCATCGCCCCCGCCTACTTGTCGTACGGCGCCAGTTTGAGTATCCGGCGCCTCGTCTGGTGTCGCACACTCGCGCCCCCACTCGGCGGCGATGCGCGCCACCCGCGCCGCAAGCTGGGCGTTCCCCTCGGCCAGCACACCCTTGTGGTAGAAGATGTTGTCCTCGAGGCCGACGCGCACGTTGCCCCCCAGGGCGAGCGCGGTCATGGTGACCGGCATGTGCCAGCGGCCGATGCCGGTCGCCGTCCACGTCGAGCCGGCGGGGAGGCGGTCGACGAGGAAGACGACGTTGCGCGGCTCACCGCTCATGCTGCCGGGGACACCGAGAACGAGGTCCCAATGCATGAGCGGCCCGGCCGGGCCGTTCTCCTTGACGAGGCGCAGGGCATTGTCGATCTGCCCGGCCTCGAAGATCTCGAACTCGGGGCGCACTCCCTTCGTCTGCATGCGCCTGTAGAACTCCTGCATCAGCGCCTTGTCGTTGAAGAAGACGTCGTCGCCGAAGTTGGCCGTCCCGGTCGTCAGCGACGCCATCTCCGGGTTGAGCTCGAGCGGCTGCAGTCGCTCATCGGCCGTCATGCCCATGGCGCCGCCGGTCGAGGTCTGGATGATGATGTCGGTGCGCTTGCGGATCTCCGCGATGGCAGCAGCGAACACGTCCTTGTCCTGCGTCGGCGTGCCGTCGGGCCGCCGCACGTGGAGGTGGTAGATGCTGGCGCCGACCTCGCGGCAACGGGCGGCGTCCTCGCCGATCTCCTGCGCCGTGACGGGAAGCGCGGGCTGCGCCTCTTTCGTCGTCTCGGCGCCCACGCCGGCGACGGTGATGATGAGCTTGTCCATCTCCTCCCCCTGGTCGGGACGGGGGCGAGGGGGCGGGTCACCCCGCCCCCTCGCCCCTTGGTCATGCGCTGTACGGGTACTCCTGCGCCACGTAGGCGAGGCTCTCTTCCACGACGTCGAGCGCCCGCGTGAGGTCTTCCCCAGTGTGCCGGTAGGCGATGTACCAGTGATGGTACGGCTGCACGAAGAGCCCGCGGCGGATGCACTGCGTGTAGAACTCGGTGCGACGCTCCCGGTAGTGATCGTCCGCGTGGTCGAACGTGAGGAAGGGCATCGGCGGGATACCGCTCATCGTGACCGGGACGCCGGAGGCCGCGACGATCTTGCCGAGGCGGTCGAGGAAGCGTGTCCCCCGCTCCCAGATCACATCCTGGACCTTCTCACGCTCGAGGATGTCCATGCACTTCATGGCGGCGACCATCTCGAGACTGTTCGAGAAGAAGGTGGAGCTCAGGAAGGCGTCCTTGACGTACACGCCGAGGATATCGGCCTTGCCCACCACGGCGGCGATCGGGTAGCCGTTGGCCATCGCCTTGCCGACCGTCGTCAGGTCGGGGGTGGCGCCGTAGCGCTGCTGGGCGCCGCCCATGGCGACCCGGAAGCCGGTGCGGATCTCGTCGAAGCAGATGGGGGTGTCGTTCTTGTGGCAGAGGTCGATCACCGCTTGCAGGTAGCCGTCCGGCGGCGGGACGACGGCCTTGGCCGTCGGGTGACCGACCGGGGTGAGGATGACCCCGCCGACCTTGCCCGGGTTCTCGGCGAAGACGCGCTCGAGGTCGGCCACGTCGCCGTACTCGAACTCCTTGGTGAGCTCGACGACGGCCTGCGGGACGCCGCCGTGGTTCTCGACGCACCAGTCGCCCCAGCCGTGGTAGCCGCAACGGGCGATGACGTCACGTCCCGTGTAGGCGCGCATCGCCCGCACGGCCGCGTTCGTGGCGTCACTGCCCGTCTTCACGATGATCGTCTGTTCGCCGCAGGGCAGGATCTGCGCGAGCCGTTCCTCGAGCTCGTTCTGGACGGGCTGCACGAGGCTGAAGCAGAAGCCCAGGTCCATCCGCTTCTTGACGGCCTCATTGATCTCGGGCTCGACGTAGCCGAGGATGATCGGCCCGTAGGCGCAGAGCATGTCGATGTACTCGTTGCCGTCGACGTCGATGATGTGGCCGCCTTCGCCGCGCTCGATGAAGACGGGGTACTCACCGATGACGAAGTTGTACGGCCGGCGGATGCCGCCGACGCCGCCAGGCGTGAGGCGCTGGGCTTCCTCGAGCATCGCCATGGACTTCGTGAGGTTGAGCTTGGGTGCGCTCTCGACGCGCTTCTTCATCTTGTGGGCTCCTTTCAGCGCCTCAGCGCGGAGTGAGCGGCACGAGCGAGAGACCCGGCGACAGGCCGGTCGGGTAAGGCCGGAGATGAGACGCGCACGCAGGTCATGTCGCCTCTGCGTCAAGGGTATCGGAAGGCCTCTACGTCAAGGGTATCGGAACGGCGGCGAACGGTCACCCCGGCGCCGTCGCCCGCTTGGTGATCCCGGGGCGCGGCGCGCCAAGATGGCGCGCCGCGCCCCGGGATCACGTCGGGGGCTCGGCGACCGGCTCCTCCCGTTCGCCCCAGACCAGGATCAGCACGCCGGCGAGGACGATGAGGGCGCCGCCGGCTACCGTCCAGCCCGACATCGTCTGCCCGAGCAGGAGCAGCGCGTAGACCGGCGCGGTCACCGGCTCGAGGTAGCCCAAGATGGCGGAATGCTGCACGCGGATCCGTGCCGTCCCCTCCGTCCACATCGTGTACCCGAGCGCCGTGCAGACGAGGCCGAGGATGAGGGCGGAGGTGAGGTCCGTACGCGTCAGTCTGTAGCCGGCGCCGACCGTCTGTGCGAGCGCCAGGGGGAGCAGGAACGCCGCGTCCAGCCACGCCTCGGCGACGACGATCCCGACGCTCGACACCCGGGCGGTCAGGTCCTTCACCGTGAGCTGGAAGCCGGCGTACGCGAGCCCGGCGAGCAGGCCGGCGACGACACCCCACCGGGACAGGTCGGCGCCGTCGCCGACGAGCGACGGCGCCAGAATCACGGCGAGACCCGCGAGGGCGACGGCGAGCGCCGGAAAGACGATGCGGTCGGTGCGCGAGTGGAGAACGCAGGGGGCGATGACCGCGACCCACACCGGAGCGAGGAACTGGAGGAACATCCCGATGGCGACGCCGTTCTCGCGGATCGCGACGAAGAACAGGAGCAGCGACACGGCGTCGATCGCCCCCATCAGGAGGAGGCGCGGCCAGACGGCGCGGTCGCGCGCGCCGGCCAAAGGCTGCCGGCGCGCGAACACCGCGCTCAGGGCCGCGCCGGCGACCACGAAGCGCATCACGAGCAGCGCGCTCTCCGGCGCCGTGGCCCACTCCACCAGCGTGCCGATCAGCCCCATGATCGCGAACGACCCGGCGACGAGCGCGTAGCCTGACGCCGATCGACTTGTCACGATCGGGCGCCTCTTCACGATCCGGCGTCTCCGGCATCGGGTCCGACCGGCGTCTCCCGCTGGCCGTACACGATGACGAGCACGCCGGCGACGGTGATGAGCACCGCGCCGAGCACGGTGGTGGGCGCCGGCGCCTCGCCGAGCAGGAGGTAGGCGTAGAACGGCGCGCTCACCGGCTCAAGGTAGCCGATGATCGAGGCGTGCTCGACGCGCACGCGGCGCAGGCCCTCGACGTAGAGGACGTAGGGCAGCGCCGTGCAGACGACGCCAAGCACGACGGCGGCCACGACGTCGTTGCGTGTGATGTCGTACCCCGTACCGAACACCTGCCACGCCCCCAGAGGCAACAGGAGCACCGCGTCGATCACCATCTCGGCCAAGGCGATCGTCGTGCTCCGCGCGCGACCGGTCAGGCGCTTCGTGACCAGGGCGTAGCAGGCGTACAGGAAGCCGGTCGCAGCCCCGCAGGCGACACCGAGAAGCGAGAGACCGCCGACGCCGAGCAACCCGGGGAGGAGGATGACGAGCATCCCGGCGACGGCGATGGCGAGCGCGGGATAAACGACACGGTCCACCGGCTGGCGCATGAACCGCGGCGCAAGGAGGGCGACGTAGACCGGGCTCGTGAACAGCAGGAACATGCCCACCGCGACGTCCGTCAGGCGCATGGCGACGAAGAACAGCAGGATCGTGCTGGCGCTGAAGGCGCCCATCAGCAGCAGGTTCGGCCAGACGTCGCGGCGGCGGACTTCGGCGAACGTCGCGCGTCGCGCGAACAGCGCGCCGACCAGCGCCGCGCCGATCACCATGCGGAGCACGTTCAGAGCGCTCTCCGGCATGGTCACCCAGCGCACCAGGGCGCCGATGAGTCCCCAGATGAGGAAGCTCACGGCGACCAGGGCGTAGCCCTCCATGACGTCGCGCGGCCGCGCCTGTCCCTTCGTCGGCGCACTCATCCGTAGACCTCCTCCTCGGCCTTGCCGAGAGCCACGACGACGAAGCCGGCGACGACGATGAGGACGCCGCCGGCGACCGTCCACGCGGAGGGCCGCTGGCCGAGGAGGAACAGGGCGTAGAGCGGCGCGCTCACAGGCTCGATGTAGCCGATGATCGAGGCGTGCTGCACCTTCACGAAATGCAGCCCGTCGATGAACAGACTGAAGGTGAGCGCCGTGGTCGCGACGCCGAGCAGCGCCGCCATGGCGACGTTGAGCGCGGTGAAGTCGCTCGCCGTCGCCTGCGCGAGACCCGAGGGCAAGAGCACAACGGCGGTGATCGCGGCGATGACGAAGACGATGCCGGCGCTTTCCATGCCCGAGCGACGAAGGCTCTTGCTCAGGAGGAGATAGGCGGCGTAGAAGGCGCCGGCGGCGACCCCGGCGGCAAGGCCGCCGGGGTCCAGGCCGGCGCCGTTCAGCGACGGCGCCAGGATGAGCAGCATGCCGGCCAGGGCGACGGCCAGCGCCGCGACGACCACCGGTCCGGTCCGCTCACCGGAGAGGCGTGGGGCCACGACGGCGACGTACACCGGGGCGAGGTACGACGTGAAGATGGCGATCGCCACGCCCGTCTCGCGGATGGCGACGAAGTAGCACGTCAGGTTGGCGGCGAGCACGAGGCCGAGGACGAACAGCCGCAGGACGGTGCGCCGGTCGCTCGGCCGCGGCCAGCGGCCCCGCAGGCCCAGCACCAGGGCGAGCG
>Ga0116187_1002553_pt1 | contig 17750 bp, 16 predicted proteins | sample AD_JPNNA6_MetaG_FD_89755 | JGI IMG/M metagenome (GOLD analysis project Ga0116187, IMG submission 89755) | Active sludge microbial communities of municipal wastewater-treating anaerobic digesters from Japan - AD_JPNNA6_MetaG | ecosystem: Engineered > Bioreactor > Anaerobic > Digestate | place... | reverse complement strand
TACCCACCGCTGCACTTAAAGAAAAATGCTGTTTTTGGTGGGTTGGCTAATTTGATGTTAAGACAGGGCAAGATACTGTGACGCCAACCCCACCCTACGAGGGCGAGAACGGAGTCACCCTCACCTTCCTGATCGATGTCATTCAATTATCACGTCTTTCTGAGTCTTAATATACAAGGGCGCAATGAACCTCTTTTGTTCACTCCGCCAATAAACCCTGCTCTTAGCCCGTAGGGCGACGCATGCGTCGCCCCTACCCGTGGATTATTTCCCCAATAAATAGATCGAATGGTTGTTGGATCTGTGCGGTGGGAGTAAACCCCCACCGTACGAAGTAAACCTGACCGTATCGATGAGTCTTGGTACATCGCGATTCGTGTATGTCCTGAATGATAAACTGTTTACATCAATGTATGCCAAGGGCGAAATTGAGGGCACCATGAAGAATGTGATGTGCGAACGTATCGTGCCCTCAATTCGCCATTGACGATGACCTAAGTGGCTAGGCCCGTTGATTGTAAATATTCGATGGCGTGTTGGCGGATTGAACCCCACAAAAAGGCGTGGGGCAGGCAGCACAATGGAGGTTCAATTGGTAATACATTCGGTGCGTTCAATCTCGCCCTACAACCGAGTCGAGTTCAAGCAAATCAATGTCGGAGTGAGCCTGCGCAAGGTCATCATTATTCCAGCGTCGAGTGGCGGTCTCATTCCGACAAGTCTGCCGTATTTTTATCAATAGCCTCTTGCGTGGCGTTGTTCAAGCCAGACGTCACCTTCATTGTGGTAGCCAGCCCGCTCCCAGAACCCGGGAACATCCGTCTGCGAGAATTCAAGCCCTCGCAGCCACTTGGCTCCCTTCCAGAAGTACACATCCTTCAGGTCATCCCGTCCCGGGATTGCCCCGCAGATACCGCGTAAAGGCGCGCCGTGTTCCAGGCTAATGGGCTGCCCTTCGTAGTGAGTTGCCAGCAGGAAGTTGTCCGCGTCCATCACCGCTAGCGGCAGGTTCGCGGTATAGCCAAATTCCGCATGCTGGATCACAAAGCGCGCGCCAGGTTTTGGCACCACCAGTCCCAGTTCCCGCAGGGTTTTCAGGCTGACGCCCTCCCAATTCGTATCGAGTTTGCTCCAGGTGGTCACACAATGGATGTCCATTTGCAGCTTGGTGCGCGGAAGCGCATTGAATTCGTCCCAAGTGAGCAGCAGGGGTTTCTCAACCTCGCCCCAGACTCTGAAGGTCCAGTTCTCCAGGTTCAGCTGTGGCACCGGGCCGTAATGCAGGACTGGAAACCGTTCCGTCAGGTGCTGCCCCGGCGGCAGACGTTTTTTTGTTTCAGAATCTAATTTCCTAAACATCTCACCCTCACAGACTCAGGCTCTCACCTGGTTGCAAAACCACTACTTTCGTTTCCGTTTCAGATTCAACGCGCTTTTTCCAAGCTTGCGGATCCTGGGCAATCAATTCCCAGGTGTTGTAGTGCACAGGCACCACGCGTTTCGGACGCAACAACTTGACAGCGATGAGCGCATCCTCCGGACCCATGGTGTAGTTATCGCCAATCGGGATCAGTGCCAGGTCAATGCCTTCATCGCCAATAAGTTGCATATCGCCAAACAAGCCTGTGTCACCCGCAATGTAGATCTTTTTTTCATCTGGAGTAGTTAGCAGAAACCCCGCAGGATTGCCGCCATAGCTACCATCAGGCAGAGAAGATCCATGCAGCGCTTGTGTCAGCTTGAGATAGCCGAACGGGTAGTGGTAGCCCCCACCAATGTGCTGGGCGTGAGTCTTGAGCCCTTTGTTGCGCAGCCAGGTGCTGATCTCGGCATTGCTGATACACAAAGCGCCGGTCCTCTTGGCAATTGAGACGGTGTCGCCAATATGATCGCCGTGACCATGCGTGATGAGGATGTAGTCAGCGCTGAGGTGTTCCGGCTTAACTGCGGCAGCAGGGTTACCAGTGAAGTAGGGGTCGATCAGCAATCGGCTCTCACCCACTTTTAATCCATGTGCCGCGTGCCCATACCAGGTATAAATCGTTTCCATAGCATCGTCCTCCTTCATCCATTATAGTGATTTTAAAGGCTTAATAAAGGGCTTGTAATAGCGTCGAATCGATGCCAAATATCATCGTAAAATAAAGGCAGCTGGTTAGAAAAAAACTGGAGAATGATCGTTATGCGATGCCCACGATGTGGCTCGACACAGGTAGCTATTCAAGCTGTGACTGAGACAACCTTCAAAACAAAGAGGAAGTCGCTGCTTTACTGGCTCACGATTGGTTGGCTGATTGAGCCGCTGCTGTGGATATTCTTAACGCTGCCAAAACTCTTTTTCGAACTTTTTAAACCCCACAGATTTACTGCGAAAACTACCACGAAAAAATTGGCAATTTGTCAGAACTGCGGCAAGAGTTGGCGGGTATAGCCATTCATTAATTCACAGGATTTCAAGCTTCGCCAGTGAAGCTACCAGCGCTTTCAGACCAAACCCCTCAAAATAAACTTCCACCGTCTCATCGCCGTGCTCCAGTTTGCTGGTCTTGACCACGCCGCGCCCATAGGTGGCGTGTTTCACCTGCATACCCGTCTTGTAGCGCGTGACGGGCTCTTCCTTCAAGGGAGGAGCGCTACGCATCCACGAAGGCGTCTCCCATCTGGAATATCCGTTTTCACGTCCGTAACTGAACCGCCCGGGTAAGTCCCGTGGGCTTCCCTGCAGAAGCTCAGAGGGGAAATCATCCAGAAAACGGCTGGGAATGGTCTCTTCATAACTGCCATAGGGGCTGCGGCGCCGGCGGGCGCGCGTCAGGGTCAGGCGTTTGCGGGCACGTGTGATTCCAACATAAAGCAGGCGGCGTTCCTCTGCCAGGTCTTCCTCATCATCGCGTGAGCGGCTGTGCGGTAAGAGCATCTCATCCAGACCGGTGATGAACACCTGGTCGAACTCCAGTCCCTTTGCGGCGTGAAGCGTCAGCATGGTTGGCGCATCGACGTTATCGGGCAGGGTGTCCTGGTCCGCAACCAGTGCCATGGACTCCAGGAAGGCCTGCAGGCCCTGCTCTTCGTACTCGAGTACCACAGCTCGCAGCTCCAGAACGTTCTCCCACCGGTCCAGACCTTCTTCGCTCTGGTCCTGGATGTGCGCCTGATAGCCAATATCCTCCAAAATGCGGTCAAACAAAACGGTGATCCGGTTCTTCTCCGCGCACTCGCGCCAGCCCTGCAACATCCGCCCAAAGCTTATCAGGCGGGTCGCCTCTCTGCCAAGCGCTTCCTGCCAGGCTGGATTGCCTTTTGCCAGCCCCAATAGGATTTCTCCCACGCTCAGGTTTTCCTGAGCGGCAAGTTCCGCTACCTTCTCAATGGTTTTATCGCCAATGCCCCTTGGCGGCAGGTTGATCACCCTGCGCATGCTGATCTCATCCAGCGGGTTGTAAACCAGGCGCATGTAGGCAATTATGTCCTTGACCTCGCGCCGTCCGTAGAAACGCTGCGCGCCCACCAGGCGGTAATTCAATCCCGCTCGACGGAAAGCTTCTTCCAGCAGGCGGGATTGTGCGTTTGTGCGGTACATGATGGCAAACGCGCCAGGACTGATCTTCTGATGGGTGATGGCTTGCTCAATCGCGCTGACAACCATCTCTGCTTCTTCGCGGTCGTCCTGGGCGATCAGGAGATTGATCTTCTCTCCCTTTTTCGCGTCAGTGAAAAGTTTCTTGGCAGTCCGATTGCGGTTATGATCGATCACCGCCATGGCTCCATCCAAAATGGTTTGCGTGGAGCGATAGTTTTGCTCGAGCAGGAGAGTTTTCGCGTCCTTGAAGTCCTGTTGAAATCGTAAAATATTTCGATAATCCGCACCGCGCCAGCGGTAGATGCTCTGATCTTCATCGCCGACAACGTAGAGGTTGCGATGTTTTTGTGCCAGCAGACGCAAAATGGCATACTGCGCAAGGTTTGTGTCCTGAAATTCGTCCACCAGAATATGTTCAAACTTATGACCGTATGTGTCGCGTACGACCGGATAGTCCTCGAGGATCCGGTTGGTATAGACGAGCATGTCGTCAAAATCCATGGCATTATTTTTAACCAGCCTCTGCTGATAGAGGATGAAAAAACGCCGGACCTGTTCATCGCGGAAGTTCTTGACTGGGTAGGTATCTGGCCCGATCAGATCGTTCTTGGCACGCGAGATGGCATCCAGCAGGGATGCTGGGCGGTATAGTTTTTCGTCGAGATTGCTCTCGCGGACGATTTCCTTCATCAGGGCAAGTTGATCATCCGCGTCAAAAATGACAAAATTCTGGTTCACGGGCAGCAAGTCCGCCTCGCGGCGCATGATCCTGCCGCAGATGGCATGGAAGGTTCCCAGCCACAAACCGTTTGCTTGCTCGCCTATCAGTTTTTGTACCCGTTCGTCCATCTGCCGGGCAGCTTTGTTCGTAAAAGTTACTGCCAGGATCCGATAGGCTGGCACGTTCAGGGCTCCGATCAAATAGGCGATACGGTAGGTCAGTACGCGCGTTTTGCCGGAGCCAGGTCCCGCCAAAACAAGGGTTGGTCCTGCTGGAGCCGCTACGGCTTGTTGCTGTTGGGGATTGAGAAGATCGAGCAAGTCATTCATAGACAGATGATTGTACCAAAGGGTCTCAAGAGTAGGGAAGGGGCTTGACTCTTGCGGTCAACCATTTTTCGTAGGGAAGGGGCTTGACCCCTTCCGCATTGACCCCTTTCGTAATATGGTCAAATGGAACGGCGCAAGGCCGTCCCCTACTAAACATCCCCAACTTCATAGTTGCTCGGCTCCCTGAAAATGTTTCCGTTGATACAATTAACTCATGGAAAAACCAATCCGGAAGCTTCCCCGAATGAGAGGATTTGATTACTCGCAAGAGGCTGTTTATTTTGTCACAATTTGTAGTCATGGAAAAAAGCACATTTTCGGAGATATTTCAAAAATTGGTGATATTAATGTTTTTTCTCCATCAAGGATTGGTGTACTTGTTGAGGAAAATTTCTTCCGATTACCGGAAAGATTTCCTGAGTTTACCTTGATCCATTTTTCGCTGCTACCTAATCACCTTCATTTTCTTACAATGAAGAAGAAAACGGATCTTGACATTGCGAAGAGTCTTTCTGACTTTGTAGGCGCTTTCAAATCGCTTTCAGACAGAGCAGTCAGGAATGAAATGTCTGGGGTCAGAATTTGGCAAAAGTCTTTTCACGATCACATCATTCGAAGTGAGAAGGATTTTCAAACCCATTGGCTATACATAGAAGAAAATTTAAACCGGTGGAATGAAGATGAGTATTTTATATAAAGAAATCCGAAAGAATGGGCGGAACGGCGCAAGGCCGTTCCCTACAACGAAATTACAATTCCGGTAAACCATCTTTCGTAGGGAAGGGGCTTGACCCCTTCCGCAATATGGTCAAACGGAACGGCGCAAGGCCGTCCCCTACGATAAACATCCGCCACATGGTCAAACGGAACGGCGCAAGGCCGTCCCCTACGATAAACATTCGCCACATGGTCAAACGGAACGGCGCAAGGCCGTCCCCTACGATAAACATTCGCAACATGGCCAAACAGAACGGCGCAAGGCCGTCCCCTACGATGAATTACTATTTTATGAAAACGGAACGGTACAAGACCGTTCCCTACAAGACCAATGCCTTGATCAAGCCCATTGCCAAACCTGCCAAAACCAGCATATACGGTTGAGCCTTCAGCAGCAGCATCGCAAGAAATCCTGCAAAGAGGATCAGGACAGTCCAGACATCCACCAGGGCATTTTGCGCCAGGCTGACACAGACCATCAGGATCAGTGCCACCACCGCCGCGTTCACCCCTTTCAGGAAGGCGCTGGTAATTGCATTTTCTCGCATTTTCTTAACCAATGGCGCCGTGATTGCCACAATGATGAAAGAAGGCAGGAACACTCCAACCGTGGATGCCACCCCACCCCAGAAACCCCCGACAAGATAGCCCACAAACGTGCTCGAAGAAAGCACGGGGCCCGGTGTGATCTGCCCTACGGCGATGGCGTCGGTAAGCTGCTGAGTGGTCAACCATCCAAAGCGGCTTACCACATCTTTTTCGATCAAAGCGAACAAGACCAGGGATGAGCCAAAAAGCACCGCGCCCGTGCGCAAAAAATACCAAAAAATTTGCCAGGCACGTTCGCCGACAGTTTCGAGCAGCATTTTTAGTGCGACACCTATCAATGGAAGCGGCGCAAAAGACAAGAGCAGGTTGCCAGGTGTTCCAGGCTTGCGTTTGATACTATGATGCAGCAGCACAGCAAGCGCCCCACAGCCAAGCATGATCAGAACCTCGTTTACATCCACCAGTTTACCAACCAGAGCTAAACCAAAGAGCAGGAATTGCTCCCATCCCACCAGGCTGCTCTTACCGATGCGCCAGGTGGTTACCAGCACAACGCCAAGCACCAGTGGATTTAAAAAGTAGAACAAACCCTCAAGCTCAGGCAGGCTGCCAAATTGCACATAGACCCAGGAAAGCAACATACTGGCAATAAAAGCAGGCAAAATGAAACTGAAGCCTGCAACCAGCAGCCCCGGATAGCCAGCGTAGACATATCCCACGTGATAACAGGTCTCACTGGCATTCGGACCAGGGATGAGATTGGCGGCTGCAAGAAGATCCAGAAAATGTTCGGGGGTGACCCATTTACGCTTGCGTACATACTCGTCTTCCATCATAGCAATGTGCGCGGTGGGAGCACCAAAGCTGGTGGAGCCAATTTTAAGGCTCACCAGCATGAGCTCGATCAATTTCTTTTTCAGCGGGGTTGGCGCTTTTTCTGCGGACTCATTGGGTGATGCAGGAGGCTGCGAGGGTTGTTCAGGCTGAGAATTCTCAGGCGTTAAATTCATTTCGTCATTCAAGATCAGGACTCCAGTCGGGGCAAATCGAGCAGTAGATTCTCGAGAATCAAACGGGGATTGACATATTGGTCCAACATTGTCAGCGCTTCTTCGTGACGTTTCAGGATGCTTGCGACTCTCTGCAGGCTTAATCCAGCCGCGGTACGCCGGGTCAAGTCCTCCATTGCCAGGTTGACCAATGGCACTCCGCTTGCTTCACTGCATATCAGCACATCGCGCCAAAAGGTCAGCCAGGTCGCAATCAAAAAGCCGTAATTTTCCCGTGCTTGCCCCTTTGCCCGCTGCAAATTCTCGACGTACTTAAGTCTGCCACGCAGGTTCAGGTTAAGAATTTCATCAAGCTGATCGAGCGCGTTATGGTACTTTTCGAGTAAATCCTCATCTCGCAGATAGTGCATCGCCGTGCCCACGCGTCCACCGGCGAGCTGCGCCAGTTTGCGCGATTCATCCTCGCTCAACTCATGCCTCTCCTGCAGTTCTTTCGCCAGGTCGCCAATGCGCATTGGGCGCAGGCGTACCAACTCGCAGCGGGAGGCAATCGTCTCAAGCAAGCTCTCGCGCGCGTCAGCCGTCAGGATGAGAATCGCGCGGGCAGGCGGCTCTTCAAGCGATTTGAGCAGAGCGTTCGAAGCCCCAAGCGTCGCCCTTTGAAAGTCGGGGATGAGGACAACGCGATATTTCGATTGATACGGAGCAAGCGCTAATGACTGCTGCATGGCACGTATCTGCTCGATTTTCAGCTCTCTGGCTCCTTCAGCAACCCGCAAGATTGCCAGATCCGGAAAGGCCTGCGCCTCAATCTGGCGGCAAGGCTGACACACCCCGCAAAAATCCCCTTTGCTTGGAGGATTGATGCAATTCAGCGCTTTCACGAACGCCAGCGCCAGCGTTTCGCGACCGACGCCTTCCGCGCCAGTAATTAAATAGGCGTGACGAACGTTCTCAGGTTGGGAATGAATTTGCAGGAATTGGACGGCTGTTTCATGACCCAGAATATTCCATGACATGCCTGGATTTTAACACACGTTGTGGCCGACATTGCGGGAATGGCACTCTTCCATATCATTTGAGTCTGACCCCTTCCTCTTTACCTTAGCCTGACTACAACGCTTGAGGGAAAGCGACTGCGCTGTCATCCTTCTGCCGGTTCAATGTTGTGTTTTTTTTCGAATATAATAAGAGGTTGAAGTAAATCTCTTGAACAATAAAACACTAAGTCCCTATGGAGAATCAATGACTAATGATGACATTTTTAAAGTATCCTGGCACGCGCTGGAGCCTGAAGAGGTTTTAGAAAATCTTGATGTCCCTCTGGAGACAGGCCTCAGTTCTGCGGAAGTTGCCGAGCGCCTGGAAACGTATGGGCACAACGAACTCGTCGAGAAAGCAGGACGCACGATTTGGCAGAAATTATGGGAACAGATCAATAGTTTCGTGATCTGGTTGCTGATCGGCGCGGCTGTTGTTTCAGCAATCCTGGGCGATTGGGTGGAAGCCGGCGCTATTATGCTCATTGTTGTCCTCAATGCCATCATGGGCATTATCCAGGAATCTCGCGCCGAAGCTTCACTCGCAGCCCTCAAGAAAATGGCGGCTCCGGAAGCCCAAGTTCTGCGCGATGGGCATCGCCAGTCAATTCCGGCGCGCGACCTCGTGCCCGGGGACATCGTTTTCATCGAAGCGGGCAACTTCATCCCCGCGGATGTGCGCCTACTGGAAGCAGTCAACCTCACCATCGACGAAGCCTCCCTCACGGGGGAATCCGTGCCAGCTAAGAAAAACGCCGAATCCAACCTGCAGGCCGATATCCCATTGGGAGATCGCGAAAATACTGCCTTTCTCGGCACCACAGTCACCTACGGACGTGGTAAAGGTGTAGTGATTGCCACTGGTATGCATACGCAACTTGGTCTGATCGCAACCATGCTCCAATCGGTGGAAGAAGAGCAGACTCCCCTGCAAAAACGCCTTGAGCAGCTAGGCAAAACTCTCGGCATCGCAGCCATGGTAGTTTGTGTCCTGGTCTTCGCGATCGGTGTTATCCGCCTGATTACCGCTCCGGGTGCACTGGACCTGGGATCCAAAGCCTTTTGGGATGAAATCGTTGCCCTCTTCATGGTGGCTGTCTCGCTGGCAATCGCTGCCGTGCCAGAAGGTCTGCCTGCCGTGGTCACCATCAGCCTGGCTGGCGGTATGCGCGAAATGGTCAGACGCCACGCGCTGATCCGTAAGCTGGCATCCGTCGAGACCCTCGGTTCTGTCACCACCATCTGCACCGACAAGACCGGCACTCTCACCCAAAATCAGATGACCGTTACCAAGCTGTGGGTGGATGGTCAGTTCGTGGACATCACCGGCACCGGCTATGAACCGGTTGGCGATTTCTATGTCAATGGCGAATTGGTCTCGGACCTTAAGCAGTTTCCTGCAGTCAGGACCACTCTCTGGGTTGGCACCATCAACAACGACGCTCAGCTCGAGCCTGTTGGCGAAAGCGAAGGCAAGACAACCTACCGCATGGTTGGTGACCCCACCGAAGGCTCGATCCTGGTAGCTGCTCTTAAAGCAGGCGCAGCTGCAAACGTGGTCAACCAAAATTATCCGCGCAAGCAGGAAATTCCCTTCGACTCCGCCCGCAAGCGCATGGTCACGATACACAATATTGTTAATCCCGGTCATGGCGACATTTCGCCTTACGGGACCGGTGAAAAAACCAATTGGTACACCATTGCGGTCAAGGGAGCGCCGGATGTGGTGCTCGATCTCTGTACCTATCGATCCAGCATGGATAACACACCGGTTCCCCTCACCCCGGAACTACGTCAGGAAATTTTGGATGCCAATGACCAGATGACCAGCAAAGCTCTGCGCGTCTTGGGTGTGGCTTATCGTCCAGTGCCCGAGATGCCTAATGAAATCACCCCGGAAGCGCTCGAAAAAGATTTGATTTTCGTTGGTCTGATTGGCATGATCGATCCCCCACGACCTGAAGTCAAGCCCGCTCTCAAGAAAGCCCAAACTGCCGGTATCCGCTCAGTGATGATCACGGGTGACTATCCCAATACCGCGAGGGCAATTGCAGAAGACATCGGTCTTCTGAGCAAAGGACACGAGGTGCTTACCGGCGCTGATATTGAACATGCAAACGACGAGCAGATGCGCGAGATCGTCAAGATCACCGATGTCTACGCCCGCGTCAGCCCCGAACACAAGATGAAGATCGTGGATGCCCTGCGCGACAACGGCGAAGTGGTAGCAATGACGGGCGATGGCGTCAACGATGCCCCTGCCATCAAACGCGCTGATATCGGTATTGCAATGGGCATTACCGGCACCGACGTTGCCAAAGAAACCGCCGACATGGTGCTTACGGACGATAACTACGCGTCAATCGTCTCGGCTGTGGAGCAAGGTCGCATCATCTATAGTAACATCCGCAAATTCGTTTACTACCTGGTCTCCTGCAATGTCGCCGAGATCATGATCATCTTCCTGGCGACCGTATTCGGATGGAACACGCCTTTGGCTCCCATTCAACTCTTGTGGCTCAACCTGGTCACGGATGGGGCTCCGGCGCTGGCACTTGGTACAGAAAAGGGCGATCCGGACATCATGCAGCATCCGCCAAGACCTTCCAATGAGCCAATCATTAACAAGTTCATGCTGAAAGGCATCATCGTCCAGACCATCGCCATTACAGCTGCAACTCTCGCTGCCTTCTTTGTTGGTGGCGGAGCTTTAAAGGGTGCTCCTGAGGAAGCGCGCGTTCTATCCGAGACTTTCGCGTTTGTAACCCTTTCACTATCTGAACTCCTCCGGGCATTCACCGCCCGTTCAGAATACTTCCCCTTGACCAAGATCGGCATCTTCACAAATAAAAACATGAATTTAGCCGTAACAGCATCGGTTATCCTGGTGTTAATGGTTGTTTATGTGCCATTCTTACGCACCGTTTTCGACACCACTGCTTTGCGCTGGATTGATTGGGTGGAGATCTTGCCGCTGGTACTGATCCCGTCCATCGCTGCGGAGGTGATGAAGGCGATCACTTACAGGCAAAACCTGGCTCGCCTGGCAAGCATAGAGGAATAAGCTAATCTAAATAAGTCAACAGCTCCCCCGATCGGGGGGAGCTGTTTTGTTCTTCAAAGCTTTTTTCAATAGCACAACCGCCCCAAATATTTGTCAAATGGGTTAAAATAGAAGCATGGTTTGACATGCGCGAAATCACACCGTCTTTCTTTCCCGATCTCGAAAAGCACGTTGAAGGTCAGGTGCTCAGAAAGACTGCGCCTTTTCCCGTCCAGAGTTATCACGAACTCGTCCGCAAAGTAGCCCAACTCTCTTTCCTGAACAAAGACTTCCTGCTCTTTTTTCGCGGGCAGGATCAGGACTACCAGAACAAAGCTGGCTCCAGCACTTTCTACCCCAACATTTACCGCAAAGAAATCCTGACCTCGCAGGAAATTCGCGCGCGTTTTGAACAGCTGGAAGTGGCTACCTACAAGCTGCTCGAAGCCTTCGATCGCGAAAAGCTGGATGGACGGGCTGATATCAGGCGCAAGCAATACATCGCCTGGAGCATCCTGCAGCACTACGGGGTGTGCGATACTCCTCTGCTCGACCTGACGCAATCCCTGCGGGTTGCCGCCACCTTTGCTCAGCTCGGCAACCAGGCTGAACAGGGCATGGTCTACGTGTTTGGCTTGCCCTATACCACCAACCGCATCACTTACAACAGCGAGCATGATCTGGTGATCGTGCGGCTGCTTTCCATTTGCCCGCCCGAAGCGCTGCGCCCCTATTTTCAGGAAGGCTACCTGTGCGGCACTCTCGATATCACGGATACCTACGTCAATAAATCCGAGCTGGACTTTAAGAACCGCCTGGTCGCCAAATTCTCCATTCCCACCACGGCATCTTTCTGGGGCAGCGGCTTCTCGCGCATCCCCAGGAACCTGCTTTTCCCTGAAAATGATCGGATTGAGGCGATATGCATCCGCATTCGCGAAGAAATCATCAGCGAAATGAAATCCGTCTTTGTTAGTTGATCCAGGTGTGGAATTTTTTCTTTACACCCTAAGGAAAACCAATGACAGAAATAGCGCCTGACAACCACAAGAAATATCGACAGTTCATTTGGACTTCCGCGATGAACCTTTTCTTTTTAGTCATCCTGGCGTTGTATGTTCACTCACTGATGCAAACGGGTGTCTTGCTCCTTGGCGCCAATGGAAACAATGGCATTGTCACCCTGCCTCAAATAATATACGTGATTGGTCCGCCAGCTTTTGGCTTGGTCGGGCTGCTGCTTGCCATCGTCTGGAAGCCATTGAGCAGAGGGATTATCGTCTTGCTGGCAATGCATTACATATTGATGTTGTCAGCCATACTGTTGGTTGGCTATGCGGACATCACGCTCCTGATCACTCGTTTTAGCCCCGTGTCACCTGATACTCTGATCCTGTTTGCTCTGCTTGCAATCCTGATCTTCCTCTCATTTTGGAACGTTAAATCGCTTAAGGATCTTGACTTGCCATCGATTTTTGGCAAGCGATAACTGTTTTAGCCTAAAACCTTACCAAAAACCTCTTTTCGTAGTTCAGGTCATCGTGCTCGAAGAGTATGCGCAGCCTGCCCCGTGTATTTTTGCGTAATTCAACCTGACATCGGAAACCTAGTTGTAGGTCAGGTTGCGCAGTTCAACCTGACATTGGAAGCCTACGTCTGTTGAGGACCTTCTTTGCCACCTTTCGTGACGTCAGGTTCAACAGAAGAACCTGACCTACGCACTGAGTTCCCCAAAAACAGAACAACCTTTTTGACCATGCCTTAATCTTTTTCTGGCATTTATTTGCGGTACAATCCAAAAGTCAACATGGAAAAGAAAAGGAAAGTCCGCAACTCGGCCAAAGCTGTCATTATTCGCGATAACAAATTGCTCGTGCTCATCAAACGCGATCAGGATGGACTCTACGCTGTGCTGCCTGGCGGAGGGCAACGGTGGGGAGAAACCTTACCCGATGCGCTTATGCGGGAATGTCAGGAGGAAATCGGAACGCTTGTGAAGGTGCGCAAGTTGCTTTTCATCCGGGAGTACCGTTCCAATCAACACGAATTCGCCGCGGTCACTCCGGATGTACACCAAGTGGAGTTCTATTTTAAGTGTAAAGTCAGTAAAGATTACGAACCCTCCCAGGGTATTCACCCCGACAACGGACAGGAAGAAGTCCGCTGGGTGGCACTGGACAAACTCGATTCGGTTCCGCTTTATCCCCATACTATCTGCTCAATTCTGGTGGATCTCAAACACAGCTTCTACCCCTTTTACCTGGGCGATTGCAACTGACCATCTCCGCAAATATCATTCCTCTCGCTCAAAGGTATAATTACGTTAATCACATCTGTTGATGCCCTGGAGGCATACCATGCGCCAAACTTTCCTGACCAATGACCAGCTGCTTTTCCTGCAAAACGAAAAGCAAAGCCTGAACGAGATTCTGGATTCTTTGAGGACCTTCAACCTCAGTGATGACTCCCTGCAGAATCTGCGGAAGGCGATCGATCAGCTCGACGAACTCTTTTTGATCGTGGTCGTTGGCGAATTCAACGCCGGCAAAAGCGCCCTGATCAACGCCATGCTGGGCGAAAAGGTGCTGACCGAAGGCGTCACCCCCACAACCGCCCGCGTCACCCTGGTTCGTTTTGGTGAAATGGTCAGCGAGCAGATCGTGGACGAGGGGTTTGCCATCGTCACCCATCCCCTGGCGCTGCTAAAAGAGTTGAACATCGTTGACTCCCCTGGTACCAACGCCATCAACCGTCAGCACGAACGCCTCACCAACGAATATGTACCCCGTTCCGACCTGGTGTTGTTTGTCACTTCTGCCGATCGCCCTCTGACTGACAGCGAGCGTCTCTTCCTCGAGAAGATCCTCGCCTGGGGTAAGAAAATCGTCATCGTGATCAACAAAAGCGACATTCTTGAAGACGCGCAATCCAGCCAGGAAGTGGAAAACTTTGTGCGCGAGAATGCAACCCATATTCTCGGCGCTCAGCCTGAAGTCTTCAGTGTTTCAGCACGCCAGGCACAAAAAGCCGTGCTTGCAGCTTCTGAAATTGAACAGGAATCCCTGCGCGCAGCCAGCGGCATTATTGCCCTCGAACGCTACATCACCGAAACACTGGATGACATCTCACGGCTGGAGCTTAAACTGCGCAACCCACTGGGAGTTGGCACACATCTCCTGGCGGAAGCAAAAAACCACAACGACTCCCAGACCCGTGAGATCAGCGAGGATCTCACCCTTTCAGCTTCTCTGGAAGGAATGCTGGCAAACTATCGGAATGAGCTGGCGGCTGAGCTGCCGCCCCGACTGGCTGAAGTTGAAAATGTCCTCAACGGCTTTGAAAACCGCGGGCAGGATTACCTTGACAACACCATGAAACTGACCCGAATTTTTGACCTTGCCAAGCCGGACAAGATCAAAGCCGAGTTCCAGGCGGAAGTCCAGGCAGATGTGGCGGAAGAGATCGACGGAAAAGTCCGCAGCCTGATCGACTGGCTGGTGGATAAGGACCTCAATGTCTGGTACCAGGTGGCAGGCGCGCTGGAACGCCGGCAGGCACAATCCCAACGGACAATGCCGACCAGCGCCAGCCCCCAAACGGAACGCCGCCGCCAGTTGATCGATAGCGTCAGCACGACCATCAAAGCCATTGTCAACCAATATGACCGCAAGCGTGAAGCCGAACAGCTTGGCGCGTTTGTGCAGGAATCGGTTACGCAAACCGCACTTTTTGGTGCTGGGGCAGTGGGCATTGGCGCGCTGGTTGCAACCGTGCTCACCACCAGAGCCCTGGATGTCACCGGCATCGTCACCGCGGGCGCCCTGGCAGTGCTGGGACTGTTCGTGATCCCCTACAAGCGCAAGCAAGCCAAGGAAGCCTTCAGGGATAAGATGGCCGAACTGCGCGAAAACCTGATGAAGACCTTGAGTTCCACCTTCAAACGTGAAAGTGAAAGCGCCATCCAGCGGCTGGAAAGCAACATCACCCCCTACACCAGCTACATCCAAGGCGAAAAAGCCAGGCTGCAAGCCGATAAAGAGACGCTGGAAAAGCTGCAGGGGCAGTTGGATGAGCTGAGTCTGTCCATCCCTAAACTTCTGGTTAGAGATAGGCATTAAAGAGAAGAAACAAAAGACCCACATAGGTCTTTTGCTTCTTCTTTCAAATAAAGGTCAGGTTGGATTACCCTTCGTGATCCACCAGTGTTCCAACCTTTTCGCCGCAAATAGCGCGCATCAGATCACCGGGTTTCCAGAGATCCAGCACCAGGATGGGCAAGTTGTTATCCATGCAAAGGGTAACAGCGGTTGAATCCATCACGTTAATCCGCCGCGCGAGGATCTCGAGGTAGCTGAGCTTTTCGATCCGCACAGCATCCGGGTTGGTTTTCGGATCCTTGTCGTAGATTCCATCCACCTTTGTGGCTTTTATCACAACATCCGCTCCAATTTCTGTGGCTCGCAGAGCAGCAGCGGTATCGGTGGAGAAGTACGGATTTCCGGTACCGCCGCCGAAGATCACCACGCGCCCTTTTTCCAGGTGGCGGATGGCACGCCGGCGGATGTAGGGCTCAGCAACAGTCCGCATCTCAATGGAAGACATGACGCGTGTGATCACCCCGATCTTCTCGAGGGCGTCCATCAGAGCCAAAGCGTTCATGACGGTTGCCAGCATGCCCATGTAATCGGCAGTCGCGCGATCCATACCGGTGTTTTCGCCGGTCGCACCTCGCCAGAGGTTGCCAGCACCGATCACAATCGCCACTTCCACCCCAGTTTCATGCACTGACTTAACCAGTTCCGCGATCGTGCGTGCCTGGCCAGGGTCTATCCCCTGCCCGTTTGGAGCCGCCAGCGATTCTCCAGAGAGTTTGAGCAGGATACGGTGATATTTCGCAGTGTTTTGAGTTTCAGTCATGCTATCTCCTTTATGTGGTCCTGGCAAAATAAGAGCCAACCCCTCGGTTGGCTCTTTTGTTTCTTACGCAGCTTCTTCTTCATCAGCAGGCTTTTGGGTGGTTTCGCCCAAAACCCAGCGAACAAAGCGGCGGACCACGATGCGTTCGCCCAGGGCGGCAACACGGTCGTTGATCAGATCGGTGACTGTGCGGCTTTCATCGCGGATGTATTTCTGGTTCAGCAGTACAGTCTCATCTTTAAACTTCTTCATGAAACCATCCACGATCTTGGGAATGATCGCTTCGGGCTTACCCTCGGCGCGCACGCGCTCGGTGATCCGGGCGGTTTCTTCAGCTATCACTTCTTCGGGGATGTCAGCTTCAGAAATGTACTTGGGGGAAGCGGCAGCAATTTGCAGCGCGATTTCGTGAGCGAGGTCTTTGAAGGCATCCGATTTGGCAACAAAGTCAGTTTCCGAGTTGATCTCGACCAGAACCACCAACCGGCCTTCGCTGTGGATGTAGACTTCCAGGCGACCTTCAGAGGCTTCGCGATTGGCGCGTTTTTCGGCTTTCTTCAAACCTTTTTCGCGCAGTTCTTCCAGAGCTTTGTCAAAATCTCCGTTGGCATTTTGCAGCGCACTGCGGCAGTCCATGATGCCGCAGCCGGTTTTTTCACGCAGTTCTTTAATCATGTCAATCGTTATTTCCATAGTATTTCCTCTCTAATCCATAGCTTCAAAAAATTACTATTCCTGTTCCTCTTGTGCGTCCACTTCGATCTCAGGTTCGTGCTCATAGACAATCTTGGCACGGGTTGCCTCGCCCAGCAGCATTTCGTCGTCAAGCTCTTCTTCCTCATCGATGCGGCGAGAGATCGTGGAGCGGGTTTCAACCACGACTTCTTCTTCCTCATCCTTGCGCATCATCTTGCCTTCGATCACCGCGTCGGCCATGCGACCAACCAGCAGTTTGATGGCGCGGATGGCATCATCATTGGAGGGGATCACGTAGTCAATATCACTGGGATCACAGTTGGTGTCGACCATTGCGATCACGGGGATGCCTTTCAAATTAGCTTCGCGGACTGCGGTGTCTTCACGTTCGATATCGATAACGAAGAGCAAGTCGGGCAGGGATTTCATATTTCGAATACCGCTCAGGCGGGTCTGCAATCGGGTGATCTCGCGTTGGATCAGTAAGCCTTCTTTTTTGGTGAGCTGATTGATCTCGCCAGTTTCGAACATTTTTTCAAGGCGCGCCAGTTCAACAATTCGCTGCTGAATGGTGACCCAGTTGGTCAGAGTGCCGCCCAACCAGCGCTGATTGACGTAGGGCATGCCACAGCGCTCGGCTTCTTCCTGGATAGTTTCCTGAGCCTGGCGCTTGGTGCCGACGAAGAGAATGGTACCGCCAGCGGCAACAGTGTCGCGAACCTTGTTAAAGGCGTCGTCGAGCAGTTTAATAGTCTGCTGCAGGTCAATAATGTGAATCCCATTGCGTTCGGTAAAGATATACGGACTCATTTTTGGATTCCATTTGTTGGTTCGATGTCCAAAGTGGACGCCGCTCTCGAGGAGCGCTTTCATAGAAACAGCGGGCATGATAACTCCTTTGCGTTATGCCTCCGCCCGGTTTAGCGACCGCTCCGAACCCATTTTTTGGGCACGCGGGAGAGTCTGATCCTGGGCGTGTGTAATAGTAGTCCCCGGTAAATACCGGAGCCGCTGCAAAGTATATCACAGAGTCCGGTGAGTCAAGCAGAAGATTTTAAATCATGTAAGAGCAAAATGATAATGTCCTAAAGTAGCAAAATAGAAATGTCCTAATGGATAATAGGAGCTATGAAATGGACAATAGAAAT
>Ga0116187_1002551_pt1 | contig 17757 bp, 10 predicted proteins | sample AD_JPNNA6_MetaG_FD_89755 | JGI IMG/M metagenome (GOLD analysis project Ga0116187, IMG submission 89755) | Active sludge microbial communities of municipal wastewater-treating anaerobic digesters from Japan - AD_JPNNA6_MetaG | ecosystem: Engineered > Bioreactor > Anaerobic > Digestate | place... | reverse complement strand
GCCTGCAGTGGTTGACATCTGGTCATGGGTGTCGATGTTGTCTTTAAGCAGCACCGGCACTCCATGCATGGGACCGCGCTTCCTGCCCTCCTTCAGCTCCGCGTCAAGCTGTGCTGCTATGGCAAGTGCATCAGGATTGACCTCAATCACTGCATTGAGGGTTGGTCCGGTGTCATCAATGGCGCTGATCCGGTCAAGGTAGGCCTGAACCACATCGGTAACGGTGTATTCACCGTTGTCATAGCCCTGCTGAAGCTGCATGATTGTGTATTCCTCGAAACGGAATTCAGCATCCGGCACGTTTTTCTCTGCTTTATTATTGCAGGAAAGAAGAATAGCAGTAATCAGTGCTGATAAAACAATGATAAGATTTTTCATTATAATATGATTTTGATTTTACAGGTATGATGGGAACCACATGAATGAGAATAATATAAACAGGTGTTTGTGTATTTGATACATGTGGGTTTCATAGAAAGATTACTATTCCAGACAAACTTATGAATAAATCTTCCACTTTGGAAACTGAACATGGATTGAGATTGATTCAAAAAGCCGCGCACCGAATGCTGCCTGCCGCATTCCGGTTTAACCAGCAATTTCCAGAACAAGCATGAAGCCTGCTACAAGGTGGTCGCAGCCATCGACAGACTGGAAAATGCAACCCGGCACACTGAAGTAACCTATCACGGAAAACAACGGCCTGGTATTCAGAAAGAACGTGCTTTAAAATCCTCTCCGTAAATAGGCGGAGGATCAGGCACGTATCATTGCATTGAAATGAACGGACAGGACGCACCTATTCCGGCCGGATCAGTATTAAAAAATTGTACGGTTTATTTTGAACGATATACTGAAACCGCTGATTCAAACGTTACAAAAAAACTGAAGGTCAATAAGATGGAGAAAACAGAATTGAACAGGGGAAAGGCTCTGAAAAAACAGAAAAAGAATCAGGGAAGCGTGTCTGGCCCCATAACGAATATTGATGTGGCAAAGCTTCTAGGCATGCCCGAAGTTATGATCAAAGAACTTTTTGGTGAAGAGGCCGGGGACTCTGAAGTCAATTTGACCGGTAAAAGGGAGTATGAAAAAGGAGTTTTTTACGAAGAGGCAGATGACCATGAGTAAACTGCCCTGGATTAAGAACCAATAAAACAAATATCAAGTAACTACCGATAACAATCATAATTATGGCAGAAGCGATAGATGTCCACAGAGTGTTTGCTGAGTATTTCCCAAAAATCAAACCCTGGGCATATGCAGTCTCCGAGGCTCTTTCAGAAGGCAGTATCTGCGTAAATACCAAAGTATACAAAACTGATGTTGAAAGCGGAATTAAGGTCAATCCGTGCATAAGCGAAGATGAACTCCTTGATTTAAGAACACTGGATGAATCGGATTTTGTAACAAGTAATCCTGCAATTAAACTCAGTCCTTTTGTGCTAGAGGAAGGCAAGTTTCTTTATATGCAGAGATACTTTGAATACCAGGCGAGGATTGCAGAAAAAATAAACAGACTTGTCGAAGCTGAAAAGAAAAAGATCCCCGCAAGATTAAAATGGCTGACTGAAAATAAGAAACTGATACATGATATTTTTGAAACTGGACATCCGGTAAGCGATGACGGACTTGATGATATTGAAAAGATCGACTGGCAAAAAGTAGCAGCTTTGAACTCATGCCTGCATAATTTTTCAATCATAACCGGTGGGCCAGGAACAGGAAAAACCACAACCGTTGCTAAGATCCTTGCCATTCTTTATAATCAGATTCCTGAATTAAAGGTGGCGCTCGCAGCACCAACCGGTAAAGCTGCAGCAAGGCTTGGAGAATCTCTTCGTAATTCAATTGCCCTGAATAGTGAACTCAAAAGAATATCTGACAGAATTGAAACCCTGGTTCCAAAAACCATACACCGGCTTCTTGAGTCATTGCCTATGAGCAGCCTTTTCAGGCATAACTCGGAAAACCCTCTTGGTCATGACCTTGTAATTATTGATGAAGCTTCTATGGTTGACGTGGCACTTATGTGCAAACTGCTCGATTCAGTGCATCCCGAAAACAGAATAATTTTCCTTGGTGACATGAACCAGCTTTCATCAGTTGAAGCAGGAAGCATATTTGGAGACCTATGCAAAACCCAGGAAACTTTTATAAATCATCTTTCCCCTGAAAGGATGAAGTTCTGCAATGAGTTTCTTGACAGGCAAATCCCATCAGACATGGTGCTTGACCAAAAGAATGAAAATCCTCTTTCTCAGCACGTGATTCATCTGCTACGCAATTACAGGACTGAAAGCAAGGAGATTACCAAAGCATGTAAACTTATTGTAAACAGGGAAAAGGGGAAATTGCTAAAACTGCTGGATTCATATCAGGAAATCAAAATGGGCGATGCATTTAAACCGGAAGCAGGTAAGGATCATCTGGGTTCCCAGCTTGAGGCAATGGCCCTTGCCTATATTGATTATATCACCGAGCCTGATATTAAGGAAGCCCTTAAAAAGCTTAAATCCTTCAGAGTACTTTGTGCCATCAGGGAAGGCGGCAACGGGGTGTACAAAATGAATAAGAAGATTGAACAACTGCTTAAAAGCAGGGTAAATCAATTATTTACTGAAAAGAAGATATCGGATGAGTTTTCAAATGAAACAGAAAATCAGGAATTATTCAATCCCTCCGGTACATTCTATCACAATCAGGCGATTATGGTTACATCCAATAATTATGAGCTAGATGTTTTTAACGGCGATGTCGGACTTGTAAGAAGAAAAAGCAAAGATGATCCCACACTGATTGCATGGTTTGAAAGCGCTGATCCTGAAAAGCCAAGAGCAATCCTTCCTGGATATCTGAATGAATGGGAAACTGTTTTTGCGATGACCATTCATAAAAGCCAGGGATCAGAATTTGATTCTGTGGCAGTCATTCTTCCTGAAAACGAAAATAACAGGATACTTACAAAAGAGTTGCTGTACACTGCCGTAAGCCGTGCCAGAAAAAACCTGCTCCTGAAATCTTGTCCAACAGTACTGGAAGCTGCAACCGACAGGGAAGTAAACAGGGCATCAGGAATTACCAGGCTATTCTAAAAATCATCACCATGGCAAAAAAAGTATTTCATTCCAATCATATTGAAAAGCTGCTCGAAAAGCTCATTGCTGAGATAAATGGCCAGCAGACCAACATATTTACGAAAGACTGGATCATTGCCCCGACATCAGGAATGGGTCAATGGATCTCTATAGAGACAGCTGCAAAAAAGAACAATGGGGTTTTTGCCAACTTTGCAATTGTCAACCAGGATAAATTCCTAAGGGACCTTTATAAATTCATCTGTGGTCATGAGACTGAAAGGGATCAGGAAACTGCAAAATGGATTATCTACAAATTTCTGGGAAGTTCTGATTTTTTAAATGAACCTGAATTCAACAAGGTAACCGAATACTATTCTGATGATAATCTCAGGCGTGTCCAACTGGCTGAACGAGTTGCCAACCTTTTCGACCAGTACCAGATTTACAGGGCAGGAATGATAGCAGAATGGAATGATAACAGACTTGTTTATTCTGATTCGGAAACTGAAAAATGGCAGAAATGGCTGTGGCAGAAACTGGATATTGATCACCACATCCGTGCCAGGTATAAAATCAGGCTTGATTTGCTGGATGCATTCAAAAATGAAGAAAACAGGCATAGGATTAAATTGAAGTATCCGGTCATTAATCTATTTGGCAACTCCATATACACCCCTTTTCATATTGAAATATTTGATAAGCTGTCGGAGATAACTGATGTCAGTCACTTTATTATATATCCATCAGAGGACATAACAAAAACCAATGAAGCAAGAAACTCACTTTTAAAGAGCTGGGGGAAAAAATATTCAGAACTGGCATCAATCATGAATACAGATTGCATAGAATCAGTTTGTGCTGATCCTGGAGACAAATGCCTCCTAAACAAGGTTCAGCATTTGGTTTTAAGGAATACAGAATCATCGGAAGCCGTGGCAGCTACCTCGGAATTTCTTGATTCTGATGAGAGTATCCAGATAAACTCGGCTTATACTGAAGTACGGGAAGTTGAAATCCTGTTCAATTACCTCACTGACCTGAAAAACCGCCATAAGGACCTCTATCCGCGTGATATATTGGTTCTTACAACGAACATTGACCTTTATGCACCGTATATAAAGGCTGTATTCAACAATGCAGGCTTTAAGATACCATACAAAATACTGGGTGTATCGGCGAGTCAGAAAGAATCAGTTATAACCGCATTCACCTCCATACTTGATTTCGGGGAAAATGATTTCACTTCCGAGAAAGTTCTCAGTCTTCTGGAAACCAAACACATATCAGCCAGGTATGAAATCACTGATCTTGAAAAGATCCGGGCATTGGTAGATAAGGCCAATATCCGTTTTGGCATTGATAAACCAGAGACGGATGAGCAAGGCAAGGATTATGATGAGACCCGCTGGGTAAGCTGGGATTTCGGTCTTAAGAAGCTGACGCTGGGATATGCGATGCTTACAGAGAATCTTTATGACATGCCCGGGGAAGAATCAGGCCTCTATCCGTTCAACGATATTGAAGAGGAAAGTGGCCAGGAGATATTCAGACTGACAGCTTTTATCAATGACCTGAAGAATGTAGTACGAGCAAAAAAGGAAACCAGAACCCTTAAAGAGTGGAAGGATTTTGTAATTGCCGATGTGCTGGAGAAAATGATTCAGGCCGCAAATGCTGACAAGCCCGATCTTGCAATCATATATTACAGGCTTAACAGCCAGGAAGAGGCAGAAAAACTGAAAGATGAAAATGATGAACCGCTGAGAGTTGAATTCACGGTTTTCTGGCAGGGCATAAAAAGATCGCTTATGAGTGAGCCGGGAGAATTCGGATTCAACTCCGGGAAAGTAACCTTTTCTTCATATCGCGCTGCCAGGGGGCTGCCTGCAAAGGTTATTGCTTTCCTGGGACTTAATTCTTCAGTTTTCCCACCCAGGGACTCTCCCTATGGTTTTGACCTCATCAGCAAGTATCCTGAAACCGGCGACCACAATAAAAAAGAAAATGATAAAATGCTCTTCCTCGAAACGCTTATGTCAGCAAGAAGCCACCTTTACCTGAGTTTCATCGGCAAGGACAGGAAGGATAATACCAATATTCCACCTTCAATTGTTGCTGATCAGCTTATGGACTTTCTGGAGGGGATGGTTGAAAACCCGACATTTATCAGGGAGAAGCTGCTGCAGGAACATCCCCTGCATGGCTTCAGCGGGAAATATAGAAAGGATGACAGGAGATTATTTTCTTATCTCTACGGGGAAAAAGCAGGCATGGTTTTCCAGGACAAAACAGAAGCCGACAGTATGACAGAGTTAAGGGAGATAAGCCTATTTCAGCTTAGGAAGTTTCTCGAAGATCCCATAAAATGGTACTACGAAAAAGTGATGGGCATAAAGTTCGAGGAAATTGAAGGCCCCCTCAGCGAAACGGAAATGCTTGAACCTGACCATCTCCAGAAATGGGAGATTAGAAAGGTTTTCATGGAAACCAGGCTGGAGGAAAAGACACTCATCAAAAAGCTTAAAATGGATGGGAAGCTCCAGCTGGGAGCTGCCGGAATAAGGCAGTTCGAGGAGATTAAAACGGAAATACAGGATGTAAAAGACAGATACTGTCAAAGAATTTCCGGCGATCCTGATATGAAACTGGTAAGCATACCACTCGAGTTTGAATATGAGGGCAAGGCCGATTTCAAGGTGACAGTATCAGGAACTGTTGAAAAGATTTACAATGCGAAAGAGATTATAACCTATTGTGTATCCCGTAAGTTCGAACACCGCGATAAAGTAAGGGCAATAATGAACCATCTTGCCTTATGTGCATCAGGGGAGAAAATCAGGTCTGTATGTGTAAGAAGGGATAATCCTGAAGAATTTTTCCTTGATACAATTGCCAGGAAGGATGCATCAGACAAGATTGAACAGATTGTAAAGCTTTACCTTGAAGCCAGGGATAGAATGGTTCTTTTTGCGGAAGAGGCATCCAAAAAAATATTTGAACTCATAGAGGAAGAAAATAAGAGCAACTCTGATGAGGCGAAAATTGAGAAATTGAAGAAAGAGGCCCTGTACGAAATTAAAAAACTTGCATATCCGGAGAAATATTCTTTTGCAAACCTGTATATCAGGCAGGCGTGGGATGAGGGGCTGTTTGCAGAAAATTTCCAGAAATGGGTGGAAGATACTATAAAGATAAACGCAATAATAAGCTTTTAACACTGAATGACATGCCCTTCGATGCAAAAACCATAAAGCTTGATGGCCGGAAAATAATCGAGGCTAGTGCCGGAACCGGTAAAACATTTTCAATTGCCGTAATGGCACTCAGAGTAATCATCGAGACCGACCCGGAAATTGAGTTGAAAAAAATCCTCATGGTTACATTCACAAATGCCGCCGTTGCAGAGCTTGAGATAAGGATCAGGCGGTTCATCCGTGAAGCATATGCTTACGCTGTCAATGGAACCAATCCGGAGAAAGAGATAAAACTACTCCTGGACAGCTACAGGAATGACAGCCGGGGAATAAGTAATGAAAGAATAAAGGACAGGCTGTCAAGGGCTGTACAGGCGCTCGATGAACTTAATGTAATGACAATACACAGCTTTTGCCAGGAGACACTGAAGGAATTCTCATTTGAAACAAAGAGCGTGTTTGAAAGCGAAATAATAACCGACGAATCAGAAATACTGGAGACGGTAATCAACGAATTCTGGAGAAAGGAGATTGCCGTCCTTGACCCGAAAAACCTTGAAGCCCTCCTTGATTTCTTCGATAGGCAGAACAGCAGCCAGACTTTCAAACTTCGGAGACTTCTGACAGATGCACTCAAATGCCGGCTCGACAATAAATTGTTTTTTATAAATGACACAACTGATAACGGGGATAATCCGGAAATTATAATAGAAAACTACCTGAAAAGAATATCAGAAATTGAAGATAACTATTTCTTATATGTAAGAAAAAATGAAAAAGCAATCCGGGAGCTTTCTCAGAGAAATGGTAATGCAAGAAAACTTACTGATAGATGCAAAACCCCGGAAGAGCTTGCGGAAGAATATTATAAAGTAATATCTAAAGGAATTATTGGTTATTTCAGAATTGAACTGCTTGAACTGCTTAAAAAATACTGCAACTTAAAATCAGGCAATATATGTAAGACGGATTTTGAAGCTTTTTTAAATCAATCTGAAGATGAATTTAAAAAATCGGCTGAAGGAGATGAGTATGCTTACGGTTTCGTTGAAAAACTATATGCGGCGACTGACAGGCTTAATTACATGGAGAAGAAATTCTCATCAGACTATATAAGAGACTCTTTCCCGCAACTGTATACTGAGACAATAGAAAGAATAACAGAAGAGGCTGTGCTGAAAAAGGAGATCAAGCAGCATGTCCTTAACCTGCTTTTATATAGACTTACGCTCCATGAAGACAACGAAGGCAAGTATTTTCCAATGGCTTCATCAATTAAAAAAACCAAAAATTATATCGGATATGACGACATGATCTCGAAGGTACACGATACCAGGGAAAGGGTAAAGGAAGAGCTGATGCTTAAATATGAGGTCCTTTTCATTGATGAATTCCAGGATACCGACAAGTACCAGTATGAGATCTTTGACAGAGTCTTTGAAAACAAGAGAGTTTTTTTTATCGGCGACCCCAAACAGTCGATATACGGATGGAGAAAAGCCGACCTCAATACCTACAAAGCCGCACGGGAAAAAATAAGAGAAGCCGATCCCGATTCAGTAGCCGAGATGAACAGGAACTTCAGGTCCACCCCGCGAATGCTTGAAGCACTAAATCTTTTCTTCAGCTCGGTGGACAATATGTTTATAGACAACCAGATCAGGTATTATCCTGTCTGTCCGGGTAAGCCTGAAATGGAAGAAATGAAGATGAACAACAAAAACGTTGTCCCAATTACAATTATAGAACATGATGAGGAGAGCCTGGAACTTCTTCCAGGCAAAGAGAAAAAGAATCATAATAAGGATTCTTTTTACCAGAGTATTATTGATTTCGTAGCCTCGGAAACTGAAAGAGTGCTGTTCTCAGGTGAATTCACCATCAATGGCAAACCTATAGAAAGCAAGGATATCGGCATTCTTGTCCGCACAAACGAGGAAGCACGTGACATAAAGGAAGCCCTCACACAGAAAAACATCCAGGCGATAACACTGGATACCACGCAGATTCTTAATACCCCGGAAGCTGAACAGCTGTTCTATATAATGAATGCTGTGAACCGTCCTTCCAAAAAGTCTATCAACAGGGCTCTGTTAAACAGGAACCTTGGTTTTACAACCACTGAACTTGCAAAGAAGAAGGACGAAGAGATTCTGGGGGAGTTTGACAGGCTCAGGGAGACATGGAAGACAGACGGAATTTATGGCATGCTCTCATCTTTCATTGACAGATTCAGTGTCAGGGGAAAATGTACTGAAAAGTCAAATAAAGGAGGTTTGCGGACACTCTCAAATTACTACCAGCTGATGGAAATACTCCACGATTTTGAAACCAAAGGGAAGCTGAAGGAGGATGACCTGATATCAAAGTTCTCAAAGGCAATGAACCTGAGAACAAAGGATGATGAATATGTACAAAGGATTGAAAGTGACGAGGATGCAGTTAAAATAGTTACCATCCATAAGTCGAAAGGGCTTGAATACGAAGTTGTTTTTGCTCCATTCCTTGACCTCACCTCATGGACTAAAGACATCGTAGAGTATCGTGATGCAGACAAGGGGAAATACTTTTTTGCCCTGAATGACAAGGGTGAGCTTCAGCGAAGAAATCTTGATGCCATCGACCAGGAAAACAGAAGACTCATATACGTTGCACTTACCAGGGCAATATATAAATGCTACATAAACGTGAATTATTTCCGGAAATTCGAAAGAGCATCAGTAAAGCCATTTATAGAAGCTCTTAAGGAAAAATCAGCCAAATCCGGGTGGCAGAATGATCTTATTGAAATATTAAAAGTAAGTCCCGTCACTCCACCGGAAAGACCTGAAGACAATAAGGAAATCTCACTTAAAGAATCCAGGTCTGTGGAGGGTATTGAGCAGTTCGTTAAAACCTGGGACATTCACAGCTTCAGTTCCCTGAGCCATAAGCATGAGGTGATAACCAGCGAACCGGCTGAGATCAATGATCCGTACGATAAATTCGTGTTTGACGAACTTCCCAGGGGAGCCAAGGCCGGGCTTTTCCTTCACAGTATTTTCGAGCACCTCGATTTTAACGATCCGGGTACTTATGAGAAGGCCATTGATGAAGCCGGAAGTTATTATTCAACTATTTTCAAGCTTGAGCACAGGCAGCATTATATAAATCTGGTAAAGCATTGCATGAATGCCTGGGTAAAAGATGAAAAAGGAGTAAAACTCCTTCAGCTTAAGGATGTCAGGCAATCAGAAAAACTGCCCGAACTGGAGTTTTACTTCAGCCTCGACAGGCTGAGGAAAAGCAGAATACGCGAGATTATTAAGGATGTGGAATTCACCACCGATCCGGAAATAGAGGGAGTAATGCATGGCTTTATTGACTTGCTGTTCATGCATAATAACAAGTACTATATCCTCGACTGGAAATCGAATTTCCTTGGGAACAAGCTGGAAGACTATGAAAGGAAAGGCATGGAAGAAGGAATGAGGGGCAGTAATTACCATCTTCAGTACTACATATACACCCTGGCTGTTAAACGCCATCTTGAAAGGAAACTTAAAGGTTTTGATTATGAACGCGATTTCGGAGGGGTTATTTACATGTTCCTCAGGGGAGTAAGAGAAGACGGGAATACAGGAATATTTACTGCCTGGCCAAGTAAAACAATAATGGATGATCTCGACAAAGCCTTCAGAGGGGAGCTACTGAAAGCTGACTAACCAGCAACAATTAGAACTAAACCCGGAATAATCAATAATTTGTAAGATATGAAACGTGCAAAAGTAAAATCATCCAACATCGCTTCAGCAAGTTATGATGCAAAAAAGAAGCACCTGGATATTGAATTTGTAAAGGGCGGCCTTTATAGGTATTTTGATGTGCCGGAAGACAAATTCAGAAAAATGATGAAAGCTGAATCAGCGGGAAAGTTCTTTGCCGCGGAGATAAAGAACGTTTACAACTCCAAAAGGATAAATACGTTCGATTATGTCATTGACAGCCTTACCGACGACCAAAAGAAGAGGTTGATTGAACATTTCAATTCGATTTATAAATGTAGCGTGTTGTCTGACCATGAATACAGGATCATTTACCTGACATGGCTCTGGGCCAACGGATTCGTCTACAAAGATGAGAACGCGTTGAGCATGATCGATGAGAAAAATTCCGACCTGCCGCTTAATGCTTTTGAAATTACCATTGAGAATGAGGACAAGGGAGGGGTGAATCTTGATTTGATGTATACGTTTTACAGCATTGAGAAAATAGTCCAGCTTGCCAATTGGAATGATAAATGAATATAATGCACTTCTTAGCAGCAATTGGGTCAGAACCAGCACAAACCATAAGTTGGTTGGGGGCCTGTTTCAGGCTGATGAATGGATGAGGAAGTTTTTGTTCCGTCTTCCGATAGCATTGAATTCACTGGGGCTGGTGGAAACCTGGCTTATGAAGGACCGCCTGATGAATTACAGGGTTGAGGGAAAGGAATACACTTTGACACTGGAAGATGTAATAATGCATTTTGGGCTGGAAGTCATTGATTCATATGATAATATGACTATCAGGAAGGAATATCTTAATAGTGTCGGAGAAGCCATATTTCTTTCTATGCTCGTAGGTAGCCTGGCTGATTTCTCGGTTATAGAACCGGAACAGACGGAAGACGGATCAAAAATTATTTCGGGAAATTGGACTATAGTTAATACGAGCTGCTAGGAGGCGGTGCGAACCTGAATCTGACCATCATGGACAATAACCTGGGTTATCTGGTGCCGTTGCTGAAGGGAATCCAGATGAAAAGTAGCAGGCGGAAGGTCACAAGAAAAAGCGTAGTGGGAAATACGGGGAAGAAGGAACAGAAAAATGAGAAGAAATGAACAATGCTAAAGATTTTATAAAATAGCCTGAAGTGAGACAAGCAACTGACAATGCCCACAGGATAGGATTTTTAATGCTGGTAAAAAAACCGGAACTTTATAACAGGGCGCTGAAATATATCTAGCCGAATGTAACAGATACACCGGGGGAATGAAGCTATGGAAAGGCTGAAGGAGTTCCTGAATGATAACTTAAAAATCAGAACAGTTAAGATGCAACGATAAAATCCCTTATGACAATATATTTCAGTCTCTTTTCCTCTAGCCTGAATTCAAAAAACAGGGGAATAATGTGATAGTGTATGTCTCTGACAGGCTTGTCATTCTTGATGAAGCAAAGAAAGACATTAAACGATTGAAATAACAGATCCTTTAACTGATCAAGTACTTGAAAATGTAACGTTATCGTCAACAATGTTTGTAAATTAAGATGGTCTGTTTATTAAGTCAGGAGCAGTTTGTAATTAAGAATCAAAATTCATTATGGCAAACGTATGTAGTCAAACCATTGAACTCTATGGCCTGGCCGATAAGATATTGGAGGTAAAAGAGTTCATAAAAAGTTTCAAGAAAAAAGACTATGATAATGGGGCTTTGGGGACTGATGTATTTCCGATTTCAAGATGTTCCATGGATGGGAATAATGTATTTCTTGAAACTAAATGGGCTCCGGCTAGCATTATTGACATTTCAAGGGAGTTTCCTGATGTTGGTTTTTGTTCGTTATCTTTCACGGATGGAGATGGGACAGAAGAAGTATTATATATGATTGAAGGACACGTTCTTTATGCAGTATATTTTAAAGTACAGTCCCCCCGAATATTGGGAATGTGTAACTAGAACCAAAATGAAGGATCGGAAATTTCTGAAATGTAATAGTTAGTATTGCGGAATAAGCTCTGTAGAAGTACTCTTTTCCGAATAACCTGTTTTAAGATTTTTCACAATTGTGAATAAAAACAGGATTGATTAATAATCTATTGGTTCTATATTAATTACCTTTACTGGGTAAATTTATCCAGTAGTCAAATGAATTATACCATACCTTTCACCTACACCGGTCATGAAACATTTGCATGCCGAAGTTATTGGTTAAAAAAAGGTTACGACTTTGTTAATGAAGATAATCATTTCAATGCGCCTGAAGCTCCGTCTATACTCGGGGTTGGTAAAAATATGGTGAGATCAATAAGGTATTGGCTAAAAGCGTTTTCACTTTTAGAGGAGGACGCACCTTCCGAATTAGCTAATAAACTATTCAACAGCAGTAACGGCTGGGATCCTTATCTCGAGGACATAAATACAATATGGCTTCTTCACTATCATCTAGTTAAAACTAGTTATGCGAAAATCTACTCTGATCTTTTCAATGATTTTAGACAAAGACAAACTGAATTTTCATTCGACAATTTTGAACGTTTCCTAAAATTGAGACTTCAAGACACCTCAATAAATACAATCAAAACAGATATTGCTGTACTAAAGAATAACTACATCAGACCTATAAGAAAGAAAGTCAAAATTGAGGATGCATTTTCTGTTTTCCTTCAAGAACTAGGTTTGATTGAAAATGTTGCCGGAGGATATTATCACTTTAACACTCGAAAGAAGAGTTCTCTTAGCAACAATGTTTTATTATTTACAATTCTTCATAATTTCCACGGTAAAGTATCGATATCGTTTGAGAGTTTACTTAACGATAGCAATAGTCCTGGTAATGTGTTTTGCTTAAGCCAAGAAGAATTATATACAAGGATCTTGGAAATATGCAATAGTACTTCAAGGATAGTTTTTTCTGAAGATGCAGGTATAAGAGAACTGCAAATAGACAGATCTTTACATGAAAATATTTATTACATATTAGACCAATACTACAATGGACGCTAAGAAGAGCTTTTCACCATCAGTTAATATTATAAGGGATAACAACAGAGAGCTAGAATATATTGTTACGAAAAATGCAGCTCAAATCGCAAATCAATTAATCTCTGATTTTAACAATAACTGCCATTGTTTCAATATTATAGGATCATATGGAACGGGGAAATCAACCTTCTTATGGGCTTTGGAAAGAAACTTCAAGAACCAGAATGAATTCTTCTTTCATCTAAATGGTCATTTTAATAATTTCATTCAATTTGAAATAGTTAACATCGTTGGGAGTTATAGCCCTTTCGACGAGGTATTAATTGAAGCATTGCAGCCCAAAAGAGGAAAGAGGAGTACATCCTTAAATGCACTTTCCATACTTAGTCAATATTATAAGAGATGCCAAAAATCAAAAAAGTTTCTAATAATCGCCATCGATGAGTTTGGGAAAATTCTTGAATATGCCGCACGGAATACACCAGAAAAAAGTGTCTACTTACTCCAACAAATTGCTGAATTTATAAACGACCCAGAGAATAATATACTACTTATCAATACTCTTCACCAAAATTTTAATGCTTACTCCGTTGGCTTAACGACAGAACAGAGGCAGGAATGGAACAAGGTAAGAGGTCGTTTCATTGAACTCCCGTTTAATGAGCCTATTGAGCACTTATTATTTATAGCAGCAGAACAGATTAAGAGATTGGGCTTTGGTAATTTAGACAGTATGTACAACCAATCTCTTAATGACATTATTATTAAATCCGGATTATTACCTATATCTAATGACTCAGCTAGGGGCTTGTCAAGCCAGATACTTCCACTAGATGTTCTGTCTGCCTCAGTTCTCACAGTGTCTTTCCAAGATTATGGCCAAAATGAGAGATCTGTCTTTACATTTCTATCTCGCAAAGGGAAGGATTCTTTATATGAATATGCCAAATATAGGAAGAGGTTTGATTTGATAGCAGTATATGAATTTCTTGTTTCAAATTTCTACTCTCACATTTTTGACAAGTATAACCGAGATAAGAACAAATGGGACCGAATAAGAATTTCTCTTGATAGAGTCAGCTATCACTTTATTGATGATCTTCAAATTGCGGAGAGTCTAGTTAAAGTCATAGGTATACTTTCTATATATGGTCATAAGGGGGGCATGTTGAATGAAGATTTCCTTGTTAATTACATTGGGAAAAGTGAAGTCAGAACTATTTTATCTAGACTATCTGAATTAAAGATAATTATCTTCCGGAAACATTTATCATCGTACTCCCTAACTGAGGGAACTGACTTAGATTTCTATCAAGCAATTGAAGATGCAAGTACGAAGATTGATGCTCATATTAGCATACCTTGGTATTTAAACAAATATTATGCTTTGCCTTTTCTTAACGTAAAAAGAATAAGTTATGAAAAGGGGACTCCTCGTTATTTTGAATTCAGGTTAACAGATGAATTGAAAAATGATTTGGCACAAGGTGAAATTGATGGTTACATTTATTTAATCTTCAATCAAGATTTGCACAATAATGATCTCCAGAAGTTCTCGTCTAGCGCGAATAATGCTAATGTTTACGTTCTATATAATAACACGAGGAACATCAAAAAAATAATCTTTGAGCTTCTTAAAGTAGAATATGTTTTAAATGACATAAAAAATGACAAAGTTGCTGAAGAGGAATTGATAAAGATTAAGGAGGCACTTCGAACTCAACTTAACAATGAAGTACTCGACAACATCTATTTCCACCCAGACAAAACAACATGGTTCTATGATGGATCTAAGCAAGAAATTGTATCAGAAAAAGCAGTAAACGAATTACTATCACGCGTCTGCGAAAATACCTACAAACTTACTCCTGAAATAAGAAATGAACTTATAAACAAACATAATATCAGTTCAGCTATTTCGACTGCAAGAAAAAGTTATATTAAAGCCCTTCTTAATAATAGTGATCAGAAAAACCTGGGATTTGATGAACATAAATATCCACCAGAGAAAACAATCTATCAATCTTTGTTAATAAGCACAGGCATCCATTCGAAGCTGGCAGATGACACTTTTGGGTTCAATCCGCCAAGCTGCACTCACTCTATTTATCATTTATGGAATGAATGTGAACAATTTTTTAAAAATGCAATAAGTGAGGAAAAGAGTATTCAAGAACTTATTGAGAAATTAAGAAATAAACCGTTTAAGCTAAAGGATGGATTGATTAGTTTTTGGTTACCAACTCTATTAATTATTAAAAGAGATGAATACGCTTTATTCAAAGAAAGAAATTACTTGCCATTTCTCTCTGAAGAGTTGTTTGATATCATGTTGAGAAAACCTGAAATCTTTACCATAAAAACATACCCCTTTGGAGGATTAGAAGTTAAGGTATTTAATAAGTATAGGGAGTTGTTCGATATTGAAGGGAATAAAGAAATAACAAATCAAAACATAATTGAAACGATCAAACCATTCTTGTTGTTTTACAAGCAACTCCCCAGCTATGCATTGAAAACAGAAAAGATATCCCCACAAGCTAAAGAATTCAGAAATGCTATTGCTAATGCTTCCGACCCCTATTCTGCCTTTTTTAACGACTTCCCAAATGCACTAGGATATAGGGACTTTAATTCGATTAAGAATGAGAATGCATTAGAGGCATATATAAACTCTTTGAAAAAAGTAATCAATGAACTTAGTAATGCCTATACCGAATTAATAGAACGTGTTGAACTAAATCTAGTTAAACTTACAGGCGCACTGGATGAAAAGGGGCTTGAATTAAAAGAGGTACTCCAAAATCGATTTGAACTTATCAATATTGATAGACTCTCAGGCGTTCACAAGAAACTCTTAAGCAGATTTAGGCTTCCTTATGAAAATCGAGCACTTTGGTTTGAGGCCTTAGCAATGGCAATAATCGAAAAACCCTTAAAATCATTTTCAGATATTGACGAAGAAATATTTTACACATCCTTTGAAAAGCTATATCAAGACCTGATTGACATTATTCCAATTTATGAGCACGCACACAATGAAAAAACCGATGTAAACAAAATAATAGGTCTTAAAGTTATTTCTTCAAATGGTGTCGAACATAGACTTCAAGCAATAGTTAACAAGAGAAGCGAAGAAATGGCGCACATTTATTTTGAAAAACTCAATTTTGATTTAAGAAGTATGAGTCCTGCTGATAAGAGAGCATTTATTTTAGAATTAGTAAGTACTATTTTAGATGAATAAGGAAAAAGTAAGGCATGTTGTAGGAATTTCCGGGGGCAAAGATAGTGCAGCTCTAGCTTTGTACCTGAAAAGTAAGTATTCACATGATGAACTACCAATAGAGTATTTTACATGTGACACAGGTAGAGAACTGGACGAAACTTATACATTAATTAAGCAACTTGAAGCTGAATTAGGCACAGTGATCAAAAGGTATGCTTCCATCGATCATAGAGTTGTAGGAGAGGAAAGTCCATTTGACTTTTTTCTTAGGCAATATGGAGGATTTTTACCTTCTCAAAATGCACGCTGGTGTACAAAGAAGATGAAAATCGAACCCTTCGAAAAAGAGGCTGGGGACATGCCTGTGATTTCATATGTGGGGATTAGAGGTGATGAAAATCGAGAGGGATATATTTCAACTAAACCCAATATACAATCAATATTCCCATTTAGGAAGAATATATGGGACATGGATATTACTGTTGAATTTTTCAATAATAACAGAATTGATCAAATAGTCTCACTTTATGAAAAACACATCTCAGATAAAGAGTATTGTTCTGAATTAATATCAATTATCAAAACTCCCACCTCTAAAACTTTTACTATAAAAGAGAAGTTCGATTCGATGCTCAGCAAAGGTGTAGTTTTGTTTAATAAAGTTGTATTTGATTATCTTAAAACCACAAACCGACCTGTAGGCAAACTAGACTATTTCCCGTTAGTTAATAATGACGATGTCATTATCAGAAAAGATGTATATGAAATTCTTGAGCGCCATAGTGTTGACTTGCCAAGATATTATTTGCCAATTGAATACGAAGTAGACGGAGAGGTGGGTAAGTATTTTAGAAGTAGGTCAGGTTGCTTCTTCTGTTTCTATCAGCAAAAGATAGAGTGGGTTTGGCTTCTTGAACAGCACCCTGATCTTTTCTGGAAAGCAGAATCCTATGAAAAAGATGGTTATAGCTGGATCCAAAACGAAAGTCTTAGAGAATTATCTAATCCTGACAGGGTCTTAGCCATCAAAAGAGAGCACCTTAAAAGGATGAAGAGAAAATTTTTAAATCAATCTAATTCTACCGATTGGCAGAATCAAATATTGGGCATACAAAAAACATCACCTCTAGAATTAGTAAAAGACAAGACTTGGCTTGATAATATAATTGAAGCAGAAGGTGATTTGTGTGCTAATTGTTTTATCTGAATTAGTCAAGACTTAATCTGACAGTAAGGGATTAAACTATATTTGAAATCATCAAAAGACAAATACATGTTTAATCCACAAAACTGTCAGAAATGAAAACAGAAGTAAAATTAATCAAAAGCAAGTTAGGATTATTAAATCTTGCCGAAGAACTTGGCAATGTATCACAGGCCTGTAAAGTGATGGGCTACAGCAGAGACACATTTTATCGTTTCCGTGAGCTTTATGATAAAGGTGGAGAGCTGGCATTGCAGGAGATTAGCAGAAGGAAGCCGATACTCAGAAATCGTGTGGAAGCTCATATTGAAGAAGCGGT
>Ga0116187_1002548_pt1 | contig 17764 bp, 9 predicted proteins | sample AD_JPNNA6_MetaG_FD_89755 | JGI IMG/M metagenome (GOLD analysis project Ga0116187, IMG submission 89755) | Active sludge microbial communities of municipal wastewater-treating anaerobic digesters from Japan - AD_JPNNA6_MetaG | ecosystem: Engineered > Bioreactor > Anaerobic > Digestate | place... | reverse complement strand
TTCTTTCTTTGCCGATTTTGACGGGCACAAGATTTACCGCAGCCTGCAGCCCCATACCATTCGGGAAGAGGTTGAAAAGAGCTTGCGCCGGCTCCAGACCGACTTCATCGACCTGTACCAGACGCACTGGCCTTCGGCAGAGCCCGTGAAGACCCCCATCTCCGAGACCATGGCATGTCTCATGGACCTGAAGGACGAAGGGAAGGTCCGGGCCATCGGCGTATCGAACGTGAGCCTCGGCGAACTGAAGGAAAATGACTCGGAAGGCGAGTTAGCCGCCTGCCAATTCCGTTACAGCATGCTGGCCCGCGGCGCCGAGAAAGATATACTTCCATTCTGCCTCAAACACAATATCGCCACGCTCACCTACATGTCTCTGGAACAGGGCCTTCTGACCGGAAAAGTCGGCATGGACCGCGAGTTCAGTAAGGACGAGTTCCGAAGCGACACGGGCTGGAACCCCTGGTTCGCTCTGAAAAACCGCAAACGCGTTCTCGACCTTCTTGCGGGTTGGAACGAGCTGACGGTCAAGTATCGTTGCACGCTGGCCCAATTGGTGCTTGCGTGGACCCTTCGGCAGCCCGGCGTGACCCATGTGTTGGCTGGCGCCCGGAAAACCAGCCAGATCGAGGAGAACGTGGCGGCCGCCGGACTTCACATCGCCGCCGAAGACATCGACCGCATCCGGCGCGACGTCGTCGCCCTTGGAACGCCGTCCTGACGACATAGCATCATCGGTCTTTGACGACGCCACGAAAACAGAGAAGAAACGGAGCTGTACCATGCGCCTCGTGTATGCCAGTGCTCTTGCGGCTCTCGTATTGCTGGTCCCGGGAGTTTCTGCCGCAGCCCAAGAGGCCGCAACCGGAGACCCCGGGGGGTGCCTTCTGTGGTTTGACGCCATGGATGTTGACGGCGACACTGCGCCCGACGCATTGGCAGGAGGTGTCCCCCTGGGTGCATGGGCAAGCAAAGCCGGCGGCCACACCGCCGCACAGCCCGAAACATCCCTGCAGCCGGTTTACGAGGATGCACGCGTCACGGGCTATCCTGCGCTAAGGTTCCAGGGTACGCAGTGTCTCGTGACAGGATTCGCGGCGGATTGGTCTGCCGCGGACTGGACCGTATTTGCCGTGGCGACGATGGACGCTAGCGCGCCCGACAACTACCGCGGGATCATCGGCAACCGGTTCGGGCCCGGCGATGCCCGCTGGTGGACTCTCGGGACGAGCGGCGACGGTTCGGCGTATCTCGAACTGGCCGCGGGCGTGGGCGTCCATACCCAGCTGCGGTTGGCCGATTCAAACGCGCATCTCTACACCATCATCAAGCGGGGCCACGCGTTTCAACTGTACCAGGACGGCGCGCTCCTGGGCTCGGCCGAGATGGACAATGTGGGCGCGTTGGATAACCAGTTCCGCGTAGGACGCTGGTATGGCGCTGACCAGGGATGGATAGGCTGCATCGCGGAGATCCGCATGTATAACGGTGCATTGGAGGATGAAACGCGCGCCGCCCTCGAGAAGGACCTCCTTTCCAAATGGGAGATCGTTCCGCCCCCCGATATCTATTACAAGCAGGCGACATGGACCGCAACCATGTCCGATGCCCGCACCCGCCTCCTTACCTTGGCGTCGGGGGAGGGTTCGGCGTCGCGGCGTGATTGGCGCGCCTGCGTGTGGGAACGCCTTCGCGCGGATTTCCCGGCGGAAACGGGCGCGATGGCAGCCGCTGCGGGAAGAACGGGATGCCTCGAGTGGTTCGCGAACCGCGATTCAAACGAACTCGAGCGCGTGCTCGTCGGCCAGGCAGGAGAGGCTGTCCAGCGGAAGGCGGATGCGCTGCTTGCAGCCGGAGCGCCTGCGGGTGACGTGCGGTGGCTCGAGTTGCTTCAGGAAGCGGCCGGGGTCCGCGAACGATTCGCGCAAATCGCGGCGCAAATCGACCGGATTAACCTGCACGCGTTTCGCATGGCCGCCGAAGACCTCGAGCGAACATTTCCCGAAGCCTATCCCAACGGGATAAAATATCTTGAAGAAATAGACCGGTACGCAGCCGAAAAAGAAAGCCTGGCCGCAGCGCTTCAGACGTTCGATCTGGCCGCCTTCGAGAAGGCCGAGACGTTTCTCGCGTTCTACCGCGGCGCGCTGCTCGAGAATCCCCTGCTGGATTTTGACAGGCTCCTGTTTGTACGCAGGGGGCTTTCGAGTCCTTCCCTGGGCCTTGTGCAGAATTGGCAGAGCAACTGTGCTTTGCCCAGGACGGGCTTCGACGATGAAATCGCCGTGCTAAGCCCTCCGGCGCCAGGCGGAGGCGTCTCAACGCTCTACCGTCCCGCAGGCCCTGTTTTTGTGGGCGATGTAGACTTGCACTTCGACGCGGGCCGCATGCTCTTCTCATCGATCGGCACGAACAACTGCTGGCAGGTATTTGAGATTGCCATTGACGGGTCAGGACTGCGCCAAGTCACCCCAGGCGACCAGCCCGATGTGGACAACTACGATGCGTGTTATCTGCCCGATGGTGACATCATCTTTTGTTCGAACGCCTTTTTTGCGGCCGTGCCATGCGTTAACGGCAGTACCCGCGCGGCCATGCTCTACCGGATGCGCCCAGACGGTTCGGGTATCCGCCAATTGTGCTTCGATCAGGAACACAACTGGTGCCCGACCGTGCTCGACAACGGCCGGGTCATGTACCTGCGCTGGGAGTACACCGACACTCCTCATACCCACGACCGCGTATTGTTTCACATGAACCCCGACGGCACGGAGCAAATGGAGTATTACGGGAGCAATTCCTACTGGCCGAACTCGCTTTTCTATGCCAAGCCGGTCCCGGGCCATCCCACCCAGTTCATGGGCATTGTGAGCGGGCACCACGGCGTGCCGCGCATGGGCGAACTGGTGCTTTTCGATCCCGCCCGGGGCCGGCGTGAATCCGCCGGGGCCATCCAGCGCATTCCCGGCTACGGGATCCCCGTGGCATCCGACACCAACCCGAAATACGACTCGACGCTTATTCAGGACAACCTCGTCGACAATTCGTGGCCCAAGTTTCTCCATCCGTTCCCGCTCAGCGCCAAGTACTGTCTCGTGTCCTGCAAGCCCACTCCCGAGTCGCTGTGGGGCATCTACCTCGTCGACGTCTTCGATAACATTCTGTTGCTTCAAGAGGAACCCGGTTACGCGCTGTTTGAGCCTGTACCCGTCCGCAAACGTCCAACGCCTCCGGTCATTCCTTCCAAAGTGGACCTTAACCGCAACGACGCAGTGGTCTATCTCGCCAATGTGTATCAGGGCGGGGGGCTCGATGGTATTCCTCGCGGCGCGGTGAAATCGCTGCGTTTGTTCACCTACCACTTCCTCTATCCCGGGATGGGCGGCCCGCAGGCCGTCGTCGGCATGGAGGGACCGTGGGATATCAAGCGCATCATGGGCACGGTGCCGGTGGCCGAGGACGGCTCGGCCTATTTCCGTGTGCCTGCCAACACGCCTATCTCGGCGCAGCCGCTCGACGAAGAAGGCAAGGCGCTGCAACTGATGCGAAGCTGGTTTACGGCCATGCCCGGCGAGGTATTGTCCTGCGCCGGTTGCCACGAGAGCCAGAACACCGCGCCGCCCGCGAAACTCGCCCTTGCCGCGAGACGATCTCCCGCTGAGATCAAGCCGTGGCATGGTCCCTCCCGCGGCTTCAACTTCCTGCGCGAGGTGCAGCCCATCCTCGACAAATACTGCGCCGGCTGCCACGACGGCTCACGGGATTCCATTCCCAACCTTAAGGAGCGCGCCTACATCACCGATTACACGAGCGTATTTCATAGCGGGGGCCAGGACGCGGGCCATTTCTCGGTGTCCTATGTTGAATTGCACCGTTTCGTGCGCAGGCCCGGCCTCGAGAGCGACTACCATTTGCTGACGCCCATGGAGTTTCATGCCGATTCGACCGACCTGGTGCAAATGCTCGAGAAGGGCCATCACGGCGTGCAACTGGACGCCGAGGCATGGGACCGCCTGATCACGTGGATTGATCTGAACGCGCCGTTCCATGGGACCTGGCACGAGATCGCGGGCCAGGAGCGCGTCGCAAGTCCCGCGCAACGCCGCCGGGAACTGCTGAAGCTCTATGCGAATATGGACCAGGATTTTGAGGCAATTCCCGAAATCCCCCGCGAACCGGTTCAGACCATCATTCCGCCGCAAGAAACACGCGCGCAGGCGCCCGAGCCGGTATGCCCGGGATGGCCATTCGATGCTGCGGAAGCCCGGCGCCGACAGGCTGAAGCCGCGGGCACCCTGCGCCTGGCTGCGGACGGCGCGGAACCCCCCGCCCAACAAACCATCGAGCTCGGCAATGGCGTCGCGCTCGAATTGGCCTTGATCCCCGCCGGGTCGTTCGTCATGGGCTCGTCCGAAGGTTACCCCGATGAAACGCCCGAAACCGCCGTAGTCGTCGGCGAACCGTTCTGGATGGCGCGTACCGAAATCACCAACGCCCAATTCGAATCCTACGACCCCACCCACGACAGCGGCGTCGAAAGCCGGTTCTCGATGCAGTTCGGAGTCCGCGGATTCTACGTGAACGCTCCCGGCCAGCCCGTGGTGCGCGTTTCCTGGGACGAAGCCATGGCCTTCTGCGAATGGCTGAACGCCAAGACGAGCCGCTGCTTCACGCTACCCACCGAGGCCCAGTGGGAGTACGCCTGCCGCGCAGGCTCGGCCGAGGCCTTCTCGTTTGGTCCTCTGGACGCCGACTATTCACTGGACGCCAACTTCGCGGATCAGAAACTCCGGGAGTTTGTGTGCCATACGTACAAGAAAGAGCGCGAGCCGTGGCTCCACGCCAGCAAGTACGACGATTGGATCCCCAAAGACCTGCGCTTTAACGACGGCGGATTCTTGTCCGACGGCGTGGCCTTGTACCGCCCCAATCCGTGGGGACTGCACGACATGCACGGGAACGTCTGGGAATGGACGCGCTCAGTGTACCGGCCCTATCTCTATGACGAAAACGACGGACGCAACGCACCTGACGTTGAGGGCGAGCGGGTCGTGCGTGGCGGCTCGTGGCGTGACCGGCCCATGCGGGCGCGCTCGGCCATGCGCCTGGCATACCGGCCTTACCAGCGTGTCTACAACGTGGGTTTCCGGGTGGTGTGTGCCGTGGACAAACCCGTTCAGGCCGCGAAACGTGTTTCGGAATGATAGCCCGATTCCCGTGCGGCCGGGCCGGGTCCAATGGGAGACGAGGGCAGCATGCGTAGTCTGACAATGGCGTTGATCATCAGTTGCGGGCTTACTCTCTTGTATCCGCTGCGGGCGTATCCGGCTTCCGAGGGACGGTCTCCCGCCGAACGGTTGCGGGAGTTCAATGGCGAAGCCCTGCGACTCGCGCTCGAGGATCTCTCCCGCGAGTTTGGCGAGCGCTATCCCGAGGGCCCATCCTTCCTCCAGGCGCTCGCTCGCTACGAAATCTGGGCCCGTGAAATCCGCGATGCGGCCAATCTCAGCGAGCGCGGCGGACTGTGGGGCTGGCAGGCCAACGACGCCAGCGTGCAGGCGCGCGTGGACGAGATTCTCGCGTTTCAACGGAAGGCCCTTCTTGCCAATCCTCTGCTGGATTTCGAGCGCATTGTGCTCATCAAGCGCAGCGAAGCGAACCTCGGGCTTCCCATGAACTGGGAGAGCAACTCGAGCATTTCGAGAGACGGCATCGACAACGAACTCTGCATCCTCTCGCTCGACGACCTCGATGCGGACCCCGTGACTCTCTACAAACCCGAAGGGGGACGGTTCGTGGGCGACGTGGACCTCCATTTCGACGGCTCACGCATGCTCTTCTCGATGCCCGGCGAAGACCGGCGCTGGCAGGTATTTGAGATCGCCGCTGACGGGACCGGCCTGCGCCAGCTTCCGCTAATCAGCGAACCCGACGTCGACAACTACGATGCCTGCTACCTGCCAGATGGCGCCATACTGTTCACTTCGACCGCCTGCTTTATCGGCGTCCCGTGCGTGACGGGCTCGTCTCACGTGTCTCATCTCTACCGGTGCGAGGCAGAGACCGGCGCTATCCGCCGTCTGACTTTTGAACAGGACCACAACTGGTGTCCGGCCGTTCTCAACAACGGACGCGTTCTGTATCTTCGCTGGGAGTACTCGGACCTGCCGCATTTCGCGTCGCGGATACTCTTCCACATGAATCCCGACGGCACCAATCAGGCCGAGTACTACGGCAGCAACTCGTACTGGCCCAACGGGCTGTTCTTCGCCCGGCCCGTGCCCAATCATCCCACTATGGCGGTGGCGGTCGTCAGCGGCCACCACGACGTGCCGCGCATGGGCGAGCTGGTACTTATCGACCCCGCCCGGGGCCGCGCTCAAGCCAAGGGCGTAATCCAACGCATACCCGGACGCGGCAAACCGGTCAACCCGGTGATTCTCGATGGGCTGGTGATGAACAACTGGCCGAAGTTCCTGCATCCTTATCCGTTGAGCGACAAGTATTTCCTTGTTTCGTCGAAGCCAACCCCCGAGTCGAGGTGGGGCGTATACCTCGTTGACGTGTTCGACAATATGACGCTGATCAAAGAAGCCGAGGGCTGGGCGCTGCTCGAGCCGTTGCCGTTGCGGGCGACGCCGGCGCCTCCGATCATCGCCCCGCGCGTGAACCTTGCCGACCTCGAAGCCACCGTGTATCTCACCGACGTACACGCCGGCCCCGGCCTCGAAGGCGTTCCCCGCGGCACGGTTAAGCAGTTGCGCCTCTTCACGTATCATTTCGCCTATCACGGCATGGGCGGGCAGGTTAACCGGGTAGGTCTCGATGGCCCATGGGACATCAAACGCGTCCTGGGCACGGTTCCGGTCGAGTCTGACGGAAGCGCCTTGTTTCGTGTGCCCGCCAACACGCCCATCTCGATTCAACCGCTCGATGCCGGCGGTAGAGCGCTCCAGTTGATGCGAAGCTGGTTCGTGGGCATGCCGGGCGAGGTCGTTTCGTGTGTGGGCTGCCATGAACCGCAGAACAGTACTGCCCCTTCTCGAAACACGCTCGCCGTTCGGCGGCCGCCCACCGCGATCGCCCCCTGGTACGGTCCCACGCGCGGCTTTTCGTTCATACGCGAGGTGCAGCCGGTCCTGAACAAGTATTGCGTTGCATGCCACGACGGCAGCGAGGGTCTTCCCGATTTCCGCAACGCCCCGGCCGTACACCCGCCCGCCGGAGACGAAGCCTACGCCAAAGGCACTACGTTCTCGCCATCTTATCTGGCGCTCCGCAGTTACGTCCGCACAAGCACCATGGAAAGCGATATGCACCTCCTCACCCCCTGCGACTTCCACGCCGATACCACGCGCCTCGTGCGGCTCTTGTCGAAAGGCCACCAAGGCGTCGAACTGTCCCCCGAGGCATGGGACCGGTTCATTACCTGGATCGATCTCAATGCCCCCGCGCACGGCACCTGGCATGAGATCGTGGGCGGCGAGCTGGTCAATCACCAGCGCGACCGGCGGCGCGACATGCTGAAACGCTACGCGGGCATCGACGAGGACCCCGAGGCTATCTACGACCTTACCGCGCTCCTCGATGCGTCCGCCAGCGCGGACCCCGCGAGCGTCCCGCCACAGGAGCATCGGACTGCGGCGGACGTTGCGTCCGCGGAGACCCAAACGCCGGATACCCCCGTTCCCGGCGGGACTCGGGTCAGCGCACTCGCGCCGGGCGTGGGTCTCGAATGGGTCTTTGTCCCCGCCGGCGCCGTCAGGCTCGGAAGCGAAACGGGCCACCCTTCCGAACGTCCCGTGCACGAGGTCGCCATTCCACGCGGCTTCTGGATGAGCCGGTGCGAAATCACCAACGAGCAGTACGCGGCCTTCGATCCTGCCCACGACAGCCGTCTCGAACACGGGGATTTCCTACAGTTCAGCGTTGAGGAGCGCGGCTACCCACTTAACGGCCCCACGCAGCCGGTGGTCCGCGTCTCGTGGGACGAGGCCACGCGTTTTTGCGAATGGCTATCCCGGCGCACGGATGAAAGGGTGATGTTGCCCTCGGAGGCCGAATGGGAATACGCCTGCCGCGCCGGAACGACGACGCCGATGTGGTATGGGGAGACCAGCGTCGATTTTGCCCAGTTTGCGAATCTGGCCGACACCCGTTTGTCGCAGATCGATACGTTCGCTCCCTGGGGCCTGCCTTCAGGCGCGCTGTACCCCTACCGGCCGGCCGTCAACGAGGTGGACGACGGCTTCCGCGTATCGGCCCCGGTCGGCTCGTTCAAGCAAAACCCGTCGGGGTTGTTCGACATGCACGGCAACGTGGCCGAGTGGACCCGCAGCGCGTGGCGCGCCTATCCGTACGACCCCGGCGACGGGCGGGAGACCCCTGAATCGGGCGAGAAACGCGTCGTGCGCGGCGGCTCGTGGTACGACCGCCCCGCCGAAGCCGCATGCGCCTGCCGCTACGCCTACCACCCCTGGCAGAAGGTCTACAACACCGGCTTCCGCGTAATTGCCCGGCGGCCATGACCCATGCCTTCGTTTTGAGAAATCCGCGCCCTCGCCGGTCATGTGGCTTGGACGGTGTGGACGTGGCAGGCGTCCGAACGCGCTCGTGGGACATATCCGCTTGGGGCATGCAGGATTTGTGGTGGCGAGGTCAGAGAACTGCCCCTTAGAAGGTCATGTTTCGGGCCTTCAGCCCTCTTGCTTCTATTGGTCCTGTTCCCTGGCCCTTCAGGCCAGGCTGGTATGTTTCGGGCCGTTGGCCCTCTTGCCTGCGCAGGTTGTGCAGGTTTTGTTTCCTGGCCCTTCAGGCCAGGCTGGTATGTTTCGGGCCTTCGGCCCTCTGGGCTGGGCAGGTTGCGCAAGTCCTGTTCCCTGGCCCTTCAGGCCAGGCTGATATGTCTCGCGCCGTTGGCGCTGAAGAGGAGGAACCCACCCTTCGGCTGTGGCGGGGTTTCCTGACCCAGCCACCCCTGCGACCGAAGGTCTCCGACACCGAAAGGACCAATGCCGCGAGGATGTGTGTATGCCCGTGTCCCCATCTGACCGGAGCGCAGCCCTGGCGGGCTGCGGCGATTCAGTGGCCGGTTGGAAAACCGGCCCTCCGTTGCGCGGACCCCGGGACGGACCCCGGAAGAGCTACAAGGTACGTGACCTCTCCGCTGTGGCGCGGCCTCTTGACCAAGCCCCCCCCTGTGGCGCGTCTTCCAATCCCTTCACACGTTCACACTCTTCCACGCTCCCGCGCATTCGCCGGGGCCAATCTGTCCCTTCCGTCTGCTCGAAGAGTGCGGGAGAGCCGCCTGCGCTTCGGAGCGCGGCGAAGGCCGCCTGTGGAAAACTTCTCTTAAGTACAACTGTGTCGCGCGTTTGACACTACCCGGCGTCCTTGTTATTCTCATTCGCGCATATTCGATTCGCGTTCCATATTTGGGCTTTTTCTGCAACCGGGCAGCTTCTCTATGGCAGTGGCGCATGACAGAACCAAGAGCCATGTCCCGATTCCTGATCGGGCCCGTATTCTCATGAAGCACCTCCCGAAGTGTCCAAACGCCTGGATATCACTAGTCTATCCGGACACAGCGATTCTCCCGACGAAGACGTCCGGTGCGTCAACGCTGGTTCGCCTGAGCAGGGCTGCGCGAATCGCGACCCCGCCGCCCAACATTCATTCGTGTCACGGCGGCAGGGATATGGATTGATATAGAGGCCTACGGGTCTCGCGGAAAACCACGTTACATCAAAGGAGGACACAAACGATGGCAGGCGCTGTATTTCACCATTTTGGCGTACCCACGGCGAAGCGGGCCGAAAAAGAAGAGTATCTTGAAGGCGCGAAGGTCTACATCACCAATGCTGCCGAACACCCGTTTCACATCGAGTTTTTGCGTTTCGAAAAGGACAGTCCCATGCATCCGGCCGTTCAGAACAACTGCCATATCGCGTTCATGGTCGATAATCTTGACGAGGCCATCAAAGGCCGGAACGTGATCGTCGCGCCGTTCGACGCGACCGAGTCCTTGCGCGTGGCTTTCATCACGGACGGCGACGCGGTGCTCGAGCTGATGGAAGCCAGGTAACGGGTCCGGCAGACGGAATAAGCGGAACAAACCGAAAGGGGTAGGACCAGTCATGCCAATGAAGAAATTTGTTAACGATCCCGATAACCTCGTCAACGAACTGCTGGCGGGTTTTGTGCTGGCCAATTCGGGCAAGGTGGCGCTGGCGGGCAACAACCTCGTGGTGCGGGCCCATCCGAAACCCGCGAACAAGGTTGCGGTGGTTACCCTCGGCGGGAGCGGTCACGAGCCGGCCCTGAGCGGCTACGTGGGCGAGGGCATGCTCGATATCAGCGTTCCGGGAGAGATTTTCGCGGCGCCCGGGCCGCCGCGTGTGTTCGAGGCGCTCAAACTGGCCAACCGCAAAGCAGGCGTGCTGCTGGTCGTCCTGAACCACGAAGGCGACGTCATGACCGCCAACATCGCCATGGAAATGGCCGAAAAAGAGGGGCTCAACGTCAAGCAGGTCCTCACGCACGAGGATATCTCAGTGCCGTCGCGGCAGGACCCGAAAAACCGCCGCGGTCTCGTGGGCTGTCTGCCGGTGATCAAAGTCGCTGGCGCCGCCGCTGAACAGGGCAAGCCGCTGGACGAGTGCATCGCCATCGCGGAACGCTTGGAGCGCAACATGGCGACGCTGGCCGTGGCCGTGACCGGCGCCACGCATCCCTCGACCGGCGGCATCATCGCGGAAGTGCCCGAGACCGACATGATCGTCGGAATGGGCCAGCACGGTGAAGCCGGCGGCGGACAACAATCGCTCAAGAGCGCCGACGAAACGGCCAAGATCATGATCGATGCCCTCTGCAACGACCTCGGCGCGAAGTCCGGCGACGACCTGTTGGTCATGATCAACGGCGTCGGTTCGACAACGCTCATGGAGCAGTACGTGGTGCTGGGCGGCGTGAAAAAGGCGCTCGACGCCAAAGGCATCAAACTCGCGCGCGCAATCGCTGGCGAGTTTCTGACCGTGCAGGAAATGGGCGGCTTCCAGATGTTTGCCGCGAAGATGGACGACGAGCTGCTGGCCTTGTGGGATGCCCCCTGCAATACGCCGGCCCTGGTCGTGAAATAGTGTCCGGGACGCCTGTTGCGATGGTGGATTACAATCGATTGGTAGCCATGGTACGTGCGGCCGCCGCGCAAGTCCGCGCGAATCAGGAGCTTCTTTCGAAGCTCGATTCGCACGGAGGCGACGGCGATCACGGCACCACTATGGCTCGTGCGATGAACTGTATGGAGAAGGTGGTCGAGGACGATCAGTCCTCGTCGCTCCAGGAGCTGTTGCGGAGCATCGGCTGGGCCGTCATGGGCGTCGACGGCGGCGCGACGGGACCGCTCTTCGGCACGTTCTTCATGAGCATGGCCGACGCGGCGGCCGGGAAAGACGCATTGGACGCAAGAGGTCTTGCCGCCGCATTTGCGGCGGGGCTGGCGGGCGTCCAGAAGCGCACCCGCGCCCAGGTGGGCGACAAAACCATGCTTGACGCGCTCGTGCCCGCTGTCGATGCCGCACAGGCGGCCGCCGACGCCGGCGGCTCGGTCAAAGACATGCTGCGAAGCGCGTCCGAAGCCGCGCGTGACGGCGCCGAACGCACGAAATCGTTACAGGCGCGCTTTGGACGTGCCAAGAACATCGGAGAGAAGAGCATAGGACAACCCGACGCCGGGGCTTCCTCGGTTTCGCTGATATTCCAGGGGTTCTTAGAAGGAGTGACCACACATGCCTGATGCTGACAAGAAGACCGACGACAAGAACAAGAATTTCGGAATCGGGATTCCCCAGGAAACGCCCGGTTTCTTTCTCAAAGGCAGCGCCCACCTCGAATGGGGAATGAAACACCGGCTCGCGCGCATCTTCAATCCGAAGAGCGGCCGCACCGTGATGCTGGCTTTCGACCACGGATATATCATGGGACCGACCTCCGGCATCGAACGCATCGACCTCTGCATTCCTCCGCTGACCGAGCACGTCGACTGCCTGATGTGCACGCGCGGGGCGTTGCGTACCTGCATCCCGCCCGAGACCGACAAGCCGGTCGTCATGCGCTGCAGCACCGGCGCCACCATTCTCAAGGATCTCAGCGACGAGGTGATTGGCGTGTCGGTTGAAGATGCGCTGCGTATGAACGCTGCCGCGGTGACCACCCAGGTGTGCATCGGCGCGACACATGAGCGGGAGACCCTCGAGAACCTGGCATATCTTATCAACGAGGGCAACGACTACGGCCTTCCCACGCTCGGCGTGACCGCCGTGGGCAAAGAACTCGTGCGCGATGCCCGCTACCTTGGCCTTGCCTGCCGCGTCATCGCGGAGCTGGGCGCGCATTTCGTCAAGACCTACTATTGCGAGCCCGATTTCGACGAAGTGGTCGCGGGATGCCCCGTTCCCATAGTGATCGCGGGCGGCAAGAAGCTCCCCGAATTAGAGGCCTCGAGATGGCTTACAAAGCGATTGACCAAGGCGCGCTCGGCGTCGACATGGGCCGCAATATCTTCTGTGCCGACGATCCGGTCGCCATGGTGCAGGCCGTCCGCAAGGTGGTGCACGAAAACGAAAAGCCCGACAAGGCCTTCGACTTCTACGAGACCTTGAGACACGAACGCGCGAAATAGCGTTGATTGCGGATACGTTGAGATTACGAGGCGCAGTGCCTGAACCCAAGCAGGAGGAACCGGGCGATGACCGATATGACCAGGAGACAACTGATAGGCGGCGTTGTGGCGGGAGCGGTAATGTCCGCGGCCGGCGGCAGCGCGCGCGCAAGCGAGGTGAAAATGCCCAATAACAAGGATTTCTACAAAGCCGATGGCACGTTCAACGTCGAGGCCGCCAAGGAGGCCTATTACGACATGATGCGCCGTTTCAACTACCCCATTGTCGACCGTCTCAAGAGCGATGAGTTCTGGGCGATCGATTTCGGTCTGGGCAAGTTCACCGAAGTGGGCATGGCCGGCATCTTCTGGATCAACAACAAGCAAGACGACTATTTCGGCCATGAAATCTACCTGTTGCCGGGACAGATGATTCCCGAGCACCGTCACATGAAGACCGAAGAGGCGCGGCCTAAGATGGAAGGCTGGCAGACCCGTTATGGCTTCGTCTGGACGTATGGCGAGGGCGAACCCCACCCGGGCGACGTCGAGCGCATCCCGCCCAGCCACCGCGAACTCGCCAAGGCCCGCTGCGCCACAAAAGTCATGCCTGGCGAAGTGACCTGGCTGCCCAAGGCCGAGCAGTGGCATTTCATGCTGGCCGGCCCCGAGGGCGCCATCGTGACCGAGTACGCGTCGTATCACGATGGTGCAGGGCTTCGCTTCACCCTTCCGAACGCCAAGTTGTAGGAAAGAGTCCCGTGCAAGCGGCGGGGCGCCGCCATATCCCGAAACACGGCGGGCCCCGTCTTGCGCGATGCATCGAGGACAGGTTTGACGAGCGAGTGAAAGCGGCCCGGCAACGAGCACTGTTGCGCCGCCGCAAAACAGAAGGACATCGAGAGCCGTGAACTACCCTCAATCCAATATCCTGCGTGTGGGCGCGTTTCTGGCGTGCATAGCGTGCGCGGCCGTAGCACTTGCCGGTGAAGGCGCGCCGCTTTATGCCAAGCGCGATACATGGCCCGAGACCATGACCGCTGCCCGCGCGGCGTTTCAGGCAGCCGGCGACAATGCGGCATACGATGCTGGCCCGTGGTATACCACAGGCGCGCTCAAGGCCGATGGATTTGCCCAGGCGCTGTTCCCCGAGCAGGGCGTTGATCTGCAGGCCAGGACGGCCGACGACAAGCGGGTATGGGTGGCGCAACCCGGCTGGAAGGACGGCGCGGTCATCAATCTTCCCGGCGGCGACTCGCACTCGACGTATCTTTTCCGCACCATTACCGCGGCCGCGCCGATGCAGCTCATGGCCTTCTTTGGCAGCGATGACGGACTCGAGGTCTGGTTCAACGGCGAGAAGGTCATTTCGAACGATGTGCCTCGGGTGGCCGCTCCCAACCAGGACAAAGCCGCGCTGTCGTTCAAACAGGGCGAGAACAAGGTCCTCATGAAAATCTTCAACCGCAGCGGCGGGCATGCGTTCTATTTCGCGGTCACCGACGAACGGCTTGACACCATCTGGCGCCAGATAACCGCCGATTTCCCGCTGCAGACTCAGTGGTTCGAGCAGAGTGCCGGCGGCGATGGGCCGCTCTACTGGTTCCGCACCGCCGGAGACATGGCCACCGAGGAACGCATCGTAAATGACGCATTCGATCGTCTGGGCGACCTGGCATCTGGTCTCAAGAACGAGGCGGCCAGGCTGAAAGAGGAGCAAGCCGCCGCCAACGACCCGCGCTGGCTGGCCCTTTTCGAGCGCGCGCGTCTTGCCGCCGGGAACGCCGAACTCCTGAACCGGGTCAATTTTGAAGCGTTGCAGCGCGCGGTCGCCGATCTCACGGCAGCCTATCCCGGCGAGTACGCCGATGGCGAGGCCCTTGTCAAACGCGTTGCCGAGATGGACGCGGTTGCCGGGAAGGCGCGTCAAGCCATCCTCGATGCTCAACCGGGCGCGGAAGCCGCACTTGGCGAGACGGCCGCCCAAGCGACCGCGTTGCAGCGCGAGGCCCTGCTCGCCAATCCCTTGCTCCATTTCGAGCGCCTGCTGCTGGTCAAACGGGGGGAAGGCAACATGGGCCTTCCGCAGAACTGGCAGGGCAACTGTGCGGTTGCACGCGCCGGGTACGACAATGAAATCTGCGTCATGAACCCCGTGTCTCCGGATAGCGCACTCACGACCTTCTTCAAACCCGAGGGGCCCGTATTCGTGGGCGACGTCGACCTGCATTTCGACGCCAGCAAGATGCTCATCTCGATGCCCGGTTCGCAAGACCGCTGGCAGATCTGGGAAATACGCGCCGACGGTTCCGGTCTGCGCCAGGTTACCCCCGGAGACCAGCCCGACGTCGACAACTACGACGCGTGCTACCTCCCGGACGGCCGGATCATCTTCGCGTCTACCCGCTGTTTCCAGGGCATTCCATGCGTGGGCGGGGCCGACGCCGTAGCCAATTTCTGCATCATGAATCCCGACGGCACGGGCATCCGCATGCTCTGCTTCGACCAGGACCACAATTGGTGCCCCACGGTGCTCAACAATGGCCGGGTGCTGTTCTCACGCTGGGAGTATTCGGATACGCCGCACTACTTTTCGAGGCTCCTTTTCAATATGAACCCGGACGGCACCAACCAGATGGAGTACTACGGCAGCAACTCGTTCTGGCCCAACTCGATCTTTTATGCGCGGCCGATCCCGGGTCATCCCACCAAGATCATTGCTATCGTATCCGGCCATCATGGCGTTGCGCGCATGGGCGAACTCGTAGTCTTCGATCCTGCCGCGGGCCGTCACGAGGCCGACGGGGCGCTACAGCGGATCCCCGGCTACGGCAAGCGTGTGGAACCAATAATCGTCGACCAACTGGTCAATGATTCGTGGCCGAAATTCCTGCACCCCTATCCCCTGAGCGACAAGTACTTCCTGGTGTCGTGCAAACCCGCGCCCGATGCTCTCTGGGGGATCTATCTCGTCGACATCTTCGACAACATGGTCCTTCTGAAAGAAGAGCCGGGGTACGCGCTGTTGGAGCCCGTCCCGTTCCGCGCGACCCCAACGCCTCCCGCGATCCCCGACAAGGTGCGTCTCGATTCGAAAGACGCCACCGTATACCTCGCCGACATCTACCAGGGGGACGGCTTGAAAGATATTCCTCGCGGGACGGTCAAGACGCTCCGCCTTTTCGCCATGCACTACACCTATCCCAAGATGGGCGGCCACATGCACATCGGCGTCGAAGGCCCGTGGGACGTACACCGTATTCTCGGCACCGTGCCTGTCTTCGACGACGGCTCGGCGGTTTTCACTGTCCCCGCGAATACTCCCATTGCCGTGCAACCGCTTGACGACCGCGGGCGCGCGCTTCAGGTCATGCGAAGTTGGTTCACGGCCATGCCGGGAGAGATTCTCTCGTGCGTTGGCTGCCACGAGAAGCAGAACATGGGGCCGCCCGTCACGCGCACGCTGGCGTCGCGCACGCGTCCCGCGGCTATCGAACCGTGGTACGGCCCTGCGCGGGGGTTCAGCTTCAAACGCGATGTCCAGCCGGCGCTTGACCAGTTCTGCGTGGGTTGCCACAACGGGCAAGAAGGACGCCCCGACTTCGCCCGCAAAGATCAGAACGGGTGGAACAACTTCACCCCCTCATACCTTGCACTACACCCCTACGTGCGGCGCCCGGGACCCGAGAGCGACTACCATCTGGCCACGCCCATGGAATGGCACGCGGACACGAGCGAGCTGATTCAGATGCTCGAAAAGGGCCATCATGGCGTGAAACTCGATGACGAGGCATGGGACCGGCTCTACACCTGGATCGATCTCAACGTTCCGGATCACGGCACGTGGCATGAGCACCGTCCCATTCCGGGCGAGTTCGACAAGCGCCGCGCCGCCATGCTCGCTGCCTATGCCAACCGCACTGAAGATCTCGAGGCTATCCCCGAAGGACTCGGCGCGCCGCGCGAATTCATGGCGCCCGAACCGCCCGTCATGCAACAGAGCGCCGCAGTCCCTGTCGACGGCTGGCCGTTCTCGAACGAAGATGCGCAAGCCCTTCAACGCGCCGCGGCTGGCGCCGTTGCCGCCGCTGATGGGCCGTCCGAACCGCAGCGAAGAACCGTCGACCTCGGAAACGGTCTCACCATGGATTTCGTTCTCATCCCCGCCGGCGAATACGTTATGGGCAGCGCGGCCGGGGCCATCGACGAACAACCCCCGTCCGCCGTGACTATCGGGCAGCCCTTCTGGATGAGCGTCACGGAAGTCTCAAACTCACAGTACGCGTGCTTCAATCCCGCCCATGATACCGGAACCATCGATCAGCACAATAAGGACCATACCCGGCCCGGCTACCCGGCGAACCTGCCCGAGCAGCCCGTCGCCCGCGTTTCATGGGACGAGGCCATGGCCTTCTGCGAATGGTTGACCGGCCGCGCCGGCGCTCCCTGCACCCTGCCGACCGAGGCGCAATGGGAATGGGCATGCCGTGCGGGCGCCGATACCCCGTTCTTCTACGGCGGCATGGATGCGGATTTCTCGGGCTTCGCCAATCTCGCTGACCTGTCGGTCAAGCTGCTGGCCGTCGCCGGTATTGATCCTCAACCCATCGCCAACCCGAGCCCGTACGAGGACTTTCTCCCCAAAGACGCCCGGTTCGATGACGGTGAGCGCATCGTGACCGGTGTCGGCAAATATCAGCCGAATCCCTGGGGATTGCTCGACATGCATGGCAACGTCGCCGAGTGGACCCGCACCTCGTTTGCCGCGTACCCCTACGCAGAAGACGCGCGTAACGACCCCATTTCGCGCGACGACAAGGTCGTTCGCGGAGGGTCCTGGCTTGACCGGCCCTACCGTGCCACTGCGTCTTTCCGGTTGCGATACAAGCCGTATCAGAAGGTTTTCAATGTAGGTTTCCGCGTGCTCATGTCCGTTGACGGCACGAACCCCGTCAACATCGCGCGAAACTGACCAGCAACGCCAAGAGAGCTGGAACGCGGCGGCTCGTGGTACGACCGGCATTGCCGGGCAAAGGCCGCATACCGGCTCGCACACAAACCCTGGCAGCGGACCTTCAATGTGGGGTTCCGCATGGTCCTGTTCGG
>Ga0116187_1002547_pt1 | contig 17767 bp, 16 predicted proteins | sample AD_JPNNA6_MetaG_FD_89755 | JGI IMG/M metagenome (GOLD analysis project Ga0116187, IMG submission 89755) | Active sludge microbial communities of municipal wastewater-treating anaerobic digesters from Japan - AD_JPNNA6_MetaG | ecosystem: Engineered > Bioreactor > Anaerobic > Digestate | place... | reverse complement strand
CGATTACATCGTCCGGAGCGCCTGGCTGAGGTTGTTAAGGGAGTAAAATTCGTTGATGGTATTGAAGAAAAACGGATCGCCGCCTGAATCCCATACACAACTATTGACTATAGCTCTAGCCTTTTGTCCGAGGAGGATATTGTCTTTTTTATCATAAATGGACGTAGAAATATTTTTATATTTTATATTCACGCAGTCATATTGTTCCACCGTCAACTCATAGCTTATCGCGTTTCGATCGCACGTATTTAACCCCATTTTTTTAAGAAAAGAAAATACTTCGGTTTTCCCTTTTTCATTTAAAATGGTTTTAGTCTTTACCCTGACAATATTATGACCTAATTCTTCAATGCTGTTTTTATCATAATACATATTACCTTCACTGGATTTGCTGTAAAATACCCATTCTTCCGACCACGCCAGATTGGCAAAAAGGAAAAATGTTATTGAATAAAAAATGATCTTCACATACTTCGCTTTCATAATGCCTCCTTTCAACAATGAATAACTGAACTTGCTGTTCCAGATGAACTTGACACTATAATAGCACCATTCATTTATTTTAAAAGGGAAATTACTTTGGGGGGAACCAGCTCTTGTTGAGCCCCGTGCAGAAAACACCAATGAATAGCAAATTTTAAAATAGCTGAATTCCGGCTGGGGATGTGGTAAACAAGTTGCTGTTAGGTCAAAAAAACACTGTAGATCGGCAAGATATGTTTCCGCTTAAAATGAATGATCATCTGTGGGTTCTGGGCAATGATTATTTTCACCTTTATCTGATTAAGGGGGAAAAATCATGTGCCCTGGTAGAGATGGGTATATCAGCAACAACCACAACCGTATTGGAACAGCTTTCATCTTTAAGAAAAAAACCGGACTATCTGATTATAACCCATCCCCATAGCGATCATGTTACAGGTCTTGATGATCTGAGCAATGTATTTCCCCATGCCCCGGTTATAGCCGGGAATGGTGCTGAATCATTTATCTCCCATCCCAAAGCAGCGACATCGTTGATTGCGGAAGATAAGCATATGCTGGCGGCAATGACTTCCCTTGGTTTACACAGCAGCCAGACCGCAATCACAACGCCACCATCTCTTTCCGGATGCAAAGTTGTTCAAGATGAAGAAGAGCTCGATCTGGGAGGATTAAAGATTCGTTTCTTAGAAGTGAAGGGTCATTCTCCCGGCAACATCCTTGTCCATGTTCCATCGATCAACATTCTTTTGGTATCGGACAGTCTGGGCAATCATTATCCCGGTCGTGGATTTTTCCCGACATTCTTTACGGGTTACAACGATTACATAAAAACCATTGATCGATTGGAGAGTATCGCTCCCGATATCCTTGGTCTGGCCCATCATGGATTGATTACAAATAAAAAGGAACTCGCGAAAATATTTTCCATTGCCCGCGGATGCGCCCATGATGTTCGAAATTATGTCATCAATGAAAACAGAAATGATGAAGACATCGCGCAGGATCTTTTTCGTTTTTACTATACCGGCGAATTGGCCGTTTATTCACCCAATAATATTTTAAACTGTTGTCGGTTGCTGGTGCGCAGAATCAGAGAATTATAATGTGTCTTCCGGCTCACCATCAGGACGAAAGGCTTAATCTATGAAGAAGAATCGTTTTAAAGATACCAACAATCTTATTTTGGTCACGGGAGGAACCGGCTATATCGGGAGCCACGCGGTCGTCGCGTTGTATGATGCAGGTTACAATCCGGTTATTGTGGATAACCTTTCCAACAGCAAAGCAGGTGTATTAAAGCGAATTGCCCAAATCACAGGCAAGCGGTTTCCTTTTTATGAAATTGATCTACGGGACAGGGCGGCTCTGGGTAAAATATTTCGAAAATATTCATTCAAGTGTGTCATCCATTTTGCCGGTTTGAAAGCCGTCGGGGAATCCGTTGAGCAACCGCTTCGTTATTATGAAAACAACATTGACGGCTCGGTTTCTCTGTTTTCTGTTATGTCGCAACACGGCGTTAAAAGCCTTATCTTCAGTTCATCTGCTTCCATCTACGGTGAGGCGTCTGTTGTTCCCATCAAGGAAGATACGCCTGCCGCGCCAACCAATCCTTATGCCCGCACGAAGCTGATCATTGAGAATATTCTTCAAGATATTTATGCGGCCGATCCCGGCTGGAAAATGATGATCCTGCGTTATTTCAATCCGGTCGGCGCGCATCAAAGTGGTTTGATCGGAGAAGATCCGCAGGGAATTCCCAATAACCTGATGCCTTTTATCAGTCAGGTGGCGGTAGGACGCCGCAGGCACATTAATGTGTTCGGGCAGGACTATCCGACGATAGACGGTACCGGTGTGCGTGATTACATTCACGTTATGGATCTGGTGGAAGGGCATATAGCCGCGCTGAAAAAAATAGAAAAGCCGGCTTTGAAAAAATCAACACAAAAGCCGATGATAATCAATCTGGGTACCGGCCGAGGATATTCCGTCATGCAAATGATTAAGGTTTTCGCAGAAGCCTCCGGGAAAAAGATTCCCTATCGAATTGCCGGCCGCCGTCCGGGTGACATAGCATCCTGCTATGCAGACATTGCTCTTGCAAAAAAACTGCTGGGATGGAAAGCAAAACGAGATATAACCGCCATGTGTGCTGATACATGGCGGTGGCAATCCAACAATCCGCAAGGTTATCCTTAAGAGCAATAACTTTTTATAAAGCCAGCAGGGGCTCAACTTCATCACGGATTTTCTTCAGACTTTTTTGTGTTGTTGCTTCAAAGCGTAAAACGATGACCGGCTGCGTATTGGAAGAGCGCACCAGCGCCCATCCGTCGGCAAACGGTATGCGTATCCCGTCAATTTCCACAATGCCCGGCGTATTCTGAAAATGCTTTTTGATTCTTTTGACGACGTCCGCTTTTTTGTCGTCCGGACAGTCAACCCTTATTTCAGGGGTGGAACAGGTTTTGGGGACATCGGCAAATAATTCGCTTATCTTCATGCCTGTCTGGGAAATGATTTCCAGAAGTCTGAGCGCCGCGTAAATGGCGTCATCATAACCTAAATATCGGTCGGCAAAAAAGAAGTGCCCGCTCATTTCCCCGCCCAGAGCGGCTTTTTCCTCTTTCATTTTCGCTTTGATAAGCGAATGTCCCGCTTTCCACATCAGGGCGTTGCCGGAGTGTTTCCTGATGTCATCGTACAGGACCTGAGAACATTTTACTTCACCAATGATGGTGGAGCCGGGCTTTTTTCTGAGAATATCACGAGCGAAGAGTAGCAGCAATTTGTCACCCCATAAAATTTCACCTTTGTCGCTGATAACCCCCAAACGATCGGCGTCGCCATCGAAAGCAATTCCCAGATCGGCTTTCTTGCTGCGAACCAGTTTAATCAATTCCGTCAGATTTTCCTCCACGGTCGGATCAGGAAAATGGTTGGGAAAGTTGCCGTCAGGATCGCAGTTGATGGGAATAATTTCACAACCGTAACGCCGGAGAAGCGGAACGGCGAAATGTCCCCCGACACCATTGCCGCCGTCCACAACGACTTTGATTTTCTTTTTTATTTTGATTCTCTTGAAAAGATAATTTTCATAATCTGCGGATATATCTTTCTGGCGCTCCCTGGAAATCCCTTGGGCGTATTGACCGCTCTCCATGATTTTTCTCAGTTTCTGAATCTGTTCTCCGTAAATGGTGCTGTGTCCGACGCAAATCTTGAAGCCGTTGAATTCCGGAGGATTGTGACTGCCGGTGATCATGATGCCGCCTCCGACGTGCAGATGACGGATGGAGAAATAAAGCATGGGAGTCGCGCAAAGGCCGATATCAATGGTGTTGATGCCTGCCGCATTGAGGCCCTTGATAAGAACATTATGATAGGAATCGGAACTTAAACGGCAATCGCGCCCGACGGTCATATTTTTCACCCTGTGACGCGCGGCGTATGTGCCGATGGCACGGCCCAGATTGAAAACAAAATCTTCATTTAAGTCATTGTCAACGACTCCTCTAATATCGTACTCTCTAAAGACATGGGGATTAAACAATTTCATTTCTCCTTGATGGTGGATAATCTTGATTACCGGCAATTTCACGGAATCCGCTGGCGCATTTTATAAATGAAAAACATCTTTTTGAAAAGTTATTTTATAATACGCAATAAATCTGCAGCCTGAGGAAGAATGATATCAGCGCCTGCTTCAATAAAATCGATTTCCATGCAGCGTCCGGTAAGAACGCCGCAGGTTTTTGTTCCGGCATCGTGTCCGGTCTTGATATCGATGGGGTGATCGCCAATCATCAATGTGTCGGAGGCTGAAGAACCGAGCCTGGTCAGTGCCAGACGGATATGTTCCGGGTGCGGTTTGACGTGATTGACATCGTCGCGGCAGATGACAATCGGGCAGTATGAAAGAATCTCGGGGAAAACAATTTTCACGGCTTGGCGCAGTTTCTGGTGATGATTCCGCAGGAAAATTCATTGGATTGCAAATACGTGAGTAATCTTTTCGTGTCTGCGAACAACTCACCTTGGGCAGCCGCCTCTATTTCAATATTTTCAATGATCGTATTTGCTTCATTCAAAAACCGGCGGGCCTGCTTTTCCGAACGCTCCATGAGGATGGCGAAAGCGCTGTCAATCATTTCCAGAACAAAGGGGGTATGAATTTCGTCTTTGGAAAGGCCGTGGGATAAGACAATTGACATAATCGCATTGCGCATTTCCTGAAAATCGATGTTTAATTTTGCAAGCGTTCCGTCAAAATCAAAAATGATGGTATGAATGCTGGAATGGTCGATATTGAACGTGGCCATTGGGTCAGCCTTTTGGCGAAATGTATTTAAGCGTCAGAACCTTGTTCATTGTACGGGACGAATAGTCTGAAGGAAGAGTGTTGTCGGAAACGATACGCAAAAAGTTCTGAATGATGTTGAAAGTGGCTCCCCATAGAATATCTTCGTTCCCGTTACCGTCTGGAATCACCAGACACGGCGTTTGATATGGCTGTGATTTGCTTCCTTCGCCGAGCGATGTCGTAACATTCAACATGGCGTAATTTTCTTTTTGAAAAAAGTCCCTCAAGGGAATTTCCACCATTTTTTCCACTTCGGAATTCAATTTGTAGGAAAATGTTCTGCGCGTCACACAAACAACCGGAAAGATCGTCCGCGCCAACAGGGAAAGTGTATAAGAGGGGAGGGCGCCGAGATATCTGGTATTGAGAGGATTCAAGCCGATTTCTTCCCACGCTTCTCTCAGGGCGTTGGTTAAGAACAGATTGATCAGCTCTGCAGTTTCTTTGTCCACTTTTTGGGTCCGGCTTGCGTGTCGGCCATAGATTGCGGGAAGAATCCCCGTTTTTAAAATGAAATTCAGGAAATTATCCTGCCGCGGTTGCAGCATGCCGCCGGGGCAACTGATGTCTCCTCCCTGAGATATTTTCTGAGATCGCTTAATGAGTTGAAAAACATATTCGGATTTGCCGTTGAATTTTTTAAAGTTAAGTAATAGCACCACGGCGGCTTTGAGATGGTTGGAGTTTTCCTGTCGGGACAGATCGATCTGATGATTGATTTCTTTATAATCTATCGCCACCCCGGCTAATTTTTCCATGATCAAGCCTGGCAGAATGTTTTTTTCCTGAAAAAGAGATAAGTCCATAAAATAATATTATTAAATCTGCGTGATCATTTCAGTAATGATTTGATTGTACCAGCACCTAGCCGGGAAGAAATCTATAAAGCCACAGTGACCGCCAAACTTTTGCCTCAATATCTTTAAAAAATCGTTTTCCTGCAATTGAAGGTAATCTTCATAAGGAATGACCGGATCATCTTCCGCAATGAATATTGTAACAGGAATATTCAGATTTTCAAATGAATCATTTTTGAGTGTGTAAAGCTTGAAATAGTCACGATACGTCGTCATTTCAGGGAAGTATGTCATTACCTTTTCCGTAAGCTCAATGCAGGTGGGGGAGTGAATCATCGCGCTGAAATCATACTTCTCCGGGAAGCAGCGCTGTTTTTTCTTTAAAGACCGTTTCCATTTTTTCAGGAAATATTTCCGGTAAAAGAAATAGCCATTATCAATGGCCAGCGTTGTTTTATAGGGATCAAGCGGCGGGCTGACGGCAAAAACATGTTGCAGGTCTGTGATGGGCGTCTGCTTGTGTTTTATCGCGATCCGTAGAGCAAAATTACCGCCTAAAGAGAATCCTGTCAGATAAACCGGTTGGCCATCGGATAGTTTTGATAAGGAATCCACCGCGTCAAATGTTTCCTGAATGAGGGCGCCGTGAAAAAGATCTTCATTGAGGTGATGTGAATCTCCGTGATCCCTTAAATTCAAGCGGCACACGGAGAAACCGAGACGGTAATAATAATCTCCCGTGTCAAGAAGATAGGCGGATGATGACGAACCTTCCCAGCCGTGTAAAAGAATCATTAATCCGCGGGATGCGGGATGAGGAGAGAAAAATGACAGCAGTCTGGAACCTCCTGGCGTTTGTATAATCATTTCCCTGGCGTTTTGCAGCATTTTATTGCCGCGGCGCAGACGGAGGCGGGAACTGGCCATGATCGATTGGAAATGCGCGTTTCTGAAAATAAAGGATGGACGGAAAGTCTTTCCGGATGCTTTTCTGCTTTTACTATTCATTTAGTCCATTATAAACGCCGGTTAAGCTTGAGGAAGCAAAGAGAGGAGGATGCTCAAGTCACACTGAAACAGAGTATTTAAATATGGTGGCGGTGCCTGGATTTGAACCAGGGACACTACGGATATGAGCCGTATGCTCTGACCAACTGAGCTACACCGCCTCTGTGTCAATCATCAATATCAATGAACCTTGCCGGGGAGGCTATATCTAAGAGTAAAGAGTTTGTCAATAATTATTGTGCCCCTTCCAGTTCGTAAATCACGATAACGCTTTTTTCCTTGATGGAAACGCCGACATTTAGGTTGAGAGCGAGCACAATTTCCGGTTGGCCGTCGTTGTCCACATCTTTTAAACAATAATCGGCGACGTAGCCGTTAATTTTCTTTGTGCGCCAGTTTTCCGCCATTCCCATACCGTCCCATTGCAGATTATAGATTTCACAGGACGTAAAAAGTTTAAAGTGTTTGAAGATGCGTCCCACTGAAGATAAATTTTTAACGATAATCAGCTCTTTTTTCCCGTCTTTGTTTGTGTCATAGCTGAGGATACGCAGATTGACATAAGCGCTTTTCCCCCTGTCATCGGGATTTTTCTTGTCGATGTTTTCAAAATAATTATTGCTGCCGCCATAAACTTCATCGCTTTTCCAGACGAGTTCTTCACCGGCAAAGCCTAAAGATGTAAGACGGCCTAGAGACTTGTTCGTTTCCTGCAGAACGTACAGATAATCCAGTTCATCCAACGCAAATATCTTTTCTCCGCTGCCAATGCCCAAATCGTCAATTGCCAGGCCATAAATGGATAAACCAAAAGGTATTTTCATTTTTTGATCGGAAACGTACTTGCCGTCTTTCCAGACCATTTCGTAAATTTGCGTGTCAAAAGGTTTATTGGAACCGTAATCCTGCCCTAATAATAAAGGAGCGCCGGATGATGTATGAATAACACGTAAAAACCAGCGGATATCTGCCGCAATAATCGAATATTTACCATCTTTAAATTCCAGTACAAAAGAATCCAACAGGGTGTCGTTCAGCGAGGTGACGATGATTTCCTTAACGCCGTTTTTGTTGATATCAGCGACATCCACGGCAAGATATTTACTGTAGGATTTCCCCTTGATTTTCTCTAATAATTTCAATTCATTTTCTGATTTTAGATAGATATAAACAGTGTTTCTGTCAATGACAACCACTTCATTTGAACCATCGTTATTGACATCTCCGATATCCATTCCCTTGAACTCCGTGGGAATTTTCTGACTCATCCAGAATTCTTTGCGATTGAACGGTTCAACGGCATTAATAAATTCGGCATTGATGACGGATGTTAAAGTGCCTCCTTTCTTGCCTCCGGCTTTCATGTTGGCGATAATTTGTGATTCACGAGAGATTGTTTCTGTTGCCGGCGGTGGTGGTGTCGTGGTGGAACCGGCAGTTGCCGCGACAGTCGGCAAGGTGACAGCCTGCGGCGCCGTACCAATAATATGTTGCAGGATACTTTGGGAAAATTCATTTACTTTCGGCATTACCTCATCCAGATTTTGTGCCTGTGTGAAAAGATTGACATCGGATTTGGTTTTGGAGATATCGACAAGTTTACCATCAATGCTGATACTGTTGCCGATTTTAGTGATACTTCCCCAGACCACGTAGTCAGAGTTTAAATTTTTACCCAAAGTCTGCACATCATTGACAGATATCTCTTTGATTTTGGATTTCTCGATTTCAGCCAGCAAGGCGTTTTTGTCAGTCAGACTGATTTTATCGGAAGCGGCAAGACGTGAAGAGAGCATGACGTCAATTCCCTGTTTTACATAATCAATGTTTTCAGCACTATGCAGAGAAAAGGGTAAAATGGTTACCGTGTATTTATCTTTTGCCCACAGGGTTGCGGCGGTCAGTAAAATAATTGCCGATAAGAATAAAGATAATGAATATTTGCGCATATTTAGCTCCACTGTTGATTTTTTATAGTGTGCAGTTTCTAGCATTTAAGAAACGATAATTCAAGAAGCATTTGAGTAGATAAAAATACCTGATGACCTTAAACTTTTGGCGGGATTACATAAAGCAAAACGGCAAAGAAATGGCAAACGCTTCCCCCCAGAACGAATAAATGCCAGATGGCGTGATTGAAGGGAATTTTCTTCCAAGCATAGAAAATAGTACCCAGTGTGTACGCCAGTCCACCTGCAATTAGCAAAGCCAGTCCGCCGCCGGGTAATGCGTGTAAAAGAGGTTTCATGGCAACAACAATAATCCAACCCATTAAAATATAAGCAATGGTTGAGATAATCTGAAAGCGATGAACGAAAAATATTTTGAATAAAACGCCGAAAACGGTTAAAGACCAGACCACCGCGAATATAACCCATCCGACGACTCCCCGCAACGTGACCAGTAAGAATGGCGTGTATGTTCCGGCAATGAGAAGATAAATACAGGAATGATCCATAATCCTGAATATTTGCTTTATGTTCGGTTTCCGGAAACTGTGATAAAGCGTTGACGCCGTGTAGAGTAACACCAGCGTAACCCCGAAAATGGAACAGCTTATAATATGATTGCAATTTCCGTATAAACTGGAGAAAACAATCAGCAGGATCAATCCCGCGATGCTCACTAATGCGCCGATTCCATGGGTGATACTGTTGAATATTTCTTCCAGAGGTGTGTATTGAACTATGGCCGGCGATTCAGACATGCATTTTACTTCCTTATTATTATTATGTTCACATATGTCTCTTATGATCATTTGTCAATCGTTAAAAATTGATATTTAATTCTTGACGGATGAGTGAAAGTCATAATAGAACTTACCCCGTTCAGAATAACAAACATCAAGGAGCAAAAACGTGATACCAAGATATTCCCGCGAAGTCATGACCCATATCTGGAGCCAGGAGAATAAGTATCAGAAATGGCTGGATGTGGAAATGCTGGCCTGTGAGGCAATGCACAAATTGGGCAAGATACCCAAGAAGGCATTAAAGAATATCAAGGACAAGGTATCCATTAATGTAAACCGCATTGAGGAAATTGAAAGAACCACCAAACATGACGTCATCGCTTTTTTGACATCCCTGACGGAAAAAGTCGGAGATGACGGACGCTTTATTCATATGGGCATGACGTCTTCCGACGTATTGGACACAGCGTTTGCCGCGCAATTGAAAGAAGCAGCGGAAATTCTTCTGGAAGATATTGATAAACTGCTGACCGTTTTAAAAAGACGGGCTCTGGAAAATAAGGATACGCTGATGATCGGACGCTCACACGGCATTCACGCGGAACCGATTACTTTCGGGTTGAAGATGGCGCTGTGGTATCAGGAGATGAAGCGCAACAAGCAGCGACTTTTGCAGGCGAAGGAATCTGTCAGTGTTGGCAAAATATCAGGCGCGGTCGGCACCTTTTCCTTTATTGATCCTTTTGTGGAAGAATATGTCTGCGGCAAACTTGGATTGAAACCCGCGCCGGTATCTTCCCAGATCGTTCAGCGCGACAGGCATGCCGAATTTTTTACGACATTGGCCATCATCGCTTCCTCACTTGATAAATTTGCCCAAGAAATCAGGCTTCTGCAAAGAACGGAGGTGAGGGAGGCTGAAGAATATTTTTCGCCCGGTCAGAAAGGTTCATCGGCCATGCCGCATAAACGTAATCCGATCCTTTCGGAGAATTTATCCGGTCTGGCCCGATTGGTGCGCTCTTACGCTGTAGCATCTCTGGAGGATATCGCTCTCTGGCATGAAAGAGATATCAGTCATTCTTCCGTGGAACGGGTGATCGGGCCGGATGCCACCATTGCGCTTGATTTTATGTTACACAGATTTACCAATATGATGGATAAACTGGTCATCTACCCGGAAAGGATGCTGTATAATTTAAACATGACGCATGGGGTGATCTTTTCGCAAATGGTATTATTATCCCTTATTGATAAGGGCATAACACGGGAAGACGCCTATGCTATTGTTCAGAACAACGCGATGAAATCGTGGCAGGAAGGACTGGAATTCAAAGATCTGTTGGAGAAGGATTCCACAGTCACCCAATATTTGAAGAAGAAAGAACTGACGGCTATTTTTGATGTAAAGAATTTCCTGAAGAACCTGAATTTTATTTTCACGCGTGTGTTCGCGGATAAATCATAAAATTATTCTTTTACAAGAAGGGTGTCTTTCTTATATTCATCCACCGTCTCGGGGTAATCAATATTAAAATGCAGGCCGCGGCTTTCTTTTCTGAGCGATGCGCTCCGGATAATTAATTGAGCAACCGTGGTAATGTTGCGCAGTTCAATCAGGTCTTTGGTCACTTTGAAATTCCAGTAGTATTCGTGAATCTCCTTCTGGATGAGTTTGATTCTACGGGCGGCTCGTTCCAGTCTTTTATCCGACCGGACGATGCCCACGTAATTCCACATACACCGCCTCACTTCATCCCAATTGTGCGTCACAACAACACTGTCATCGCTTTCCGTGGTTCCGCTGGAATCCCAGGGATCGATAGAAGCTTCGATATGTTTTGTTGTGCTGAAGTTGCGTGAAAGTTCCGTATAAATGCGATGGGCATAAACGACCGCTTCGAGCAGAGAGTTGCTGGCCAGACGGTTGGCGCCATGCAGTCCTGTGCAGGATACTTCACCGCAGGCAAACAGATTGGCAATGGATGTCTGACCGTAATGGTCAACGGCAACGCCGCCGCAGATATAATGCGCTGCGGGAACAATGGGAATCGGATCGGCTGTGATATCGATGCCGAACTCCAGGCATTTTTTGTAAATATTGGGGAAACGGTTGATGAGAAAATCCCGATCCAGATGCGTCAAATCCAGCAGCACGTATTCATCACCGGATTTTTTTATTTCCGTGTCAATCGCCTTGGCGACAACATCACGGGGTGCCAGACTGTTCATCGCATGGTATTTTTCCATGAACGTTGCACCGTTTTTTAATCGGAGAATTCCCCCTTCACCGCGAACGGCTTCGCTGATGAGAAAGGCTTTGGCGGCGGGATGATAAAGACAGGTTGGATGAAACTGGATAAATTCCATGTTGGCGATTCTGGCGCCGGCCCGATAAGCCATGGCCAGACCGTCTCCGGTTGCGATATCCGGATTGGTTGTGATCAGATAAACCTTTCCCGCGCCTCCCGTGCAGAGAATGGTATATTTGGCCAGGTAAGTATCAACCTCTCCCTTATTGATATCCAGGACGTAAGCGCCCAGACATTGTCCCGTTTTATTGCCCGCTTCCTTTTTAATAATTAAATCAATGCCGATATGATTTTCAAAAATGGAAATGTTTTCTATTTGAGACGCTTTTTCATTCAAGGCCCGTTCGATTTCCTGACCGGTGAAATCTTTGGCATGTAAAACACGACGGCGGTTATGTCCGCCTTCACGTCCAAGATCATATTGATGGGGATCGGATGCCGACTTTGTGAACTCGACGCCCCAGTCAATCAACTCCTGAATCCGGGGCGGGGCTTCCTTGACAATGAATTCCACGACCTCTTCTTTACACAGGCCGCTCCCGCAAACCAGCGTGTCGCGGATGTGCTCATCAAAGCTGTCCTCTTTATCGGTTACGGCGGCGATGCCACCCTGCGCGTAATTGGTGTTGGATTCGGTTTTTTCTTTTTTGGTAACGATGGTTACAGTGCCGAGCGTTGAAGCTTTAATGGCCAGACTCAATCCTGCTATGCCGCTGCCCAATATCAAAAAATCTGTCCTGAATTCCATCGTTGTTTCCCGCTCTTATGTCGAAAGAAAAGTTTGTTTACAAATCTCTTGCGCTTTTATATAGGTATTTAGTTTTTTTAGCAAAGAGAAAAAAGAGGCACAAAAATCATGATCGTTCTCGGCATCGAATCATCCTGTGATGAAACAGCGGCTGCAGTCATTAATAACGGCAAAATATGTTCCAATATTATTGCGTCGCAAATCGCGGTTCATTCTCCTTATGGCGGCGTCGTGCCGGAAATAGCTTCACGCAAACACATGGAGGCGATCTATCCGGTGATCACAGAAGCTTTAAATGAGGCTGATATAACCTTAAGGCAAGTGGAAGGCATTGCGGTGACTTGCGGACCCGGATTAATCGGGTCTCTTTTAATCGGTTTGTCCACGGCAAAAACGCTTGCCTTTGCGCTGGACATTCCGTTTGTCGGTGTCAATCATCTGGAAGGACACATCGCGGCAGCATTCCTGTCCGGGAAGATTCCGGAAATTCCCTTTATTGCCCTGGTGGTCTCCGGCGGTCATACCAGCATTTATCTCGTTAAAAATTTTGACGAGTATCAGCTCATCGGTCAGACGAGGGACGATGCCGCGGGCGAGGCTTTTGACAAGGCTGCCAAGCTGCTGAATCTCGGTTATCCGGGAGGTGTTGTCATTGACAGACTTGCCCGGAATGGTAATCCCCGCGCAGTTGCTTTTCCCAGAGCGATGAAGGATTCTCTGGATTTCAGTTTCAGCGGCTTGAAAACATCGCTCTTAACCATGCTGAAAAAACGGGGTTGTGATTTCCAGGATTCAGAATTACCCGATATTGTGGCCAGTTATCAGGAGGCCATCGTGGATACGCTGGTGGAAAAAACCATCAGGGCGGCGGAAGAAAATACTGTTCCTCGAATAGTCGTCTGTGGCGGCGTGGCGGCCAACAGCAGTTTAAGGGAACGAATCTTGCGGGAGACAGCGGCAAAACAAATAGAGCTGTTTATTCCTCCCACCATTTTATGCACGGATAACGCGGCGATGATCGCGGCAAGGGGAGAGATGATGCTGAAAAACGGATTGCGAAGCAAGCTTGACTTAAACGCTGTATCACGCTGGCCCTTATCATAATCCTTGAATTCTCATCGACGGAAGTATCATGACACCACTGGAAATTCTTCATTACTACGCCATTAAACCTCGAAAGAAACTGGGGCAGTCTTTTCTGGTTAATCAGGACACAATTAAAAAGATTGCCTTGGGCGCCGATGTGCAAAAGGACGATATTATCGTGGAAATCGGCGCGGGCATCGGCGTTCTGACAGAATATCTGGCACAAAATAATTCCGCCAAAATTATTGCAGTCGAACTTGATGATGAGCTGGTAAAAGTCCTGGAGGACCGATTGTCCAAATATCAAAACATTCAGATTCATCACGGAAATATTTTGAAGTTTGACTTCCAGTCCCTTGCCGAAAGTCAACGACACAAAATTAAAGTGGTGGGCAATATCCCCTACAACATTTCCAGCCCGCTGTTATTTTATTTGCTGACCTTCCGTCATCTGATCAGTTCCTGTGTGTTGATGATGCAAAAGGAATTGATTGATCGGCTGGTTGCGTCTCCGGGCACAAAAAGCTACGGTGTGCCATCGGTGATTCTGCAGATGTTCGCGACTGTGGAAAAAATCATGACGATTCCCGCATCGTATTTTCATCCGCGTCCACAAGTGGAGTCATCGGTGGTCAAATGTATTTTCAAAGAACAATCTCTCGTAAAACTTGAGGATGAAGATATCTTCATCAGACTCGTCAGAGATGCTTTTGCTCAGCGCAGGAAAATGCTGACGAACAATTTAAAGCATTCAAAATTGCTGGAAGGTGTCTCCGATGCGCTTTTACACGAAGCGCTGACGCGGACCGGAATTGACGGCCAACGAAGGGGAGAGACACTTTCCGTTGCTGAATTCGGATTGCTCAGCAACATCCTGCACCATTTCATTCAAAGATCATCAACTGACTGAAGCACGCAGCACAATTTATAACTTCGAAAAAAACAATTTCTAATTTATCTCATGCATCCCTGCCAGCCTGAATATTCATCAGGTCGGGCAGGAATACATGAGGTGTTTCCAAGACTGCCCTGAATTAATGGGCCGAAATAGCAATACTGCCCCTCATCTGGCTGATGTTTATTCCGGAAGTATATAACGTGCCTAAAGACTGCCAGTTTGTATTCAATTCTCTGTCTGTAGCAAATCCAAACGGCGACGTTATGGTCGCATTCGGGGCAAAATAAACAGTAGGAACCCCGAGCACAACCGCCGTTTTGCCGCTAGCGTCGGTGCCTACGTCAATAGACAAAGTACCGGTAACGATCATGTTGAAAGTTGCCGAATTGGCAGGCCATGCGTATGTCGTTCCATTCGACATCGTAAAGTTTTTCGCGCCGAAGTAACCCGCGCTCGTGTAGCCGGAGCCTGTTTGCTCACCGTCGGTATCACTCCAGGACTGAACAATCGGTTTACCCGGGATTGAAAAAACAACGCCATACAGAGGACCCGCTGCCACAGGGGCGGTGCCTGTATTTCTACTTCCAAAAGATTCATATAATCAGAGGACCCGCTGCCACAGGGGCGGTGCTGTTAAATTTAATTTCCACGCCTTCACCACCTGTCGCGGTGTGGTTGGAAATTTCCAGATAGCCGGTACCTGCAGAATTTGCGATAAGAGCAAATTCGCTCATGTATGCGGTGCCGAAATCTTGTCCAAGCGTTTCTGTTGTGCCGGAACTTATGGTTTGAGAAATACCCGACGGATGCACCATAATGCTCGGCAGGCCGACGAATAATTTTGTTGCGCTGCCGCTGGTGCCGACGTCAATCGTCATATTTCTGTAAAGAGAAATAAAAGAACCTGTGGGGGGAAAAGCAGGATTAGGAAGTCCCAAACTTACGAAAGGATCCATGCTTACATTTCTGACGCCGATCCAGCCTTTTGCTGTGTAGCCTCCGCAAGTCGTGCAACCGTCTGAATCACCCCATGATTGAAGTTCTGGAAGAAACTGGCCCGAGATATAAAGATTGGTGTCAAAAAAATAATCCCCACCATAAGTATGTTTTCCGAATTCAATCGTTACACCTTCCTGCGCTGTGATAGCCTCAAGATCGTTTTCTGCTATTGGCTCCTTCGCAAACAATACAACCGGAATCGTTAAAATAAAGATTGAAACAATTAACCATACCAAACTCTTCTTCATAAATTTACCCCTCCTTCAAAAATTGTTTTTATTTATTTCCCTTGTTTAAAACATTATTGCATTCAAATATTAATAATCTTCAACAGTAGTAGTTTTCACCTTGCTCGCCCGGACAATAGTCTCCGCAAACTATTGCACAAGCTTTATATTTTCCCCTTTCCGTTTAGAAGAAAGAGTTATTGTGAGCATAAACACTGATGGAACCGCTTGCCGTATTCGAAACACCCTGCGTATGAACGCGTCCCAAAGCGGGCTGATCATCCGAGAGGTCCGTATATTTGCTGAGCTTTACAACTGCATCGACGGCAAAGTCAGTCTCAATTCGCTGGTTATACATGGTCGCCTGTATAACATAGGACTTTTTATTGGGATCCATGGTCGGAAAGACTTCTGTCGTCATGTATCCGTAACGTCTGACTTCACCGCCGGTTAAATAAGCATCCGTGTACCCGATATAGCCCGGTTGATTGTATTCGCCGAAGCCGACATTCTTTTGAGATGACGTATCAAAGTAACCATTGGCGTTGCCACGGTGTGCGTCAGGATACCGGTGATCAGAATCCCAGTAATTCCATCCATCGGTAGCCACAGATCTTAATTTTTTACTTTTAACAAAAAAAGTATCTGCGAAATCGGTAGTGATAGCACCTACCTGAGCCGATATGGCGTCCAGTTCACTGTCGGTGATAACCTGTTTTGCGGAAGCGAAAGTTGGCATAATGAACAATGCGGCGATGATTACTACTGTGAAAATCTTTTTCATGTTTCTTCTCCTTTTTTTCATATTTATATTTTTTTAATTATTCCTCATTTTTTTTAAAAATCTCAAATTAAAATTTACAATAACCACTTTTAATATTTTATCATAAAAATATGGCAATGTAAACATTTATTATTTAATATTTTTTTACCTATTTTACCTAATTACACTTATGCAGATTTAGTATACCTTAACGCCATGTCAATGTAAAGTTTTTCAGGATTTTTTTTTCAATTAAAAATGTCTGTATTTCTTAATCATAACAATCAGTTTTACAAATTTTTTTTACAGATTTTCATAGACATATGAATTTGATGCTCTTTCGGGCGAGGTATTTTCATAATAAATGTAATAATATTAATTACATAGCTGTTGCATTCCTTATTCAGTATCTTGTTAAGTAGATACGATATTTAAAGAAAGTAATTTTTGCCGCAACTGACCGCTTCATTTTGATGCATTTCTCGAGTAATTTAAAATAAAAAAATCTGGCCTGATTTGGACGATTCTCAGGCATCGAAGGCAAAAAGTGGCCGGAAACAGATAACCAAGAAATAATTGACATGATTTGAAAAATCAGGTTTGATCCACTATATTTTTAAAATATCAAAAATGAGAAAAGAGCAAGAGATTTTATTTAAATGCGGATTATCAAGACGGGCAAATTTTAAAAATGTAAACAAAGAAATTTGTTTACATTTACTGAGATGTAAAATAATAGTCATAACTCAAGGAGGCGAACCTTGTTGATTGAAATGAAAATATCAGGATTAACGATTGATCCTATTACCAATACACCAATCGTTATATTGAAAGATGTCAATAATAATAAAGCCATCCCAATCTGGATAGGTTTGTTTGAAGCCAGCGCGATTGCCACGGAACTTGAAAATATTGTTTTTCCACGACCGATGACCCATGATTTGTTTACTGAATTTTTGAAATCTTTTGATGTGGCTGTCAGTAGAATTGAAATTATTGATATTCGCAACAACACTTTTTTTGCGAATATTTATTTAACCAAGGATGGACGGGATTTTGTCATTGATTCGCGTCCGAGTGATGCTATTGCCATAGCTTTAAGAATGCATTCACCGATTTTTGTTGATGAGAACGTCATCGAAAAATCACGCAATATTGATTTCGGAATCAAGCTTAATGATCTGGATAAGTTAAAAGGGGAAAAGATCAAGGAATTTCTGGAAAATCTTTCTGCGGAAGATTTTGGCAAATATAAAATGTAATGAGACAAGCTGAGAGCGAACGAAGTGAAGCTCGAAGCGTAAGTCGAATTATCCCCGAAGCGAAGCGAATGGGGATTTGAGACAAGCTGAGAGCGAACGAAGTGAAGCTCGAAGCGTAAGTCG
>Ga0116187_1002540_pt1 | contig 17799 bp, 18 predicted proteins | sample AD_JPNNA6_MetaG_FD_89755 | JGI IMG/M metagenome (GOLD analysis project Ga0116187, IMG submission 89755) | Active sludge microbial communities of municipal wastewater-treating anaerobic digesters from Japan - AD_JPNNA6_MetaG | ecosystem: Engineered > Bioreactor > Anaerobic > Digestate | place... | reverse complement strand
GTTATTGTCCAAATGGGAGTGGAATTTGTATTGGTTTTGATTTTGTGAACCTCACTAATATTCCTGGTTGTCACCTTGTTAAGTGCATTTATGTCAAACACTCTATGGGCAGCGATGAAGAAAAAGAAGGTTTCAATCAAGTTTATAAATTTATTGAAAACTACTTGAAGATGTTTAAATCTTTTAAGAACGACCCAAATAAGGAAGAAAAGAAGAAAAGCCTTCTGCAAGATTTTGAAAAAGATTTTTTGATGTTTGCTGCTAGAGTGAAGCATCCTGGATTCAAGGAAGAGAATGAGTGGCGATTAATTCTCACACTAGATGAAACAAAAAATAATTATATTTTTTATCGTTCAGGAAAGTCTATGCTGGTTCCTTATATTGAGATAAAAATTAGAGATGAGAATGGATATTTGAATATCCCAGATATTTGGGTTGGTCCAACCCCTCATCCATATCTATCGCGAAATTCGATTGTAGATTTTCTTGATGCTCAGAAAGTTTACGCTTACAAATACCAAGAAGATCTAATTAATCCCACCCCTCCTTTCCTTGATAGTGATAACAAAGATCCCATGGAAAAAAGGTCGCCAAATGTACGGATATCGGAAATTCCATATCGAGATTGGTAAGTGTTAAGAAATGTTGTTTTAGGTCAATTTATTTATTGCATCCTCACACACAGTATGAACTTGATTGGTGAGATTTTGCGGCATTTTCGAGAGTTTTTTATATCTAAGCAGAATCCTGCTCTAAAATATTGTCTACTTTCACTATCCATTTTGTAACCAAACCTGTTAGACAACAATTTTCACCTCTCCTCTGCGGACCGAGTCGAATGTACGGGTACAAATTCCGACCGATTGGATATGGACAGCGTTAGATTGCGCTGCGATAATTTTCAATAGGTCCACGGCGATTGTGATGGAAATTTGACGATCTTTACCAATAACAATTTTCTCAACAAGAACCCTAACCAACCGCTGTTTCATCTGAAATTTCTCAACCCGCTCCTCTTCACTAAGAGGAGCTTCGTTTAACCAATCCAACCCTACTGACAATTCCTCGAGGTAGTCTTTTGTAATAGATTCCCAGTCCTTTAACCTCCCAACTCGATCCACATCATGGTGATCGTTGAGTTTTTTCTTTACTGATAACTCCTGCAAGTTCAAGGCAGTTAATTGATATTCCATATCCTCATCAGTTAGTTTCCCCTTACGTGCCTGTGTAATTACCCACTGCCTTTCCATAGTCAGCGCGTCAAGTTCTTTGTTCAACTCTTCTATATTTACTTCATTATCTTCAACCCGGGAGCGAAGATTATTGATATATCTTTGAGCTCCTCCCATCAAGACACCAGGATCTTTAAGAACTTCAACAACCTTATTCCAAACATAATCATCCAGTAATTTGTGACCAATCGACTTTGGACAATCAGGATGTCTCAATTCCGGATATTTTTCAGAACAATAATAGTTTCCGCCTTCGGTCGTCTTTCGGGGGACAATTACACCCCTGCTGTTTTTCCTGCCTAAGCGATGATATGTCAACCCCTTCATTTTCTTACTGCAAGGGCAGATGACCAATCCACTGCAAAGATAATCAATCTTTACATGATGAACAGGATGAGTCTTATTGGCTTGTCTAAGTACAATAAATTTCTCATAAGTGACCAAATCGATAATTGGGGGTATCGATATCTCAAAGACCTCGCCATCTCTTGTATATCTCTTGACACCTAAAGCATATACTTCTGCTGCCTTGAGAATGGATTGAATACTGGTCTTTGCCCAATGAACTCGTCTTGGGACACTAGAACCTTTCTGTGGTGCTTCGTTTTTTATCAAGCGATCACGTATTTCCATTAAGGGAACCTTCTCCAGATACCATTCGAATATCTGCCTGACCCATTTTGCTTCTTCTTCTACTATTTCTATTACCTCACCATTTCTTTGGTATCCGTATCGATCTTGACCTGTGTTGGCTTTCCCTGCTTTTAGACGTGCTTTCACGCCCATGGACATTCTTTCCTTCATACCATCAAGTTCCATCTGACCAACCCATGCCTTTATTGGAGCCATCTTTTGATCAAAATGATCTTTGGCAAGTAACACATTGAGACGATTTTCCTGTATTACATCTAACACCATGATCATGGCTTTTAACCCTCGATACAGGCGATCTTCTCGCCAGGCAATGATGGTGTCGAAGGATCCCTTTTGCGCATCCTGCAACAATCTTTGAAGCTCAGGACGGTCCAGGCGAGTGCCAGAAGGTTCAACCAAGCGACTGCCCGCACGATATTTCTGCGTATCTCGATAAACCTCGACCACATTAAGATCATTTTCTTCAGCTAATTTCAGACAATCCATCTCCTGTTCCTCTGGGCTAGATCTCTCAGCTTGATGCTCGGAAGATACTCGAATGTAAATTGCTGCGTTCTTTGGTTTCCTGTTGTTAGTGTGCATTTCTTTACCTCCTTAAAAACTTCATAAATTGAATCTGATGGTCAATCGCAATTAAGTATCCTCTTTGCTGTGTGATTTACTTCTCCCTTGATATAAAGATCCATCCACCAAATCAATCACATGATTTATCTTTCTCTTTCCAATTGATGACAGGTCATCAAGAATATCAAACAACGCTCCGGCTTGAATACTGGATCCAGTTGTTATATCAAAATCGTAATATTTCGTAATGTTCATCTTTTACTCCTCGTTGCTCATTTGTGTTCTATATCATTAAGACAAACCCGTCTTTTATTCGTTAATAATTACGACGCTATCAGACAATTTTGGTAATTCACGACCATAAGGTAATAAATATGGAGTTATTCCAACACTGTCTATCAATCTCATCTGCTTTGTAAAATAATCTCGGTCTTTGAGTCCTCTATTTTTCACAATCTGTTCGACAGCAAGGGTAGGATGATTTTGCATGTACACGCAAAGATCTAACAATCGCGTTCCTCTCTTGTATCCATAGTTTTCAATCAAAATATTTTCTGCAGTATTCTGGTCAATAATTGAATGGTCGAGCCTCATTACTTCTAAATCTTTGTCAAGGTAAAAATCAATAAATTCTGGCGTTATATCCATACATCTTGGATCATTTACTTGAAACCTGTCGCGAATAGCTTTAGCGCTAGAGAGTTGTATTTCGTGACGTAAGTGCCCCCTGACTCTTTCTTCACCGCACTGCAAGTGTTTATCATAGAAGTTCGTGTTTATGTGATCACTATGAAATGTGTAACCGTTATTGACCTCAACCCTGTGATTCATATTGTTAGAATTGCGATATGGACCTCGTTCTCTTTTTGGATAAATTGCCCTGGATATAACAGATAAATAGGATTCCATATTCGTAAAACTAACATCATAATGGCGAAAAATATCTAATCGGGACAACTCAGCGTATTTAATATCACGAGGGATTATCGAATGAGAATCCTGTTGAAGTTCTTTCTGAACGGAATCCCATACACTTGAATAACTTTGAAAAGAAGTGTAATTGTTGCCAAAAAATATTCTTGGTATTGACGAACAATTTATAAATAATGTCGGTGGAGTATTAGTATTCCTATTGGGGTAATAAATATAATTAACTATCACTCCATTTTTGATTTCGTTCATGTATTCAAATTTCCCTCCAATAAGACTTCCTGAAGTTATAACTGGAAGGCAATTCCAACCTTTTGGACAATCCTCCAACAAAAAATCCCTAAACATAAATCTTACAGTGTCGATACCGCCCATATTTGGCTCCTAATATATTTCTGTACTTTAGCATTCTAATAACCTCCTAGGTTTTTTATCATGGCCGTATATAATTTTCTTTTAACAATTTTAAGTTAGTCAATTTTATTAATTATAGAACCTTATTTCTATTTATACAAGAGCACTTATTATCTCTTCGGTGCAATTCTGGATTATTTGAACATGATTAATAATTGAAACTGCAGTCGCTGCGTTGAGTGTTAAATAATTGGGGCATTGTAAGGACGCAAAGTCTAGAAATCTGCATACACAATATGCAACACTTTCGGCTTCTAATTCACATACATTACTATCCGAGACGTATCTTCCTTGGTGCAACAGCTCATGCGCAATCTCGTGGATCAGGGTCTTCGTTCCCGCATTAGGTGAAATCTCAATTGCTCCTCCTCTAGATACCCCCTGCGTCTCACCAGACAATTCCTTGAAGGTGACTGTTATCCCCCTGCTCTCTGCGAAACGGATCAGTTTCTCGTTCATCTCCGTGTTCTTCTCGGGACTCTTCCAGTCAGGAACTGGCGGTAAAGGTTCTCCATCTGTCTGGCTCACATCAAAGACATACACAATCCGGAAGCCACTCAGCACTTTCGGGGAATCATCCTTGTCCGGGTCTTCCCTATGGACCAATGGGGCGAAGATGGGGATACCTTTCTCACCTTTCCTCACATACCTGCCCATCTTCTTCCACGCCTGGTAACCCGCGACGTGAGTGGCATCGGGTTTGGTAAGCATGATCAGGAAGATGTTGCTCGGGCTGTACTGGTGGAACCGTGCCACGAAATCGAGATACCTCTGCATCTCATCAGACTGCCTTGCCAGATCCGTCTCTAGCGCTAAAGTCTCCAGATAACCCTGGATCTTCTTTTGCAGATCATTTGAAGTAATTTGTGCATTCATTGTTTCCTCCTCACGTAAAATGGAACGAGGCAGACCGAAGCCTGCCCCGTTCATAGTTTTGGTTGTTTATATTTCTCAGATGTAGTAACCGAAAGGCAGCTCGCCCTGGTCGATCATCTGCTTGATCTTCTTCGCAGTTTCCACTGCCGTTTCATTGCGGGCATCGGTGTATTCCTGCTCAGAAAGCCCGGCGATGATGCCGAAAGCGAAGCAGATCGCCAGACGCTGCAATGAACGGTGGGTGTAGCGCAGTTTCTGCCCGATGATCTTTCCTTCCGCGTACTGCTTACCTCCAAGGTTGAGAAATTCATCGAAAAGCTTGGTGAAATTGTCCAGGGTCAGCGACTTGGCAACCGTGTAGGTATTGATGCGCTCACCTGTCTCATCCATCATGCCAGTGGTGGAGTTCCATTCTTTTACTACGATCATTGTCTCGTCCATTTGTCCTCTCCTCTCTATTCATCCCAGTCTTCAAAACGGGTATGCTGATCGTGCTTGGGTAATTTGAAGGCGATCACGACGCCCAGGCTGTAATCCTCATAACGGCTGCCGGTGAGCAAATACACCTTTCCACGGATGGGAAAGCAAAGCCTGTCCATGAGCGGAGCCAGTGATCGGGCTAGATGACGGCTGAGGTAGCCGATCTGCTCGCCGTTGTTGCGTGTCACCCTAATAGCGTTCACATCGTAGGGATTGAAGGGTTCCCGCTCCAACCAGATCCGATCTCCCATCTGCAACTTGGCAACGACTTCCTGTCTGCCCTCAAAACTGACACCAACCACTTTCGTGGTGATGATCCGTCCGTGCATACGGATATCCGGTATCCTGCTGTCGATCTTAGTTTGGACCTGAAAATCTACTGCCTGACTAACCATTTCATCCTCCTATTCATAAGACCGAGGAAAGCCATTTTCAGACTTTCCTCGTGGATTCATTCCTGCGTCCTTACGATGCGCAGGACCAATGTGCCTGGGTGAGGATTACTCACCTCTACTTTGTCCTCCGGGACAAGCCCGGCTTTGAGCAGCCACTTGCCCTCAAGACGGATCTGAGGCTTTACCTCCTTGCGGTAGTGATCGCCACTGTCCTGAACCTTCAGTACGCGGTTATCGGTTGTCATGAGCCTTACCTCGACACCAGCTGCCATCCTCGAGGCGATGCGCATACCATGAACGCCCATCCTTTTGATACTGGCGCATTGCTACATTGTGGATTGGGCAGATGACGGACTCAGCTTTAGTGTCACCTTCAATAGCGCTAGAGATTTGGGGTTTGCTGATCGGGGTACAACCGGATTCGCTGAGTTTGGCCAGAGCAGCCTGCGCTCTCTGCAGTACCTCCACTCCTGATGCGGACTCAAGGGAGAGCTGGCAATCAAAGCCTGAGGGATCGCGGTAGCGTACGGACCAGACTGCTGAAGAAGCCAGGTCTGAGAGATCCGGAACGGGTGACAAAATGATATTTTCTGTCATGGAACCTCCTTCTTGGGATTAAAAGAAAAAGGACGCCTCTCTGAATAAGAGAAGCGTCCATTATCGATGGGGAGTATCAGCTGAGGACCTCCCCGCAGTCATCACACACTTCGCGAACATCGTCCCAAACCTCACCAGCGCTGAAATGAAAGCCGCCGGTACGGGAAACGTGCTTGTGCGGACATTTCGCCTGGTCCAGCATGAGCAGAAACTCGGGAAGCTCTACCCATCGTCCTGCCAAGCCAGTGCCTTCGCAGTGTGGACAAGGACGGTAACAATCGTACTCATTACCTTTTACGTCAACGTCCTTGCCTGCTAGCAGATAAGCCTGTCCATTACAGTGGGGACACTTATCCAGGATCCTGACCTTTATCATTGCACCTCCTTTCTTTGGGGTTAAATCAAAAAGCCCGCCGATGTTCTGGCGGGTTGAGAGGACACTTGAGTGATCGATCAGCGTTTTAGTTCGTCGATCAGGTCAAGGATAGTCAGCACGAACAGCACGATTCCGATGATCGCCACCAAGCAATAATCGACCAATTGATCACCTCCTTCCAACAGGATAAATATTTTACCGATGGTGCCACTTGTACAGTAATTCAGCATGGAGCTCGATGACAGGTTCCAGAGCTGCTCTCGCTCCCACGACAATCTCAAGAACCTCGGGGGTTGGATGATTCTTCAGAGCGTCATAAATACCCATCTCTCTCTCCAAATCGATCCTCACCCTTCTACGACATTCCTCCAAACTTATCGATACTTTCTCAGGTTTACTCAATAGCTTCTCCTTTCCCTTAATTCAAAAATTCCGACCAGGTTCGGTCGGGTTGATATGAACACTGATCCGATCACAGATCAGGGGTGGGAGGAAATCACACCCCTATGTTCACTCTGGTTCTCCCTTTCTACCTAATATAGTCTGGAAAAACCCGAGGGGAAAGATTCTACTTTTCAAGTGATTCACAGCTTAAATGATATTAAGTTGTTATGAAAATAATTAAATCAGACTGGAAAATTATGGGCAAGTATCCAATTTTATGAAAATGGAACGCCAAATATTATGCAAAATGGAGGAAACAATGCTAAAAATAATTGGGTTAAGCTACAACCATCACCTTTCTTGGGCGAAAATAATAGCAAAAATTAATTCAGCGAATTAACTGGTTTATACTTTCTTTACCCAGCAATCTATAACGATAAAGGTTAGTTTGATGACACTTTCCTGGTATGTGATGCGCAGTAAACCTAACAAAGAGGAATTTCTCGCGCGGGAGCTTGAATCCCGCGAGGTGGAGATATTCTATCCGCGTCTGCGTGCCAACCCGGTCAACCCACGGGCGTGCCGTTTCAAGCCCTATTTTCCTGGCTATCTCTTCATCCACACTGAACTGGAGCAGGTGAACTCGTTGGTATTCGAGCACGTCCCCGGGGCGGCAAACCTGGTCTCGTTCGGCGGAGAATTTTCCTCCGTACCCGACAACATCCTGCATGCCATCCGCCGCAAGGTGGATGAGATCAATCATGCGGGTGGTGAAAAACTAGGTGTCCTCAAGCCAGGCGACCAGGTCGAGATCGAGCAAGGTCCGTTTGCGGGGTACGCTGCCATTCTGGATGCCAACCTGCCGGGCAGTGAGAAGGTGCGGGTACTGCTGCAAATGCTGCAGAAGCGCGAACTGCCGGTGGAAATGCCGGCGGGTTACGTGAGGGAAAAAAGGAATCCCCGAACCTCCAGGTAAGGCGGGTTGCATAGCAGGTTGTTCTTCCCCCTTTTTTAATTTTGACTTTGTGTTTGTGCTTGACTACCCATCGGGCATCCGGGTCATGTGTCCCCTTCCCTTTGTTTTATCGGTTTTGAATTAGTGAAACCAAAAACTATGAAACCAAAAACTAAAAGAAAAAGGTGATAAAATACCCGAAGAGGTTTCGTTTATAGAACGGGGAAAGTACCTGCTCTAACACAATTAACACAAGCTATGAAATAATGGTACCTACTTCGTTTGAAGCCTCATTTGTGGATTAAAGAGTGTAAGCTTGTTGTTGAGGATTGTAAAGTAACGCAGGATGAGTTTTTGAAATGGAAAATCAGAATTAGACGTGGGCTAGGAAAAGCCAGCGTTTTTTTCTGTGTGATGCATAATTGATCAGGGGAATGTGACATTGCAGGGGAATGTCACAGGGGCGGAGCTTAGAAATTGACCAGACGATATTAAAAACTTTACCAGCAGTTCATTGTCAAAATGATGAATTTACCCAGCTCACCAAACAATACGAAGAAGATCTGTCCATTTCTTGGACTTGCTGATGATACACGCACAGCTATGGTGTTTCCATCGGCACAGAATTACTGCTACCATGTAACACATCCCACAGCACCCTCAGATAATCACCAGAGCGAGTTCTGCCTGAATGGAGCGTATTCACGATGCCCGGTTTATATGGACTCCAAAACAGGCCCGATGCCAATGGAAATGACTTCGGATGGATCGCGGAAGAACCGCAAAAAGAAACTGCCCCGCATTTATATTCTGACTGCTCTGATATTAGTAGTGGGAATTGCAGGAGTTTGGCTCTTGTCTAATAATGGGCTTGCATCTAATTCTGTAAGTGAGACGAAAACAGCCCCCGTTGTGTTTACTCAACCGAGTACGGAGCTATTTGCAACGCTGACTGCGACGAATACACCGCAGCCGACAAAAACGATGACACCGTTACCCCCGACAACCACCGCTACCTTGCCGCCGCTGCACATGATAGAAACGCCGATAGGATTGGAGCGCCAGTTTGTGGTGCACCGCGTATTAGAAGGTGAAGGTTTTATTTCGATAGCAGCTACTTACAACACCAATGAAGACGCGATCCGTGCGGTGAACTATGCTCTGGGCGATTCACTTTGGGCAGACACTGTGTTGGTGATTCCACTGGGGCAGACAGATATAAGTGGTATTCCACCAATGAGTGTTTTTCTTGTCTCTGATGAAGGCATGACTATAGAGGCTCTGGCCTTGGAGCAAAATGTGGATGCGGCTTTGTTGCGTGAATTAAACGCACTACCGGAAGGGTATATCCTCCACCAGGGCGAGTGGGTGTTGATCCCGCATGAGATGACAATCCCCTAAGCGGGGCAGTTTATGATCAATATCCTTTTCGTGTGTACTGCCAACCAGTTCCGTTCGCCAATCGCGGCATCATATTTTGCCCACAGATTGAAAGAGACAGGCGAACCTGGTGAGTGGCAGGTATTCAGCGCGGGGACATGGACAGTGAATGGACTGCCAGCTCATCCCAAAGCAGTGACTGCAGCAGCCCAGCTAGGTCTGAACCTGAATAAACACAAAACCCGCGAGGTGACAGCACAGATGCTGTCAGACGCAGATTTAATTATCGTGATGGAGCAGGGACAAAAAGAAGCTTTGGAGTGTGAGTTCACGGACTGTATTGGGCGGATTGTTCTGATGGGCGAGCTAGCAGGAGAGCACGAATCCGAAATTCTGGATCCGGCACGGACAGATTTTGAAGACGGTGATGCAATTGTACGCAGTATTGTCGCTTGCATCGATAAAGGTTTTGTAAAGTTGTTGGACCTCACCAGACCCCACTCTGGCACTCAATGTATCCAATCGGTCTCAGACCCAGTAGAGAAAGACGCGCGACTAGCGGGTCTGTGTTAATCCCCAGCAATGATAAATTATTGTTCTATTAAGGAAGGAAATTGATTATGGCTATGAATAATTTATCGGAAGAGCAAATGGAAGAAGGGTTAAATTTACGGCAATACTTCAGCTTGTTTTTACATTGGGCGTGGTTGATACTGCTCGCGGCGCTCGTCGCCGGGGCAGCTTCTTTCTTTCTCAGTAGACGCATGACCCCTTACTACCAATCTTCCTCCACTGTACTGGTGAATGCTGCCCCCGCCACTAAAGCCACGGACTATTCATCGGTGATGATGTCGGAGCAGCTCACCAGTACCTATTCCCAGATGATGGCCAATGATCCGGTGTTGACAGAAGTGATCAATCAGTTAGGATTAAATATTTCCGTTGATGACCTAAAAGAAATGATTACGGTGACTGCTGTGAGAGATACCCAGCTCATCGAGGTGACGGTGGAAACCACCGATCCAAAACTCTCGGCGGATATTGCCAACTCCGTAGCCACGATCTCATCCACGCAGATTGAAGAGATCCAATCGCAGCGCTTCCTGCAATCAAAAACCACTCTCGAGACCCAGCTTGCGGATTTGGAGGAGCAAATTGCCACTTATGAAGCCCAGGCGGACCGAGCCAATACCGATGAGGAGAAGAACCGCCTTGATGTCAAGGTGACCCAGTACCGCGAAATTTATTCTAATTTACTGCAGTCATATGAGTCAGTGCGTTTATCTGAGGCACAATCTGTCTCTTCCATTGTGCAGATTGAATCAGCCATGCCAGATTACACCCCGGTCAAGCCCAAGGTGATGCAGAATACCTTGCTAGCTGCAGTGCTCGGCTTCCTGCTCGCGGCTGGAGTGATCGTTACCCGCGAAGCCCTGGATGATACCATCAAAACCCCCGAAGACATCACCCGCAAGTTCAAGCTGCCTGTTTTAGGCGTGATCAGCCACCACAAAATCGAAGACGGTACACCTATCACGCTGGGGGATCCACGCTCACCCACCGCTGAGGCTTATCGAACACTGCGGACGAACGTCAGCCACACCAGCGTGGATAAACCCCTACGCACCTTGATGGTCACCAGTTCGGAACCGGCCGAGGGCAAATCCACTGCCATCAGCAACCTGGGTGTGGTGCTGGCTCAGACTGGCAGACGCGTCATCATAGTGGACTGTGACCTGCGTCATCCGCGTATACATACTTACTTTGGACTCGACAACCGCCAGGGGATGAGCGACCTGTTCTTCCAAACCGCCGATGTGCCGCCTGACAATTACTGCCAGGAGACGAAAGTGAAGAACCTTTGGGTGATCACCACTGGACCGTTACCCCCTAATCCCGCGGAGTTGCTCGGTTCGCAGAAAATGCAGAGGATTTTGGCTGCCTTGCGCCAATCCGCGGAAGTGATCCTGATTGATACGCCCCCTACCCTGGCTGTGACGGACGCGGCTGTGCTCGCCCCCACGCTGGATGGTGTGCTGCTAGTGGCGCGACCTGGCACGACCCGTGTCAGCGCCTTGCACCATACCCTGGAGCAAATGCGCCAGGTGAATGCCAACGTGCTGGGCATCGTACTCAATGATGTGGTCACCAAGGGCAAGTACTATGGCTACCAGTATGAGAACTACCGCAATTATGCTGCCTACCAGAGCTATTACGGGGTAAAACATAAGGGATCATCAGCCAAGGGATCGAAAAGTGGCTGATCGGTGCAGAACAGTTTGAAAATGCAAAAGGCTTTAATCTCATCGGTTGAATGATGAAACCGAAACTGATTAAGAGTAGCATTGCACTCCTGATTATCTGCTTGATCGTATTGGCGGGGTTCATGATATGGAACGGCTCAATACTTGGCAAAGCCCTCCCAACCCCGGTGAAACCCACGAATTCAAGCCCATTGGTTCAGGTAACCCCAGGCAAACCGAGTGCACAACAGCCAGACCTCGTCCCAGCTACCCCCGAGACCACGAATTCGGACGAGCCCACAATTGCCAGCCAGGAGGGAGGCGGTGATCCCGTCTGTGGCGGACCCCCCGTTATGCAGATTCTCGCCCTTGGTGTGGACCCACAGGAGCAGACAGACGCCATCCGCCTGGTCAGGGTCGATTTCGTTACCCAACAGGTTTCGGTTTTGTCCATCCCTCGAGATTTATGGGTGCCGATTCCCGGCTTCACCGAGCATGGTATCAATGAATATCGCATTAATGCTGCTTACGGCTATGGTGAGTACTTCAACGGCAAAGGGGGTGGCGTGGTTTCATTTGCCAATACCCTTTATGCCAACTACGACATTACCTTTGATCATTACGTAGTCGTCCATTTTGACAGTTTTGAAAAAATAATTGATCAAATCGGCGGGGTGGATATCACCCTGGACCAGCCGGTGGACGGCACCCTCCAAACGCTGCCTTATTTTAGTACGGGTACGCATCATTTGGATGGCGCCACCGCGCTGCAATTCAGCAGGATCCGTTACCCCGACAATGATGCTCACCGCGTGGACCGCCAGACCATGGTCATCCAGAGCGTCATTGCCAAACTCAAGGACCCCGCCAACTTTAAGTTGATCCCCGGGCTCGCGATCAGCTTTCTGACGGATAAGTCACTCATCACAGACCTCTCTTTGAATGATGTTTCAACGCTCGTCTGCCTGACAAAGAAGTTTGATGCGGATTCTGTAACCTTTCATTCCATTCCGGCAGAAATGTACACGCCCACAAAAGCCGCTTCTGGCTTCTTCTATGACCTACCGTCTCCATCGGTGGCACAGTTCGTCCAGGACTTTTGGAATGGGGTGAGATAGGGGTCGAATATAAAGTATCATGATAAGTATTACAAAAAACTCAGAGCCAAAATCATCAATCATTAATGCCTCTTGGAATATCGGTTGGACAGTGTGGTCAACAATTATAAATTTCGTAATGACACCTATCCTGATAAACCACATTGGGGATAGCCATTATGGAACCTATGTTTTACTAACTTCAATTAGTGGAATATTAGGAATATTTAACCTTGGATTAGGGGAAGCTACCCTTAGATATGTAGCTTTTTATTATAGTAAAGATGATTTAAATGGAATTAATAGAGTAGTTGGATCAACTTTTCTCGTTTATTGTGTAAGTGGTTTACTTGGCTTTGTCGTTTTATTCATAGGTGCACCTCAACTTGTACAATACTTAGCAATCGACTCAAATGATATTCAATTAATTATTAAGTTGCTTCAAATTACCGCATTTAGTTTTTGCTTAAATTTGATCAATGGTGTCTTAGACGCAATTCCGAAGGCGATGCAAAGATATGATATAAACACAAAAGTTGTAATATTTCAAAGCTTTCTAATGTTCATTGGCAATCTTATAATTTTATTTTCAAACAGAGGAATTTTCGAGCTTGTTTTATGGAGCTCTGCATCTGTATTAATAATAATCTTTATCAATTATGTTGTTGCAAAGCGATTAATACCAGGGCTTAAGCTTTATCCCACTTTTTCGAAAGATGGCATAAAAGAAGTATTTGGTTATGGTTTTTTTTCAATGCTTACTAGTATATTGAGTCTAATTTGGGGACAAGCTGATAGATTACTTCTCGGTTCATTAGTAAGTTCTTCATCAGTTGCATATCTCTCAGTTCCACAATCAATGGCGATGCGCGGATCATCAGCTATCGGAAATGCAGGTTCAGTATTATTCCCGAAATTTGCTGTGATTACTGATAATCAAGAAAGAAAGAAAATATATCTTGATGCAACATGGTTATTGCTTACAGCTACAGTAACAATTTTTGTTCCCTTTACTGTATTATTTCCGAAATTCTTAATTCTTTGGGTAGGCCCCGAATTTGCAGCAAAGAGCGCGTTTATTGGGCAACTTATAGCGTTTAGCTGTATACCGAGAGGAGCATTTGTACCTTATGATTCACTGTTTAAAGGCATAGGAAAACCTAAATATCTTACTCTCCTATATTTATTGACAGGAATAACAAGCTTAGCCACGAATCTTTTGCTGATTCCTAAGTTTGGATTAGCTGGTGCTGGTTATTCATATCTTATTACTTTAGTGTGGGGTTTTATTACGGTTATCTTAACTTGGATAAAGATATTCGACGAAAGAACCATAAAGCCTCTATTACGAGCAGTATGCGCTCCGATTATTGAGGGTCTCCTTCTCTTACCAATACTGAGTTTTGTTAATAATGCGATAGGCGATATAGGTTGGATTAAGATTTTTGGAACAATGCTATTATTTATGCTGGTAGTATTCCTAGTGTTAGTTGGTTTGGATTATCTCTTTGGTAAGAAAAATTGGCACTTCAGACCAGTTTTCAATTATATTCACACTATAGTCAGCACATTAATTCGCAGATTCTCACCCAAGGGGCAGCAAATTGAATAAAACAGTCAAAAAGAGTGTAATAGAAGAGATAATTCAAAATGATTTGTGTATTGGATGTGGTCTTTGTGCTGGTGTTTGTCCATCTAGATTTCTCAGAATGGATTGGAACAAGCTGGGTGAGCTAAAGCCGGAACAATCCGACTGTATTGATTCATGCAATCTTTGCTTGGAAGTGTGCCCATTTTCTAATCACAAATCCGAATTAAACACAATTCCCAAAGATAGATTTGGGTGCGAGCACGATATACAATATCGATACGAAACTGGCTATTTTAAAAAAGTATATGTAGGTCATGTTCTTGATAATAATGTAAGGATGCAATGTTCTTCAGGAGGGATGACTACCTGGTTATTAAAAATTTTATTGGAAGATGGTTATGTTGATCGTGTAATTTGTGTAACTAACCAAAATTCATTACCAGAAAAACTTTTCACCTTCCAGATAATTGAAGACCCGATGGAGCTTGGGAACGCAAGGGGGTCTAGATATTACCCAGTTGATCTTTCGGAAGTTATCACGAAGGTCTTAGCAGATAAGACTGATAAGGAATATGCAATTGTCGGGTTACCTTGCCAGTTGTTTGGAATTTCATTAGCAATCCAGAAAATACCCAAATTACGAAAGAGAATAAGAGTAATTATCGGTCTGGTTTGTGGACATCTGCCAAACAAATTTTATACGGAATTTCTGACACTGAGAAGTGGGATTAAACCCGAAAATACACAAACAGTGAATTACCGTGGTAAAGATGGAATTAAAACAGCAGATAATTTTACATTCCAAGCTTTTAGCAAAACTGGTGAAGCGGGGAAGATAATTGATTTTACCAGCGAACCTTATCGGTTATGGAGTCAAGATTTCTTTACCCATAATGCATGTAATTATTGTGACGATGTATTCGCCGAAGTTGCTGATATCACCTTCATGGACGCATGGGAAAAAGAATATACAAGTGATGTAAAAGGTAATTCATATATTCTAGTCCGTGCAAATTGGTTGAATGATTTACTTAATCAAAATAAGCAAAAAGAAATCTTCTTGCATGAAGTAGGAATTGATAAAGTCATTGAAAGCCAAAAAGGTGTAATCGAAAAAAAGAAATCGATTATTCAAGGACAAATCTGGTTTGCTCATGTTATACATCAACAATTACTTGGAAGCAGACAAAAAAGTGATTTCAATTTCTTTCTAAAGAATTGTACTCAAATCATAATTAAAAGGCGGATTCAAGTTCTCAGTAAGATTCGTTGGCAAAAAAGTAATAAAAGTAATCCTCAAGGATTCCTCAACAGTTTTAAATGTGAAGAAATTATTTTGAAATTTGCAAATCTTTCTAAACGAGTGAAAAATAAAATTGGAAACAAGAAAGGCTTGGCAAACCAATGAAAACTATCTCTTTTTTAGGTAATGGATCATATTCAAATAGAGGGTGTGAAGCTATTGTGAGGGGGACTACCAATCTATTTTACGAAGAATTGGGAGACTGCAGATTTATTTCAAGCTATTTCCAAGTGGATGGGTGCAACGATCAAAAGTTAGAAATTGATCACTCAATCATCCATCAACCGTTCCCTATCCAAAAACGTTTTTCGCCTCGATGGATAGAAGGCAAAATAAAAGAAAAGTTCTTTTCAGAACCCGCGGCTCTTTCTGGAGTGAAAACCACACTGGCTAAATCTTTACTAAATGCAGATTTGGCACTTATGTTGGGTGGAGATAATTACACATTAGACTATCACCGTCCTGATGTTTATTTTCGGATAAACCAGGAAGTGATCAAAAGAGGAATTCCTTGTGTATTGTGGGGCGCATCCATTGGTCCCTTTTCTGCTCTGCCTGAATATGAAGCTTGGGCGGTGAAAGAACTTAAGAAGGTAAATTTGATCTGTGTTCGCGAAACGATTTCGCAAGGATATCTAGACAACCTTGGTATTCAAAAAAACGTTTTATTAATGGTTGATCCATCTTTCTATATGTCAACAGAAGAAATTCCTCTATCAGATGATGTTGAAAAATTTCTTTGCCAGGATTGTATTGGAATTAATCTTTCTCCATTAATTGCGACAACATCGCGGACTACAGGAAATTGGCAGGAGGATTATGAAAAATGGTTGATTGTTGCAACAGAGTGGATTGAACGTATATCAGGTCAATGTCAACTTCCGATACTTCTTATTCCACACGTAACTTCTGAAACAAGCGATATGAAAAGAGATGACCGAATATTCCTCTCCAAGATTGAGCAGAAATTGGGAAGGAAAGATCAGATTTTGTTATTAAAGGAAGATCTAAACGCTGCTCAGCTCAAGTATGTAATTAGCCGTACAAAGATTTTTTTAGGGGCACGTACACATTCCACTTTTGCAGCTATCTCGACATGTGTTCCAACAATCTGCATAGGTTATAGTCAAAAAGCTCAAGGAGTATCTCAAGATGTTTATGGAAACAATGATTGGCTAATTGACACAAAATCTACAGTTGATCCTTCAGAAGTTGCAAGTAAAGTAACAGCATTGTATCAATCCAGAAAAGAAATCAAACAGATGCTAAGTTCAAAGCTCCCCCATTTCAAAGCGCTTGCTCGAAATGCAGTCCAGAAAATTGATGAGACGTTTCTGAAGAATGATTAAGAAATTAATTATTGCAGCATTATTGACCGAAATTTTTTCCCCAATTCTAATTTGGAAAGCGGGACTTCCTTCTGCTTTTCGATGGATTTCAGCTGGGTCAGTATTTTTGGTTATTGTCATTGGTTTAATTCAGATGTTAAGAAGAAACAAGGTTCCTTGGGTTTTGATTTTAGTTCTCGCACTAATTTTAATTGGGGTAGTTCAAGCATTCACAAATGGCGGAAGTCCAACCTCTATTCTTTGGGGAATTTGGCAGATGTTTAAGTATCCTCTCTTAGGGATAATAGTTTCTCAGCAAGAGGATTTTTCAAGTGAGTTAACGAAAAAAGTTTATTTATGGGGTTTCCTCTTATTAATGGTGCAAATTATTGTCCAGCTTCTTCAATATATCTTTGGCGAAACAGATCCTGATCAATTAGCAGGCACTTTTAGTCAATATCGGTGGGGTGGAACCACTCCGCTAGTGCTAGTGCTTATCTTTATTTCATGTCTTTTCCTATGCAGATGGATTGTTTCAAATAAATCCATGTCCGTTATTATTGTTTTTCTGTTGGCTTCATTTTCAAGTGTTTTAGGTGAGCTAAAAATATTTTTTCCAGTGTATTTTTCTATTGTAATAATCTCGTTGATTTTTTTGATCATCTACAAAAAATGGCGAAAAATATTTAGTTTATTGATTCTTGTTGGTCTATTCTTTTGTACATTGCAACTACTTCAAAACAAGCCAATTAATACAAATTTGACCTTCGATGTTAATAATGCATTTGATTATTCCAGATACCTTGACCCAGAAGTTTTTTATAAGTATTTCAATACAACACAACAATGGAGTTCAGATGCTGGATTTACCCCTGGAAGGAATTACTATATTACTCAAGTGGTAAGAATTATTTCACATGATCCAGTAACGTTATGGTTTGGAATGGGTATAGGAGCACAGAGCGAAAGCAAGACTCTTGGAACCGTTGGATCGGCTATT
>Ga0116187_1002539_pt1 | contig 17804 bp, 14 predicted proteins | sample AD_JPNNA6_MetaG_FD_89755 | JGI IMG/M metagenome (GOLD analysis project Ga0116187, IMG submission 89755) | Active sludge microbial communities of municipal wastewater-treating anaerobic digesters from Japan - AD_JPNNA6_MetaG | ecosystem: Engineered > Bioreactor > Anaerobic > Digestate | place... | reverse complement strand
TGAAAAAGTGATCCAAAAGACGGTCATCAGCCCTCTCCCGACTGTGCTCACTCCAACCGAATGTACCCAGGCGCTGGATGCTGCCGATGCATTGCGGACAGCTGCCAACCCGGACCCGCGTCCCTACACGCTGATGCTGCTCGTGCTTGAAACCGCCATGAAAAAGGGTGAATGCCTGAGCTTGATGACCAACCATCTCGATATTGAGAATCCCGACCAGGCTTACATCCACGTGCGTTATGGTCAGTCGCGCTATCGCTACAAGGAACGCAAAGTGGGGGTTTCGCCGGAGTGGGTGGCAGCCTACCATGAATACGCTGAAAAGTACCAGATCAAAGACCAGGTCTTTCCCTGGTCGCAGCGGCGCCTCGAATACTTGTTGGAGGATGTCACCAAAGCTGCCAATATGGAAAAGCACATTTCCTTCGACATGCTGCGCTGGACGAGTGCGCTGATTGACCTTAGCAATGGGGTCGAAAGGGACAAGATCCGCCAGAAACTTGGCATTTCCAAGGTGCAATGGCGCGAAGTGAGCAACAAACTACTCAGCCTGGCAGAGGAGAATGGTTATTCCATTCCAGAAGAAACTGCTGAAGGCGAGACGATTTAAAAAACCATTTAGAATTGAAGAGAATATGACATATACCGTTAAAAACCAACGGAAACATCGGTTTCCATGGGGCATCCTGCTCGGTTTGGCTGCCCTGATTTTTGTTTTGCTGGCAGTGCTGAGTGTGAATGAGATTCGCAACGGCAACCCCGGCTTCCTGACCAATTTATGGCAGACGCCAGACCGCTATGCAGATGACCCCTGGCTTGCCAACAACCCAAATACTATTCCGGTCCCAAACGAGGTCAAAACGATCCTGCTGCTTGGCTCGGATTTTCGTCCCGAACTCGGCTACCGCACGGATGTGATGCTGCTGCTGGGGCTGAATACCCGTACCAACGAGGTACACCTGATCTCCTTCCCGCGCGATCTGTGGGTCAACATCCCCGGGTTGGGCGAGCAGCGCCTGAATACTGCGTTTCCTTTTGGCGACTGGCAGGGGCTGAGCGACACTTTTGCTGCTAATTTTGGTTTCAGACCTGACCACTATGCCATGGTGGACTTTCAGGGCTTTAAGCATCTGATCGATGTTTTGGATGGGATCGTGGTCACCGTCGGCGAGCATATGGAAGACGAATGCCACATGAACCCCTCGGGCTGGTGCGTGGTGGAGCCTGGCGAGGTGCCGATGAACTCCGACGAGGCGCTCTGGTATGTACGCGCGCGTTTAAATTCTTCGGATTTCGACCGCACACGGCGGGCACAGGAAGTCATCCAGGCGATGGCAAAAAAGGCCTTTCAGCCATCTGAGATTTTGAACCTGGATAATGTCATCCGGGCAATCTTCAGCACAGTCCAGACAGACATGAGTGTCTCTGATACGATTCTCTACGCTTTGCCGGCAAGGAAATTTGTGGATATGAAGTTCACGACTTTTCGCTTGACCCCTGATGACGCCGTGCCAGGCACCGCCTATGGCGGGGCTTCTGTGCTCTTCCCCAACTACCCTGCCATCCGGGAAAAATTACTTCAGTTTTACTGGGTCAATTAGCTGATCCGGCACATGCAACTGGAGATGCAGGATTTCGTTTTCATCTCCGAGCAAGCGCCAAGCCTGGGCTATACGCAGCCCTGCCACCCAAAGAATAGATCCTCCGCTCAGCACCAAAGGCCATCTTGCCCGCGCTGACCGGGGGATTTTTTGGTTGACGAAGAAGTCGCTCAACTTCTGATGCTTCAGTACCATACCCAGTGGAGACCAGCGCTCCCCGGTTTGCATCGGGCGGACTTCCAGCGGCCATTCGAGGTCCAGTGGATTGAGCCAGGCATGAAGCGGATGAGTTTTGAGTTCTTCAGGCAGGGACTTGTACTTGCTGACATCGATCAATTCTGCCGTAAGCTCCCAACCAGCGTTCAGGTTTACTTTGCCGCCGCGTTTCAGCTTAAGCCCGGAGAGGTCTGTGAGTTGAGGGTAATCCCTATGCCAATGCTGATACGTGCGTGGTGCAATCACAAATTCACTTTCGAAACAAAAAACCCACAGGCCCCCTGCCAGGGGAGTCTGCGAAGTGCCGCTCGTGATCGCTGCCAGGGCTCTTTCGACCGCCTCAAATCCAAGGTCTCGTGACTCAGGGCTCAATCGCATAAACGCCTGTCTGATAACCAGCCTCTGCAGGCTGAGATGCAAGCCTAAGAAGACCTCTCTGCTGAACACCAGCCCGTCTTTCTCAGTCCGCACAAGCGCACGCCCAAACGCCTCATCAGCCAGCGTTTCAAGCAGTTGTCGGTCGGCTGAAAGGGTGAGCGCGGTGCGCACGAGCGCCCGCCTGAATCCCGGATTGTTTTGTTCCAGTTGCGGGATCAGTTCGTGGCGCAGGTGGTTGCGGAAGAAACTGAGGTCGGCATTGCTCTCATCCTCAAGCACTTCCAGATCATGAACCTGGCAGTATTCCTGGATCTCCTGCCGGTAAATCTGGAGCATAGGGCGAAACAGGGGTAATTCGGGATCGATCCCGCTCAGAATACTCCTGGGCTGCATACCTGTCAGCCCACTCAAACCGCTGCCGCGCAGAAAGTGCATCAGGACCGTCTCCACCTGGTCATCCGCATGGTGCCCCACCACCACCCCCTGAGCGCCGTGGTCGCGCGTAAGCTTGAACAAAAAGCGATATCGGCATAAGCGAGCCGCTTCTTCGATGCCAAGCTTGTTTTGCAGCGCAAATTGCCCCACATCCTGTCTTTCACTGAAGAAGGGGAGCCCCAATTCCGCCATGCGCTGACTCAAAGCGTTTGCCTGGGCTGCGGAGCTCTCGCGCAGGGCGTGATCGAGATGCCCCACGATCAGTTTGAAACCGCCCTCTCTCAGGCAGTGAACCAGGCACAGGCTGTCCGCACCACCCGAAACCCCCACAACCAATGGAAGTTCAGGGTTGACGCCGCAATCCTTGATCAAAGATTGAGTGATCCGCTCTGCTAACATGCCCAAATTATAGCATCCGCCCTCTTTTTCCTCGACAACGTAATGTTTTGATATACTAATGTAATGAAACCCGCACCTTTTGTCATCGGTCTCACAGGCAACATTGCCTCCGGTAAAAGCGTCGTCTTGCAGTACCTGGCAAATCTTGGCGCTCTGACGATCGATGCAGACCTCGCGGCGCAGGAAACCTACCTCCCCGGCAATCCTGCCTACGAACCCATCCTGGCGCGTTTTGGCTCCGATCTCACATTTAGCGATGGGCAGATCAACCGCAGCAAACTGGGACGCATCGTTTTCCGTGATCCAACCGCCCTGACGGAACTGGAAGCGATCATTCATCCCCTGGTTACCCGCAGAATCCTCGAACGCATTCAAACGACCCAGCGGGATGTAGTCGCCATCGAAGCTATCAAACTCTTCGAAGCAGGGATCGACAAACATTGCAATGCGGTTTGGGCCATCGCCGCAGACGATGAGGTACGGCTTGAGCGCCTGATGGAAGGGCGTGGATTGGATGAAAGCGCGGCGCATCAGCGCATCCTTTCCCAGTCGCCCCAATCTGAAAAGATTCTTTTGGCAGACCATGCTATTTACACTGACACCAGTTTTGCCCACACCTACGAGCAGACCCGCGAGCTGTTTAACGGTTTAGGGCTGTCGCCTTTTGAAGTCGTCTCCGGGGAAGATGGGATTCGGCTCAGCCATCTTGACCCAACGGTTTTTGCGACCGCCTCCTCTTTTATGGAGGAAAAGACCGAACAAAAATGGGAAGACGAAGATCTCTATCGTTTGCTCGGTCAGCGAACGGTGGTGGCGTTTTATAAAGGTGGGCAGTTGGTCCAACTAATGATTTTCCGCATCGAGCAGAGTATGGCTGTATACCTGGCGCATGCGCCTTTCCGGTCCGATCTGCTACCATCAAAGGTCAGTTTCCCCCTGTTGAAGCAGTACCTGGCAGGGCTAAGCGACATGCTGATTGTGGCAAAGGATTTCATCTCACCGGAAGAAGCAAAACTGCTGGGATTCACCTATGGCGACGATGACCCACCAGTACACCCGGTGCTCTATAACAACTTCCTGCGCAAGCATGGACTGATGCCTGGCGAGGTCTATTTCACTAAAATTCAAGGATAACAGGTAAAAAATTAGTTTTAGGGGGTATACTTTAATGCAGGGAAGGCATTGCAAGTATGCAGGAACTTTGGAGTAATTTTCTATTCATACTGGAACGTTTCACATGGTCCAGTCTGTTGGATATCGTGCTTGTCACGATCTTTTTTGCATCCATCCTCTACCTCTTACGCGACACAGGAGCCCAAACCCTGCTCCGCGGAATCTTCCTGATCATTATTCTGGTAACGTTGCTGATCTCGGTGCTTGATCTGCCTGGTTTTTCCTGGCTGGTCGACACGATCTCTCCCGCGCTGATCTTCGCGATTCCTGTCGTTCTCGCTCCAGAGATTCGGCACGGACTTGAACGCATGGGCACCATCAGTGATCTGGAACTGTTCAAGCATCGAAGTGCAAAAGACAGTGAACGCCTCGAGCAGACACTTCAAGCCATCACCAGCGCAGTCGGGCAGCTTGCCCAACGCCGGCACGGCGCGCTGATTGTTCTCCGGCGGCAACAGTTCCTGGATAGTTACTACAAGAACGGTGTGCTTCTGGACGCCATAGTCACTCCTCAACTTCTGATGCAAATCTTTTACCCCAACACGCCACTGCATGATGGCGCAGTTATCATTGACAGAAATCGCATCATGGCAGCTGGCTGCGTGATGCCACTTTCAAGTAGTGGCGTGCTTAATGCCACGGTCGAACGTTCGATGGGTTTGCGCCACCGTGCCGCGCTTGGTATTAGCGAAGTCAGCGACGCTATCGCTGTGGTCGTATCTGAAGAAACTGGCACAATTTCCATTGCCCATCGCGGACGCCTGATCCGCCGCCTGGACAGCGAACGCCTGTTGAACAATATGCGCGCCTTCATGATCTCCAATGAAGTTACAAAGCGCCAAAAATCGTGGCTGTCTTACTTCAAGCTTCACAAACCTGGGGAGGAGGAGGAAACTGATGAAAATAATACGTAAATTTGTCTCCTTCCTGCCCACTTTGCTGACTGCCCTGGTGTTGGCAATCATTGTTTGGGTTTCATCTGTTACCGCCAGTGATCCCAATCAAACCATCACCTACAAGACGCCGATTAAACTTGAAATATTGGGACTAAACCCGGACCTGGTGATTACCTACCAAGAAGTGCAGAGCGTCAAGGTCACTCTTAGAGCTCCCCGATCGGTCCACGCCCGCCTGGCAAACGATCCAGGCCTGATCAACGCAACCATTAACCTTTCAGGGCTGGAAGCCGGTGATCATATCCTCATCCCTGAGGTGCTTGTTGATCTGAAACCGGTTCAGGTGGTGGAAGTCTCTCCAGCTTCCGTTGAGATCTCGCTTGAGAAGGTTTCCTCCAGAACCATGTCCATCAGTCTGGTCCAGACGGGAACTTTACCGGTGGGGTTTCAAATCCGCAGCGCAAGATTGAGTCAATCTGAAGTCAAACTGGTTGGACCCGAATCGCTCGTGAATACCGTCGTGGATGTTGTCGCTACTATCGACGTCTCTGAACTTACCTCCAGTATCAGCCGCACGCTGGACCTAAAGCCTATCAACGAGGCTGGAGTCGTGGTGGAGGGTGTTGTCCTCAACCCCAGCCGTGTGGATGTAAGCATTGAAGTAGAGCAGTTGATTGGCTATCGAAATGTATTTGTCAAAATTGTTACTAATGGTTCCGTGGCGCAAGGCTATCACCTGACCAGTATCGTGGTTGATCCACCCATTTTGACGGTCTACGCCTCGAACCCTGACCTGATACGCAGTATGCCTGCCTATATAGAGACCGAACCAGTGAATTTGAACGGCGCACAGCAGAGTTTTGAGTCGCGGGTGGGCTTACAACTGCCAGAAGGCATCGTGGTGATTGGCGATCAATCCGTTGTGGTTTCGGTGGGTGTTGAAGCAATCTACACTTCCACCCAAATTATCGGAGTGCCCGTTACAGCGATTAATCTCGCGGGCGGGCTGCAAGCAAAACTTTCCCCCCAAAGTGTGGATGTTTACATCTCCGGTCCAATGAACCTGCTCGAAAATATTGGAACGGCTTCGGTGCGCGTTACTCTGGATCTTACCGGGCTGACAGAAGGCACTTACCAATTATCCCCTACAGTCGAACTCGAGCGGCCGGAACTGCGACTCGACTCGACTCTGCCTGGCTTAATTGAAGTCGTAATCACGAAATAGAATAATGAACAAATAAATAGGATTTTTCATGGATAAACCTGTCATTGTGCTCGTCGGAAGACCAAACGTGGGTAAAAGTACCCTTTTCAATCGCCTGGTAGAGCAACGCCTCGCCATCATTGATGACGTGCCTGGCACCACGCGCGATCGCCTGGTGGCGGAAGGTAACTGGTCTGGATATAATTTTTTCGTGGTTGATACGGGCGGTATTGACCCCAGCAAACAACGCGATCAGGCACCCCTTTCGATTGGCTCGGCGGCGTTTATTGATGAAATCCGCGCCCAGGTGGAAGTGGCTATTGAGGAAGCGGATGTGATCGTGTTGGTGGTGGACGCGCTTAGTGGGGTTACCCAAGCAGATCGCGAAGTGGCAAACATGCTGCGCAAGCGCCAACGGCAGGAGGAAGGCAAGCTGATGCCGCCGATTGTGCTGGCTGTCAATAAAGCCGACAGCGAAACTGCCCGACTGAACGCCATGGACTTTTACTCATTGGGGATTGGCGAACCCTATCCGATCTCTGCCATTCACGGCACTGGAACTGGCGATCTGCTGGATGAGATCGTGGCGCATTTTCCTGCTCAGGTGGAAGAAGAAGTCGACGAGACAGCTATTAAAGTTGCCATCGTTGGCAAGCCAAACGCGGGCAAAAGCAGCCTGCTAAATAAGATCATCGGCAAAGAACGCGCGATCGTCAGCGATATTCCCGGCACCACGCGCGACGCTATCGATACACCGGTCACGATTGACGGTCAGGATTATATCCTGATCGACACCGCTGGAATACGAAAACGCGGTTCCATCATCCCGGGCGTTGAAAAGTACTCTGTTCTGCGAGCCATGCAGGCGATTGAACGCTGTGATGTGGCTGTGCTGGTCGTGGACGCGACCACCGGCATCACCGCCCAGGATACCCACATTGCCGGCTACATCAATGAAGCCTGGAAAAGCGTGATTTTGGTGGTCAACAAGTGGGACCTGGTTGAAAAAGACACCAACACTAGCATGGAATTTGAACGCCAGGTCCGCCAGCAACTGAACTTTTTGCCATACATTCCGATATTGTTCCTTTCAGCCTTGAGCGGTCAGCGCGTGCACCAGGTTTTGCCCCTGGTAAAGCAGATCCAACAGGAACGCCTGCGCAAGGTGCCGACCTCCCAGTTGAACCGCATCCTGGTAAACGCCCAGGACTTGCATCAATCGACTTCTGGCACTGGCAAGCCTTTCCGAATTTATTACGGCACGCAGGTGAAAACTGATCCGCCAACGTTCTTGCTGTACTGCAACGACCCAACCCTGGGGCACTTCACCTATATGCGTTTCCTGGAGAACCAGATCCGCAAGGAGATTCCCTTTACCGGTACGCCCATCCGACTCGTGTTGAAGAAACGCGAACGTAAAAGCTTGGAAGATTAGTTTGCCAGGTTTGATTTATAATACCTGAATTCATGCTGCACTCGAGCGTGATAGAATGGATGCTTGTGGAACAAAACGAAACTGAAATCAAGGAAGTTGAACCAACACCCGAAGTGAAACCCGAGAACAAAACCCGCGGTTTTTGGCGCGATATGCTCGAGACCATCCTCATGGCGGTGGTTTTATTCCTACTGTTGAATGCCGTCACCTCGCGTGTGCGGGTTTACAACGTAAGCATGCAACCCACACTGCATGAAGGCAACCTGCTGGTGGTAAACAAGCTGGCCTACAAACTTGGTGAACCCAAACGCGGAGATATCATCGTCTTTCATTACCAGGGAACAGTCACGGAAGATTACATCAAGCGCGTGATTGGTCTGCCCGGAGATACTATAGACATTGGCGGTGGGGTTGTGCGGGTGAATGGTCAGGCTATTACCGAGCCATACATTGCTGAATTACCCGGATATACTGGCACCTGGAAAGTACCCGAAGGGGAGCTGTTCGTTCTGGGGGACAACCGCAACCACTCTTCTGATTCGCATGACTGGGGTTTTGTGAAGCAGGAATGGGTCGTTGGGAAAGCGATCCTCGTATACTGGCCGCTCGACCGTCTCCGTGTTTTAACCAACATGGACCTGGTTCATGCCGAACCCTGAAAGCACCCCGCCTGAATGAAACAAAACATCAAAGCTCTCCCCGAAATTCCTGAAGTATGCCCTCGCTGTTATTTTGGCAGAATCCAGCCTGGAAAACGCAGTTTTGCTGCGCGTACGGCTGGCAAACCGCTGATAGTGCCGGATTTCCCGGCCTGGATTTGTGATGTCTGTGGATTTACCATTTACGACCCGGCTTCGTTAATGAACCTGCAACGGCTGCTGACAAATCCACCCACACCGTATTCCCAATACACAGGGCCAAAACCAACTGAGGGCAAACCTGCCAAATCGCAGCCGAAAACCGACCAACTCGCTTAAACCCTTCACATTTTTCAATCGACCTGGCTTGATTAAATTCTCAGAAGTCTCTTTTATAAAATGTCTATCTACTTTTACAAGATACATACCTGACATCCTGGAATTATGAAAAGTTCCGCCATGCGGTTTGCGACAGAATACGTGGAGGAGTTGTTGGAATGAAAGTTAGGACTTACCCTGACTCGAATTCAATTAGGGTTTGTTGAGGTGTATTACACAACCCGGTTCTTCGATAGTCCTCAAAATAAACATTTTCTATGTCGTAAAAACAGATCGCCATACCCTGCTTCGCGGGCACAGGCGCAAAAGAGGCTCGCGATGATGGGAAATCTGTCAATGCGAGCCCCAATTCTGGCAAGGCATCTAATCTACAGTTACGTGAAGGGGGTATGGCAGTCTACAGTATCGAAAAGAGCAGGGTTCAGAGATGTAAACCAGTTACAACTGCAGTTTTTGTATCCCGAGCGATTTTATCTTGTCATCCTGAGAAATGGCGAAGGATCTTGTCGGTCGAACAACAAAAGATTTAATTATTTGTATGATGTAGGGTTGGGGCCTGCCTCAACCAAGAACAGCATTCCTATCCTCCATGTGGAACAGGCAGGCCTGTTCCCTACAACCCGCTCCCTACGACCTCTTCCCTGCAATCCCGTTTGTGAAAGCAGAGCTTGTCCACCCTGTATATTCTTGCCATTCAACATATGCCATTCAACATAGTGCCATTCAACATAGTTACTGCGTTGAACCCATTGCGTTATAATGGACATACCAATGATCGATTAAATTACCCCTGGCAACCTGAATTAAGCACCTGCATAAATCTTTATTAATGGTCATGCTTGCGTATGGGTAAGAATTGAAGGAAAATCAATAATGAAAAGAAATAGCCTCTCTTTTTTACTTGCTTTGATTACCCTCCTCACAGCTTGTGCTCCAATCCAGAAGGAGAATCCAATTGCTTCTACTTCCACCGTGGAAGGCACTCAGGCGGCTAATCCAGAAAAAACACCCATGCAAGGATTACCTGAGGAATTAACTGAAAACCGACAGGGAATCAATCTGCCTGTTACGGTCAGTTTTGTGAAAAATCAATGGTCTTCTGACACTGAGATTATCACTGTCGACATAACTGGTGATCTCAATTATGCCGCAATTCCAGTTAAAAGAGAGACAGTGTTAAAGTCTCTGCCTGCGATAGACCAGGATGGCAATGTCTTTCTGCTCTATGGCGCTAACGCAACATTCTTCTCCAAATTGAGCCCTGATGGTAATATCGAGACGATAAATCTTCCTAATATCGGTCCAGCTATTGATTCTGTTTGGATCGGCAACCGCCTGTTTATCAATCGGGAAAACCTCCTGATCGTCAGCACTGACATGAGCATTGAAGAACAACCCGCTATCAATACATTACCTTATGGTAATTCGGGTCGCGGGTTCATGGGATTGGCGAATGAAACTGAAAAAAGCCTGGTATGGTTTGCCCGCAAGCCACTTCGTGAAGGTGATAAACTATACGCGTTCTATCGAACCTATGACGTGAACACCGGCGAAACTTACGAAGAAAAATTGGAAATTCCTTACAGCAACCCGGATTATAATCCGACCGGTAATCCAACTGATCGGCTGGGGACTATGGTCATGGGGGTTGATACTGCCTCCAAACATGTGCTTCTATGTTATGTACAGTACCCAAAGGATGAAAATAGTGGATATTCTAATCTTGAGCTCTATGATCCTGTTAATAGGGAAGTTGTGAGCACTGAACAACTATGCTGCATAAATACGGTGATTACTTCTTCCGGGGCGTTTTACTCCTCTATTAAACCTCGTGAGTCGTGTGGTTTCGACATCGCTCGGCGCTATTCAGACGGTTCTGATGTGATCGATTTTTCACTTAAATTGTACCCAAAACCCAGCTCCTGGCATTGGCATGGAACAAATGGCGATTACTGGATTATGATGGATCAAGAAACACTATCTATCCTGGATAATTCCGGAGAACAACTGTCGGAACATCAAATGCCGGATGAATCAATTAAGGACTGTTATCCACCAGATTGCATATGTCCTTCATTTCTGATCTCACAGGATTGATTTATATTGAAGGTCTTTGGTGCTTGCGGTCTTCTCTGACGGACATGGGTGTTCAGGTTGTAATCGCGATGCATGACTCTCTCTCCCGTATTCCTCCAAGACAGGGAAGATGCCTTAAAATCCAAATTGCCAAAGGTTGAATGCCAATCCCCAGAGGGTGCCTGGTTTCGCCCTAACAAAAATTGCTTATTCTGGTACTAAAAATTCAGCCCCACCAAGGGTTTTGATGACCCTGATGTATGAACTTCATCAGAAAGTAACTTGTAGATACCGTCTTGATTGTCAAGAGTTAAAGCAAAATTGCTTGCCATAATCCGGGTCAAAAGGCTTACCAGACTTCAGCACTCCATATACCAGGTGCAGCAATTTTTTCATAGCCGCCACAATCACCTCCATCATGGCATGTCCGCTGGCCAACATGCGCCTTTTCAGATCCATTACGATCGGGTTGTGTTCTGAAGCAACCACGGCTGGCATATACAGACATCTGCGCAACTCTGTCCGTCCTTGTTTGCTGATACGGGTCTGCTTATGAACCGAGCTGCCCGACCGGAATTGTTTGGGGGCTAACCCGGCATAAGCGGCAAGCTGTGGGGCACTTGCAAAGTCCTTTATCTCTCCAATCTCTGCTATCAGCTTGATTGCGGTTAGCTTGCCAATCCCAGGTATACTCGTCAACAACCTTTGCTTTTCTCTCAGGTCAGGATGCTGTTCTACATGCTCCTTGATCTTCTTCATAAGTGCCTTGATTTGGTCTTCCAAATGCGTCAAGTTTTCCTGCAGACTTTCAAGCACCACCGGATTGCTGACCCCACTTTTCAGCCGGTTTTGCTCCTGCTGTTTTATGTCCTGCAACTCAACTAAACGCCTCCCCATCGAGCGCAAAACCTTGATTTCAGGGGGATATGGCTTCCATGCCCTCAATCGCTCGCGGTCTTTTTCACAGAACTCAGCGATCAAACTGGCATCTGCTTTGTCTGTTTTGTTCCTGTTCAGCAGATGATCCGCATAACGCTTGACCTGGAATGGATTGACAACGCTCACCGTGTACCCTCCCTGATACAGGTATTCTGACAATCCCTCCCAGTAACTTCCTGTCGCTTCCAAACAAATATGCACCACTCGTTCAGGTTGTTTCTCAGCCCAGGCTACCAGGGCCGTGTACCCCTTTGGGTCGTTGGTGAATACCCGGTGTTGTTCTCCCCGTGTGCTGCGCAGCACCATATCAAAACTGTCTTTTGAGATGTCTATCCCGATGATCCCTTCTCCTGCTTGCATGTTTACCCTTTCTTTTGCTAAACTATTGTCATCAGTCAGGCGCAATCTTCGGATCAACCTTGTGAATACGAGCTCTTACGCTCCAGATACCGTCCGATCTTTGTGAATAAATGGGTGAGGGGATCCCTTCTACGTCTCAGGATTCACTCCAAAGGCCGGATGCGGATTCACCCTCACCTTCCTGACTGACCTCAATGTATAGAATAATTGAGATCCCTATAAAGATACAAGGCCGGATTGCGTTTTTCAATCCGGCATTTTTGCAAGGGTGGAATGGTGTGCAGTTCACTCCGGCCTACGAAAAGAAAAGCCTTTCCCGAGGGGAAGTTGTATTAATAATTGATTCTTCTACATGTGGTAGAATGATTGTGAGAAGCCATTTTGCACTTTGAAAGGAACAAAGGATGAAAAAAACGCATTTTGAAGTCAATGGCATTCGTCCTGGTCTTAACGTTGCTAATGGGTATATCGGGTGCCCAAGCCAACAGTCAACAGGATCACCTTAAGCAACACTTCGACAAAGCATTGAGTACATACTCCTCTGCTATGGGAGCCGAGTTGTATCAAAAGAATGATCTTCTCTCAGATCAGGTTCACAACCTAATTGCTGAGAGAAAGCTTTTTTATGAGCGCTACTTCCAGATTGGATTGCATTCAGATCTTTTGAGTATTTCAACAAATTTTGAACCAACGACAGCGATCCAACTTTCCGAAAACACCTACCAGATGCAAGAAATGGTCACCTTAACAGGAAAACCGCTTTTACAGGTAGCAGAGGATTACCCTGTTTACAGAGCCTACCTTCTGGCTGCGGAGATGGCAAAGGATGCAGATCTTAGCCGTTACCTTGAGCAAACAGCAGAAGAAATCCGTGCCGCTGTGCAAGAGTCTATAGACGCGAACACCTTTGAGATCACGATCATAAACCTGCATAAAGTTGCGTTCAATCCTCAGACCGGACAACTTGTCTCCGACTCATTCACGAGTGAAGCGAATGACGATCCTGGAACAGACAAAGTCGAATGGGTTGATGGGAAAGCAATGCGCGTGGAGCCAGATTTTACCCATTTGCCCGACTATGAGATTTATGATATCTCTGTAGAGGTTTTAGCCCAACGAATCCTGGAGGATCTAAAAGCAGCTCCCTCAGGAAGCATCAATTCAGATAACATCCTCCAATATTCAGGATCCACCGCCGCTACATATGCCAGAACTTGGGTAAGGTCTACCACAGCAACGAAGAATTGTGAGAGAGGACCGATTTTTCAGAATAAAATTTTCTGGAACCCAAGTTATGCACAAATTGATTGTAATGATTGTGCAAACTATGTTTCACAAGCAATGCGTTATGGTGGCACACCGATAAGTTCCACATGGTATCCTTACTCGAATGCCTGGAAGTACGTTGAATATCTACAAAGTTATGTGCTTTCTCAAGATCTTGGTTACTATGCCCAGTGCAGCACTGTTGGATTGGGTGATATCGGCATTCAACCTTGGACACATGTTGTCATGGTGACTGGACTGAATCCATTGCGTTTTAGTGGGCATACTAATGATCGAAATAATTACCCCTGGGTACCAGAATTAGACAGGTGCATAAATCTCTATTAATAGTCATGCCCGGGTAGGGCTAAGAATTGATGGTGAATCAATGATGAAAAGAAATGGCCTCTCTTTGTTACTAGTTTTGATTATCCATTTAACTGCTTGTATTCCAATCCAGCAGGAGAATCCAATTGCTTCTACTTCTACCGTGGAGGGCACTCAGGCGGCTAATCCAGAAAAAACACCCATGCAAGGATTGCCTGAGGAATTAACTGAAAACCGACAGGGAATCAATCTGCCTGTTACGGTCAGCTTTGTGAAAAACCAACGGAGTTCTGATGCTGAAATTATCACCGTTGACATAGCTGAAGTTCACACCTATGCTTCAATCCCAGTTGAAAGAACAACAGCGTTTAAATCTCTTCCTGCGATAGACCATGACGGCAATGTTTATCTGCTCTATGGAACGAATTATGGCGCCGATTCTACATTCTTCTCCAAGTTGGGCATTGATGGTAGTATCGAAACTATAATTCTTCCAATAAGTGGTCGGATTGATCCTGATTCTGATTCTGTTTGGATCGGCAATCGTCTGTTTATCAATTATTGGAAGAGCCTGCTGATTGTCAGCACTGACATGAGATTCGAAGAACAACCACCTATCAATAAGTTGCCCGATGGAAGCGCGGGTATCGGGTTCATGGGGTTGGCGAATGAAACTGAAAAAAGTTTGGTATGGGTTGCCAAACAGCCACTTCTTGAAGGTGATAAACAATACGCCTTCTATCGAACTTATCACGTAAACACAGGCAAAACCTACGAAGGAAAATTGGAAATTCCAACGGATTATTATGCTACCAACAATCCCGATGACCAGCCGGGGACTTTTGTATTGGGTGTTGATACCGCTTCCAAACATGTGCTCCTATGTTATGAACAGCATTCAAAGGATGAAACGCGTATTTATTATTCTCTCGAGCTCCGTGATCTTGCTAGAGGAGAAGCTGTAAGCATCGAAGAACCATCTAGCTGCCCACGTATGTTGATAACTTCTTCCGGGGCGTTTTACTCCTCTTATGGTTATGGTGAATCAGGTGATTTCGCCATCGTTCGGCGCTATTCAGACGGTTCTGATGTGATCGATTTTTCACTTAAACTGTTCCCAAAACCCAGCTCCTGGCATTGGCATGGAACAAATGGTGATTACTGGATTGTGATGGATCCTGAATCACTTTCAGTCCTGGACAATTCGGGAATAAAATTGTATGAATACACTATGCCGGAAGAATCCTTTAAGGGTTTTCTTCCACCCGAATCAATAATCCCTGCATTCCTGATCTCACAAGAATGATTTTTAGGGGACTCAGGACACCCCCCCCCCATTGGCAGAGCATGGAATATCGTTTTCTGCCATCATTATTTAGAATTCCCGAACCCAGCCTGGTTCATGTAAATCACAGGCAAGAAAGAGACGACATTCTATGGATTGGATGCCTGAATCCTTGCCACTAAAAATTTAGCCCTTCCAAGGGTTTTGATGACCCTGACGTATGAACTTTATCAGAAAGTGCAATATCCTTTGACTCTGGTCTCTTAGAGTGCTATCATTTCATTGAAATTATTAATTAGTGCGAACTTATTCTGCACATTAAAATGGAGGTCTTATATGAGCGCAATCTTGATTTCACGCATTATCGGCGCAGTTGTCCTTGGTGTTATTGGAGCATTCACCAGTCTCCCCATTTATAATTTTGTTCTTCAGTATGTCGATTTGCTCGCCCTTTCACAAGGAGTGGTAACCGGACTCACAGCGGTGATTTTCGCCGTGGTTGGCTTCATTATCACGCCTTACATTACAATCAAGCCTTTCCAGGCATTGATAAAACTGTTTACTAAATCCTCAGCCCAATCCCTGATGAGCGGGCTGATTGGAATGACCATCGGTCTGGTCATTGCTGCCATTATGGCATATCCTCTTTCCCTGCTGCCAAAACCTTTTGGCCAGATTTTGCCTGTTGCCGGCTTGCTTCTTTTTGGCTACCTGAGCACGGTTCTCTTTGTGACACGACGGGAAGATTTCGCGAATCTTTACAAGAACATGACCAGCAAAATGCCTTCGCGTGCAAAAGGCGAGAGTGGGAGGCGCGTTTTGGTGGATACCAGTGCGATTATCGACGGACGAATCGCCGATATCGCCAAGACCGGTTTTTTGGGTGCAACGCTGGTCGTCCCACGTTTTGTGCTCAATGAACTGCAGTTTGTCTCCGACTCTGCCGACAGCCTCCGCCGTCAACGCGGACGGCGCGGTTTGGAAGTGCTTGGTGAATTACAGGAGAGCAAAGACGTGAATGTGGTCATCAGCGATATTGACGTGGAAGGCGTGCGCGAAGTGGATGACAAGCTGGTGCTGCTCGGACGCCAGATGAACTACCCGATCCTCACCAACGATTTTAACCTCAATCGGGTCGCTGAACTCCAGGGGGTTAAGGTGCTCAACATCAACGACCTCGCGAATGCAGTCAAAGTCATCATCCTGCCAGGAGAAAGCCTGCAGATTGAAGTGATCCAGGAAGGCAAAGAATACAATCAGGGAGTTGGATATCTCGATGATGGCACCATGGTAGTCATCGAAAATGGTCAGCGCTACATTGATAAGCAAATTGAAGTCACCGTTACCAAGATTTTGCAGACCTCTGCCGGGCGGATGATTTTTGCCAAACCAAGCCTCGAATGAAAGCAGGAAGGTGATTATGAGTCTGAAAATTTACAACACCCTCAGCCGTTCCAAGGAGGATTTCAAAACCCTCGAACCAGGCAAGGTCAGGATGTATGTTTGCGGTCCAACAGTTTACGCTGAAGCACACATTGGTCATGCCATGTCGGCACTGGTGTTTGACATCGTGCGGCGATACCTGGAGTACTCTGGTTATGAGGTCAATTTTGTGATGAACTTCACCGATGTGGATGACAAGATCATCAACAAAGCCAACGAACTGGGGCGCGATCCCTTTGAGCTGGCCAATCAGTATATCCAGCAATATAAAGCCAATCTCGACGCGCTAAACGTCAAACCCGCCACCAAAAACCCACGAGCCACTGAAGATATGCCGCAAATCATTGAGATGATCAGCCAACTGATTCAAAACGGTTCTGCCTACGAGGTGGATGGCGACGTGTATTACATGGTCGAATCCAAACCGGACTATGGCAAGCTCTCTGGTCGGCGGCTTGACACCATGAACGCCGGCGCGCGCATCCAGGTGGACGAACGCAAAAAACATCCGATGGATTTTGCTCTCTGGAAGGCTGCCAAACCCGGCGAACCTGCCTGGGATAGTCCCTGGGGCAAGGGTCGTCCGGGCTGGCATATCGAGTGCTCGGCAATGAATATGGCCCACCTGGGAGAACAGATTGATATCCACGGCGGCGGGAATGACCTGATCTTCCCCCACCACGAAAACGAAATCGCGCAGACCGAAGCGGTCACCCATAAGCCCTTCGCCTCTTACTGGATGCACAACGGCATGCTTAGCTTGAAATCCGAGAAAATGTCCAAATCGCTCGGCAACATGATCACCATTGACCAATTCCTGAGCGAACATCCGGGGGATGTGATGCGTTTGTGGGTGCTCAATGGCTCTTACCGCAGCCCGCTGACCTATAGCGACGAAGTTATTGAGCAGACCGAACAGGTGTATCGCCGCTTGTTAAATGCCAAAAAGCCCGCCCTGCCAGGAGCAGTTGGTCTGCCCGAAGAAAAGGCAACCGCTTTGGCGGCTGCTGCCGTGCAAGCCCGACAGGCTTTTAAAGACAGCATGGATGACGACTTCAACACCTCTGCTGCTCTAGCTGCGATCTTCGAACTGGTCCGCAACCTCAACCAGGCTCGCAGCGATGGTGCCACAGAGGCACAACTTCTGCCTGCGCGTGAGGTTTTCGATGAGCTGACTGGCGTGCTTGGGCTGCAGCTCGAGGAGCAAGCCGGCAGGGCGAATGCCGCCGACCCGTTCATCGACCTGCTTGTCAGCTTGCGGCGCGACCTGCGCGCCGAGAAGAACTGGGCGCTCTCCGATAAACTGCGCGATGAGCTTAAAGCCCTCGGCGTCATCCTGGAAGACAGCAAAGACGGTACCACCTGGACCTGGGAGCAAGGGTGAAAGAATGGAT
>Ga0116187_1002495_pt1 | contig 17952 bp, 16 predicted proteins | sample AD_JPNNA6_MetaG_FD_89755 | JGI IMG/M metagenome (GOLD analysis project Ga0116187, IMG submission 89755) | Active sludge microbial communities of municipal wastewater-treating anaerobic digesters from Japan - AD_JPNNA6_MetaG | ecosystem: Engineered > Bioreactor > Anaerobic > Digestate | place... | reverse complement strand
TCACGGCCGGCTTCATCGCTCTTGCCGGTCTGCCCGTCGGCGTCGCGGTCGGCGTGGGCTGGCTGCGGCTGCCGCACGTCCAGCCCCCCGGAGCCCCGCAGACCGACGCGGTCAGCGGTGTCGTCGCCTGGACCCTCCTCGCCCTCTTCTACCTCGTCTGGATGTCCGGGCTGGGGATGCTGCTCGTGTGGCTGTTCGACCGCATCGGCCACCACTGGCAGTACCACGAGCGCTCGGCGCGCCCGACGAAGAGGGCCCGGCGCCGGGCACGTGCCACGCTGCGGCACGTGAGCGCCGAGGAGCAGGCCGCGCGCGAGGCTCAGCGCCGCCGCGAGGAGCGCGAGGCCCGGCGGCGCCGCGACCGCGAGCGCGACGAGGCGTGGCGCCGCGGACCGGACGGCAGAGGCGGCGGCTGACGTGGCCCGCATCGCGCAGAGCAGCGTCGACCAGGTGATCGCCACCGCCGACATGATCGAGGTGGTGAGCCAGTACACGGACCTGCGCAAGGCCGGCGCCAACTACAGCGGGCGCTGCCCGTTCCACGACGAGCGCACCCCGTCGTTCTCGGTCAACCCCGTGGAGAAGCTCTACTACTGCTTCGGCTGCGGCGCCGGCGGCAATCTCATCGGGTTCGTGATGGCCAAGGAGGGCATGGACTTCCCCGAGGCGGTCGAGTACCTGGCCGACCGGTACGGCATCGCGCTCGAGTACGAGGAGTCGAGCGCCCGCGGCGACGCCGAGCGTCGCCGTCGGGAGCGTCTGCGCCGGCTGCTCGAAGACGCGACCAGGTACTACGAGCGCGTGCTGTGGGAGTCTCCGGCGGCGGCCGCGGCGCGCGACTATCTCGCCGGCCGCGGCCTCTCCGAGGAGGTCTGCCGCGCCTTCCGCGTGGGTTACAGCCTCCCCGGGTGGGAGCGCCTGCGCGACGGCGCGCTCGCCAAAGGGTTCACCGAGCAGGACCTGCTCGACGCCGGGCTGGTCCTCCCGGGCAAGCAGGGCCGGCCCTACGACCGCTTCCGCGGCCGCATCATGTTCCCCCTGGGCGACGAGCGCGGGCGCACCCTGGGCTTCGGCGCCCGCGCCATGGGCGACGAGCAGCCCAAGTACCTCAACTCGCCGGAGACGTCCCTCTACCGCAAGAGCGAGGCCCTGTTCGGCCTCCATGACGCCAAGGCGGCCGTGCACCGGGAGGACCGCGTGTTCGTGGTCGAGGGCTACACCGACGTCCTGGCCCTCGCACAGGCCGGCGTCGCCGCCGTCGTCGCCAGCATGGGGACCGCCCTCACCGAGCAGCAGTTGGAGCGGCTCCGCCGGCTCACGTCCACCATCTATCTCTGCTACGACGCCGACGCCGCCGGCCTCGGCGCGATGCAGCGCGCCCTCACTCTGGGGCGCAGGATGGGCCTGGCGCTGCACGTGGTGCGCATCCCGGAGGGCCTCGACCCGGCCGATTACGTGCTCTCCGACGCCGGCGGCGACGGGTTCCGCCGGCTTGTGGACGACGCGCAGACGCTGCTACAATTCCACGTCCGCCTGGCGCTCGCCACCCACGACCTCGACAAGCCCGACGGAAGGGCGCGCGCGTTCGCGCGACTCAGGGAGGTCCTCTCGGAGGCGGCGACGCCGATGGAGCGCGACGACGAGCTGCGCTACGTCGCCGACAGGTTGCAGCTCTCCGCGGAGAGCGTGCGCTACCTGCTCTCCGGCGGCGCCGGTCCTCCGGCCGCCGTCGGGGGCGGCGGGCGCGCGTCCGGGCCGGCCGACGGGACGGGCGTCGCCCTGGGCGGCGCTCACGAGCTCGAGGTCCGGTTCCTCGCCGGCTGTCTGTCGCAGCCGCAGGCCGGTCGGAGGGCCCTGGAGGGCGTCGACGAGAGCTTCTTCGCCGGCGCCGGGACGCGCGCCGCGCTGCGGCTGGTCAAGGAGCGGCTGGCCGCCGGGGCCGCCGGCGATGCGCCGCCGGCCGGCGGCGCCGAGGCCGGCGAGGGCGCGGAGGCGTTCGCCGAGATCATCGTCCGCGCCGGGCGGGAGCGTTTCACCGCGGTCGTGGTGGAGGAACTCTTCTTACGTCTGCAGGAGGCGCAGGTGGGCCGGCTGATCGCGCGGCTCAAGGTCACGAGGGAAGATGGCGACACTGGGACCCAGGCGGAGGAACTGGCGAGGCTCGAGGGGCTCCGCCGCAGCCTGCGCGAGGCGCTCCGCGCCATCCCGGTGGAGGACGATACCAGGCAGAGTCGAGGACGGGTGACGTGACGGACACCCCCGAAGACCGCGAGAAGGCGCTCGATGCCGCGGAGCTCGGTATCGACGAGGTGCGTCTGCTCGTCGAGGAGGGCCGCGAGCTGGGTTATCTCGCGGGCGACCACATCGCCGACGTGCTCCAGGACGTGGAACTCACGCCGGAGCAGATCGACGGCATCTACAACCTGTTCACCGACCTCGGCATCGACATCCTCGAGGCCGAGGGCGCCGGCGAGGCCGGAGCCGCCGGCGCCAAGCCGGCGGAGGACGCCGTCCCCAGGCTCGACCTCTCGGTCAGGATGCCCACCAACGACCCGGTGCGCATGTACCTCAAGGAGATCGGCAAGGTGCCGCTGCTCACGGCCGAGGAGGAGGTCTCCCTGGCGCGGCGCATCGAGCGCCACGACAGGGACGCCAAACGCGAGCTGATCGAGGCCAACCTGCGCCTCGTCGTCTCCATCGCCAAGCGCTACGTCGGGCGCGGGATGCTCTTCCTCGACCTCATCCAGGAGGGCAACCTGGGTCTCATCCGCGCGGTGGAGAAGTTCGACTACCGACGGGGGTACAAGTTCAGCACCTACGCCACCTGGTGGATCCGTCAGGCCATCACACGGGCCATCGCCGACCAGGCGCGCACGATCCGCATCCCGGTGCACATGGTCGAGACGATCAACAAGCTCATCCGCGTGCAGCGGCAGCTGCTGCAGGACATCGGCCGCGAGCCCACGCCTGAGGAGATCGCAGCCGAGATGGGTACAACTCCACTGAAGGTACGCGAGATCCTCAAGATCAGCCAGGAACCGGTGAGTCTGGAGACGCCGATCGGGGAAGAAGAGGATTCCCAGCTCCGCGACTTCATCGAGGACGAAGAAGCGACCATGCCGGTCGAGGCTGTGAGCGAGATCATGCAGAAGGAGGAGCTGAGCGCGGTGCTGGGGACGCTCTCGCACCGTGAACGCAAAGTCATCGAGTTGCGTTTCGGACTCAAAGGAGAACACCCGAGGACGCTCGAGGAAGTCGGCCAGAAGTTCGGCGTCACGCGCGAGCGCATCCGCCAGATCGAGTCGAAGACGCTGGCCAAGCTCAAGACGTATCGCGACTCGCAGCGGCTGCGCGACTTCCTCGACTGACCGGGGCGGCGGGATCAGGGAGCGGCGCGCTGCGGCGCGCCGCTCGAAGGGCGCCCGGGGGCGCCGCGACGTGAGGTCCACCGGCGGCGCCCGGCCTGGGCGCGGCGACGCGGCCCGGCAAGGAAAGCCGGACCGCGGCACGAAGACGACCGCTGCGTCGGGAGTGGGGCGGGTGAGCCGCCCCGCTCCCGACGCAGCTCGAGAAGGAGCACTGAGAAGTCCGTGACAGAGCCAGCAGCAGATCGTCATCCTGACGAAACCATCCTCAGCACGATCGAGGAGGTCCGCACGCTGCTCGACGAGGGCAGGGAGCAGGGCTACCTCGCCGCCGAACACATCGTCGAGGTCCTGGCCGACGTCGACCTCACGCCCGAGCAGATCGACGACGTGTACGTCGTCTTCCACGACCTCGGCATCGACGTGGTCGGGGCCGACGGCGTGCACCACGCCCATCCCGGCGCGCCCGGCGGCGGCGAGCCGGCGCAGGAGGCCGAGGCTCCGGAGGCCAAGCTCGACCTGTCCATCAAGACGGCCAGCAACGACCCCGTCCGTATGTACCTGCGCGAGATCGGCAAGGTGCCGCTGCTCACGGCCGAGCAGGAGGTCTCACTGGCGCGGCGCATCGAGCGGGGCGACATGGAGGCCAAGAACCAGCTCATCCGCGCCAACCTCCGCCTCGTCGTCTCGATCGCGCGCCGCTACGCCAATCGTGGTCTGACGTTGCTCGACCTCATCCAGGAGGGCAACCTCGGTCTCATCCGCGCGGTGGAGAAGTTCGACTACCGTCGCGGCTTCAAGTTCAGCACCTACGCCACCTGGTGGATCCGTCAGGCCGTCAGCCGGGCGCTGGCCGACCAGGCGCGCACGATCCGCATCCCGGTGCACATGGTCGAGACGATCAACAAGCTCATCCGTGTGCAGCGGCAGCTGCTGCAGGACCTGGGCCGCGAGCCCACGCCCGAGGAGATCGCCATCGATATGGGCTTCACCGCCGACAAGGTGCGCGAGATCCAGAAGATCAGCCAGGAGCCGGTGAGCCTCGAGAACCCGGTGGGCGACGAGGGCGACTCGCAGCTCGGCGACTTCATCGAGGACGACCAGGCGGTCGCGCCCAGCGACGCCGTCGGCGAGCTCATGCAGGGCGAGGACCTCAGCCGGGTGCTCGAGCTGCTCACGTCGCGCGAGCGGCGCGTGCTGGAGATGCGCTACGGCCTCACCGACGGCCGTCCGCACACGCTGGAGGAGGTCGGCGTGCAGTTCGGTGTGACCCGCGAGCGTATCCGCCAGATCGAGGCCAAGACGCTCGCCAAGCTGCGCGCCTACCGCGAGGCGCGCAGCCTGCGCGACTTCGTCGAGTGACGACAGGCCCGCGCCGGCGCGGGTTTGGACGCCGGCGCGGGCATCGCCTATACTCTGTCGGCCGGAGCGGTCCTCGGTAGCTCAATGGTAGAGCATTCGGCTGTTAACCGAAGGGTTGCAGGTTCGAGTCCTGCCCGAGGAGCCAGATAGTAAGACGGGCGCCCAGCTTCTCCCAGCCGGGCGCCCGTTCCTGTTCTGTGGGCCGCGCTCCCGCTGCGCCGTCCGCGGGTGTCTGCGCGAGAGGTGCGCCGTCAGCGCACGACCGTCACAGGGCAGTCGGCGTGGTGGAGCACGGCCTGCGCGACCGAGCCCAGGATCAGGCCGGCGAAGCCCCCGCGGCCCCGGTTCCCGATGAAGAGGTGGGTCTCGCCCTGCTTGCCGCGCGCCTCGGCCAGGATCGCCTCCGCGGGGGACGACGACTGCAGCAGCTTCGTCTCGACCTCCACGGAGTCGTCCGTCACGATGCCCCGGATCTCGTCGGCGGCCTTCTCCAGGAGTTCCTCATGCTTTCCGATGTGCTCACGGTCGGGCGGGATGATCCCGCCCCCGCCCAGGCTGGACGACGTGATCCCCATGCGGACGACGGACACGACGGTCACGGTGCGCGGCCTGAGCGCCTGAGCCATCTCCGCGGCCATGCGACACGCCGCCTGCGCGGCCTCCGAGCCGTCGGTCGCCACGATGAACCTCGATGCAGCCATTGATGCTCCTCCTGTCCGGGTCGGTCGGGCTCCACGCGAGGGCGCGCGCGTCCGCGCCGCTTGCCCTCCACCCTTGTCATCCCCGCTCCGCCCTGCTTCCAGACGGGTCGCGCCGCGTCACGGGACCAGGGCGACCACGCTGAGCGGCGTGCCCGAGCCGCCGACGAGCTGCAGCGCTCCGAGCACGAGGGTGGCGCCGGTCGGCGGCAGCTGGTCGAGGTTGCCGAGGCACTCGAGGGCGATCTTGTGGTTCTCCGCCATCAGCATGTTGGTGGCGTAGCTCTCGTCCGTGCCGGCGTCGACGCCGTGCGTGTCGATCCCCACTCCGGCGATGTCGCGCTCGTCCATCAGCCACGCCGTCGTCTCACCGTCGAAGCCGGGGAAGTGCAGCTCGCCCTGGTCGTCGAGGTTGAGGAAGGCCTGCGGGTCGTCCCAGAGGTCCTGCCAGCCCGTGAGCATGAGCACCACGGAGCCGGGGGCGATCTCCCCGTGCTCCTTCTCCCAGGCGAGCACGTCGTCGCGCGTGAGCCGGTAGTCGGCGTCCTCGGCGCACTGCGGCCGTACGTCCATGACCACCGCCGGCACGACGCGCTGCTCGGCCGGATAGCTGGTGATGTCCTCGGGCGAGCCCTCGACGAAGCTGTTGGGGGCGTTCATGTGGGTGGCGCTGTGCTCGCCGATGGAGAAGCTGCGCAGGTAGTACCCGTCCTTGTCCATCGTCGCGACCACCTTGAACACCACGGCGGGGTCGCCGGGCCAGAGCGGGATGTCAGGGCTGATCGGCTGGCTGAGCTCGACGACGCGGGAGTACGAGACGGTCTTCGCGGCGCCGGCGGCCTCGGCGGAGGGGCTCGCCCCGTCGGATCCGGCGCCGCAGCCCGCCGCGACGAACACGGTCCCCGCGACGAGGACGGTGGCGGCGGCGACCAGGGCGAGCCTGCCGGCCGAGAGGGGGCGCTGCGGCGAGGTGCTACGGGAGGTCATGGCGACTCCTTCGGTCGATGTCGGGAGTGTCACGTGTGTCGGGGCATTCATACGACGACGGCCTCGCCGCGGCAAGGGTCCGGGCGCGTCGTCGCGCGGTTCCGCTGCCGCGCGCACGTCAGGCGTGCGTGGCCCGGGTCAGGCCGGCCGCGCGGGCCGCCTCCAGCGCGGCGATGTGCTCCGCTCGCGTGGTCCTGCGTGCGATCGCGCGGAGGTCGTCGGGCGCGCGCTCCGCCGCGGCGCAGGGGCGGTACTGGCCCATGACGTTGACGAAGGTGCCCGGGCTGAGTCCGGCGAGGAAGGCGAAGACGCGGGCGCTGTCCGGGAGCAGTCCCGGCATGACGAGGTGCCGCACCAGGAGGCCGCGGACGGCGAGCCCGTCGGACCCGACGACGAGGTCGCCGACCTGGCGGTGCATCTCGGTCACGGCGCGGCGCGCGACGTCGGGGTAGTCGCGCGCCGTCAGATACAGCTCGGCGAGGTCGGCGTCGAGCAGCTTGAGGTCGGGCATGAAGACGTCGACGACGCCGTCGAGCAGGGCGAGCGTCCCGACCGCGTCGTATGCGCTGCTGTTGTACACGACGGGCAGTCGCAGGCCCCGTGCGGCGGCGATCACCAGCGCGGCGAGGATCTGCGGGACCACGTGCGACGGAGTCACGAGGTTGAGGTTGTGGCAGCCCATCCTCTGCAGGTCGAGGAAGACGGCGGCCAGCCGATCGGGCCCGACCTCGCTCCCGGCAGGCCGGTGCGAGATGTCCTCGTTCTGGCAGAAGCGGCAGCGCAGGTTGCAGCCGCCGAAGAAGACCGTGCCCGAGCCGGCCCAGCCGCGCAGCACGGCCTCCTCGCCGTGATGCGGCCCGTAGCTCGCCACGCGCGCGCGGGCGCCGATGCCGCAGATGCCGCCCGCGCCGCTCGTGCGGTCGACGCGGCAGCGGCGCGGGCAGAGCTCACAGGCGGCGAGCAGTGCGGCGGCGCGCTCCGCGCGCCGCTCGAGCTCGCCGCTCCCGCTCAGGGCGATGTAGGCGGGCGGGTCTGTCGAGTCGCGTCGCATCACGTCACCGGTACGGCGCCTCCCTGCCCGCTCGACGAGCGGCGGATCCCCGCCTCTCGGGGGCGACGTCCGCCCGCGAGGGTCCCGGCCGTCTCACCCGAGGATCAGGCGCTGCGGGTCGACGTCCTCGCGCAGGATGCGCAGCTCCTCCTCGGTCGGCGGTGTCGCCCGGGCGGAGTGCGAGACGTCGAGCGCGAACCCGGTGGCGTCGGCGACCTGCTGCGGCGTGACGCCGGGGTAGTGCTCGGCGAGGTACATCTCCCTGGTGGTCTCGTGGAACCTCATGACGCCGAGGTCGCTGACCACGGCGATGGGTCCGCCACGGCGGTAGCCGGCGCGGTGCCGTGAGTCGCCGCCCGTCAGCCAGCCGGGCGTCGTCAGGTAGTCGAGCTTCTCGACGAACTTCTGCACGCCGTGCTGCATGAAGACGATGAAGCCGCTGGCCAGTGACCCGGCGTCGCAGGCGCCGCCGCTGCCGCTGAAGCGCACCCGGGGCCGGTGGTAGTCGCCGATCACGGTCGAGTTCATGTTGCCGTACCTGTCGATCTGCGCGGCACCGAGGAAAGCGATCGTGCGCAGACGCCGGTTGGCGACGTAGCTGAACGCTTCGACGAGGCCGGCGTTGAGGTCACTGAACGCCATCACGCGGGGGTCGGCCACCGCCATCGGCAGCTCGTCGAGCGGCGGCCCGATGCCGCCGGTCTCGAAGAAGATGTGCGCGTGCGGGGCGTGGATGCGCTTGGCCACCGCGGCGGCCAGCATGGCCACGCCGGTCCCGGCGAAGAGCACGTCGCCGTCCTTGATGAAACGCCCGGCGGCGATCGCCATCATCTCGCGCGCGGAGCAGGCGGGGCAGGAGGCGCCGGGCGTGGGGGTCGGGTCGGCCATCCTCGTCACCTCCGGTCCAGGCCCGGCGCGTAGCCGGCGACGGTGTTGGCGCGGATGCGCGCGAGCTGCGCGCCGCCGACCTTGTCGAGGTACGCGTCCCAGCTGTCGATGCCGTAGACCCACTCGTCGAGGTAGGCGGCCCACTGCCCGTCGTCCTTGGCGACCGCCTTGTAGTGGTTGAGGTGCCTCGGGTCGTAGTCGTAGAAGTAGCGGCACGCGGTCGGGTGGGCGCCGTACGGCACCGGCACGACGGCGTCGACCAAGAAGGGCGGCAGCGCGTTCTGGTCGGGGTCGAGCCGCAGGTAGTCCTCGGGGACGATCTCCTCACAGGTGACGATCACGGCCGATGCCGCCTTGCACTGCTCCAGGTCGGCGAAGGTGAGGCCCTTGATGCGCACCGTGCCGTCGGTGCTCACCTGCTGGGCGTGGATCAGGGAGACGTCCGGCGTGAGGGCCGGCAGGAGGGCGACGTCGTCGTCGGGGTGGCCGAAGGGATCGGCCATGACCTGGACCTTCTTCCGCGCCACCCGTTCGCCGTCCCGGATCCCGGGCGGGAAGCCCTCGAGCTCGAGGACGTCCGTCCCCAGTCCGGACTTGCTGGGGATGAACGGCGTGTTCAGCGCCCCGGCGAGGAAGCGCAGCGTCATCTGGTTGTTGGTGTAGTCCTCGACGAGGACCTCGCCCCGCTCGACCGCCTTGCGGAAGCGGATGCAGGTGGGGGCGAAGCGCCCGTTGCCGCCGTAGGCGATCTCGATGCGGGAGACGCAGCCCGCGCCCACGAGCAGGTCGAGCGCCTGGCCGTTGGAGTGCGCCACGAGGTGCAGGTCGCGGACCCGGCGCCGCGCGATCTCGTAGACGAGCGCCATGGGGTTGCGGTTGATGGTGAACCCGCCCACGGCGACCTGCTGGCCGTCGCGGATGAAGCGTTCGGCGGCGTCGGCGACGGTCATCAGCTTGCCGTCGAGGCCGTTCGGTTCGCCCATGCGCTGCCTCCTCCTCGGTCTCGGGGGGCCAGAGACGCGAAGACCCCCAGGGCGGACGTGCTCGTCTCCGCTGGGGGGCATGGCCGGGACGGGCGGGGGGGCGGCTCCGCGCCGAGACCATGCGGCAGCAGGGCCATGATACACGCCGCCCCTGCCCGTGCAAACGACGGACCGCTGATAGAATGAGATGGAGATGACTACCGGAGAGGGCAAGACGGGCGAGGCGGAGGCGCAGGTCACGACCTTCCTGTTCTCCGGGTACGCCCGGCTGCCGCAGGACGTCTCGCACCAGGCGATCTACAAACGCGTCGGCATCGTGCTCGAGGTCGACGAGACCGGCGTGATCGTCGGCTGCACGTCCTCGCTGATCATGGACGTGGCGCGCGACTTCTTCGCCCGCCTCCTCCTCGGGCGCAACGTCCTCGGCGAACGCCGTGAGCTCGAGGCGCTGGTGCGCTACCGCTACCGCGGCCACTCGCAGGCCGCGCTCATCTCGGCCCTGCACAAGGTCTTCGAGGCCGTCGACCAGTCGCCCCTGGTGCTGGGGGACGCGGCCTACCCCCTGCCCAGCGCCAAGCACCCGGACGTCGGCACCGAGACGTACGGCTGACGCGCGCGGCGGGCTCCGGCCGCCCGCGCGAGCCGCTCCGCGTCGTCCCGCGCGTCGCGTCGCCGGCCGTGCCTTGTTCCACAATGGCGAACCGGCGCCCGCTTGCGTCCCCGCCGCCCGCGTGTATGATGACGACGCTGCACACAGAGCCGCAGACGGGCGCCGTCTCCGCCCGCTGACCCAGGCACTGGACCCCCAGCGACCGCGTAGGCGTGCCCTGGGGGTTTCGTCGTTTCCGGGGACGAGTTCCAGAGGAGGAGCTGCATGGACTTCCGCTACACGACCGAGCAGGAGATGTACCGTCAGGCCATCCGCGAGTGGCTGACCAAGAACCTCGAGCCGCGCGCCCGTGCGATCGACGAGGCCGAGGCCGGCATCCCGACCGACATCACCGAGGGCATGGCGGAGCTGGGCATGTTCGGCGTCACCATCCCGGAGGAGTACGGCGGCATGCCGCTGCCCGACGAGGAGCGCCTGATCTACGCCATGATCACCGTGCACGAGATCGCGCGCGCCGACCTCTCGATGAGCACGCCCGTCTACACGCTGCTCACCATCGGCTGGGCGTACATCGTCAACCGGTACGGCACCGAGGAGCTCAAGCAGGAACTGCTCCCCGCCGTGGCCGCCGGCAAGGCCTTCGCCGGCATCAACACGACCGAGCCCGGCGGCGGCTCCGACCTCGCCGCGATCACGACCATCGCGCCGTGGAGCGAGGAGAAGCAGGCCTACATCATGAACGGCGAGAAGGCCTACGTCTCCGGACCCAAGGAGTGCGAGAAGTGGGGTCCGCCGAGCGGGCACTGCACGCTGGTCAAGACGGACCCCGAGCAGAGCTACAAGGGGTTCACCTTCATCTGGGTCCCCGCCCACCTGCCCGGCATCAGCTACACGACCTACAAGGACATGGGTCGCATGGGCCTGAGCACGGGTGGCTGGATCTACAAGGACGTCGAGCTGCCCAAGAAGTACGTCCTCGGCGAGGAGGGCAAGGGCTTCTACGTCAACATGGACGGGTTCAACGCCGCCCGCGTCCTGGTCGCGGCGGCCTGCCTCGGCGGCGCCGAGAAGGGCCTCGAGATCAGCGCCGAGTACACCGCCCAGCGCAAGACCTTCGGCAAGCCGCTCGGCAAGTGGGAGGGCATCTCGTTCGAGATGGTCGACGACTGGATGCAGCTCGACATGCTCAAGCTGAACCTGCTGCGCGGCGCCTGGATGATCGGCCAGGAGCACACCAACCCGGGCCAGTTCGGCCGCAAGGAGATCAACAAGGTCATCTCGACCTGCAAGTGCCTGGCGCCCACGCTCTGCCACGACATCGCCCGCCACGGGATGATCTACCACGGCGCCTTCGGCTACACCAAGGACACCCCGCTCGAGATGCTGCTGCGCGGCGTGATGAGCTACGAGGTCGGCGCCGAGGGCGGCCTCATGATCATGCGCGGCATCATCGCCCGCGACGAGTGGGGCGAGACCCACAACCCGTTCAAGGATTGATCGCCGCAGGCGGATCGACGTCGGGTGCGGCGAAGCGCCACCCGACACTGACGGACTGAAGCGGACGAAGGCCGGCAAGGAGGTCGCCACATGGAAAGAGTCGAGTGCATCGTCGTCGGCGGCGGCCTCGCCGGCCTCTCCGCGGCCTACGGCCTGGCCGAGGCCGGCGTGGAGGTCATGGTCCTCGAGCGCGGCGACTACAGCGGCGCCAAGAACGTCACCGGCGGGCGCCTGTACCTGAAGCCCATCCGCGGCATCTACCCGGAGCTGTGGGACGAGGCGCCCTTCGAGCGGCCGGTGGCGCGCGAGCTGGTCACCATGATGGCGGAGGGCGCCCACACCACCGTCGAGATCGCCTCCGACCGCTTCACCGCGGGCGCGCCGCAGAGCTACACCGTGCTGCGCGCCAGGCTCGACCAGTGGCTGGCGGAGAAGGTCATGGAGAAGGGCGCCATGGTGGTGCCCAACATGAAGGTCGACGAGCTGCTGCGCGAGGACGGGCGCGTGATCGGCATCCGCGCCGGCGAGGACGAGATCGGCGCCGACGTGGTCGTGGTGGCCGAGGGAGTGCTGCGTCTGCTCAGCAGCGCGGCCGGCCTCGCGACCCAGCCCAAAGCACGGCATCACGCCCTGGGCTACAAGGAGGTCATCGAACTCCCGCCCGGAGTGATCGAGGACCGCTGGCATCTCAACCCGGGCGAGGGCGCGGCCCAGCTCTTCATGGGCGAGTGCACCAAGGGCATGATGGGCGGCGCCTTCCTCTACACCAACAGGGAGAGCATCTCGCTCGGCATCGTGGTCGGGATGGAGGACATGCGCCGCCGGCGCGACGGCACGGAGAGCTGGCAGCTCCTCGACGAGTTCAAGGAGCTGCCCCAGATCCGGCCGCTGGTCGCCGGCGGCACGGTGGCCGAGTACTCGGCGCACGCGATCCCCGAGGGCGGCATCAGCCAGGTGCCGCGGCTGGCCGGCGACGGCTACGTGGTCACCGGTGACGCCGCGGGGTTCTGCCTCAACGCGCTGGTCACCGTGCGCGGCATGGACTTCGCCGTCGCCGCCGGCCATCTGGCCGCCGAGGCGATCAAGCGCGCCAAGGCGGCGGGCGACTTCTCCGCCGCCGGGCTCGCCTCCTACGAGGGGTCGCTGCGCTCGAGCTTCGTGCTCCGCGACCTCGAGACGGCGCGCACCATCCCGTCCTTCATGGAGAACCCGCGCCTCTTCACCCACTACCCGCGCGCGGTGGCGCGGCTCCTCGAGAGCGTCTACACCGTGGACGAGCGTCCGCAGGACGGCCTCGTCAAGAAGGCCTGGAAGAGCGTGCGGCGCGACTTCCTGAACGTGGCCACCGTCAAGGACGCCTGGTCGGCGCGCAGGATCTGAGGAGGGGGAGCGATGCCCATGAAGATCGACGCCAAGCTCGGCCTCGACGTCTTCAAGCTCGACAAGGAGCCGCACATCGTCATCGACACCGAGGTGTGCAACGCGGTCTGCACCGACGACGCCTGTCTGTACGTGTGCCCCGCCGACCTCTACGAGCGCGACGACCAGGGCCGCATGACCGTGAACTGGGAGGGCTGCCTGGAGTGCGGCACGTGCCTGATCTGCTGCGACCCGCGCGCCCTCTCCTGGAAGTATCCCGGAGGGCCTTACGGGGTCCAGTACCGGATGAGCTAGAGCGGGCCCCGGCCCGGAGAGGGCCGGAGGACCCGTGACGACCGACGACCCGCGACGAGAGAGGTGAGCCTGTGGACATCGTCGTCTGCGTGAAGACCAACCCGGACCTGGAGATGGTCCGCGTCAAGGACCGCGTGGCCCAGACCGAGGGCGTGCCGTACAAGATCGGCGACCTCGAGAAGAACGCGCTGGAGGCGGCGGTGGCGCTGCGCGAGGCCGGGGCGGCCGCCAAGGTCACCGCCCTGTGTCTGGCCGAGGGCAACCGCAAGGCGGCCGAGGACATCAAGACGGCCCTGGCGATGGGCGCCGACGAGGCCGTCGTGGTCGACGACCCGGCGCTGGCCGATCCGGACGAGGCGGCGGTGGCCGCGGCGCTCGCCGCCGCCGTGAAGAAGATCGGCGCCTGCGACCTGCTGCTGTTCGGCGAGGGCTCGAGCGACAACTACACCGGCCAGGTCGGCGCCCGCGTCGCCGAGCTGCTCGGCCTGCCGCAGATCGGCTACGCGCGCAAGGTCGAGGCGGCGGACGGCGCCGTGCGCTGCGAGCGCAGCATGGACGACATGATCGAGACGGTGGAGGCGCCGCTGCCGGCCGCCGTCACCGTGGTCAGCGAGATCAACGAGCCGCGCATCCCCGGCCTCATGCAGATCATGAAGGCCAAGAGCAAGCCGCTCCAGGTGTGGTCGCTGGCCGACCTGGGCCTGGAGGCCCCGGCGCCGGTGCGCGAGATCGTCAGCAACCTGGCGGAGGAGCAGGACCGCAAGCACATCGTGTTCGAGGGCACGGCGGCCGAGCAGGCGGACGCCTTCGTCGACGCCCTGACCCGCGAAGGCGTCCTGGGGAGGTAACGATGACCGAGCTGCTCGTCTACAGCGAGAGAGTCGACACCGCCCGGGAGCTGCTCGCCGGCGGCAGGGAGCTCGCCGCGAAGCTGGGGCTCGGCGTGAGCGCCCTGGCCCTGGGGCCGGGCGCCGCGGCCGCGGCGGCGGATCTGGCCGCCGCCGGCGCCGACACCGTGTACGTGAGCGAGGAGGCCGTCTTCGACGGCTGGCCGGCCGACGCCGTCGCCGCCGGCCTGGCGCAGGTCGCCGGACAGGCCGGCGCGGGCGTCGTGCTCGTCGGCTCCACGCGGCGCGGCAAGGAGACGGCGCCGCGGCTGGCGCAGAAGCTCGGCGCCGGTTGCGTCACCGACGTCAGCAGCCTCGTCGCGGAGGACGGCGAGCTGGTCGCCGGGCGCTACGCCTTCGGCGGCGCCACCGTGGCGCGCGAGAAGCTCACCACGCCGGTCAAGGTGTTCGCCGTGATGCCCAAGACGTTCAGCACTGAGGGCGCGACGCCCGGGGCAGGGGCGGTGGTCACGCAAACCTTCACCGTCGAGTCGAAGGTGAAGGTTCTCGACCGGCGCGCCAAGGAGGGCGACGTGGTCAACCTCGACGCGGCGCCGGCGATCGTCTGCGCCGGACGCGGCTTCGGCGCGCGTGAGGACCTCGCCCTGGCCGACGATCTGGCCGCCGCGCTGGGCGCCGTGGTGGGCTGCACCAAGAGCCTGGCCGACTTCGAGTGGCTCGGCGAGGACCGGATCATCGGCCTCTCCGGCGCCAAGACGGCGCCCGACCTGTACGTCGGCGTCGGCATCTCCGGCCAGATCCAGCACACCGTCGGCATCACCGGCGCCAAGCTGATCGCCGCCGTGAACAAGGACAAGGAGGCGCCCATCTTCGCGATGGCCGACTACGGCCTGGTGGGCGACCTCTACGAGCTGGTGCCGGCGCTGGTCGAGCGGTTGAAGAACGCCTGACCGTCCGACGAGCGACCAGTCGTCCGGACGACGGCAGTGCGACGGCGGCGGACGCTCTCTGAGCGGCCGCCGTCCGCGTCGCGCGAGTCGCTCCCGGGGTGAGAGACGGCGCGCCGGGAGCGCGACGGGGCGGGGCCGCCGCGGCGGCCCCGCCCCGCTCATCCGGCCAGCCGCTCGAGGTGCGGGGCGAACGCGGTCGGCGGCTGCGGGTCGTCGCAGGGCACGCCGGTCAGCATGTCGCGGTCGCCGATCGCGTCGGCGGCCTCGTCCGCGCCGGCGCCGTCGAGCAGTCCCTGCACGACCGCGAGGCAGCGTTCCGTCTCGGTGACGGCGAGCGCGAGGATCTCGTCGAACGTCTCGGTGCGCGGCTCGTCCGGCCGCGACGGACGGAACCAGCGGCGCCGCGTGGTGGCGAGGTCGACGACGAGTGCGAGCGGCTCGTCCGGGTAGACCTGCGTGCGGGTCATCACGCCGGCGCGGTCGAGCGCCGGCGCCAGCAGCGTCAGCAGCCTGGTCAGCGGCGCGCGCCGGTCCGACATGGCGGAGTAGATGAGCGCCATGTCGCGAAAGGACGCGCGCCCTGCGGCGGCCGGGAACGCGACGCCGTACACGTCGCCGAGCACGCGGGTGAGCATGCGCGCGACGACGGCGGTCTGCCGGCGCGACATGCGCAGCAGGCCCGCGCGGCGCAACCAGGCGGGGTCGGTGGAGCGTCGTTGCCGCAGCATCACGTCGACCGAGCTCTCGAGGAGGCCGTGTCTGCCGAAGGCGACGCGCTGCGTCCCCGGATCCGCCCTGTCGGTGATGTCCCCGCTCCAGTACATGATCCAGGGATGCGCCTCGGCGTCGAGGCAGAGGTGCGCGGCGTACCCGCAGGCGAACGCGAGCGCGATTGCCCGCTCGTCGGCGGGCAGGCGGAGGGCGTGTGCGAAGAAGCCCTCGAAGGTGTCGCGCGTGCGATGCTGGTGCACATGGAGGGCGAGCTTGCGGTGCTCCGGGTCGCCGGACCAGACGCGCGAGTAGAAGAGGAAGTCCGGCCCCTGGGCGCCCACCTTGTAGGCGTCGCGCTCCGCCTCGAGCAGGCGCGCCAGCGCGCCGTCATGGAGACGCCCACGGGCCTCCTCCGCGACCTCCCAGTGGGCCAGCATGGCGGGCATCGCATCCTCTCCTCTCGGTCGGGTGTCCACGAGCGGCGCAGCGGGCGCGTCATCTTCGCCCGTGTCGCGTGCGAGCGCAACTCGTGGACGACCCTCGATCGCCGGCAACTGCGTCGGCGCCCTGGCCTGCCTCAGCCTTCGGCCTCAGTCCCACCGGCTGGACCGGCGTCCTCCGATGGATCCGCGGCCGGGAGCACGTGTCCGCCGCGCCGTTCGGCCCTGTCCTTGCGCAGGGCGATCAGGTCGCCGGCCAGTACCCACCCGGCCGAGGTGAGCGGGATCGCCAGCAGCACGCCGACGATCCCTCCGACCACCGCCCCCATCAGCGCGGCGATGAAGACGACCAACGGGCTGAGTGAGACGGTCTTGCTGTACACGATGTTCTGCAGAACGTTGTTCTCGAACTGCTGGTACACGACGAAGAACGCGATGAGCACGATGCCGTCCGTCGCGCCGCCGAGCGCGAAACCCACCAAGGTGACCAGGACCGCGGCGATGGTGGCGCCGACCAGCGGTATCACGTCCAGCACCGCGACGACCACGGCCAGTGTCTCGGCGTACGGCACGGCGAGGATCCGCAGGACGATGTAGGCGGCCACGCCGGCGACGAGGCTGATGGCGAGGTTGCCGCGCACGTAGCCGCCGGTGGCGCGCAGGAAGTTCTCGCCGATGCGCTCCCCCCAGACGCGCTCCTCCCGGACCATGGCGTCGAGGATCGACCGCCACGCCCGGGGTCCCTCGATCAGCATCATCACCATCATGGTGATGATCGTGATGGTCGCCGCGACCACGGACGCGGCCCTCGTCACGGCGGCGACGATGGTGTCCTGGTTGCCCAGAACGGCGTCGGCGACCATCTCGGGCGTGACCCTGGCGATGCGCTCGAGGACGTGGAGGCGCGTCTCCAGGAAGTTGAGCCGCCCGCCGGTGCCGAAGAGGCTGTCGAGGATCCCGGGGAGGGCACGGATGAAGTCGTCCGCCTGGAAGACCACCGGGTAGGCCACGGCCACGATCACGCCGACGAGCACGGCCACGGCGCCGGCCGAGACGAGCAGCGCAGCCACCACGCGGTTCCAGCGGTGACGCTCGAGCCAGCCCACGGCGGGCTCGAGCGCTATGGCGAGGATCACGCCGATGACCATCCAGAGGAGGATCGTGCGGATCTGGAGCAGGAACTGGGCGATCCCGAGGACGACGAGGACGGTGAGCGTCGCGATCGCGGTCACGCGGACGATCTGCGACGCGCGCCACTCGCGTGGCGTGGGCGCGCCGTGCGGGTCTGGTCGGTGGTCCGCCATGTTCTTCGCTCTCCGTGTCCGCCCGCGGTCGACCAGAAGAGCGTATCATTGGGCGGCGCCGTCGCAGCGTCGGGCGCCGCCGCCGATCGAAGGTCGCGCGGCGCCGCCGCACCCCGGGCGCCGCGCCCGTGCGCAGTGGGCCCATAGCTCAGTTGGTCAGAGCAGCCGACTCATAATCGGCCGGTCGCAGGTTCGAGTCCTGCTGGGCCCACCATCTGTGCCGGCGACGCACAAGCTCCTCGGTGATGAAGGAGGTTGTCGGTCCGTATGCGACGCAAGATGTGCAAGATGCGTGGTGAGCATGCTCTCTGACCAAATCTGCGAGGCGGCAGATGCGGTCTCGACAGGGTACGAGCGACTTATCTTGCTCGTCGGATCGTCCAGCGCACGCAGGTCCGCAGTCCTTCGACAGGCCGCCGACGACCACGCTTGGGAGTACGTCAACCTGAGCCTGCGTCTGGCCGAGCGTATGCTCGGACTGTCCGCACAGGAGCGGCCCGGCCGCGCGTTCGATCTCGTGCGTGAGATTCTCGGTGAGGCACGTCGTGGTGTCGCCTGTCTCGACAACATCGAGCTGCTCTTCG
>Ga0116187_1002479_pt1 | contig 18025 bp, 11 predicted proteins | sample AD_JPNNA6_MetaG_FD_89755 | JGI IMG/M metagenome (GOLD analysis project Ga0116187, IMG submission 89755) | Active sludge microbial communities of municipal wastewater-treating anaerobic digesters from Japan - AD_JPNNA6_MetaG | ecosystem: Engineered > Bioreactor > Anaerobic > Digestate | place... | reverse complement strand
CGGTTCCGGCTACGGCGGCAACGCCCTGCTCGGCAAGAAGTGCTTCGCCCTGCGCATCGCCTCCAACATCGCCCGCGACGAGGGCTGGATGGCCGAGCACATGCTCATCCTCAAGGTCGAGAATCCGGAAGGCCAGGCCAACTACGTCGCCGCCGCCTTCCCCTCCGCCTGCGGCAAGACCAACTTCGCCATGCTCATCCCGCCCGCCGAGATGAAGGGCTGGAAGGTCACCACCATCGGTGACGACATCGCCTGGCTCAAACCCGGAGCCGACGGCCGCCTCTACGCCATCAACCCCGAGGCCGGCTTCTTCGGCGTCGCTCCCGGCACCTCGTACGACTCCAACCCGTCGGCGATGGACACCTGCAAGAAGGACACCATCTTCACCAACGTCGCCCTCACCGAGGACGGCGATGTCTGGTGGGAAGGCATGACCAAGCAGGCCCCGGCCAAGCTCACCGACTGGACCGGCAAGGAGTGGACCCCGGACTGCGGCCGCGTTTCCTCGCACGCCAACTCCCGCTTCACCGCCCCGGCCCGCAACTGCCCCTGCATCGACAAGGACTGGGAGAACCCGGCCGGCGTTCCGATCTCCGCCATCATCTTCGGCGGCCGTCGCCCGACGACCATGCCGCTGGTGTTCCAGTCGTGGAACTGGTCGCACGGTGTCTACCTCGGCGCAACCATGGGCTCCGAGATGACCGCCGCCGCCGCCGGCACCATCGGCCAGGTCCGCCGCGACCCGATGGCCATGCTGCCCTTCACCGGCTACAACGTGGGCGACTACTTCGCCCACTGGCTCTCGATGTCGAAGCGCGCCAAGAACCCGCCGCAGATCTTCCACGTCAACTGGTTCCGCAAGACCGCGGAAGGCAAGTGGATGTGGCCGGGCTACGGCGACAACACCCGCGTGCTCAAGTGGATCGTCGACCGCGTCAACGGCAAGGTCGCCGCCAAGGAGTCCCCGATCGGCTGGGTGCCCTTCACCAAGGACATCGACATCTCCGGCATGAAGGACTTCGACGCCGCCAAGCTCGAGGCCGCCCTCGCCATCAACCTCGACGAGTGGAAGAAGGAGATGGTCGGCGTCGAGGAGCACTTCGTGAAGCTCTACACCTCGCTCCCGAAGGAGCTGGTGTACCAGAAGGAGCTGCTCACCTCCCGCCTCTGATCGTCACCACGATCTGAAGACTTCGAAGCCCGGTGCGCCTTGTGCGCCCCGGGCTTTTTCGTGCCCGCCTCCCCGCGCCCCGCGGCAACCGCCCCTCGTCGCCATTCTGCGGATTTGACCTCACGCCCGCCTCCGCCCCAAACTGGGGCGATTCGCGATGCCGAACCCTGCGCCTCGCCCCCGCCCCCTCGAACTTGCCCGGCTCCTCGTGCTCGCAGCCTGCGTGTGCCTCGGCCGCGCCGCTCCCGCCAACGCGACGCAGCCTCCCGCCGCCCCGCCTTCCCCGGTCGGGAGCATCCAGCAGTATTGGGACCTTCCCTATGTCGAGCGCCAGCTCGGCCTTCCCTACTCGTTCGAGGGGGACATCACCTACCATGATCCCGCCTGGGGCCATTTCTGGCTCCAGGACCCCACCAAGGGGGCCTATTTCCAGTCCGGAGCGGGCTCGCCGGCCATCCGCGCCGGGCGCCACATCCGGCTCTCGGGTCAGCTGCCGCCCGGCAGCAAACTCACCGACACCGGCGCGACCGCCATCGACCTCGGGCCCGCGCAGATCGCCCCGCTTCCGCTCCCTGCCGAGGGCTGGTACGAGCAACCGGAGCCCTACAACAACGTGCTCGTCGAGCTCGAGGCGTTCGTCGACCGCCAGGTGCTCGACGACCCCGAACACCTGCATCTGTTCCTCTCCGCCGCCGGCCGCCCCGTCTTCGCCTGGATGCTGCTCCCCCCGGGCGAACCCGAGCCCCAGCTCGAGCAAACAACCGTCCGTCTCCGCGGAGTCTTCACAACCGTCCATACCACCGACGGCCGCGTCGGTGCGATCGAGCTCAAGATCCAGCACCCCGGCGCCGCCACCCTCCTCCATCGGCTCGACGACGATCCCCGCTTCGCCCTTCCCGTATCCACGCTATCCAGCCTGCGCCAACGCCCGCGCGACGCGCTCGTCCATGTCATCGGCACCGTGCGCAGCCAGCAGCCGGGCAGCACCCTGACCCTGCGCGACGACACCGCGCAGATCGAGGTGCTCAGCGGCCAGTCGCTGCCCTGCCGCATCGGCGACCTGGTCGAAGCCGTCGGCTACCCGGAGATCAACGGCACCGAGTGGCAGCTCCGCGCCGCCCTTTACCGTCCCTACCATCCCAAGACGGGCGGGGAGTCGCCCGAGCCCACCGCCGGGCTGCCCATCCTGCGGGTCGCCAGCCGCATCCTCGAACTCACCGCCGAGGAGAGCGCCCGCCACTACCCGGTCTCGCTCTCCGGCACCGTCACCTGGTCGCATCCGGAGGCGCCGTTTCTCTTCATCCAGGACTCGAGCGGCGGTCTTTGCGTCGAACTCGGCGACGGCGCCGCCCGCAACTACCAGCCGGGACGGAGCATCCTCGTGCGCGGGGTCACCACCATGGGCCCCTTCGCCCCCTCCGTCATCGCCGAGACGATCCAGCGAACTGGCGACATGCCGCTGCCCTGCGCCGAGACCGTGTCGCTCGAGCACGCGCTCACCGGCCGGGCCGAGGCCCAGTGGATCGAGTTGCGCGGCCTCGTGCGCCAGATCCACCGCGAACCCCCCTGGAACCGGCTCGAGCTCACCACGGCCGCCGGCGACTTCTTCGCCCTCCTCCCCGCCGCCGAGGAGCTTCCCGCGGTCACCGGCGCCGTCGTGCGCGTGCGCGGCGTCTGCGCCGCCGATACCGACGAGCAGCGCCGCATCCGCGGCGTCCGCCTCTGGCTGCGCTCCCCCGAGGATATCCAGATCGAGGAGGCGGCCCCGGCCGATCTGTTCGCCCTGCCCGCCCAGTCCCTCGCCGAGTTGGGCCGCTTCGGCGCCCCCCAGAGCTCCGACCGGCGCGTCCGCCTCTCCGGCGTCGTGCTCGCCCAATCCCCCGGCCGCTGGGTCCAGATCCAGGATGGCGACGTAAGCCTGCGCATCCTCACCCGCGACCCGGCGCCGTTGCGCCCGGGCCAACGCCTCGACGCGGTCGGCTATCTGAACCGCCGGGGCGGCCGCATGGTGTTGCGCGAAGCGGCGTACCGCATCGACGGCGACGGCGGACAGCCCCAGCCCCTGCCCTTCAGCGGCGCGGCCGGCGAGGCCTTCGCCCTCGACGGCCGCCTGGTCGCGGCCGAGGGCACCCTGCTCAACGTGGCCGACCAGGGCGACGAGACGCGCCTGACCATCGAGGCCGCCGCCGGCCTGTTCTCCATCTTCTCCGAGAAGCCCTTGGCCGGCGGGGTGCCGTTGCAGAGCCGCATCGCCGTCACCGGCTTGATGGAGGTCGTCCACGACGAGCAGGGCCAACCCGCAGGCTTCCGCGTACGCCCGCGCATCCCCGCCGACCTCGTCGTCCTCGCCACCCCTTCCTGGCTCACCCCGCGCCGGGTCCTCGGGGTGGCCGCCGCCCTCGCGCTGGGCGTCGGGCTTTCGCTGCTCTGGGTCGCCGCGCTGCGCCGCCGCGTGCAACAGCAGACCGATCAGCTCCGCGAGCAGATGCAACGGGAGACGCGGCTGGAGGCCGAACTGCAGCGCGCCACACGCCTCGAGTCCATCGGGCTGTTGGCCGGCGGCATCGCCCACGATTTCAACAACCTGCTCACCGTCGTCATCGGCAACCTCTCGCTCGCCACGCTCGGCCCGAGCATCGACCGGGAAACGCGGCAACAGGTCCTCGCCGCCAGTCGCGCCACGTTGCGCGCCCGCGACCTCACCCAGCAACTACTCACCTTCGCCAAAGGCGGTTCGCCCGTGCGGACCGCCCTCGCCCTCCCCGACCTGATTCGCGAGATCGCGGAGTTCGTGCTGCGTGGCACCGCGGTCGACTGCCGGTTCGATTTCGCCCCCGACCTCTGGCCCGCCCATGTCGACAAGGGGCAGATCAGCCAAGTCGTGCAGAACATCATCATCAACGCGGTGCAGGCCATGCCCGACGGCGGCCACCTCCGCATCGCCCTCGCCAACGAGGAGATCGCCGCCGGCCAGAGCCGCCTGCTGGCCCCGGGGCGCTACCTGCGCCTCTCCCTCGCCGACACCGGCAAGGGCATCGCCCCCGAGGTGCTCCCGCGCATCTTCGACCCCTACTTCACGACCAAACCGACCGGGACCGGCATCGGCCTCGCCACCGTCTACTCGATCGTGCGCAAACACGGCGGGCACATCACCGTCGACTCGACCGTCGGCACCGGCACCACCTTCCACCTCCGCCTCCCGGCCAGCAGCACGACCGCCACCGCACCGACCGCGGTCCTCACCCCCGACTCCGGTTCGCTTTCCGGTCGTATCCTACTGATGGATGACGAGCCCGAGATCCGCGCCCTGGCCACCCAGATGATGCAGCACCTCGGTCTCGAGGCCCATTGCGTCGCCGACGGCGCCGCCGCCGCCGAGGAGTACGGTCGCGCGCTGCGCGACGGCCGCCCCTACGATCTGGTGATCCTCGACCTCACGGTGCCCGGCGGCATGGGCGGCCTCCAGGCGTTCCGGCGCCTGCGCGAGATCGACGCCGGCGTGCGCGCCGTCGTCTCCAGCGGCTACAGCGAGGACGAGGTGCTGGCCACCTACCGCGACCACGGCTTTGTCGCGATGGTGCCCAAGCCCTACGGCATCGAGCAGCTCGCCCGCGCACTCCGCCCCCTGCTGCGCGAGGCCGACCCCGCGCGGTGAACCGGCCCTCGCGCCGTTCAGCCCGCGCTGTTGCCGAACTTCGCCTTGTGGGTCGCGGCGACCGTCACGTACTTCTCCGCGAACGCCCGGCCCTTGCCTTGCTCCTCCGGCTTGAGCGGCCGCACCACCTTCGCCGGCGAGCCCAGCACCAACGAGTGCGGCGGAATCTTCGTGCCGCCGGTCACCAGCGAGTTGGCGCCCACGATCGAGCCCTCGCCGATCTCGGCGCCGTCGAGGATCGTCGCCTGCATGCCGATCAGGCACCCGTCGCCGATCGTGCAGGCGTGGATCATCGCCGCGTGTCCGATCGTCACATACTTGCCGACCTGCACGCCGAAGTGGTCCGCCAGATGCACGATGGTGCCGTCTTGGACGTTGCTTCCCTCGCCGATCTCGATCGAATTGATGTCCCCGCGCAGCACGCAGTTGTGCCACACGCTCGCCCGCTCGCCGATCCGGACATCGCCGATCAGGATCGCCCCCCGGGCCACGTAGGCCGACGGGGCGATCTGCGGCTCTTTGCTCAGGTGTTTGCTCAAACGCTCTTCGACGGTCATGGTCCCGCCACGCTAGAGCCCCCCTTCGCCCGCTCGCAAACCACATTCTGCCCTTCGTTTTCCCATGAAACCCGCTCCGGTCGTATTCAACAACACGGTTCTGCGCGACGGCCACCAGTCGCTCGCCGCGACCCGCATGACCACCGCCCAGATGTTGCCGGCCTGCGCCGACCTCGACGCGCTCGGCTTCGGCGCCCTCGAGACGTGGGGCGGGGCCACCATCGACTCCTGTCTCCGCTTTCTTGGCGAGAACCCCTTCGAGCGCCTCGGCACGTTGAAGAAGGCCGCGCCGAAAACCCCGCACATGATGCTCCTGCGCGGCCAGAACCTCGTCCAATACACCTCGTTTCCCGACGACGTGGTCGAGGCCTTCGTCGCCGCCACCGCCGCCCGCGGGCTCGACATCTTCCGCGTCTTCGACGCGCTCAACGACGTTCGCAACCTGCGCACCGCCATCAAGGCAGTGAAGCAGGCCGGCAAGCACGCCCAAGGCACGATCTGCTACACGCTCAGCCCCGTCCACACCGTCGCCAGTTTCCTCACGCTCGCCGAGGAGATCGCCGCGCTCGGCTGCGACTCCATCTGCCTCAAGGACATGGCCGGGCTCATCCAGCCCGAGATCGCCCGCGCCCTCGTCACCGGCATCAAGGAGCGCACGAAGCTTCCCGTCGTCCTCCACAGCCACGACACCGCCGGCCTCGCCGCCGCCTCCTACCACGCCGCCGTGCAGGCCGGTGTCGACTGGATCGACACCTCCGTCGCCCCCTTCGCCAACGGCACCGGCCAACCCGACACCCTGCGCATGCTCGCCGTGCTCGAGGGCCTCGACCGCTGCCCGACCTACGACCGCGCCAAGCTCGTCGCCCTCGGCAAACACTTCGAGAAGGTCTACGCCGAGCTCGGCAAGTTCACCAGCCCGGCCAACGAGCGGACCGACACCGCCACCCTCGTGTATCAAGTCCCCGGTGGCATGCTCTCCAATTTCCGCAACCAGCTCAAGGAGCAGAAGATGGACGGCCAGCTCGAACAGGTGCTCGCCGAGATCCCCTACGTGCGCGAATGCCTCGGCTGGATCCCGCTGGTCACGCCCACCTCGCAGATCGTCGGCACCCAGGCGATGCTCAACGTGAAGTTCGGCCGCTGGAAGAACATCGCCGGTCCCACCGCCGATGTGCTCCTGGGCAAGTACGGCCGCACCCCCGGCCCGGTCTACGCCGACCTCCTCCGCCACGTCGAGAGACAGACCGGCCACCAACGCTCCGAGGAGCGCCAGGCCGATCTGCTCCCGCCGCGCATGCCCAAGCTCAAGGAGGAGCTCCGCGCCAAGGGCTTCCCGGATACCGACGAGGTGGCGGTGCTCCATGCCATGTTCCCGCAGGAGCTCGCGAAACTCCTCGCGCCGGCCTCGCCGCCAAGCCCTGCGCCGACCGCGCCGCGGCCGGCCGCCCTCGCGCCGGTCGCGCCCCCGCCCGGCGAGGGTCGCCACTACCAGCTCACGGTCGAGGGACGCAGCTACAGCGTCGACGTGGAGGAGCGCGCCGGCTGATCGCTCACTCGCGGCCCGCGGCAGAGTCCTCAGCCGCCCGATACTGCCGGCGGAAGTGTTCCGTCAGTTCCCGGGTCAGGCGCATCTCCTCGGCCCGGTCCCGCGCAGCCAGTCGCCGACCGATCTCGCCGTGCGCGCGGTCGTAGTCCACCGCCGAGAGATCTCCGAGCAGGGCCAACGCCTCCGGTGGCCGGCCCGCGGCGACGATCTCCCGCCACGCGGCCTGCAGTTCGGGATGGAGATCCTGCCCCAGTACCCGCACGACGAACGCGAGTTCGCGCAACATCCCGCCGGTCCACTCCGGCCGATACACGAGCACCCCGTCCGGGTCATAGGGATTCACCGCCGGATCCGAGCGCCATTGGCGTAGCTCCTCCACCGCATAGTAGTCGCGCCGCACCGGCAGCCGCCGCAGCGCAAACCGTTCCGGCCCGCCCGGCGTACCCACCCGCTGGTTCCAGAGCCGCTGTCCATCCCACGACAGGGTGAACTCGATGAAATCCTGCGCCAACTCCCGGTGCGGGGCGCCGCGCAACAGCGCCACCGGATCCGTCGTGTAGGCGGATCCACCACGGGGCGTCACAAACCGCACCCGCGCCGCCCCTTGCCGCCGCGCCAGTGCCTCCTCCTGGTAGCGCCCGTAGAAATCGATGCAGATGCCCGCCGCCGCGTCCCCTTGCGCCACGTCGAGCGGGGGTTTCTGCGAGCTGTCCGTGAAATACCGCGCGTTGGCCGCGGCGAGTTGCAGCAACCGCAGCCCCTCGATCCACCCTTCGCGCACAGCGCGCGCCTCACGTTTCGCGGGGTCTGCCTCCGCCGCGCCGAGCGCCTCGTAGCGGATCTGCATCTGCTCCTGCACGAGCATCTCCAGCGCCGCCGCCACCGCCGCGCTGCGCGTCGGGTCCGCCATCGCCACCGAGCCCAACAACTCCGGTCGCGCGAGGTCGCGCCACGTCGCGACCTCCGGCACCCCGAGCCGCGCCAACGAATCGCGGTTGCTCAACACCCCGAAGGAGGAAAGCACCGTGCCGTACCAACGGCCCTCCGGATCCTGCAACTCCTCGCCCGCCCACGTCTGCGGCAACACCGCTTCGGTGAACCACTCCGGATGTCGCTGGCGCATCCCGGCGTCGACCAGCCACCCCGCCCGCGCACCGCGGGCATGCTCGTAGCTGCCGCCGCCGAAGAACACATCCAGGCCGACCCCGACCTCCGAATCCAAAAACGCCCGCCGTGCCGCCTGCTCCGGCTTGTCGTCGGCCGGCGTCGCGCCCGGCGCGATCCCCCCGTCCAGCGCCGCCGTCGCCCACCGCGCGTCCCATTCCCGCTTCAACCCAGTGCGCCAGTGCTGCGCGAAGGCCGCCTCGTAACCGGCCCGCAGGTACCGCACCGTCTCGCTCGCGCCCCCGATCACGCGCCAGTCGACCCGCACCGTCCGGCCGGTGCGCGCGCGGTACCAGCGTGCAAACCCCGCCCCGAACTCCTGCCGGATCGCCTCGTTGTGCGGGGTCACCACCACCAGCGTGAGCTCCGCCCCGGCCGCCCGCGTCCGCGGCCGCAGCGCGAACGGGAGCACGACAAGCGCCGCAAGGGCGGCAAGGAGAAGATGGCGGGCCCACATGGCGTTCGCTCGGGAGCGGCACGTGCCGCCCTACGGTTTCAACACGACCACGTCTTCCGGGTCGACGGCAGCCCACAGCTCCCCCTGCGCCGCCGCGCCCACGAAACGCGGATTCAGCTCGAAGAGCTTCAGCTCGCTCTCGCCCGAAACGAAACGATGCTGCGCCACCTCGCCAAGGTACGCCGTCTCCGTTATCCGGCCACGCACCGCGTTCATCGCCGGCGACTGCCGCGACAACCGCCAGCACTCCGGCCGCACCGAGACGAGCACCTCGGCGCCGCGCCGGTGCACCTCGTTCGGATCGCCGGCCAGCCCGTGGAAGCGGCACACCGGCGTGTCCACCAGCAGGCGCCCGTTCTCGCCGCCGACGATGCGACCGGCGATGAGGTTGGTCTCGCCGATGAACCGCGCCACCGCCGCCGTCGCCGGCCGCGCATAGATCTCCCGCGGCGTCCCCAACTGGAGGATGCGGCCGGCGTCCATCACGGCCATCCGGTCGGCGATCGCCAGCGCCTCCTTCTGGTCGTGGGTGACGTAGATGGTGGTGAGCTGGTGCTGCTTGCACATCCGGCGGATCTCGCTGCGCATCTCGGAGCGCAGGCGCGCATCGAGATTGGAAAGCGGTTCATCGAGCAACAGGCAGCGCGGCCGCACCACGAGCGCCCGCGCCAGCGCGACCCGCTGCTGCTGGCCGCCGGAAAGCTGGTGGGGCTTGCGCGCGCCGAGGGCGCCGAGTTGCACCGCCTCCAGCGCCTGGGCGGTCCGCCGCTCGAGTTCGGCCGCGGGCACGCGGCGCTCCTCCAGCCCGAAAGCGACGTTCTCCTCCACCGTCAGGTGCGGCCACAACGCGTAGCTCTGGAAGACCATGCCGGCGTTGCGTTCGTGCGGCGGGAGCCGCGTCACGTCCTGTTCCCCGAAACGGATCGTACCCGTATCCGGCCGTTCGAACCCGGCCAGGCAACGCAGCAGCGTCGTCTTCCCGCAACCGCTCGGGCCCAACAGGAAGAAGAGTTCGCCCGGCTGGATCGCGAGATCGAGCGCCTCGAGCGCCACCGTTGCGCCAAAGCGTTTGCTGACCTTCTGGATGCCGATGGGAATCATGGCGGAGCGCTGGTTGGCAGCGAACGACCGCCCGCCGCCCGAGTCAAGGCGCGGGCCGGCCCCGCCCGGCACCGCGATTTCACCGGAATGCCGTTTGCCAGCGCTCCGGCCGGCGCCTTACCGTCCGCCTCCCGCCATGCCTGCGCGCACCACCAGGAAGATTCCCGCCCACAAGGACCTCGCCGAGATCCTCGTCTCCGAGGCCCAGATCAGACGGCGCCTCGCCGCCCTCGCCGCCGAGATCGACCGCGTCTACGCCGGCCAGGAGATCACCGCGATCGCGATCATCAACGGCGCCCTCCTCTTCACCGCCGACCTGCTGCGCCTCATCAACCGGCCCGTCCGTCTCGATTGCGTGCGCGTCTCCAGCTATCGCAACGCCACCGCCGCCGTCACCGAGCCCCAACTGCGCAGCAGCCTCACCATCGACATCGAGAACCGCCATGTGCTGCTCATCGACGACATCCTCGACACCGGCAAGACCCTCGCGATGGTCGTCGACCTCATCTCGGCGATGAAGCCCGCCTCCGTGCGCACCTGCGTGCTGCTCGACAAACGCGGCCGCCGCGAGGTGCCCTTCGAGGCCGACTTCACCGGGTTCGAGATCCCGGATCGTTTCGTCGTCGGCTACGGCCTGGATTTTGCCGAGCGCTACCGCAACCTCCCCTGCATCGGCGTGCTCAAGCCCGCCCTGCAGAACCCGCCCGAGTGGGCGTAGCCGGCGCGGACGCGCCCGCTCATTCGCCGCTTCGCGGCGTCTTGGGGCGCCCCCTACCAAGCGTTACCCCCGAGCTCGACCGGCGCGACCACCACTGGAGGACGGGCTTTCCTCCCCGACTTCCCCGCGCAACCGCTGCCAATTCCCGCCCAACACCGCGGCCAGCTCGTCCGCCCCCAGTCCGCAGCCACGGATCTCCGCGAGGAAACGCGCGAACTCCGGTTCCGCCTGATGCTTCGGATACAACCGCAGCGGGTAGTCCGAGCCGTACAGGATCCGCCCCGCGCCGACCGCCTGCGCCACCAGCCGGAAAACCTCCGGTCGGTACAGCAGCGGCGAAGCCGCGGTGTCGTACCAGACGTTCGCGAGCGGCTTGGCCACTGCGCGGTTCAGCTCGAAGAACGGCAGCAGCCCGCCCCAGTGCGCGAACACGAAACGCACCGCGGGATGGCGCTGCGCCAGCGCCATCAGCTCCATGAACGGCGTCTCCACCCGGCCGGGATACGCGCGCCCCGCCGGCTCCGTCACATGTAGGTTCACAGGCCAGCGCCACTGCGCCGCCAGCTCCAGCGCCGCCGCCAGCGCCGGATCTTCGTAGCTAAATCCTTGCGCCGGCGGACACAGCTCGCCCAGCCCCGACAACCCCTCGTCGCGGGAGCGCACCAACTCGGCCCGCACCGCCTCGAACCCGGCCGCGGCGTGCAGCGTCGCGAACGCCTCCAGCCGGTCCGGATGCCGGCGCACCACCTCCGCGAGAAACCGATTCTGCTCCCCGCAGGTGGCCGCATTCTCCCAGTACCACCCCAGCAGCACCGCGCGATCCACGCCGGCCGCGTCCATGTCGCGCAGCAGTCGCTCCACGTTCGCCCAGCCCTGGAGGCTCGCGCCGCCATCGGCGCGCGGTCCGACCATCGCCGCCCACCGCGCCTCGCCCCGCGCCGCCGCCCAGCCCGCCGGGTCGGCGATCGCGGCGTCGGGATACAGATGCACGTGGCAGTCGATGATCATGCGCGATGCGCAGCGTTGCCGCTCCCGACCCGCGCCGCAAGCGCGCGCCTCCGCGCCCCCGGATCAAGCGACGAGCCGCGTCCGTTCTTGCCGGCGCCCGTGCCGCACCGTTTGGCTTCCGTCATGCCCCACTGGTTCCGCTCCGCGCTGCTCGGCCTGCTTCTCCTCGCCGGCCCGCACGCGCCCGCCGGCGCCACGAACGACTTCGACCTCGCCGCCGAGGTCCCGCCACCCGCCCGACTGCGCTCCGGCCGCCTTCCCAACGGCGTGCGTTTCGCGATCCTCCCGCACCAGGGCCGCGCCGGCGCCGCCAGCCTGCGCCTGCTGGTCGAGGTCGGCTCGCTCCACGAACGCGACGACGAACGGGGCTACGCCCATTTCGTCGAGCACCTGGCCTTCGCCGGAACCCGGCGTTTCCCCGCGGGCGAACTGGTGGAACGTCTCCAACTCGAGGGCGTGAAGTTCGGTCCCCATCTCAACGCCGAAACCGCCTACGACCGCACGCTCTACCGCCTTGATCTCGCTACCGTAAGCCCCGCCCGGCTGGAGACCGCGCTCGCACTCTTCCGCGACTTCGCCGACGGACTCCCGTTCGACACCGCCGCGGTCCAGCGCGAGCGCGCCGTCATCTTGGCCGAGGACTTCGTGCGCCGCACCCCGCTCGCCGCCCAACGCTCCGCCCAGACCGAGCTCCTCTTCGCCGGCACCCGCCTCCCCGCGCGCCCGCCCATTGGCACGGAGCCAACGATCCGCGCCGCCACCGCACCGAGGCTGCGCGAGTTTCACGAAGCCTGGTATCGCCCCGAGAACCTCACCGTCATCGTGGTCGGCGACCTCGATCCGGCCGCCACCGCAGTCCGGGTTTCCGAGCACTTCGCCTCCCTCGTCGCCCGCGCCCCCGTCCGCACCGCCCCGGCGACCGGCTCGCCGCACCGCCCCACTGCGCCCGCCGTCGCTCTTCACCCCAACCCCTCGCTTGGAGCCCTCCGTATTCAACTCGGCGCGATCCTGCCCGAACCCGTCGGGCCCGCCCGCTGGAGCGACCTCGTCCGCGAGACATCGCTGCACGCCGCGATCCAGATGCTGGCGCGCCGCCTCGACCGGCTCGAGAGGCGTGCTGCCGCCCCTTTCGCCAACGCGAGCGCCGCCACCGGCACGCCGTGCCGCGGGTTCCGCGCCCTGAACTTCGCCTTCACCGCCGGCCCCGCCGGCTGGGCCACCGGCCTCGCCGCGCTCGAACAGGAAATCCGCCGGGTGGAGACGCATGGCTTCACCGCCGAGGAAGTCGCCCTCCACGGCCGCCTCGCCCACGACGACCTCGCGCACGCGGTCGAGACCGAAGGAACCGGGGACCCGGCGGGCATCGCCGACGCACTCGCCACCGCCCTGGGCCGCGGCACACCGTTCTTCGCGGCGACCGAGCAGCGCGCCTCCCGCACCCAACTTCTTGATTCGCTCACCCCCGAATCCTGCACCGCCGCCTTCCGCGAGGCGCACGCCCACAGTCCGCTCTCGGTCTTCGTTTCCGGCCCGGCACCGCTCCTGCCCTCCCGCGCCAACCTCATCAGGACCCTGCGCAATAGCCGCCGGATCGCCGTCGCCGCCCCGGTTCCGGGACCGGTCGTGGAGTTCGCCTACGACGACTTCGGTCCGCCCGGCGCGATCGTCTGCCGCGAGTATGTGCCCGACCTCGATCTCTGGCTCGTGGAGTTCGCCAACGGTGTGCGCCTCAGCCTGAAACGCACCAGCTTCGAGCCCGGCCTGGTGCGCGGCCGCGTCCGCCTGGGCCACGGCCGCGCCGAGGAGCCGCCGGAGCATCCGGGCTTGAGCATGTGGACCTCCGCGTGGTTCGCCGGCGGGCTCGGCCGCCACGACTGGGCCGCCGTCACCGCACTCGCCGACCACCACCATCTCGCGCTCACCTGCACCCGGGAAACGGATGCGTTTCTCCTCGGCGGAAGCGCCCGCCCCGCGCAGCTCGATCTCCTCCTGCGCATCCTCACCGCCTACGTCGCCGATCCCGCCTTCCGGCCCGAAGGCTTCGCCGCCACCACCGCCGCGGTCGACCGCACCGCCCGCCCGCGCTATGCCGAGCCCGACGGCGCCGTCCAGGTGCACATCCTCCCCCGCCTTGCCGGCGGCGATCCCCGGATCGGCACACCGCCCGCCGAGGTGCTTTTCGCCAACCAGCCCGAGCACCTCCGCGCCTGGCTGGCTCCGATCGTCGCCCAAGCCCGGCCGGAGATCGCGCTCGTCGGCGACCTCGACCCGGAGCGCGCCATCGCCGCCGCGGCGCGCGCCTTCGGCGCGCTCCCGCCTCGCGACCCGCCGCCCTTTGATCCCGCCCGCCGCACGCTCCACTTCCTCGCCCCGCCCGTGACGGAGACCTGCACCGTGAACGCCGCCGCGCCCCGCCCCGCGCGCCTCGAACTGTTCTGGAGAACCGGCGACACGCTCTCCGTCCGCCAGCGTTGGCACCTCGCGCTGCTCGCCGCGGTGCTGGAGGAGCGGATTCGCACGCGCGTGCGCACGCAGGACGGCGCCACCTACGCGCCCCGCGCGACCTTCAGCCGCACGGCCGCCTACACCGGCTTCGCGACGCTGCGTTGCTCCCTCGATGTCGCGCCCGAGCAGGCCGCCCACTACCTCGACGCCGTGCGCGATCTCGCCGCCGACCTCGCCCGCACCGGCATCAGGTCGGAGGAACTCGCCCGCGCCCAAGCGCCCCTGCTCGCCAACGCCCGCGCCGGCCGCATCGACAACGGCTACTGGCTCGACGAGGTCCTCGCCGAAGCCCAGTCCGACCCCGAGCGCCTCCCTGCTGCGCGCTCGCTTGAGCACGACATCGCCTCCGCCACACCGGAGGATCTCGCCACCCTCGCCGCGCGCTACCTCCGCCCCGAGCAGTCGTTCCGCTTCATCATCCGGACCGTCGTCGCCTCATCCCCTGCTCCCGGCCGATAGGCAACAGCGCGGCGCGCCACGCTATTGCCGCATTAGGAACGGAATATCGATCTGCATCCGGGCCGCCACCGGCGTCCCGTCCTTGATCCGGGGCCGAAACCGCCACCGCGCCAGCGCTTCCAGCGCTGCCGCAGAGAACGCCGGATGATCCGACGCGATCACCGTGAGATCCCCCACTGTTCCGTCTTCATTAACCACATACTGGATAGTCACCATACCGTTCACTTGGGCAGCACGGAGTTCAGCGGGATAGGTCGGCGAGACCACCTCAACCAAGACAGCTGCGGAATCCAGCTCGGTGTTTCCTGCCCGCTTCGCTTTCTGATGTTCCGTAACCCTTCGATAGACCTCCGCATCGCCCATCGTACGCACCTCAAAGAATGCTTCGCGCGGTTTGGCTCCTGCTTCGATGAGATCCGCCACCAAGCTCGACCTATAGGCATTCCGCGCGCCCGCCTCCCGCAAGAGTCTGAGCATCTCCGACCTAACGTCGGTGGTCTGGGGCTGTGTGGCCAAAAGGAAAGCGAGCAGGTGGCGAGCTGACACCGATTCCGGCGCCCCGGCTTCGATCTGAGCCCGAAGGTGGTTCATCGCACCCACCTGGACGCTCTGGTCGCCGACCCCATACGAAGCAAGAGCAAGAGCCGATTGTGCCGACCCCTCCGCCGCCGCACGCCGGAACCACTCGATCGCGGCATCATGCTCACCAGCCGTCCTCAGATGGCGCGCCCACAGCTCCATAGCCTCGAGATCCCCGGTCTTGGCCAGCTCCTCGGACCAGCGCGCCACCTGCTCGGGTGTCGCATCCTCAAGATCACCCTCCGCCTCGGCTCGCATGAACAGTCGCCGCGCGGCGGCATTGCCCAGCTCCGCGGCGGCCAGCATCAGCTCGTTCGGCACCTCGCCCTCCGCCGGCTCCACCATTCCGAGACGCTGCGCGCTCGCGAGCAGGAAGGCCGCCTCGCTCTCGCCGGCCGCCCACGCCTTCCGCAACCACGCGTCCGCCTGCGCCAGTCCGTCCGCGCGGCCTTCGTCGGCGAGCAGCAGCCGACCCAATTCCGCCATCGCCCGTGCGTTGCCGGTCTCTGCCGCGGCCGCGATGAACTTCTCTCCCGCGGCTTTGTCGCCCGCGCCCTCGCCGTAGCGCAGCACCAAGCCGAGCGTGAGCGCCGCCTCGGCGTCGCCGGCCGCGGCACGCTGCTCCAACTCCGCCCGCAGTGCCGCCTCGTCGAGCGTCGCCGCCAGCGCCAGCTTGCGTTTGAGCGCCTCGGTCAGCGGACCGAAATCCGTCGGGCGAACCAACCACGCCCGCGCCCCCAGGTTCGCTGCGGCGAGCGACGTTTTCTTGCGCTCGGCGTCCGACTTCGAATCAGCCCCATTGCCGGGTACCCGCACGGTCGCATGGGCGTCCGCGCCTGCCCTCGTTCCGCCCGCGGGGACCTCATTCTCTGGAGCGAGGGCAGCCTGCACCGGAACGGCCGTATTCACGGTCTGCACTTCCGGCGCTGCCGCCTCGGCGTCCGCGGCCAGTGCGGTCTGCTCGCCCCGCCCCACCGGTCGACACCCCGGAGCCAGGCCAACAATCACGGCCAAACTCGCGCCGACGATTAGTAGGGACTTGCCTCGCATCGGAGCCGAAGTTGCACACTCCCCCGGCGCCGGGCAATCCCGGCATTCAACCTTCCGGCACAGCACTATCCTCAGCTCCGTAGGTGGCCCGGCGCTTCAGCCCAGACCGGCCGCCTCCGACTGGCCTCGCCACCCGCCGCACGCCGATCGCGACGATGGAGGTGCGGGTTTCGCCACGCGCTCCGCGGGGGCTAAAGCACCCCGCCACGCCCGGTCCGCCCCGCGGGTGGGCTGTCGGTCCCGCACCATCGCCGTCGGTCGTTGCCCCGCCTCCGCCCACGCCGTTCGCCGCGCAGCCTTCCCGAAAATAAACGCACCTCCCGCGGAAAAAGCGCTTGTTGACCGCCCGCCGGCTGGCATACACGTCGACGTTCGCGAACTTCTTTTCCCTATGATCGTTACGACCGCCAAACTGTTCAAGGTGGCCTATGGCAAGTTCGCCATCGGCGCCTACAACATCAACAACGCCGAGCAAGCGATGGGCCTCTTCCGGGGCTGTATCGACTCCAAGGCTCCGTTCATCATCCAGATCTCCAAGGGCGCGCGCAAATATACCGACAAGCGCATGCTCGAGGCGATCATCCGCTCCGCCGAGCAGATCTTCCCGGACGCCATCTTCGCCGTCCACCTCGACCACGGTGACGAGGAGACCTGCTACGACTGCATCAACTCGGGCTTCTTCAGCTCCGTGATGATCGACGCCTCGCACGATCCGTTCGAGAAGAACGTCGAGATCACCAAGCGCGTTGTCGATGCCGCCCACAAGAAGGGCATCTCCGTCGAAGCCGAACTCGGTATGCTCGGCGGCGTCGAGGAGGACATCAAGGTCGAGGACGGCCACGCCACCCTCACCAACCCCGAGGAAGCCCTCAAGTTCGTCCAGCTCACCGGCTGCGACTCGCTGGCCTGCGCCATCGGCACCAGCCACGGCGCCTTCAAGTTCAAGGGCAAGCAGTCCCTGCACTTCGATGTGCTCGAGAAGATCAAGACCCTCCTCCCGAACTTCCCGCTCGTCATGCACGGCAGCTCCAGCGTGCCGAAGGAAGAGGTCGACCGCATCAACGCCGCCGGCGGCAAGATCAAGGACTCGGCCGGTGTCGACATCAACGAGTACTTCCCCGCCGCCAAGCTCGGCGTCACCAAGATCAACATCGACACCGACGGCCGCCTCGTCTGGACCCGCGTGCACCGCGAGTTCTTCCGCGACAAGCCCCAGGAGTTCGACTTCCGCCCGCCGGGCAAGATCTTCATCGACGAATACGCGAAGTTCATCGCGAGCCGCAACGACAAGCTCGGCTCCAGCGGCAAGATCGACGAAGTCCGCGCCTACCTGGCCGGCCACTAAGTCGTAACCGCCTTTTCGACGCGCCGCCCCTTCGAGGGCGGCGCCTCTTTTTCCCTTCCTCCGCCAAATTTCAGCACCTTTCCCTATGTCCACCACCATCACCAACGTCATCGCCCGCGAGATCATCGACTCCCGTGGCAACCCGACCGTTGAGGTCGACGTCAAGCTCTCCTGCGGCGCCCTCGGCCGCGCGGCCGTCCCGTCCGGCGCCAGCACCGGCGAGAACGAGGCCATCGAACTGCGCGACTCCTCCGCGCCCGCCAAGTCGCTGCCCAAGGGCATCGACGGCAAGAAACGCTTCCTGGGCAAGGGCGTCCAGGCCGCCGTCAACAACGTCAAGACCGTCATCGCCCCGGCCATCATCGGCATGGATTCGATCGATCAGATCGGCATCGACCGCACGATGATCAAGCTCGATGGCACCAAGACCAAGGCCAAGCCCCAGGAGTTCGACTTCCGCCCGCCGGGCAAGATCTTCATCGACGAGTACGCCAAGTTCATTGCCAGCCGCAATGACAAGCTCGGCTCCTCCGGCAAGATCGACGAAGTCCGAGCCTACTTGGCCGGCCACTAAGTCGTAACCGCCTTTTCGACGCGCCGCCCCTTCGAGGGCGGCGCCTCTTTTTCCCTTCTTCCGCCAAATTTCAGCTCCTTTCCCTATGTCCACCACCATCACCAACGTCATCGCCCGCGAGATCATCGACTCCCGT
>Ga0116187_1002478_pt1 | contig 18045 bp, 11 predicted proteins | sample AD_JPNNA6_MetaG_FD_89755 | JGI IMG/M metagenome (GOLD analysis project Ga0116187, IMG submission 89755) | Active sludge microbial communities of municipal wastewater-treating anaerobic digesters from Japan - AD_JPNNA6_MetaG | ecosystem: Engineered > Bioreactor > Anaerobic > Digestate | place... | reverse complement strand
GAATTCGACATCCCCGAATCGCCCCGCCACTCCGTGAAGTTCACCCGCGACTTCTGGATGGACACCGTCGAGACCACCCAGAAGCTCTACGACAGCGTCATGAAAGCCGTCTACCCGGACTACACGGGCAGCATCGATTGGAACGCCATGTTCGGCCTGGGTCCCGCCTACCCCGCCTACGGTGCCACGGCGGGCGGCGCGATCCTGTTCTGCAACGCGCGCAGCAAGCTGGAAGGCCTGGACACCGTCTACACCTACACTTCGCGCGACGGGGCGTCTTCCCACGCCTCGCTGTCTGGTGTGGTGGCGGATCTTTCCAAGCCGGGCTACCGTCTTCCCAGCGAAGCCGAGTGGGAATACGCCGCGCGCGGGGGAACCACGACCGATTTCCCGTGGGGTCCCATGTCGCTGACCACGTCCGAGATCGAGGCGCAGATGAACGCCAACGCGATCTGGAAAGGCAACGCCCTCGACGTGGGCGACGCCTCGCCGCAATACGGCACCCACCCTGTGGCCACCCGCGCGCCCAACGCCTACGGGCTGTACGACATGCACGGAAACATCGCCGAATGGTGCTGGGACGTGATCGACTACGACGGCTACAAGCCTGGCTCCGCGCTCGACCCCATGACCGCTCCGGACCCCGGCACCCCCACCGGCGAGAACCACGATCTCCCCCGACGTGGTGGCCACTGGGCGATCGAGCCCAACAACCTGCGGTCGTCCAACCGCACGTTCGACGCCCGGGTTTATTTCTCCTACAACGAAGGTTTCCGCACCGTCCGGAATGGGGACTAGAGGGTCACCGATTCGCGCGAGAACGCGTGGCGGCAACGGGTCGTTGGAACTAATCTTCGGACTTGTCGCCACCGACCGTTTCGCAAGGGTTTCGGAATCGTTCCCGCAGTGTTGCGGAAATCCGGTATCCTTGTGAAAACACCCATTCACAGCCCAAGAGACGATGGATCGCCACAACACAAGCCCAACCTGCACTCCCCTCCTGGATCCCGGCGTGAACCCGAAGCGGGAATCCGCCGACCCAACCGGGGAAGCGATGGGTTTCCAGGGAGCATCCGGTCGGGTCGACCAACGTCGACGCGACTGCTCCCGCACCGTCCGTTCTTGGCACGAAGAGATCCGGAGATGAACATGCGCCCCTTCCAGAACCGCCTGCGGACAGGCACGTTCCTTCTCGCATCCTGCCTCCTGTGGAGCTGCGGCTCGTCCACCGAAGCGGAAGACAAGGACGACGATACGGCGCCCCGCGGCCCCGAATGGTCCGAATCGTCCCACGGCAAGGTCCCGCCCGACACCACCGCGGCGTTTCCCGCCGCGCGCCGGATCCTGACCATCTCGATGTCGGACGCCGCCTGGACCTCCATGGTGGAAAGCCTCGAGAAAGCCTGCGGAGGCAGCGGGCCTTCGGCCACATGCACCGGCAGCAGCCTGGACGACCACGACAGCGTGTCGGCCTGGCGCGTGGCCGATCTTCTGGCCGATGGCAAAAAATGGGCATCGATCGGGATCAAGCTGCCGTCCAACGGCGAGGTCGCCGACGCATGGAAGGCGGGCGGCAACCGGTTCCCGTTCCGGATCACCATGGACAAGTGGGAAAAGGAGATCCCCGCGATCGACAACCAGAGGTTCTACGGATTCCAGAAACTGTCGCTGGAGAACCTGGAAAACGATTCCACCGGACTGCGCCACCAGGTCGCCGGAGCCATCTACCGCGCCCAGGGCGTTCCCGCGCTGCGCAGCGCCCTGGTCACGCTCAAGCTGACCCACGGCTCCACCACGCTCGACCTCGGCCTCTACTCGCTGCGCGAGATGATCGACGGCCCATTCCTTTCACGGTGGTTCTCCGACAACGACGGGAACCTGTACGAACCGGCATCCACCCTATCCAGCTTTGCGCCGGGGGATTTCGACGAAGGCGACCACGACGGGTCGTTCGCCGACGCCAGCGCGTTCGTGGGGGCCCTGAACGCGTCCAACCGCACCACCGCGCCCGACGCCTGGCGCAACGCCCTTGGCCAGACCTTCGACCTGGACGGATTCGTGGACTGGCTGGCGGTATCGACCGCTCTGGGCGATCGCGGCAGCTACGGCGAAGAACCCGACAACTTCGCGCTCTACGCCAACGGCGGCAAGCTCCATTGGATGGCCCTCCACCTCGACGAGGCGATCAAGGGCTCCACGCGCGGGATCTGGCATCCCGGCGCCTCGGCGACCTGGCCCCTGATCGCCAACGTCCTGCGCGACTCCGTCCTGTGCGAATCCTACAAGTCCAAGGTCGGCGCTCTGGTCGCCACCAGCGGCCCCCTTTCGCCGACCAACCTGGCCGCCCGGATCAACGCCGTCGCCGGGCCCTCCCTTTCCGGGCTCGACGACGCGGCCACCCGTCCCGCCAAGCTCCTGGCGTTCGCGTCCAGCCGCAAAGCCGTGGTCGACTCGTCGTTGGCCAACCACACCTGCCCCTACAGGGATTGATCCATGTTCGATTTCGCCTCCATCCAGGCCGCATCGCAGGATTCCGCCGCGCTGTCGGTGATCTACGCGAGCCTTCTCACGGCCGTTCTTTCCGGACTGATCGCCTGGACCTACGGCGCCACGTTCCACGGCCTTTCCTACTCGCGCAACTACCTGCAGTCCATGGTGCTGGTCTCCATCGCGGCCGCCACCGTGATGCAGGCGATCGGCGACAGCATCGCGCGCGGCCTGGGCATCATGGGCGCGCTGGCCGTGATCCGATTCCGCACGAGCTTCACCGATCCCAAGGACCTCGTCTTCATGTTCGCCGCCATCGCGGCGGGGCTGGGCTGCGGGATCTACGCCTGGTTGATCTCGGTGGTGGGCACGGTGGCGTTCTGCATCACCGCCTGGGTGCTGTTCCGCGCCGACATCGGCGACCATCTGGCCTTCGACGGCCTGGTGCGGTTCACGGTGGAGGACGCCGAGGCCTCCCGCGAACCGATCGGCCACGAACTCAAGCGGAACCTGCGCCATTTCGCCCTCGTGTCCATGCGGGAAGTGTCGGGGGGCAAGCGCCTCGACTGCGCCTACCAGGTCAAATTCCGTCGCGGCCACGACGCCTCGCAGCTGCTCAAGGGTTTGTCGTCGGTGCCCACGCTTTCCGGCCTGCATTTCATGATGCAGGAATCGACCACGGAGCTCTGACATGCACCGCCGCATCATGCCGAGCAAGCTGTCGGGAATCGTCTGGCTGGGCACCTTGGTCTCCACGGCCGGGTTCACCTGGTTCTTCCACGGCGACCGGACGGATTTCCGCGGCATCGCCGAGGACGCCAAGACCGTGGTCAGCAGCGAATCCGCGGTGGAGGTGCTCGAGATCCATGTCCAGCCAGGACAGATCGTGTCGGTCGGCGACACGCTGGTCAGGTTGCGCAATCCCGAACTCGCCATGCGCATCGCCGAGGTCCAGCACGACATCGAAGGCGCCTACGGCGACGCCGACCTGAACAGTTCCGAATCGCGGCGCCGGGTGGCCGAGCTGCGCGCGAGCTTCGCGGCGCGCCGCGCCGAACTCCTGGGCGAGATCCGCACGCTGGTGGACCTGAATTCCCGCAACCGCAGCCTCGTGGCGGGCTTCAAGGCCATGGGGGTACAGGAAGCGGAATCCGACAGCTCGGGGCTCCAGGAACAGATCCAGGCGCTGCGCCACCAGATCGAGGTGGAGGAATCCGGCATGCGCGACCAGATCGCCCTGCTCCTGGGCAGCAAGGGGAGCATGACCAAGCTCGCCGCATCGCGCGAAGAGGCGCTGCGCAACGAACTGGCCATCCTGCGCGAAGAGGAGAAACGCCTGGTCATCCTGTCCAGCACCAACGGCGTCGTCGACAGCATCAACAACCGCCTGGGCGAAAAGGTCTCGCCGTTCTCGCCCATCCTGACCATTTCGGGCCACAGCCCGAGCCTGGTCCGCGGCTACGTGCACGAACGCGTGCGCACCGACATGGCCGTCGGCGATTCGGTGGAGGTCGTGGCGATGGGAATGAGATCGGCCAAGGTCAAGGGCGTCGTGATCGGACTCGGCTCCAGGATCGTGGAGCTTCCCATGCGGCTCTGGAAGGCCCCGAACGTGCCCATGTGGGGTCGCGAGGTCATCGTGCGCGTCGCCCTCGGGAACCAGCTCCTGCAAGGCGAAATGGTGAGCGTCCACCGCATGCTGCACCGCATCGGAGGCAAGCCGTGAACCCGGTTCGTTCCGCGACAGTCCGCATGCTCGCGGGAATCGCGATCGCCGCGTGGACGTCGGCCGCGTCGCCGGTGACCTGGAAGTCGTTGATCGGCGGCTACAAACAGGATCTGTCGCTGCAGGCGGCCAAGGTCAAGGTCGACGAACTGGTGGGAAGCCGCGGCGTGCAGCTGTGGGACGACCTCGAGCTGCGCTACGGCGCCAAGCGGGCCGACCTCCGCAAGCAGGAAGTCGCGCTGCGGATTTCGCCGGCGGGGTTCGGCGAACTGTCCGCCAACCGCGAAATGGCCAAGGCCCGGCGCAGGCTCGGCGACGCGCACCTGCTCCAGAAGACCTCCGAAGCCCTGTACGACCGCTACAAGCTCGCGCTCGATTGGCGGTTCCAGACCCGCCAGCGCCAGTACCACCTGGACATGAAGGCCGTCTGCGACCGCCGCATCGCGGCCATGGCCAAGCTTTCCTCCCAGGAAACATTCGACCCCAAGGACCTCGTCAAGGCGCAGGTCAAGCGGGTGGAATACCTCTCCAAGGCCGAAGGCGACGTGTCGAGCCTGGCGCGGATCGAACACCACATGAGGCAGTTCGTTCCGGGCACAGGACAGATCCTGCTGGAAGGCGAATTGCTGACGCCCGCCGAAATCGAGGCCACGCTTGCGCGTCTGGACGCGTCGGCCGTCGATTCGTTCCCGGATGTCGGAATCGCCGCCGGCGAAATGGAAATGGAAAAGGCCAAGGCCACCCAGGAAATCGCCTCGTCGCGACGCTGGGTCAGCTACATGGAAGCCGGTTACACCTTCGACGCCGACCAGAACAGCAAGGAGCGCGTCACCCACCGCGACAACATCGCGTTCGGGTTCGGGATCAAGATCCCGCTGTTCGACGGCAGCAGCCAGGACATCGGCCGTCGCAAGGCGGACTTCGCCGAGGTCCGGCTGTCCTACCAGGACGACCGGGAAGACTACGTGCGCGATGTCCAGAAACTGCGGCTGTCGATCGGTTCCATGCTCCGACAGATCGTGGTGCTCGATTCGTTCGCGGCCCGGGTCGACGCCGGCAAGCTCTACGCCGATTTCGCCATGAAATCCGGATCCGACCCTCTCCTGCTCCTGAACGCCCAGGAAACATCGGTGGAAAACGCCTGGCGCATCGAGGAGCTCCGGTTCCTGATGCTCTACGAATACCTGGAGATCCTGCACCTCACCGGCGCGATGGCCCGGCACCCCGACATCAACCATCTGTTGGCCCGCACGCCCAGCGTGGCGATCGCGGAACCGGGCAGCCCGGGATCATGATCGACACGGCCTTCACCAGGCTCGAACGGTACGAGCTCAAGTACCACGTGCCGGTCAGGATCCTGCCCGAACTGGAGACGTTCCTGCTCCCCTGGTGCGAACTGGACCCGGCCTGCGAAAAGCGCCGCGACGGGTTCTACTGGATCACGAGCCTCTACCTGGATTCGCCCCGCTACACCTTCCTCAAATGGAGCCGCGACAAGCCCGAAGGTCGGTTCAACATGCGGATCCGCACCTACGGCGAAAGTCCGCAGGATTCCAAGTCGTGGCATTTCGAGCTCAAGGAGAAGAGCTGCGACCAGGTCACCAAGCTGCGCGGCGTCCTGAAGGGGCATCCCCCCCAGACTCTCTGGGACGATCCCGACGCGGCCTTCGCCAACGCCAAGGGCGAGGACTTGGCGAACCTCAAGAAGTTCTACACCCGCGCGCTCACCTACAACGCCAACCCGTTCATCCTGACCCAGTACCGGCGAAAGGCCTGGTTCGGGACCATGGAGGACTACGCCCGCGTGACCTTGGACATCGGGATGCGCTGGCGCGAGGAACGGGGGTTCGACTTCTCGGTGGATCCGCGCCAGATGCGACCCTCGGACCTTCCCGAGCGGTTCGATCCCGGATGCAACGCCGTCCTGGAACTCAAGTGCGCGCGCCACCAGATCCCCATCTGGATGATGGACCTCATCAAGCGGTTCGACCTGGTGCGTTCCGGATTCAGCAAGTTCGAAAGCGCCGGACTCGGATTGCTGCTGCTGCCTGGAGGAACCCGCGATGCGAACGATTGAACGACTCCCCCGTCGCTTGGCGCTCGTCTTCGCGCTCGCCGCTTCTTCCTGCTCCTCCCCGCCGGCAAGATCTCCCGCGACGCTCGTCCCGTTCGATCCTCCCCCTTCCGCGCAGGTCCGGATCGGCGGCGTTTCCGACCTCGCCCTCGATCCGTCCGACAGCTCCGGGTACGGTTTCGTGGGCGTTTCCGATCGCGGCCCCAACGATCCCAAGGGAGGGAACGTGCGGTTCCCGTTCCCCCGCTACCACCAGAAATTGTCCCGGTTCCGGCTGGAACGCGACGGATCCATCCGCCTGGTCGGGACGGATTCCGTCAAGGACGGGCGGGACAGGTGGACCACCGGACTCCCCTCGCCTCTGTTCCCCGCCACGGAACAGGCGACCACGACGGGACCGGATGGACGGATCCTGTCCATTCCTTCCGATTCGGCCGGGTTCGACTTCGAAGGCCTGGCGTCCGACGGAGCAGGAACCCTTTGGGCGTCCGAGGAGTACGGCCCCCGGATCGTGCGCATGCGACGCGACGCCCCGGGCGGATGGAAGATCGACAGGACACTCTCGCCGGGCGGCGGCCTGCCCGCCGTGTTTTCCAGGCGCGCGGCGAACAAGGGACTGGAAGCGCTCTGCCGCGCCCCGGACGGCGCCCTGGTGGCGATCTTCCAGGGCGCGCTGGCCAACACCGCCGGCGGGTCCATGGACGCCTCGACGGTGGCCGAGCGTTCGCTGGTGCGACGGATTCTGTTGATTTCGCCCGACGGGGCGCGGGTCTCCGAGCACCTCGCGCAGATGCCCGACGACCCGGGGAGCAAGGCCAAGCGCCGCACCAGGATCGGCGCCTGCACCGCGTTGGACGACGGACGGATCCTGGTGCTGGAGCACCGCAAGAAGGGCAAGGGCCGCATCGAGGTGGATCTGGTCGCCTGGAGCCTGGACTCGGCGACCGACGTGCATCTGGCCTCCGACCCGCAAGCCCGGGGACGCCTTGTGGGGGGAGCGACCCTGGAAGACGTCGCGATGGCCCCCGACGGACTGGCCAAGGCCGGAATCCGTCCGGTGGACCGGAGCCTGGTTTCGGTGGACCTGACCAGGGACCTGGACGCCGAACTCGCCAAGCCCGAGGGCCTGGTCGTCTTCGCCGATTCCACGGCCCTGATCTCGTTCGACAACGATTTCGGGGTCAAGGGCGCCGGCCCGAGGACCTGGTTCCTCAAGACCCGCCTGTCCCTCCCCCGCCGTCGCTGACGGAAACTCCCGCCTTCCGGAATTCCCCGTACCGGCTATTTCTTCAAGAACGGCACCGACGTCCAGGCCTCGCCCGGCGCGCGCTGCCAGGACACGATCCAGACTCCAGGTCCCAGCCCCGCGACATCGAGGGTTCCACGCCCTTCCCGGGCGATGGTCCTCCCGTGGTGAGCCACCAAGCGGATCCTGACCGGCGCAACGCCCCATTCCAACCGACCCTCGCGCAGACGGAAAACGTCATCCGTTCCCCGGACCACGGATCGGACCCCGATCGGGGCCGGGCATTTGGCGGCCAACTGGCCGTCGATCCACGCGATCCTCGTCGACAACCAGTTCTTCATGGTGTCGATCTCGCCCTGGTAGGTGCCGGGAACATGGACTTCGGGCCACATCTTCTTCTTCAGGACGTCCCAGCGCTGGTAGTTCCTCGCCTGCGCCGAACCCGCCCGCTCGGCCAAGGAGTCGAATCGCGCCCGCCAGGCCGGGTCGGACCACTCGCCCTGGCGCAGATCGTTCCAGCGGCAGGCCATGGTCGAACGGAATCCCTGTTCGTTCGCCAATTTCTTCCACCAGAACGGGATCGCCGAGCGGTCCCTGGTGGTTCGCGCATCCCATTCGTACACCCAGCCGGCCGGCTTCCATGCGTTGTAGTAGTCGGGCATCCCGGCCGAGAAATCGAGGTCCCACACCGGACCCGCGCGCAGCTTCCCGCCCTTGGAATCCTTCTGCTTGTGCAGGTAGCCGCTCAGGCGGTATCCGTCGACGTTCTTGACCAGCTCCTGCAGGAGCAGGTAGTCGACGAAGCTCCCGACGTCGATCCAGCGGGAATAGCCGGTGTCGGGGTGGTCGAATCCGGCCGACGACATCGCGTCCTCGAAGCCGTCCACGTAGCTCCGGATGTATTCCTTCTGGCGGATCGACAATTTCCGTTCCGACGGATACTGGTACTGGATGTAGACCAGCGAATCCCTGGGGCTGGTCCAGCCGTTGCCGTCGGAGGGGCGGTCGACCCTCAGGATGTAGCCCCCCGTCAACGCGTCGCCCAGGGTGTCGCCGGAATCGAGCTTGGAGACATCCACCCGCTGGGCGTCGCGCTGGATGCGTTCGACCAACAGGTAGACGCCCTCGTAGCCGCCGTTCAGCACGAGTTCGACCAGCCGGTTGCGCGGAGCGTAGCGCCCGGTGGCCCTGGCCATCGCGTAGCCGAACGCGTTGCGGATCAGGGACTTGTCGGGAAAGCCCGCGACCAGGACCCACTTGGACTCCGACGACATCCCCAGCAGCGGCGCCTTGGTCTCGTTTCCAACGGAATCCGTCAATTCGATCGCGTAGGACTTCTTGGCCATTCCGCTGGAACTCGTGCCGTGGAAATTCACGTCGGCGAACCCGGAATAGGCGTTGGTCGGATCGGCGAACCCGGTGCCGCCCGCATGGTCGGCGATCCCGAACCGGACCACGATGCCTTCGTTGCCGATCGAATCCTTGCCGGTTTCCAGATGCACCACGGGAAGGCTCGATGTTCCCGCCGGGACGGCGGCGAATCCAGCCGAACACAACAGCAGCAAGGAAGCCAAGGACGATCGGGTCATGCTCGAATGATTCATCGCATCAGTGAAGATAGGAGGCCGGGGGCGATCCTGCTGGACGCTTCGACTCCGAAGGAGCATCCACGAGCCATCCCCCCCCCGATGGGCGCTCATGCCAGCCAGAACACCGTCCAGACGCCAAGGGCGGTCTCCAGCCATCCGGTGCGCTTCCAGCCGATGGGGCGGCGGCGCAGAAGCGGCACGAGCAGGCACCGCAGCAGGATCGGCGACAACGCCAGCGCGACATGGAGTCTGCCAGGCGAGGCGACCAGCGCGACGGTGGCGATCGCGGCGACGGCCACCGCGACCAGACCGACCGCGCTCCGCTCCCGGCCAGGCATCGTGGCCTGCACCAGGAACACGCCCCCCGCGAACGCCAGGGCCAAGGTCCACCACAGGAACAGGAGCGGTCCGGTATCGGCCCCGCCACGGGCCGAACCCACGATCGCGGCGCAACCGGCGAGGCTCGCCGCGCCGGCCAGATGGCTCCCGAAGGCGGCCAGGCGCACCCTCCCGCCCTTGGCCTGCCGGAACCTGGCCCATTGCGCGAGGCCCGCCACCGCGCCAACGGCGGCGACCAGCGGCCAATACCCCAAGCCTTGACGGAATCCGGCCACAGCCGTGGCCGTGGCGGCCACCAGGATCTCGGCCATCCAGAGCCGCCCCGAAGACTCCCGCGCGAGCCAGGCGGCCTGCGCGAAGAAGGCGGCGAGGATCCCCGCCAAGGCGAGAACACCCGCCGCCGCGGATCCCGAGGGCGAAGCCAGCCAGCCGGCCGCGCCCGAAAGCCCGAGCATCGCCCAGGCTCCGTGCTCCCTCGGGACAGGGATCGTCATGACGCCCGACCTGCCGCCTCCAGCCGGCGGATGCGCGGATGGAGCACCTCGTTTTCGAGGTGGACGTGCGCGCGGGTGTTGCGATCCAGCTCGGCCAGCGCGTCGTAGAAGGCGCGCCAGGTGTTGCACGCCTCCTCGGGAGGACGGAATCCGTCCGTCAGGGAGCCCAGTTCGTCGAGCATCGCCCCCACGGCGACGTGCTCGTGTTCCATCACGCCAATGGGTCCTTCCAGGGAGTCGACCGCGTGGCAGCCCAGGAGCACTTCGCCGGTGGCTTCCAGGTGGCGGGCGGCCGGGAACAGCATCCGTTCCTCCTTTTCCAGGTGGGGTTCCATCTCCTGGCGCAGGGCGGAATGGACGTCGGCGATCCGGACCACCACCGGCGCGTGGCCTCCATGGACACGCACCACCTTTTCCGCGAGGACCGAGATCCGCGGCAGGTTCGCGCGCAGCCAATCGTGGTGTTCGACCAGGATGTGGTCGATCAGTTCGGCCACCGCGGCCTCGCGCCAATCCCTGTCCTGCGCGATCGCCGGTTGCGATTCAAGTTCCCGGACCAGTTGCTCGACGGCGATCCCCGCCGTGCCGGAAGCCTGGAGCAGGGTGCGCTTGCCGCCGCAGCAGTAGTCGATGCCGAACGCCTCGAAGATGCGCGACCGCGACGGCCGTTCGGCCACCAGATCGCCGATGGTTCGTTCCTGGATGGTGCTCATGGCTGTTCCTTTCGGGAAAGAATGCGGATCACGAAGGTGGTGAACACGACGGCCAACAGCAGGAGCGCGGTCCCGAACACGACGTCGCCGGGGACGCGCATCCACTTGAGCGTCTGCATTCCGGATGTGTTCAGGAATTCGGCCGAACGCGCCGACCACAATCCCGTGTCGATCGATTCGGCGGTCTGGAGGATCCCGATGGGCAGAAGCGACAGGACCACCATGAGCGACAACCCGATGTTCAGTCCCCAGAACGACCAGCGCAGAGGACGTTCCGGAAGTTCGCCAGGCCATGCGGCCCGCAGGCAGAACAGCACGAACGCCAGCCCCAGGAATCCGTACACGCCGAACAGCGCCGTGTGGCCGTGCACCGGTGTGAGATTCAGGCCCTGCATGTAGTAGAGGGCGATCGGAGGATTGATCAGGAACCCGAACAGGCCCGCGCCCACGAAGTTCCAGAACGACACCGCCAGGAAGAACATCACGGGCCACTTCCATCGCCGCATCCACGGAATTTCCATGTGGCGCAGGGTGGCGACCGCCTCGAACCCCACCAGCGTGAGAGGAACGATCTCCAGCGCGGAAAAGACCGAACCCAAGGCCAGGATGGACACCGGGGTTCCGCTGAAGTACAGATGGTGGAACGTGCCGATGATCCCGCCGCCCAGGAACACCGCGGTGGCCGTCACGGCCGCGCGCCCGGCGGTGCTGGCGCGGATCAGTCCCAAGCGCGCGAACAGGAACCCGATCGCGGCGGTGGCGAACACCTCGAAGAAGCCTTCCACCCACAGATGGACCACCCACCAGCGCCAGTATTCGGCCAATGCCAGGTGCGTGTGGCGACCCCACATCAGGCCGGCGCCGTAGAACATCCCGATGGCCCCGGCCGAAAGCGTGAACAGCCACAGCAGCGACTTGCCGTCGGAGCCCTGCCGGAACGCCGGAGCCAAGCCGCGCAGCACCAGGAAGAACCAGAACAGAAGCCCGCCGAACAGCAGGATCTGCCAGAATCTGCCAAGATCCACGTATTCGTAGCCCTGGTGCCCGAACCAGAAATTGACACCCAGTCCCAGCTTCTGCATCACGCCCAGCCATTCGCCGGCCATGGAGCCGAACACCACCACCACCAGCGCGCCCAGGAGCACGTGGACTCCCAGCGCCTGCCCCTTGGGTTCGCGCCCGCCCACGGCGGGGGCCAGGAACAACCCGGTGGCCAGCCACGAGGTCGCGATCCAGAAGATGCCCAGCTGCACGTGCCAGGTGCGCCCGACTCCGTACGGCAGGATGTCGTCGAGGTTCAATCCGTAGAACCCGCTGCCTTCCACCCCGTAGTGCGCCACCACGCCACCCAACGCGACCTGGACCACCATCAGGAGGCTCACGACCGCGAAATACAGCAGCGAAGCCCGCATGGATGCGGTGAGCCGAAGCCCCAGGAACGGATCCGTGGCCGGGACCACGTGGGGTTCTTCGGAGTTGGCCCTGGCGTGCCACCACACCAGCAGGGCGATGCCGATCAACAGGACCAGGATGGAGGCCATGGACCAAAGCAGGATGGCCGACGACGGGACGTTGCCCGCCAGGGGTTCGTGCGGCCAGTTGTTGGAATAGGAGACGTCGGAGCCCGGACGCTCGGCCGCGCAAGCCCAGGTGGCCCAGAACAGGAACGCGTCCAGCGCCTGCAGGCGAGCCGGATCGTAAACCGAGGTGTCGCGCATGGCGTAGTAGCTGCGCAGTTCGCGCGTGACCGGACCACCCCCGAACAGATCCCGGTAGTGGCGTCCGACCTCGATGGCGGCGTCGGCGCGCTCCTTGGGAAGGACCAACGTTTTCGTGGCGGCGTCGTAGCCGTTGTCGCGCAGAATCCGTCGGACCTCCTCCGGAGACGCCCCCGCCGCCGCCATGGCCACCGCTTCGCGGTGCAGGCGATCGGCGCTCCAGTCGGGCGCCACGTAGGCGCCATGCCCCCAGATGCTTCCCAATTCCTGTCCGCCGGTGGACTGCCACACGTTCTGGCCGTCGCGGATCTGGTCGCCGGTGAAAAGCACGTTCCCCTGGGAGTCGACCACCTTCTCCGGAACGGGTGGCGCCTGCCGCCAGATTTCGTGCCCACCCCACAGGAGGACCGCGAACGACAATGCCGTCACGATCGCCAGGATTCCCCAACCTCGTCTGTCTCTCATGTTCGCTCCCCAGGGTATTGGCGTCGCTGGCCGCGATGGAAGTCTTCAGGATGGCTCTGACCATGGACACGGAAGACTCGTTCGACGAATTCGTCTGGCAGCGATGCCGGCAGCCCGTTTAGGGCTACTTATGGATATCAATATACGTATTTAGCCTTTTAGAGCGCAAGACTATTTGAGACAAAAAATCAAACAGGTCGATTCCGACGGGATGTCCCCGTCGGATCGACCTCAACCTCCCGTTCGGGAACTCAACCCAGCAGTTCGGCCACCACTTCGGCGGTGAGCGCCGCGCCTCCCGATTCGCCGGCGTCGAACACGTCGCGCGCCATGGCCGCCTTGGAACGCGACAGCTCCAGCACCCGCTCCTCGATCGTGCCGCGGGCCACCATGCGGTAGACCGTGACGGGGCGCGTCTGCCCGATGCGGTGCGCGCGCGCGGCGGCCTGTTCTTCCGCGGCCGGGTTCCACCACGGATCCAGCAGGAACACGTAGTCGGCGGCGGTCAGGTTGATCCCGGCGCCTCCGGCCTTGAGGCTCACCAGGATCACGTCTTCGCGGTCCTTCTGCTGGAACCGTTCCACCAGGCGGGTGCGTTCGCGCGCCGGGGTGGAACCGTCGATGCGCAAGAACGGGATCGATTCCTTGGACAGCCTATTGCCCACCAGATCCAAAAGGCTCGTGAAACTGGAAAACACGATGGCCTTGTGGCCTTCGGCGACGTCTTCGGTGAGCTTTTCCAGAAGCACGTCCAGCTTGGACGCGGGCCCCTGGTGCCCCGCCAGTTCCGGCGCGCAGGCGATCTGCCGCAGGCGCAAGAGCGCCGTGAGCACCTCGAACCGGGCTCCGTTCTCCAGTCCCTGCTCCTTGACCACCGGCAGAAGGTTCTTCTGGAACTCCTGCAGCTGGCGCTGGTACAGGCCCATCTGCTTGGGGTCCAGGTCGATCCCGAGTTCGATGTCCTGGCGCGCGGGAAGTTCGGACGCGACCTTGTCCTTGGTGCGGCGCAGCCAGAACGGAGCCGTGAGCGAACGCAACCGCGAAAGATCGGGGACCTCGCCGGGAGGTGCCTCGAACTGTTCCATGAAGGCGTCCAGAGGCCCGAGCAGTCCCGGATTGAGCACCGCGAACTGGGCCCACAGATCGGCCAGGGAGTTTTCGATGGGAGTTCCGGTGAGGCACACCTTCTGCTGCGCGCGCAGCATCGCGGTGGCCTTGTGCGAGACGGTGGACGGATTCCGGACCGTCTGGCTTTCGTCCAGGACCACCACGGAAAATTCCGTCTCGTCGGTCCAGGCGCCTTCGCGCGGCAGGATCCCGTAGGTGGTGACGAACACGGTGGGCCCCGTGACGGGGGCGTCGATCAGGTCGCCGCGGTCGGCGCCGTGCAACAGGCGCGACTCGATATGCGGGGCGAACTTGGCCAGCTCCGAAACCCAGTTGCCCACCACCGAAGCGGGAGCGACCACCAGCACCGGCGGCGCCTGGGGCTCGCGTTCGAACACCTGGCAAAGGTGCCCGATCACCTGCACGGTCTTGCCCAGGCCCATGTCGTCGGCCAGGATCCCTCCCAGCGCGCGCTTTCGCAGCGACAGGAGCCAGGCCAGACCTTCGAGCTGGTACGGGCGCAGCGTGGCCTTGAGCGAGGCGGGCGCCTCGGGCGCCTCGTCTTCCACCGTCGCGATGCGGTCGAGCACGTTGCTCCAATGGGCCATGTCGACCATCTCGGCCAGCTCGCTGTGCAACAGGTCCTGCGCAAGCGATGCATGGGTGGCTTGCAGACGGATTCCGTCTTCGGTGGCCGTACCCAGCTTGCCCATCCAGTCCAGGCGCTTGAGCAGCTTTTCCGGGATCTCGGCGACCGATCCGTCGTCCAGCGCGACCGCGCCGGATCGTCCCACCAGCTTGGACAGCGGGACCTCGAACCCGTCGAAGTCCACCACGCCGCCCAGCTCGAACCAATCCAGGCCGGAAGCCTTCACCTGGGCCTTGAACACTCCCTTGCGCCGCTTCCAGCGGTCCAGCGACGCGCCCGCGGTCACGGGCGCCCAGCCCATGCCCCACAGTTTTTCCAATCCGCCCAGCGCCAGGCGGCGCAGGGATTCCGGATCCAGGATCTGGCAGGCGCCGCCGTCGAACACCACCGTCAGGCCGATCGAGTGCAGATCGGTCGACAATTTCCGGCTGATCTCGGCTTCGGCGTGGCGGTCGCGTTCCAGTTCCACCAGTTCGCCCTCGGCGGTCGTGAAGGCCACGACCCCTCCGGCTCCGTCGGCGACCTCCCCCAGGGACGGGTACCACGGCACGGCGGCCATCATCACCCCGTCGCCCTGGACTTCCACCCGCACCCTCGATTGGGGGGCTTCGCGCAGACGGCGCGGCAGGTAGGCCTCGGGGATCGAGGCCCCGGCGATCGAGAACAACCTGAGCTCGCGGCGCAACCGGCCCATCTCGCGCAACGGCACCTGGAACCTCGCCACGGCGGGATCCAGCAACGCCACCGGCGTGCGCGGATCCAGGCACAGCAGGCGGTCGCCCCACTTCACCATCGCGTCCTGTTCCTGTCCGAACACCCACGAATCGTCGGGAAGATCGATCGTCTCGGCGTCGGCATCCAGCGACCGCACCCTGCCCTGGAAGCGCGCGTGCGACGCTGCCTCCACGAGCCGCGGCTCCCACTTCCACAATCTGTCGTCCACCGCGAGCGGGCGTCCGTGCTCGTCCATCAGGCGTCCGGTGCGCGAGGCCTGGCGCAGCGTGGCCTGCCAGAGGAACCCCTTGCTCCCGGTGTCCCAGACCGCCGACGGAAGCAGGTCGCAGCGCCCGATCAGATGGATGTCGGCTTCGCTCACGTACTTGGGGGGATTGCTTTCCAGCCGCCCCCCCAGGACCTTGCGCAGGTCCACGTCGTCGAGCTTCCAGCCGGTCTCCTTGCCCAAGGTCTGGGTGCGCGGGACCAGATCCACCCGTTCGCCGCACTCCACCGATTTCTGGACCACCCGAGGCGGTTTGCGCTCCAGCACGTAAACCACCCGCACGCGGGGGTTCTCGCCCTCCGGATTCAACGGTTCAAGGGAATCGGCCAGGCCTCCCATGCGCTCCAGGATCTTGCCCAGGTCCGCCGACGCGACAGGGCTCGCCACCTCCTTGGATGCGGGGGTCCAGCGCTGGTCGTCGGATCCTGTCTTGACCGCCGACGGCCCGGTCGCGGACTCCTCGCCGATTTCCGGCTCCGGAGGGGGCGGAGCGTCCTCCACCAGCCGCGACAGGAAGGCGGCGACGTGTTCGCACATGTCCAGTTCGGCGTGGTCGTTGCAGGTGCAGCTGTGCCGCCCCACCGGATTCGCCCAGACTTCCAAGGACGCGTCGTCCTGGAGGTCGGCGCGCCAGGCACCCAGCTTGTCGCTCCAATCCAGCTCCTCGAACCGGTCCAGGTGGGACTGGCCGCGCCGACGGATCGGGGCGGGGACGGTCTTGACGATCTCGGTGAACAGTTCCACCACCGGTGGTGTCAACATCTGTCGCCACATCGGCAGCGGTCTGCGCTTGACGGGAACCGGCTTCCTGGCGGCGGCGATATCCGCCTTCGGCTTCGGAGCGGTGCCGCGTCGCGACGCCCGGTACAGCTCTTCGAACGAAAGCACGTCGTCGGCGGTGCCCTCGATCTCCTCTTCCACCTCGATCCGGCCCGCCACCGCGGCGAAATCGAGCCGCTCGAGGTCGGGTTCGAGCGCGGCTTCGGGTTCCCCCGGAGACGTCTCGCCCATGTCCGCCGACGGTCCGGGATCCAGCGAGATTCCCGTGGCCTCGATCCGGGCCGCGGCCTTGGGGGGGATCTTCGCGAGCACCTGCTCGATGTCGGTCTCACGCGCGAGCCAGGCCCGCAGGTCCGACGCCATCTGGATCTCGTTCAGACGCGTCGGGAAAATGGCGATCGCCACCCGAAACAGTTCGACGTCGCGAAGCAGCTTCAACAATTCCGGCAGAGACACGAAACTCATGGAAGAACCCTAAACCCCTCAACAGGGAACCGTCCGTGCGGGGCTTCACCCCCGCCGAGCGGAATCCGTCGTGCCGGGGATCGAACGAACGCGATCCCCCGGCGACAAAAAATGAAAACGCCCCGGGTCCCGTCGCGGGACTCGAGGCGAAGAATTGATGGAGACCCGATGGAACAGGCGGTTCCGGAAGCGAAGGAGCCTCGCGGCTCCCCCGACCGCCGAAATCAAGCCTGGGGTGCAGCCAGGGTGGCCTTGCGCGAAAGCCGGACCTTGCCCTGCCCGTCGATCCCGATGCACTTGACGGAGATCTGGTCGCCCAGAGCCACGACGTCCTCGACCTTGTCCACCCGACGGTTTTCAAGTTCGGAGATGTGCACGAGGCCTTCCTTGCCGGGAAGGAATTCGACGAACGCGCCGAAGCTCGTGATCGACTTCACCTTGGCGTTGGGATAGGTCTTGCCGACCTCGGCTTCCATCATCATCTCCTGGATCATGCGGAAGGCCTTTTGACCGGCCTTGCGCACGACGGCGGAAATGGTGACGTTGCCACCGTCGTCGACGTTCACGGTGGCTCCGGATTCGTCCTGGATGCCGCGGATCACCTTGCCGCCCGGGCCGATCAGTTCACGGATCTTGTCTTCCGGGATCTTGAGGCTCAGGATGGCGGGAGCGTAGTCGGAAATCGTCTTGCGGCTTTCCGGAAGGGCGGCGTTCATGGCGGCGAGGAAGTTCTCGCGACCGGCACGCGCCTGGTCCAGCGCCTTCTTCATGATCTCCTTGGGCAGACCGTTGTCCAGCTTGATGTCCATCTGGAAGCCGGTGATGCCCTGCGTGGTGCCGCAGATCTTGAAGTCCATGTCGCCGAGGTGGTCCTCGGTGCCGGTGATGTCGGACAAGATCGCCAAGCGGTCGCCTTCGGCGATCAGGCCCATGGCGATGCCGGCCACCGGTTCCTTGATGGGCACGCCGGCGTCCATGAGAGCCAAGGAGCCGCCGCAGACCGAAGCCATGGACGACGAGCCGTTGGATTCCAGGATTTCGGAGACCACGCGGATGGTGTACGGGAAGCTGTCGGGAACCGGCAGCACCGGAGCCAGCGAACGCTCGGCCAGGTGGCCGTGTCCGATTTCGCGACGACCCGTGGAACCCATGCGCTTGACTTCGCCCACCGAGTACGGGGGGAAGTTGTAGTG
>Ga0116187_1002468_pt1 | contig 18116 bp, 13 predicted proteins | sample AD_JPNNA6_MetaG_FD_89755 | JGI IMG/M metagenome (GOLD analysis project Ga0116187, IMG submission 89755) | Active sludge microbial communities of municipal wastewater-treating anaerobic digesters from Japan - AD_JPNNA6_MetaG | ecosystem: Engineered > Bioreactor > Anaerobic > Digestate | place... | reverse complement strand
GACGTGAACGTGAACGCCCCGAGCACCTGGCGCCCGATGCCGACGAGCAGGTCGCCCTCGGAGAGGCGGGCGAGGAGCACGGATGCCGGGACGCAGACGAGAAGCGCGGGCAGCAGGCGGCGGGCGCGGCGGGTCCAGAACCCCGGGAGGTCCAGCCCGCCGGTGGCCGCGCGCTCGCGCACGAGGAGCGTGGTGATGAGGAACCCCGAGACGACGAAGAACACGTCGACCCCGAGGAACCCGCCCGGCAGCCAGGACGGGTCGAGGTGGAATGTCAGGACCGCGACGATGGCCAGGGCGCGCAGGCCGTCCAGGCCAGGCAGTCGGCCGGGGCGCGGTGCACCCTCGGCGGCACGCGCCGGTGCGGGCACGCCCGTCGTGGCGTCCCGTCCGCCGGGGCTGTGAGCCGTCACGGTGCTCATGTCGGTAACGGTAGGGGCAGGTGGTGACAGTGGTGCGGAGGCGCGCAGGCCTACGCTGGGTGTCCATGGACGAGGATCAGCCCATTCGCCGCGTCACGGTGTTCGTGCGCGGGGAGGTCCAGGGCGTCGGTTTCCGCTGGTGGGTGCGGGCCAGGGCCCTCGAGCTGGGCCTGACCGGGCACGCCCGCAACACCGGGGACGGCCGGGTCGAGGTGGTCGCCGAGGGTCCGGTCCCCGCCCTGGGTGCCCTGCTGACCCTGCTCTCCGAGCCGGTGTCCACTGCCGGGCGCCCGGGTCACGTCAGCACCGTGTCGGCCCGCTGCGCGGTGAGCCGCGCGGTGAGGTCGGGTTCCGTGAGCGGTGACGGGCGCTGCCAACCAGGCTCGACGGCATCCGGGGGGTGGACGGGGGAGCGCCGCGGATGCCGTGGCTTCCTACGATGACGGCGTGAGCGACACCCCTCCCGACCTGGCACGCCTGCGCTCGAGCATTGACAACATCGACGCAGCGCTCGTGCACCTGCTCGCCGAGCGCTTCAAGGCCACCCAGCAGGTCGGCGAGCTCAAGGCCGCCATCGGGATGCCGCCGGCAGACCCGGCCCGCGAGGAGCGCCAGATCGCCCGCCTGCGCGGCCTGGCCGACGAGGCCGGGCTGGACCCGCAGTTCGCCGAGAAGTTCATCACCTTCGTCATCGCCGAGGTCATCCGCCACCACGAGGCCCTCGCAGCAGACCCCGACGCGGCCCAGAACTCCGTGGACCGGGCCTGACGCGGCGGTAGAGTCGGGCGGCATCCGGCTCCTGCCGAGCCTGCGCCACCCGACGGAAGCTGCGACGACACCGTGTACCTGAAGACGCTGACCCTCAAGGGGTTCAAGTCCTTCGCCTCGGCGACGACGATGCGCCTGGAGCCGGGCATCACCTGCGTCGTCGGGCCCAACGGGTCGGGCAAGTCCAACGTCGTCGACGCCCTCGCCTGGGTCATGGGTGAGCAGGGTGCGAAGAGCCTTCGCGGCGGCAAGATGGAGGACGTCATCTTCGCCGGCACCGCCGGACGCCCGCCGCTGGGCCGGGCCGAGGTCAGCCTCACCATCGACAACACCGACGGCGCCCTGCCGATCGACTACACCGAGGTGACGATCACCCGCACGATGTTCCGTGGGGGCGGCAGCGAGTACGCCATCAACGGCACGAACTGTCGGCTCCTCGACGTGCAGGAACTGCTCTCCGACTCGGGCCTCGGCCGTGAGATGCACGTCATCGTCGGGCAGGGCCAGCTCGACACCGTGCTGCGGGCCACGCCCGAGGAGCGTCGCGGCTTCATCGAGGAGGCGGCCGGCGTGCTCAAGCACCGCCGCCGCAAGGAGCGTGCGCTGCGCAAGCTCGAGACGATGGAGGCCAACCTCACCCGGGTGCAGGACCTCACCGGTGAGATCCGCCGCCAGCTCGGCCCCCTCGGTCGCCAGGCCGAGGCCGCCCGTCGCGCCGCCGTCATCCAGGCCGACGCCCGTGACGCCCGCCTGCGGCTGCTCGCCGACGACCTCGTGCAGCTCACCAGCCTGCTCGAGCAGGAGGTCGCCGACGAGACCGCGCTGATCGAGCGACGCACCGCCGTCGAGAACGCCCTCGAGGACGTGCGCACCCGCCTGTCCGACGTCGAGCGCCGGTCCGCCGAGGCCGCCCCCGAGCTCACCCGCGCCCAGGAGCGCTTCGTGCGCCTGCAGAGCCTGCGCGACCGGCTCGACTCCACCGGGTCGGTGGCTGCCGAGCGGGTGCGCCTGCTCTCGCAGGACCAGGAGCACGAGGCGACCTCCGGGCGCGACCCCGAGGAGCTGCGCGCCCAGGCCGAGCAGGCCCGCGCGGCCGAGGCCGCGCTGCTCGCCGAGGTCGCCGCGGCCACGAGCGAGCTGGCTGCTGCCGTGACGGCCCGCCAGGAGGTCGAGGCGGCCTACGCAGCCGAGCAGGACCGCCTGTCGCGGCTGGCCAGGGCGGCCGCCGACCGTCGTGAGGGGCTGGCGAAGCTCGCCGGGCAGGTGGCGGCCCGGCGCAGCCGGATCGAGGCCGGTGAGGCCGAGATCGGCCGACTCGAGGCGACGGTGGCGGCAGCTCGCGCCCGTGCTGCCGAGGCCGAGCAGGAGTTCGCCCAGCTCGAGGGCGGCGTCGCCGTCGAGGAGGAGGGCGAGGAGGGGCTCGACGAGGCCTACGAGAGCGCCGCTGCGCGACTCGCCGAGATCGAGGAGCAGATCGAGGCCCTCGTGGCGCGCGAGCGCGACGCCGAGCGTGACCGCTCCTCCGCGACCGCCCGCATCGAGGCCCTGGAGCTCAGCCTGCGCCGCAAGGACGGTGCGGCCACCCTGCTCGCCGCCGCGGACGCCGAGCACGCCGTCATCGGCACCGTCGCGGCGTTGCTCCAGGTCAGCGGGGGCCACGAGGCGGCCGTCGCCGCTGCGCTCGGCTGGGCCTCCGAGGCCCTCGCCGTCCCGAGCGGCGAGCACGCCGCCCGCGCTCTGGAGTCGTTGCGCGAGACCAGCGGCGGGCGCGCCGCGCTGCTCGTCGGCACCACGGCATCCCCGTCGGATGGCGTGCAGTGGCCTGCGCTGGACGGGTCGGCGGTGTGGGCGCGCGACGTCGTGACCGCCCCCGCTGACGTGCGACCTGCGGTCGAGCAGCTGCTCGAACGGGTGGCGCTCGTGCCGACCGCCGCGCACGCCCTGGCGCTGGTCGCTCGCGGTGAGGGGATCACGGCCGTCACGGCCGACGGCGACGTCTTCGGCCCCGGGTGGGCCCGGGGTGGCAGCAGCGCGGGGGAGAGCCTGCTCGAGCTCCAGGCGGCCGTCGACGAGAGCCGGGAACGGCTGGATGCCGCGACCGCCCAGTCGGAGCAGGCCCGGTTTGCACTCGTCGCGGCCCGGGAGGCCGCGAGTGCGGTCGCGACCGAGGTCGATGCGGCGCTCGAGGCCCTGCACGAGTCGGACGCTCGCATGGCGGCCGTCGCCGAGCGGCTCGGGAGCCTGGGCGCTGCGGTGCGCACGGCATCCGCCGAGGCCGAACGCACCGAGCGGGCGATCGCCGTGGCGCGCGAGAACCGCGACCGCGACCGGGCCGAGCTCGAGGGACTCTCGGCGCGACTCGCCGAGGCGCAGGAGGCCCCCGAGCTCGAGACGCAGGAACCGTCGACCGACGAGCGCGACCGGCTCGAGCTGGAAGCCAGCCGCGCCCGCACCGCGGAGACCGAGCTTCGGCTGACCCTGCGCACCCGCGAGGAGCGGGCCCGTGCCCTCAAGGGTCGGGCCGACTCCCTCGAAGGGGCCGCCCGCAACGAGCTCGCCGCGCGCGAGCGACTGCGCGAACGGCGTGAACGCCGCCGCCGCGAGGCCACGGTCGCCGAGGCCGTGCGGGCCGCCGCCGTCTACGCCGTGGCGCGCATCGGTGAGGCTCTGGCCCGGGCGACCACGCTGCGCGACACCGCGGAGGCCGAACGCGCCGAACGCGACCGGGCAGCGGTGGCACTGCGCACCGAGCTCGGCACCGTGCAGGACGAGCTGCGCGACCTCACCGACACCGCCCACCGTGACGAGGTGGCCCGCGCACGTCAGGTCGCCCGCATCGAGCAGCTGCAGGCCCGCGCCGTCGAGGAGCTCGGCATCGACCCCGAGGTGCTCGTCGAGGAGTTCGGCCCCCACCAGCTCGTTCCGCACGTCGTCGCCCCCGGCGAGGACCCCGACGAGGCTCCCGAGCCCGCGCCCTACGTGCGCGAGGTGCAGGAGAAGCGGTTGCGCAAGGCCGAGCGCGGGCTCGCCGCCCTGGGCCGGGTCAACCCGCTCGCCCTCGAGGAGTTCGCGGCCCTGGAGGAGCGGCACACCTTCCTCACCACCCAGCTCGAGGACCTCAAACGCTCCAAGCGCGACCTGCTCGACATCGTCAAGGAGATCGACGAGCGGGTGGAGGAGGTCTTCACCGAGGCCTTCGCCGACACCAAGGTGCAGTTCGAGCGGGTCTTCGAGCGGCTCTTCCCCGGTGGGGAGGGGCGCCTTGTCCTCACCGACCCCGACAACATGCTGACCACGGGCATCGAGGTCGAGGCCCGCCCACCGGGCAAGAAGGTCAAGCGGCTCTCGCTGCTCTCCGGTGGCGAGCGCTCACTGGTCGCCGTGGCCCTGCTCGTCGCCATCTTCAAGGCGCGGCCGAGCCCGTTCTACATCATGGACGAGGTCGAGGCGGCGCTGGACGACACCAACCTGGGGCGGCTCATCACGCTGTTCGAGGAGCTGCGCGACTCCAGCCAGCTCATCGTCATCACCCACCAGAAGCGGACGATGGAGGTGGCCGACGCCCTCTACGGGGTGTCGATGCGTGGTGACGGTGTGACGACGGTCGTCTCCCAGCGGATCAGGGACGTCGCCGCCACGGCCTGACGCCGGGTGGCTGCGCGACGGCGCTGGCTGTGCGCGACAGCGTCGCCGTCAGTTCCCGTGGGGCAGGGAGCCGAACTCGCTGAGCGGCCAGAACCGTCCGACGACGGGGCCTATCACGCGTTCCTTGGGCACGAACTTGGCACACTCCTGCCCCTGGGTGACCCCACGGCATCCGACGACGGAGTCCGCTGACTGCGATCGGTGGTCACCGAGCACCAGGAGGTTCTCGCTCGGGACGGTGATCTCGGGGAAGCAGCGCACCGAGCGGGGCGAGGTCGTGCAGTCCTGGATGCCGGGTACGAAGGGGAGGTCCTCGAAGACATAGGGCTCGGTGAGCGGTTTGCCGTCCACCGTCACGGCACCGACGTCGGTGCAGCACGCCACCTTCTGTCCGGGCATGCCGATGATCCGCTTGACCGTGTACGACGTGCTGCTCGGACCGATGCCGGTGAGGTCGCCGAAGGCGCGGATCCCCTTCAGGAGCAGGTTGTCGGCCGGGGGGAGCTCCTTGGCCTGCCAGGTCTCGCCGTGACCGAAGACGATGACGTCGCCGGCCCGCACGTCGTCGTCGAGGCGGTTGACCACGATCCGGTCGCCGATCTGGAGGGTGTTCTCCATCGACTGAGAGGGCACACCGAAGGGCTTGATGAGGAATGTCTGCACCAGAGCGACTGCGATGAGCGCGATGATCACCTCGGTGAACATCGGCAGGCTGCGCTTGCGCCGCGCCGGGGCAGGAGCGGGGGTGCCGTCGGCCTCGGAGGTCTCGCGGATGCCGGGGGTCTCGGGATCGCCGGACGACTTCGAGGGTTCGGCGCTCACGCGGTTACCCTAGTCGTCGGGCCCGACGTCGTGTGGCCGGGGGAGTCGGGGGGACTGCGCCGGTGGTGCCGCTTGGTGACGATTCGGCCACGGATGCCGGTGTGGTTTGTGTGGCCAGTGGGGCGTCTGGGACAGTTGTGACCATGGTCTCCGTCGTGCTCGGCATGTTGTTCTGCCTCGGTCTCGCTCTCGCCGTGATGGCCCTGGTCGCCGTTCCCGCCCGTCGCGCCGGCCGCGACGTGCTCAGCGAGCGCGGCGAAGAGGTCGTCGGGTCGCTGCGCGACCGCCAGCTCCTCAGCCGCTGACCGGTTCTTCTTCGCCGCGGTTCGCCCGCCCCTGAGGGCGCGACCTGACGGTGTCGGCGCCGTGTGATTCGATGGGCGCCTTCCCCGACCCAGAGGAGCCAGCGCCGTGAGATCCGGAATCGACCCGACCGCCGTCGACCCGAACGTGCGCCCGCAGGACGACCTGTTCGCCCACGTCAACGGGCCGTGGGTCCGTGCGACGCCGATTCCCGCCGACCGCGGTCGCTACGGCACGTTCGACGAGCTGCGCGAGACCGCTGAGCAGCACGTTCGCGAGATCATCGAGGAGGTCGCCGCCGGTGACCCGCAGAGCGGCACCGTGGCGGCCAAGGTCGGGGACCTCTACGCGAGCTTCATGGACGAGGATGCCGTGGAGGCTCTCGGTTCGCAGCCGCTCGCGCAGGACCTGGCGCGTGCCGCGGCCGTCTCGTCCCCGGACGAGGTGATGGCGACGTCGGGCACCTTCGGACGCGCCGGCATCCTCGGTCTCGTCATGCCGTTCGTCAACACCGACGACCGTGACCCGAGCCGCTACGTGGTGTACCTCGAACAGGCCGGCCTGGGCCTGCCGGACGAGTCGTACTACCGCGAGGAGCAGCACGCCGACAAGCGTGCCGCCTACGTCGGGCACGTCGAGCGCATGCTGGCGCTCGCCGGCTGGCCCGACCCGGCCGAGGCGGCCGCGCGCGTCATGGCGCTGGAGACCCGGCTCGCCGCCGGGCACTGGGACAAGGTGACCAACCGAGACCCGGTGAAGACCTACACCCTGCTCGACCTCGCCGGGTTGACGGACCTGGGGCCGCAGATCACCTGGTCTGCCTATCTTGATGGCCTCGGTGCCCCGGCGAATGCCTTCGACGCGGTGGTCGTGCGCCAGCCTGACCACATCACGTCGGTGTCGGCTGCCCTCACGCAGGAGCCGATGCAGGCGTGGCGCGACTGGCTCGCGTGGCACGTCGTGCACGCTCACGCGCCCTACCTGTCGTCGGCCTTCGTCGAGGAGAACTTCGACTTCTACGGCCGCACCCTGTCCGGCGTGCCCGAGATGCGCGAGCGCTGGAAGCGTGGCGTCGGTCTGGTCGAGGAGGCCCTCGGCGAGGCCGTCGGCCAGCTCTACGTCGAGCGCCACTTCCCACCGCACGCCAAGGAGGCCATGGTCGGGCTCGTCGACAACCTCGTCGAGGCCTTCCGGCGCAGTCTGTCGCAGGTGCCGTGGATGGGGGAGGACACCCGCCGCGAGGCCCTGACCAAGCTCGGCCAGTTCACTCCCAAGATCGGCTACCCGCAGCGCTGGCGCGACTACGGCGCCCTCGAGGTGCGTGCTGACGACCTGCTCGGAAACGTCCGACGGGCGGTGGCGTTCGAGGTCGACCGCCAGTACGCCAAGCTCGGCGGCCCGGTCGATCGCGACGAGTGGTTCATGACCCCGCAGACGGTCAACGCCTACTACAACCCGGGCCTGAACGAGATCGTCTTCCCGGCCGCGATCCTGCAACCCCCGTTCTTCGACGTCGACGCCGACGACGCCGTCAACTACGGCGGTATCGGAGCGGTGATCGGCCACGAGGTCGGGCACGGCTTCGACGACCAGGGCTCGCAGTTCGACGGCACGGGCACCCTGCGCAACTGGTGGACCGAGCATGACCGCAGCGCCTTCCAGGCCCTCGCCGACGCCCTCATCGCCCAGTTCGACGAGCTGGAGACCCGCGACGCCCCGGGCCACAAGGTCAACGGCGCCCTGACCGTCGGCGAGAACATCGGCGACCTCGGTGGGCTGACCATCGGGCACCTCGCCTACCGCATCTCCCTCGGCGACGAGCCGGCTCCGGAGATCGACGGGTGGACCGGCGACCAGCGCTTCTTCCTCGGCTGGGCACAGGTGTGGCGTGGTGCGGCGAGGGCCGCCGAGGCCGAGCGGCTCCTCGCCCTCGACCCGCACGCCCCGATGGACCTGCGGGCCAACGCCGTGCGCAACCTCGACGAGTTCCACGAGGCGTTCGGCGTCAGCCCGGGCGACGGGCTGTGGGTCGACCCGAGCGACCGGGTCCGCATCTTCTGACGACCGGGCGCCACTGAGGTGACGGCATCCGCCCACTGAGGTGACGGCATCCGCCCACTGAGGTGACGGCATCCGGCCACTGACGCGGAGGTGTGGATGCCGCGCAGCAGTTCGGCGGGGACGCAGTAGTTCGGATGGTGCCCGGCAATTACCGCGTGCGATCTGAAGTGGTGCGACGGATCCGAAGTGTTGCGTTCCCTGCTGCTCTGCAACCCTGCAGCCCAGAGTTCGCGCTGCGTGATGACAGCGGGCCGCGCCACTCCGCGACAGTCGCAACCCCGCCGGAAGATCCTGAGCGACGGACCTCTGGGGGTGAGTGGGAGGTCGTTGCGACGTGCAAGCAATCCCTTGTCCGACGCAACAAACCTCAGCGGTACCCCCTACCGACAACCCTCAGTGAGCGTGTCGGATGCCGGGGGGCAGGAGTGCGGGTGAGCACGCCCTTGGCCCCTGCTCGTCGGTCCGGCCGGTCCCGGCGGCCCCCGCCGCGGGCCGGGTTTGGCGCTGCCGGTTTGGGGGGTGGTCGCCCGGCTGCGAGGATGACCGGGTGAGCGCCATCGACACCCTGTGGGAGTTCCTCGCCGTCGCCATCGGCATCATCGTCGTCTTCGGCGGTATCGCCGTTGGCCTGATGCGTGGCCGTGGGGGGAGGTCGAAGGAGCTTCCCCCGACTCCTCCGAGCAGTGCGCCCGGCGGGCCCGCCGTCGAGGTCGATGCGCCACCGGAGGGCGCGGTCGGGACCATCGAGCGCCCGGCCCCCGAGGTCCTCGAACCGACGCTCCAGCCGGAGGTCATCACCCCCGAGCCGGTCCCCACCCCCACGCTCGAGCGTCCCGATGCCCCGGCCGGGCGCCTGCGCCGGCTGCGGGCACGCCTCGCCCGGTCCAACAGCGCCCTGGGCAAGGGCCTGCTGGCCCTGCTGTCCGGCGGCAAGCTCGACGAGGCCGCGTGGGAAGAGGTCGAGGACACCCTCCTGGCGGCTGACCTGGGTGTGGCCGCGACGACCGAGCTCGTCGACTCGCTGCGCACCAAGGTCGCTGTCGAGGGCACGACCGACGAGGCCACCGTTCGTGGCTGGTTGCGCGAGGAGCTGCTGACCCTGGTCGACCCGTCCATGGACCGCTCGATCGTGTCGTCGCGGGTCGACGGCCGACCGGCGTGCGTGCTCGTGGTCGGGGTCAATGGCACCGGCAAGACCACGACCGTGGGCAAGCTCGCCCGTGTCCTCGTCGCGCAGGACAAGGACGTCGTCCTCGGTGCCGCGGACACCTTCCGTGCAGCAGCCGCCGACCAGCTCCAGACCTGGGGCGAGCGCGTCGGGGTGCCGACGATCCGCTCCGACCGCGAGGGCGCCGACCCCGCCGCGGTGGCCTTCGACGCCGTCAAGGCCGCTGCCGAGATGGAGGCCGACGTCGTGCTCATCGACACCGCCGGGCGCCTCCAGAACAAGGTCGGCCTCATGGACGAGCTCGGCAAGGTCAAGCGGGTCATCGAGAAGCAGAGCCCGGTCGACGAGGTCCTGCTCGTCCTCGACGCCACAACAGGCCAGAACGGGATGCGCCAGGCCGAGGTCTTCTCGCAGGTGGTCGGCATCACCGGCATCGTGCTCACCAAGCTCGACGGGACCGCCAAGGGCGGCATCGTCGTCGCCGTCCAGCGCGGTCTGGGTGTGCCGGTCAAGCTCGTCGGGCTCGGCGAGGGTCCCGACGACCTGGCGCCGTTCGAGCCCGAGGCGTTCGTCGACGCCCTGTTGGACTAGGCCGCCGGAGGCGGGGGCGACGGGAGGGAGCAGGCGGGGGTGCCGCCGGGCAGGCGGTGCCGGTTCGCCGCGACCCACCGGTAGGCACGGGCCGCGAGGGCGTTGACCCCCGGCGCCACCAGCACCACACCGACCGGGCGCACCCACCAGCGTGACGCGCGCAGCGCCCGCGCGATGGCGACGTGACCGGCATCCCGGATGCCGTTCTCACCGACCCAGCGCACCGCCTCGTCGCACTCCTCGGGCGTCAGGCCCAGGGCGTCGAGATCGAGGTGCTGCCACGGCTGCACGGCGTAGTCATCGGGGGAGCGCCGCAGCCGGCGCGTGATGACGCCGGCCGAGGTCGTGCAGAACGCGCAGTCCCCGTCGAACACCAGGACCGGCAGAGGTGCGGCGGTGAGCGGGTGTGGAGCCATGGCCGTATCGTCCCACGGTCACCAGGTCTCAGGATGCGAGACCTCTGGTCCTGTGAAACCGGATGCTTACACCCACTGGCCTGATGCAACATCCCCGAAACATCCGGGGGAGTGAGGGGTAACGGACCGGGGTGATCGTTGACGGCATGAGCACACCACTGATGCCCCTGGCGGAGGCAGCGGAGACGGTCGACTACGCAGCAACGGCGTTCTTGATCCTCTGCGCCTCCCTCGTCCTCCTCATGACCATCCCGGGTCTCGCCCTGTTCTACGGCGGCATGACCCGAACCAAGTCCGTCCTCAACATGATGATGATGTCGTTCGGCGCGATGGGCGTCGTCGGCATCATCTACGTCCTGTACGGCTACTCGATGAGCTTCGGCAGCGAGAACGTCGGCGGGATCATCGCGAACCCGTTCGAGAAGTTCGGCCTCGCCGGCACCGACACGATCATCAACCCCTTCGGCTACGAGGGCTACGGCAACATCCCCGAGCTCGCGTTCGTCGGCTTCCAGCTGACCTTCGCGGTCATCACCGTCGCCCTCATCAGCGGCGCCGTCGCCGACCGGGTGAAGTTCTCCACCTGGATGGTCTTCGCCGCCCTCTGGGTCACCTTCGCGTACTTCCCGATCGCCCACATGGTGTGGGGCGGCGGCCTGCTCAGCGGTGCCGAGGGAGGCCTGGCCGCGGCCGTGTTCGGCGTGACCGACGGCGTCGCCAACGTCGTGCCGATCGACTTCGCCGGTGGCACGGTCGTCCACATCAACGCCGGTGTCGCCGGGCTGGTCCTGGCGCTCGTCGTCGGCCAGCGCGTCGGCTTCGGCAAGGTGGCCATGCGCCCCCACAACGTGCCGCTCACCATGATCGGCGCCGGCCTGCTGTGGTTCGGCTGGTTCGGCTTCAACGCGGGCTCCGAGCTCGCCGCTGACGAGACCGCCGCCCTCGTGTGGGTCAACACCACCGCCGCGACGTGCGCGGCGATGCTCGGCTGGCTCGTCGTGGAGAAGATGCGTGACGGTCACGCCACCTCCGTCGGTGCGGCCTCGGGTGTCGTCGCCGGTCTCGTCGCGATCACCCCGGCCTGTGGCGCCCTCAGCCCGCTCGGCTCGATCATCCTCGGTGTCGTGGCCGGTGGCCTGGCCGCCCTCGCCGTCGGCCTGAAGTTCAAGCTCGGCTACGACGACTCGCTCGACGTCGTCGGCGTCCACCTCGTCGCCGGCCTCTGGGGCACCGTCGGCGCGGGACTGCTCGCGACCTCCACGGGTCTGTTCTACGGTGGCGGTATCGACCAGCTCGTCCTGCAGGTGCTCGTCGCGCTTGCCACGCTCGTCATCTCGGGTGTCGTCACGCTGATCATCGCCCTGGCCCTCAAGGCGACGATGGGCTGGCGCGTTCCGGAGGACGTCGAGATCGCAGGCATCGACGGCTCCGAGCACGCTGAGTCGGCCTACGACATCAACTCTCGCGGTGGTCGGATGAGCGGTGGCCCCAGCGCCGCCCCCACTGGCGCCCCGGCCAAGAACCTCGAAGGAGCCCAGGCATGAAGCTCGTCACTGCCATCATCAAGCCCCACCAGCTCGACGAGGTGAAGGAGGCCCTCGAGGCCTTCGGCATCCAGGGCATGACCATCAGCGAGGCCCACGGCTACGGGCGCCAGCGTGGCCACAGCGAGGTCTACCGCGGTGCCGAGTACACCGTCGACTTCGTACCCAAGAGCCGGATCGAGGTGCTCGTCGACGACATGGACTCCTCCTCCGTGGTCGACGTCATCCTCAAGGCCGCCCAGACCGGCCGCATCGGTGACGGCAAGATCTGGGTCGTCCCGGTCGAGGACGTCGCCCGGGTCCGCACCGGAGAGCGCGGCGTCGAGGCGATCTGAGCATGACAACCCCCTCGAGCGAGCTCAGCTCCAGGCGGCTCGACCTGGCCGGCACCCGCGACTTCGCCGTCGCGGGTGCCGGCCCGGCACGCCGGGCCGCCCTCGCAGCCTTCAACCGTCGGTGGCTCGCCGGGATCTGGGCGAGCGCCACGGGTGGGAGCCGGATCGAGGGAATCGCCCTGGCGGCCGTCGGCAGCATCGGCCGCGGTGACGCCGGCCCCCTCAGCGACTACGACCTCGTCCTCCTGCACTCCGAGCGCTCGCTGCCCGCCAAGGAGCTGACGGCGCTCGCCGACCGCATCTGGTACCCGATCTGGGATGCCGGGGTGCGTCTTGACCACAGCGTCCGCACGGTGACGCAGTGCCGCCAGGTCGCGGCATCCGACCTCACCGCCGCCGTGGGGCTGCTCGACCTCGCTCCGTTGGCGGGTGACGAGCAGCTCGTCGTCGCGGCCCGCTCGACCGTGGCCCACGACTGGCGCGGCAACGCCCGCAAGCGGCTGCCCCTGCTGGTCGAGGCCGTGGCCTCGCGCCACCAGCGACAGGGTGACCTCGCCCAGTCCATCGAGCCCGAGCTCAAGGAGGCCCACGGCGGCCTGCGGGACATGACCGTGCTGTCCGCCTTGGCCGAGGCCTGGCTCGCCGACCGACCCCACGGCGGGGTCGATGCCGCCCAGGCCACCCTGCTCGACGTCCGCGACGCCGTGCACGTCGTCACCGGCCGGGGCCGTGACCGGCTCGGACGCGAGGACCACGACGCCGTCGCCGCGCTCCTGGGCCACCAGGACTCCGACGACCTCTTGACGGCGGTCTCGCACGCCGGACGAGTCATCGCCTACGCCCTCGACGGCACGCTGCGCCGGGCCGGCCAGTCGCAGCGCGCGAGGACCCTGCGCGTCGGGCCGCGCCGCCCGCAGATGACGCCGCTCGGCCACGGGCTGTTCTCCAGCGACGGCGAGGTCGTCCTCGGCTCCGCCCGGCTCGCCGAGGCCGACGCGGGGATGCCGCTGCGGGCCGGTGTGGTCGCGGCCCGGGCCGGGTTGCCGATCGCCCCGGCGACGCTGGACAACCTCGCTTCCAGCTCGCCGCTGCCCGAGGCCCCGTGGCCGCCGTGGATGCGTGACCTCCTCGGTGACCTGCTCGCCGCCGGACCCGGCCTCGTCGGGGTCTGGGAAGGGCTGGACCAGGTCGGCATCATCGACCGGTGGGTCCCGGAGTGGGCGTCGGTGCGCTCGCGGCCGCAGCGCAGCGCGGTGCACCGGCACACCGTGGATCGGCACCTCATCGAGACCGTGGTGCGAGCGGCGGGGCTCGTGCGACGGGTCTCGCGTCCGGACCTGCTGCTCGTCGCAGCCCTGTTGCACGACATCGGCAAGATCCGTGGGGCCCACGACCACTCGGTCACCGGCGCCGAGCTGACCCGGCCGATCGTCACCCGATGGGGGTTCTCGCCCGAGGACGTCGACACTCTCGTGCTGCTCGTGCGGGAGCACCTGACCCTCATCGAGCTCGCCACCCGGCGCGACCACCAGGACCCGGCCACCGTCGATGCGGCCATCGCCGCGGTCGGCGGCGATGGCGACGTCTTCGAGATCCTGCTGGCGCTGAGCGAGGCGGACGCGTCCGCGGCCGGGCCGGCGGCGTGGACCGACTGGCGGGCCACCCTGCTCGAGCAGCTGGCCGCTGCCGTGCGGGACCGGCTCGCCGGGCCGGCCCGGGTCGGGGTGCCCGTCGGAGTTGGCGACTCCGCGGTCGTCCCGTCGGGGGTGCTCGATGCCGGTGGGCTGGCCTCGGTGCGGGCGGGGGAACCCCACGTGCGCGTCATCGCCACCGGCGGGTCACACCGTCTCGACATCACCGATCTCGACCGGGTCGGACTGTTCGCCGACACCGCGGGCCTGCTCGCGGCCGAGAGCCACACCGTGCGCACGGCCATCCTGCGCACCGTCGACGGGATCGCCGTCAACGAGTGGCACGTCGAGTCCCCGAGCGGGGCGGTGCCGGATGCCGCGCGCATCGAGCGCGGGCTGGCTCGCCTCGCGCAGGGGGACCGTGGCCCCCTCACCACCTTGGACCGGCGTCGCGCCCACCACCCGCGGCCCTCGGGGCGGTCGTCGATCGGCACGCCGGGACAGGCGCGCGCGCTCATCGTTCCCGGCGCGAGCAGCGATGCCACCGTGCTGGAGGTGCGTGCCCAGGACCGGCCCGGCCTGCTCCACGAGATCGGTGCCGCCTTCGCGTCGGCCGGCATCTCGGTGCGCTCGGCCCACATCGCGACCTATGCCGGCCAGACCCTCGACACCTTCTACCTGACCGGGGCCGACGGGTTGCCCCTGCCGCCCGCTCGGGTCGCGCAGGCGGTCAGCCTCATCATCGACACGTGTGACGGCATCTGAGCCACGCGACCCTCCTGCGAAACCTCCGACCCTCCTGCGAACCCTCCGGCCCTCCTGCGAACGTGGGTGAAGATCGTCGTCCAGCCGACGATTTTCACCCACGTTCGCGGTGAGGGTGTTGGCGGTCGGGGCCCGTCGGCATCAGCCGTTAGCCTTGACCGGTGTTCACCAGCCTCTCCGACCGCCTGACCGAGACCTTCAAGAACCTCCGCAGCAAGGGCCGTCTCACGGAGTCGGACGTCAACAAGACGATCCGCGACATCCGTCTCGCCCTGCTCGACGCCGATGTCGCGCTGCCGGTGGTCAAGGAGTTCACCCACGCCGTGCGTGAGCGCGCGCTGGGGGCCGAGGTCAGCGAGGCGCTGAACCCCGCGCAGCAGGTCGTGAAGATCGTCAACGAGGAGCTCGTCGGCATCCTCGGGGGACAGACGCGCACGATCGCGTTCGCCAAGCAGCCGCCGACCGTCATCATGCTCGCCGGCCTCCAGGGTGCCGGCAAGACGACCTTGGCCGGCAAGCTCTCGAAGTGGCTCAAGGACCAGGGCCACACCCCTCTGCTCGTGGCCGCCGACCTCCAGCGCCCGAACGCCGTCACCCAGCTCGAGGTCGTCGGTGAGCGCGCTGGCGTGCCGGTCTTCGCGCCTGAGCGCGGCAACGTCTTCGGCCACGACGTCGTCTCCGAGACGGGTGAGGGCACCCGCAGCCACGGCGACCCGGTGGCCGTCTCGCGCGCCGGTGTCGAGCACGCGCGCCGGGCCCAGCACGACGTCGTCATCGTCGACACCGCAGGTCGCCTCGCCATCGACGCGAACCTCATGCAGCAGGCCGCCGACATCCGTGCGGCGATCCAGCCCGACGAGGTCCTGTTCGTCATCGACGCGATGATCGGTCAGGCTGCGGTCGAGACCGCCCGCGCCTTCCAGGACGGGGTCGACCTCACCGGTGTCGTGCTGACAAAGCTCGACGGCGACGCCCGCGGTGGTGCTGCCCTGTCGGTTGCCTCGGTCACCGGCCGCCCGATCATGTTCGCGAGCACCGGCGAGGGCGTGAAGGACTTCGAGGTCTTCCACCCCGACCGGATGGCCTCTCGCATCCTCGACATGGGTGACATCCTCACCCTCATCGAGCAGGCCGAGAAGGCGTTCGACCGCACCCACGCCGCGGAGATGGAGCGCAAGTTCCTCGCTGCCGAGGACTTCACCTTCGACGACTTCCTTCAGCAGATGGCGGCCATCAAGAAGATGGGCTCGCTGAAGTCGATCCTCGGCATGATGCCGGGCATGGGCCAGATGAAGGCCCAGATCGACGCCTTCGACGAGCGCGAGTTCGACCGGGTCGAGGCCATGGTGCGCTCGATGACCCCGTTCGAGCGCAACCACCCCAAGCAGATCAACGGCTCGCGCCGGGCCCGCATCGCCAAGGGGTCGGGCACCAGCGTTTCCGAGGTCAACCAGCTGCTCGAGCGCTTCACCGACGCCCAGAAGATGATGAAGCAGCTCGCTCGCGGCGGGGGCATCCCGGGCATGCCGGGGATGCCGGGCGGAGGCTCCGGCCCGGGCAAGCGCGGCCGTCAGCAGGTGCCCCAGCGCAAGAAGTCCAAGTCCGGAAACCCGGCCAAGCGCGCAGCCGAGCAGCGAGCGGCGGCCGAGCGCCCGGCATCCGGCGGTGGTGCCTTCGGCGCTCCCGGCGCGGGCGACCCGGCGACCATCGACCCGGCAAGCCTGCCCAAGGGCTTCGAGAAGTTCCTGGGGCAGTGACCGCAGAGTCGCTCTCGACGCTCGCGGTCGGCAGCGCCGGCCCGCGGGTGGCCTTTCTCCACGGACTGTTCGGGCAGGGCCGGAACTGGACCCAGATCGCCAAGGCGATCGCCGGCCCTGACGGTTCCGCCGCCCAGTGTCTGCTCGTTGACCTTCCCGACCACGGACGCTCGCCGTGGACGCAGCAGTTCTCGTACCAGACGTATGCCGGGCGCGTCGCCGGCACGCTGTCGGCCGCAGCGCCGGGGGAGCCGTGGGTGCTCGTCGGCCACTCGCTCGGCGGCAAGGTCGCCATGGTCACGGCCCTGACCAACCCCGAGCTCGTGCGCAGCCTCGTCGTCGTCGACATCGCACCCAAGGACTACGGCGACCTCGACCGCTTCGTGCACTACATCGAGGCGATGCGTTCGCTGCCGCTCGCCGAGCTCACCGGGCGCGCCGACGCGGAGGAGCGCTTCGCGCAGGTGGAGCCGGATGCCGGGGTGCGCGGGTTCCTGCTGCAGAACCTTCGGCGTCGGGGTGAGACCTGGGGCTGGCAGGCCAACCTCGACCTCATCGCGGCGGACGCGGCGCTCGGTCAGGGCTCGCAGATCGCCGACTTCCCCGAGACCGGCGCCCCGCCGTACGAGGGACCGGTGGTGTGGCTCGTCGGCGGCGACTCCGGCTACGTGCGTGACGAGGACACCGAGCAGATGCGGGCGCTGTTCCCGCGTGCGCGGCCGGTGGTCGTCAAGGGGGCGGGGCACTGGGTGCACTCCGAGGCGCCTGAGGTCGTCATCGAGACGTTGCGCCGCGTGCTGAGGGCGCTACCCCAGCACTAGGGTCGGGGCATGGCTTCGGTCCTGCACCTCACCGGCCCTGTCCTGCTCGGCCCCGACGACGTCCGAGATCAGGCCTGGGTGCTCGGCGGCCGCATCACCTACGAGCAGCCGACCGGGGACCACGACGTCACCACCGTGCCCGGCTGGGTGCTGCCGGGCCTGGTCGACGCCCACAGCCACATCGGGCTCGACCGCCACGGGGCGACCGACGCGGCCACCGCCGAGCAGCAGGCCCTGACCGACCGATCCGCCGGGGCCCTGCTCCTGCGCGATGCCGGCTCGCCCGCCGACACCCGGTGGGTGCAGGACCGCGAGGACCTGCCACGGCTCGTGCGGGCCGGGCGGCACATCGCCCGAACGCGCCGCTACATCCGCAACTACGCGTGGGAGGTCGAGCCCGAGCAGCTCGTCGACCAGGTGCGCATCGAGGCGCGCTCGGGCGACGGGTGGGTCAAGCTCGTCGGCGACTGGATCGACCGGGAGAGCGGGGACCTCGCGCCGTGCTGGCCGGCTGACGTGCTGGCGCAGGCGGTCGCGGCGGCCCACGAGGAGGGGGCCCGGGTCACGGCGCACTGCTTCGGCGAAGAGTCACTGCGTGACCTGGCCGCGGCAGGTGCCGACTGCGTCGAGCACGCCTGCGGGCTCGAACCCGACACCATCGACACGTTCGCCCGTCAGGGCATCGCGATCGTGCCCACGCTGGTCAACATCGACACCTTCCCGCAGATCGCGGAGCCGGCTCGCGAGAAGTTCCCCGACTACCACCGGCACATGATCGACCTGCACGCGCGCCGGTTCGAGACGATCGCGTCCGCGCGCGAGGCCGGCGTCCCGGTCTACGTCGGCACGGATGCCGGGGGCTCACTTCCCCACGGACTCGTCGGCGACGAGGTCGCGCACCTCGGGCGGGCCGGCTTCACGCCGCAGCAGGCGTTGGATGCCGCGTGCTGGGGTGCGCGGGCGTGGCTGGGATGGCCTGGGCTGGGGGAGGGGGAGGAAGCCGACCTCGTCGTGTACCCGGCCGACCCGCGGGCTGACCTCGGAGTGCTCGCTGCCCCGTCGCTGGT
>Ga0116187_1002448_pt1 | contig 18210 bp, 14 predicted proteins | sample AD_JPNNA6_MetaG_FD_89755 | JGI IMG/M metagenome (GOLD analysis project Ga0116187, IMG submission 89755) | Active sludge microbial communities of municipal wastewater-treating anaerobic digesters from Japan - AD_JPNNA6_MetaG | ecosystem: Engineered > Bioreactor > Anaerobic > Digestate | place... | reverse complement strand
TATCCCCCGATCGCTCCGCTGTCGACGCCGCCGTGGCATTCCACCGGAAGTCCGGTGCGTTCCAAGACGCGTGCCGCGACCTCCTGCAGCCAATCGATCGGCATCGGGCGGCATCCGGGTTGACTGGTCTTGCGGGCCACCGTGTGCAGTTGCAGCCCGATCGGCCGACCCACCGCGCAGACCTCGTCCAGTCGATCAAGCCACGCGTCGACTTCGGAGCGTTCCGGCACATGATCGTCCTTGATGAAGAACAAGGTCTGGATGCGCAGTGGAAACTTCGCCGCGGTCGCCCCGAGGTTCGCCACCACGCGAGCGAGCGGCGTGCGCGACACGTTCACCCGCTGGTAGTGTTCTTCGGTTCCGGCATCGAGTTTGCCCCAGATCTCTCCGGCACCTCGAGAGCACAACTCGCCCAAGCCTTCGACCACCCACGGACGATCCAACATGGTCGCGTTGGTGATGAGCACCAGCTTGAACGGATCCCCTCCGGCCGAGATCCATTCGTCCCGAAGATTCCACAGGATCCGGCAGACCTCGGGGAATTCGCGGCGAAGCGTGGGTTCGCCGTCGCCGGACAGCGCGATGTCAGACAATTTCCGTCCAGACGGTTCCACCCCCGGGAAGGTCTCGGCGAGCCCGGTGGCGGCGATGCGGGCGAGCAGTTCACGGGCTTCCTCGCCCACGCCCTGCGGATCCACGTGCCCCGACGGGATCGGGCCGCGGCGGTCGACCTGGCAGTAGGGACAATCGAAATTGCAGACGCCGTCGGGGTTGATGTTCACCCCCAGCGAAAGACCGCCCGAACGGCGGGACAACACCGGGTAGACCCATCGGAACGCCTCGAAGCGGCGGGGGTGGCTCGCGAAGGCGGCCGTCAAGGCATCGATGGGCGCAGTCATTTTCCGACCTTTCGCATTTGGAGAGTCGTCCCTCCCGGATCGCGGGATCCGTCTCGATTCCCGCTGGTGGGGAATCTACTCATCGAGTATCGTTGCTCGCATGGATCCGAAGATCGCGTCGAAATGGATGGAAGATGCTTTCGCCTTGGCGACGGAGGCCCGAGGCACCACCCTCCCCAACCCCGCGGTGGGGTGCATCGTGCTCGACAAGGCGGGCAAACCCGTCGCGAAGGCGGCGACCTCCAAGGATGGGCGTCCCCATGCCGAGCGCAAGGCGCTCGACCTTGCGGGATCCAAAGCGAGCGGCGGAACGCTCGTGGTGACCTTGGAGCCTTGCGTGGCGTTTCCCGGAAAGAAGAGCCCCCCTTGCGCCGCCGCCGCCATCCTGTCGGGCATCGAGACGGTGATCGTGGGGACGTCGGACCCCAATCCCCATGTGGCTGGACGCGGCATCCACGCCCTGCGCAAGGCCGGGATGAAGGTGGTCGAATGCCCGCTGGAAGATCGCGTCCCCGACTTCTACGCCGGATTCGGACGTTTTTTGGCGACCGGAACCCCCAGGGTCACCGTGAAGATCGCGGTATCCAGCGACGGAAACGTGGCCGCCAAGCCCGGCCAGCGCACCGCCATCACCGGCGCCGAGTCGCGTCGGTTCGTGCACTCCCTGCGTTCGCGCTCCGACGCCATCCTGGTGGGCGGCAGGACGGTGCTCGTCGACGACCCGAAACTCACCGTCCGCGATGTGGCAGGGCGCTCGCCGCATCGCCTGGTGTTGTGGCCGTCGGCTGGATTGCCCGACACCGCGCAGATCTGGACAAATTCCGCCCGGACGACAGCCTTCGGCATCCAGGAACGTCCGGCCAAGCTCCCTTCGTCGGTGGATTGGGTTCGGCTCCCGGCGGACGGCGACCATGTGGATCTGGCGGCACTGGTCGCCTGGTGCGGCAAGCAGGGCATGCACGACCTGTTGGTGGAACCCGGTCCGACCTTGCTCCAATCGATCCTCGCCAAGGAAATCTGGGACGATTTGTGGGTGTTGCGCTCCGACGCACCGCTTGCCGGCGGGGTGCCCGCCGACCCGCGACACCTGCTCCCCAAAGAAACTCCACAGGCATCGCGTACCTTGGGCCCCGATCAAGGCCGGTTTTGGCGACAACCGAATCGACTTATTCCAATTCCCCCCTTGTCATAGAAAAACCGACACTCTATTTTTCCTGACCCAATGAACTTCCTTTTCTGGACTTTGATTCTCGTTCACGTATTCGGGTGCGTGGTCCTCATCGGCCTCGTCCTGGTGCAGAACGACAAAGCCGGCGGCCTTTCCGGCGCGCTCGGCGGTGGAGGCGGAAGCCAAGCGTTCACCAGCGCTGGTGCCAATACGTTCGTATCCAAGCTGACCAAATGGTGGGCTGTGGGTTTGATCGTGGTGGTGTTCAGCATCAATCTGATGGTTTCCCGTCTTCATGTCGGACAGCAGTCCGGCGGGTCGGCGGTCAAGCAAGCCATCCAGACGGAAGGTGCGGCGAAGGTCCTTCGCGATATGGGAGCTCCTCAGGGTCCCATCGTTCCGGGTGGCATTCCCGGAGTCCCAGGCGTTCCTCAAGCGCCGGGTCAATAAGGACTCGGATAGACATTTCGCGGTCGTGGTGGAATTGGTAGACACGCTACTTTGAGGTGGTAGTGGGGCGACCCGTGGGAGTTCAAATCTCCCCGACCGCATTTCAGAAAAGCTCCAGGCGCTGCCCTGGAGCTTTTCTGTTTCTTGCCCCAAGACCGACAACGACATCCTTCCTCGGCAAGCCTAGAGCCGCCATCTGCTCACCTGGCATCCACCCTCGTGCTTCGCGGAAGAAGATCTAGATCTCCTCGCCACGACAGCGCGACGTTCTGGAATTCGCGGAGGAGGGTAAAACAGAAAAGCGGACCTGCTGTCGCAGATCCGCTTTTCTTATGCCACCGGTCGGGGTCGAACCGACGTACTCCGGATTTTCAGTCCAGCGCTTGAACCAACTCAGCTACAGTGGCGTAGGGTCAGCAAAGTTAGGCCAAACCCGACGGAATGGCAATGGTCGCTCTGCAGAAAAGCTTCGCATTTGGAACAAACGCCTGTACCGCTCCATCGCCCATTCCGCGTGTCACCTAACCCGACCAGTTCGCATTTCTGCCGGGAAGACCTCGCATTTCCCATATTTGTTGAAAAAATCAAGGATCCAGCCGCAATTCCCAACACCTGCAAGCGACTTCCAGCGACAACTTGTAGAACGAACCTCGGTTCGAGATCTGCGGCCCACCCTCATCGATCCAATGGATCCCTGGACACAAAATGTTGGAATCGTCTTCCGCCTTCCCTGTTCAGAAGAATCGTTCGAGTCCATCGACGGTCCCTCACCGACGACCAGGCACTGGACTCTCCGGCCCCCATAACCATTCCCAGGATAAACCCGCGATGAACCGTTCTTCCCTTCTTCGATGGCTGGCTCCGTTGGCCCTAGGGTTGCCCTGGATGGTCGGATGCACCTCCGAAACCACATCTCCCCAATCCACGAGCCGTCTGGTGGTTTCCCAGTTTCTGTTCCGCAACGGAATCGACAGCCTGGAGTGGCTGGAACTGCGCAACGACGGCGCAAGCCCGGCCAAGATGGCGGGAATCAAGATCAAGGCCGTTGGGTACGAGTTCGGCGCGTCCGCGGCCGACCTGCCCCCCGATGGCAAGATCATCCTGACCAACAGCGAAGCGCTGTTCGCCAAGCATCACCCGGGCGTCAAGATCAACGGCGTCTACACCGGACGCCTGGCCGACGAAGGCGAGAAGATCGGTTTGGATGGCGCCGAACAGAAGTTCGAATTCACCTACTCCGATCGCGAGCCCTGGCCCGCCGGGGCATCTGCGGTCGGAGCCAGTCTGGTCTACACCGGTGGCGATCCCGGGTCCCCGGGTTCGTGGAGCGCCTCCCGGAAGATCGGAGGCGAGCCGCGGCAAGAACCGGACCTCGCCGTCGACAAGGGAATCCGGATCTCCGAGGTGGGTCCCGCCGACGCGACCGGCAGCGGCTTCGTGGAGATCGCCTCGAGTTCTTCGCAAGCGGTGGACGTGTCGGGATGGATCCTGGCGCCTTCGCCCGGGGCGAGCCGCTCGGACACGCTGGCTCCGGGTACGATCCTTCCCGCCCGCGGGCGGATCGTGCTGCGCCAATCCCCTGGCGAAGGACAGACCGGCTGGGGAGACCTCCTCCCGTTGGCGACGGGCGGCGAGCTCCTGCTGCTGGAACCCGCTCCCGACGGCGGCTTGACGGGTTCCGTCAGCGCCTTCGCCTGGAACGTGGTGCCCCAAGGATCGTCGGCCGCGCGCATCGGGCCGACGGGGACGGAATCCGACATCGCGACGGCGGTCCCCACCCCTGGCGCCCCGACCTCGAACCGCACCCCGGGGACGGTTTCGATCGCCGAGATCTGCTACGCCCCGCCCCCCGGCGACGCGGAATTCGTCGAACTCCGCAACGAAACGGATTCCGTCGTCCACCTGGGGTTCGCGCAAGACCCGTCGCGCTCCTGGAGCCTGGCTGGAACCGGCAAGATCTTCGCTGCGTCGGATTCGCTCCGGCCGGGCGGCACCCTGGTGCTGGTGTCGGAATCCGACATGACCCCGGCCGCGTTCCGGGCGAAGTGGGGCATCCCCGATTCGGTGCCCGTGGTGGCCTACTCCGGACGCCTGGACAACGCCGGGGAGACCATCCGCCTGCGCCGCCCCGCGACCCCGGTCGCCGGGAACAACGGGTCCACCTCGTGGGCCGACATCGTCGTCGACGCCGCCGCCTGGCTCCCCTCTTCGCCGTGGCCGGTCGCCGCGGACGGCGCGGGAGCCTGCCTGCGAAGGATCGCCAGCGACATTCCAGGAACCTCATCCAACGCCTGGACCTCCGCCCAGCCGACACCGGGGAAGTGAACCGTGAACCACGTCCACCTGAAGATCGCCTCCCTGCTTGCGGCTTGCGCCGCGTTGTCCGGATGCTTCGATGAAGCCAAGCTCCTGGGAGCGCCCGCCACACCCGACACGGCCGGGTACCTGCCGGCCGCAAGAGCCGACAGCCTTCCCGTCGTGTTCAGCGAAATCTGTCCCGGAAACGCCGCGCTGGAAGACGAATTCGGCGACGATCCGGGCTGGATCGAAGTGACGAACCGTTCGAGCGATTCAGTCGACCTGAAAGCGTATCGGATCCGTGGAGACTCCAAAGACGGGTCCGGTTGGAGGCTTCCCGACACCACCCTCCCTCCCGGAGGAAGCGTGCTGGTGTTCATGTCGGGACGCGACAAGCGAACCAGCGAACCAGCGTCGGTGGCGACGGAAGCTCGACTGACCTCGGCATGGAGCTGGTCTGATTCCCTGAACGAAAACCCCGGCCCCGGCTTCAGCGCGGTTCGGCCTGATCGTTTCAAGCGACTCACCGGAAAGGACCCTGATGGAAGCATAGCCATCAGCGCCAAACTCCTGCTGATGGACAATGCCGAGGCAGGACTGGAGTGGTCGAGCGCGAGCGTGGGCGCCGGCATACAGGAAATCGACGCCAGCGATTTGGATCGGCTGCTCCTGCGCGGCACGTTCCCCGCCAACCAGAAGTTGATGCTTCGACTGTGCTTCGACTCGGAGTGCTGGAAACATGGGGCCGTGCCGTTCTTCGGCACAGGCGTCGAAAACGACGAATACGTGCTGCGAATCGCATCGTTCGACGTCGACCCCTCCCGGATCAACGGATTCCAGATGGATCCGCCCGCCAACGCCCTCGGAACATATTCCGTCCACGTGAACAGAGTGGCATTCTTCCGTGCGGCAAGGAACTTCCATTCGAATTTCAAGCTCGATCGCGACGGAGGCCGGCTGGGACTGGAAGACACGACAGGAACTGCGGCGACGGAGATCGACTACCCGGCCATCCCGCCCACCGGAACATGGGCGAGAGATCCTTCTTCCGGCCGCTGGGCGTTCGCCTCCTCGGGCACCCCTGGCCGGGCGAACCCCTCCGGAGCGCTCCCGGACCTGCTGGATTCCCCCGTCTTCCTGACCGCTCCGGGATTCCACGCCAGCCCGTTGACCGTCAAGGTCTCGAAGCTCCCTGGTCAGTCGACCCGCTGCGAAACGGGCGGTCGCTCCCCGACTCCGACCTCGCCTTCGGCCGACTCCGGAATCAGGCTGGACAGCACCGCCTCGGTCAGTTGCGCCGCCTTCGCCGCCGATGGCCGGAGAGGCCCCGTCCGCACCGCCACCTTCCTCCTGGACGAGAACATCCGCCTGCCGGTCGTCTCGCTCACGGTGGATCCCGACCGGATGTTCGATCCGGACTCCGGGATCCATTCCCTCGGGCCCAACGCCTCCGAGGAAATCCCGAACTTCGGCGCCAATTTCTGGCACGACATCGAACTTCCCGCCAACATCGAACTGTTCGACGGAGGATCGCACGCGTTTTCGCTCCCTGCCGGGGTCGGAATCTACGGCAACTGGACCCGCGCGCAGCCCAAAAAGGCCTTTTCCATCCAGTTCCGCGAGAAGTACGGCGTCACCCAGGCGGAATGGCCTCTCTTTCCGCACCACCCGCAGTTCCAGAAATTCAAGGGGTTCGGGCTGCGCGCCAACGGCAGCAACGCAAGCACGGACTACGTGCGCGACGGCATGATGCAGAGCTTCACCGAAAGCCGAGGGCTGGAATACCAGTTGTCCCGGCACGTGGTGTTCTTCATCAACGGACGCTACTGGGGCATCTACGAGATCCGGGAAAAGCTCGACCCCGACTACTTCGAAACCCGGTTCGGGATCGACAAGTCGGAAATCGACCTGGTGAAGAACAACAGCGAGGTCCAGGCGGGATCTTCCAGCGACTGGAACGCCCTGCGGAGGACCGTCGAAGATCTCGCACCCGACGACGAGGCGGGATGGGCATCGGTCGCGAGCCGGATCGATCTCGACAACCACATGGACTACGTGGCCACCGAGCTGTTCGCGAACAACGACGACTGGCCCGCCAACAACGTCCGCTGCTGGAGGCGCAACGGTTCGGCGGCTTCGCGATGGCGGATGATGCTGTTCGACCTGGACGGCGGCCTGGGCGCGTTCAGCGGATCGTACACCAAGAACCTGTTCCCCTTCGTGGCGGATTCCTCGTTGGGCTGGGACGAATACCCCAACGGCAGAGGTTCGAACGTGTTCGTACGGCGGATCTTCGGACGCAAGGTCCTGCGGGACCGCTTCATCAACCGGTTCCTGGTGCAACTGGCCACCAACCTGTCCCCGACGACGACCTTGCGCGCCATGGACAGCATCGTGGGCTCCATTTCGTCGGAAGTGCCGCGCGACGTGGCGCGTTGGAAATTCAGCGCATCCAAGCAGACGCAGCAGGACGGCGTGATCCGGACCTTCCTGCAGAAACGCCCCGAGACGATCATCGGCCAGATGAAGAACTTCTTCAAACTGGATTCGACGACCACCCTGAGCCTGTCGGCGACGGGCGGGACGATCCGGATCGAAGACATCGCGGTGGGATCCGGCTATTCGGGCCCCCACTACCGAGGGCTCCCCGTCGTCGTGGAGGCCGTGTCGTCCGGCGGCCGCGCTTTCCTGGGTTGGAGCGACGGAACCGCCATCGCACGGCGCGTCCTGGTGCCCGGAACCGATCCCACGACCCTGGTCGCCCGGTTCGAGTGAACCTGCCTCGCCGCTGGGGAGGGCGCAGGCCTTCTCCGGCGGCACCGGGGGACATGTTCTGTCCCGATCGATCACCACTGGCCCGCGGGCGCGGGCGATGATACTTTCTGTTCATCTTGGACGCGCCCGAAACTCGAACCAGACAAATTCCCGGTGTCCCGAAGGAAGCCTCGGCGATCCTCGAGACGACCTTCCAGCGGATCCTCGCCGAGGCGACGTTCGCCGACGCATGGACCTTGCCTTCCGGTTCGTCGACCACCGAATCGCTCGCATCCGCCGACCTGAAGCTCGTGGTGCCGCTGGCCGGTCCTTGGAACGGTTCGATCCTGATCGGCGCATCCGAAGAGACCGCGCGGGATCTGGCGGCCGGGTTCCACAGCCTGCCCGACGCGATGGTCGACCGGGCGCTGGCGCTGGAATTCCTGGCCGAACTGGCCGAAATGCTGGCCAAGGATCTCTTCTGCGCCTCCGACATTCCCGTCGAACTCCGACAACCGTTCGAGCCTCGAGCGGAATCCGTCGCATCGATGTGGGCGCAAGCCATCGGATCTCGGACATTCCTGGGATGCAACGGAACGGGCCGGATCCTGGCCGCGCTGGTCGCGAACACGGAATGACAACATCTTCGAGCAGGAAGTCCCGGATTTTGCGGAACCTACCCATCGTACGCACCCTCGCATCGCTCAAACTCGCCGTGGTGACCATGGGATCGCTCGCCGCGATCCTCGCGGTCGGCACCTTGATCGAATCCCGCTACAACGCCGACATGGCCCGCCTGCTGGTCTACGACCGATGGTGGTTCGACCTCCTCCTGGCGTTCCTTTTCCTGAACATCCTGTTTTCCGTGCTGATCCGGATGCCGTTGAAGCGGCACCAGTACGCCTTCGGGTGCATCCACCTGGGAATGCTCGTCCTGCTCGCCGGGGCGTTCGGGACCCGGTTGGGCGGATTGGACGGGACCATCGAGGTCCCCGAAGGTTCGGCGAGCATGGCGGTCCGGTTGCCGGAAACCGTCCTGCGCTCCTACCTGGACGAGCGGTTCGAATCCGAGGTTCCCCTGGACAGGAGTCTGGTCTCCGATTCGGGCGATCTGGGCCCGGTGCCCGGATTTCCCGGCAACGGCCCCCGCATCGTCCAATCGATCCCGTTTTCCAAGATCTACCAGAAGACCTCGCCGACCCCCGACGGCACCCCGATCGTGGAACTCGCGCTGATGGCCGGCGAATCGGAACCGATCGCGCTCCGGCTGGCCCTTGACCATCCCGCGCTGCCTTCCAGACAGGACGCGGCCTCGCTCCACGTCTCGCTGGAACCGGTGGGGTCGGTGGCGGCGTTCCTGGACACCACGCCGAACATCCCCGCCGCCCTTTCCCTGGAATGCCGACACGGGAAGAATTCCGTCGAGTTCGCGTTGGGCGAACTCGTCCCGGGTCGGACAAAAAACGACGGCATGTTGGAAGTCGGCGTGGTCGAATTCCTCCCCGACGCCAGGATCGGCGATTCGGGTCTGGCCAACCAGTCCGGCAACCTCGTGAACCCCGCCGTGCGCCTGAAGGTGTCGACCGGGAACGCCACCTGGGAAGAGATCCTCTACGGACGCGTTCCCGGATTCCGTTTCACGGGCGACGCCCATCCCGAAGTCTCCTGGAAGATCGAGTACCGTCCCCACGGAGGCGCGGCACAGGCGCCCACGCTCCGACTCGGGGCCGCGGGAGATTCCCTGCTGGCCCGCTGCGAACGCGACGGCCGCATCCTGGCCGCCTTCCACGTCCTCCCGGGGCGGAGCATGCGTTTGCCTCTGGAGGGCGTCCACGCGTCGGTGGGCACCTGGTTGCCGCGGGCCGACCTGAGGGACTCCTGCGTGGAGGTCGATCCGGCACCCGGTGCCGCGCTGCCGCCACCGGCGATCCGCGTCGGCCAAGGCCCCTGGGGGGCGCCGCGATGGATCCCCTTGGGAGGATTCTTCGGATGGAGCGAAGCAGGACACCGCCGCATCCTTTCCCACGAGGAGCGCCGCACCGCCTTGCCGTTCGGAATCCGCCTCGACAGCTTCAAGGTCGGAACCAACCCGGGAACCATGGATGCGGCCTCCTACGAGTCGTTCGTGACCGTGGTGGACAGCCTGGGCGCCCCTCTGGACACCGCCCGCATCGCCATGAACGAACCCCTCCAACACGGCGGCTACACCTTCTACCAGGCCAGTTTCGTGCAGCGCCCCGGCGCTCCCTCGACCACGATCCTTTCCGTGAATCGCGATCCCGGGCGCCCCTTCAAATACCTGGGGTCGCTCCTGGCCGTGATCAGCATCGGGTGGTACGCCGCCGAACGCCTGCGCAAGCGCACGGAGACCCCAGCATGAAGAAGTTCCTCGCCCTGGCGCTGTGCATGGCCGGCCTGTCCCGGTCGGCCGAACCCGAGGTGCGCCTCCCCGCTTCCGTCCAGAAGCTCGACCTCGCGAGCGCAGAAGGAATCGCGGTCCTCGCGGGCGGGCGCGTCAAGCCCCTTCTGGTGGCGGCCACCGAAGGCGTCCAGGAGATCCGCGGTCGCGCCGGCCTGACCCGCGAACTGGGACCGATGCGTTCCTGGTTCGCCTTGGCGCTCCACGGCGAATCGCTGTCCGGCCAGAAGATCATCTACTGCCCGAACAAGACCCTGCGCAAGGAAATCGGGCTGGACCCGCAAGGCCAGTTCGCGAGCTTCGACGAATTGGCCTCCAACGCGAAACTGCAAGCACTCGCCGAGTCCGCCGACGAAAAGGACCGTTCCAGATTGCGGCCGACCCCGCTGGAACGGGCCGCCCGGGAAACCCGGCGCCGCCTGGAAAAATTCCTGGACGCCCGGGCCGGAGCCACGTGGCGGCTGCTTCCGGGGCCAGCCGGACTCGAAGGCGAATGGCGGCTTCCGCAGGAAGTCCCGGTGCATGAGATCGCGGTGAATCCCGCCCTGGTGGGACGCGTCGAAGCCGTCCGGAACCTGTTCGCCGCCTTCGCGACGGGAAACCAGGCCCTGTTCGATTCGTCGGCGAGGGGCTTGTCGGAAAACGACCTCCTCACCGATTCGCTTTCGGGCCTGGGGAACGGACAATTCCTGCGCACCCGTCCCGCCCACGTGGAGGCCGAGCTCGCGCTGGCGAAGTTCCATCCCTTCCGGTGGGCGTGGATCGCGCTGCTGGTGTCGTTCCTGGCCGCCTGGATCTCGCGCAGCACCGCCGACACCTCCCCCCCGAAATCCAGGGCCGCCCTGGTGGCATCGGCCGGCGCCATGGGGCTCGCCGCGGTGTTCCTTCTGGCCGGGTTCGCGCTGCGGGTCTTCGTGTCCGGACGGGCGCCGGTCACGAACATGTACGAGACCACCTTGTGGGTGGGATTCGGCGTGGTGCTGTTCGGCGGTCCGCTTTCGTGGATCTACCGTTCCCGCGCGCTGCTGGCCTCCGTGGCGGCGGCCGGCTGCGTGGTGTTCGTGCTGGCCGACAACCTCCCCACGGTGCTCGATCCTTCCATCAAACCCCTGGTACCGGTCCTGCGCAGCAATTTCTGGCTTTCCCTGCACGTGCTGACGATCACGATCTCGTACGCGGCCTTCCTGCTGGCCATGGCCGTGGGGAACCTCGGCATCGCGCAGGTCTTCCGCAAGGATTCGGAACCGTTCCAGAAGACGCTCGCCCACTACGCCTACCGATCGATGCAGCTGGGCCTGCTGCTGCTGGTGGCCGGCATCGTGCTCGGCGGCGTATGGGCCGATTATTCATGGGGACGGTTCTGGGGTTGGGACCCCAAGGAGACCTGGTCGCTCATCGCCGCGCTGGGGTACCTCATCGTGCTCCACGGCCGGTTCAGCGGTTGGATCGGGGTGTTCGGGACCCTCATGGGGGGGGTGCTCGCGTTCTTCGGGGTCGTGATGGCCTGGTACGGAGTCAACTTCATCCTGGCCTCCGGGCTCCATTCCTACGGGTTCTCCGAAGGCGGCACCGCCGCGATGGGCGCGTTCGTGGCGATCCAAGGCGCCTTCGCGGCCGCCTGCGCCGCCAGGCACCGCAAGGCGAACCCGCAGCGATGAAGCCCTCGCCGTTCTTCCTGCTTCTGGTCGGCGTCGGCGCGATGGCGCAGACGCTCCCCCAGGACCGCCTGCGCACGGGAATGGCCGAAGCCGGACTGCGCGCCTGGAGCGTGAACCTGGAGGACCGGGGATCCGAACGCGTGGCCACCCTCGTCGGAGGATCGATCGCGCGGTTCGTGACCGACAACATCTCGGTGGGAGCCCTGGTCGCGGCGGAAACGAGCGGCTCCCCGCTGGACGCGTTCTGTCTGGACGCCACCGCCCGCGCGTACTTCTTCCCGCTGCAGAGGTCCACCCCTTGGATGGAGCTGCGGTTGGGCGGCAGGATCCAGCCCGCGGAGGGATCGGGAGCCACCCACCTGGGGCTCGGGTTCGGCTGGCGCTGGCGCCCCTGGGCGCCGCTTGCGATCGACCTCCAGATCGCGGGAATCGAACGCTGGGGATACGACGACCCTTCCGAGTACACCAACGGCACCGCCGATTGGACCGTGCAGCGGAGCCCGTTTCCCCTCCCCTGGGTCGACGACGAATTCCGTCTTTGGCTCGTGCCTTCCATCCATTTCCTATTCTGAATCCACCATGCTCGACCTGCCCAGGCGTCCACGCCGCAATCGCCGCAACGCGGCCATCCGTTCGATGGTCCGCGAAACCAGCCTTTCCCCCGCGAACCTGATCATGCCCTGCTTCGTGCGGGAAGGACAGGGATTGTCGGAACCCGTCGCCTCGATGCCCGGATGCCACCGCCACAGCCTGGACCGGCTGGTGGAGGCGGCCCGCGAATGGGCGGCGCTCGGCATCCCGGCCATCGCGTTGTTCCCTGTAACGCCCCCGCAGGCCAAGACCGGCGACGCCAAGGCGGCGCTGGATCCCGACGGACTGGTTCCGCGCGCCCTGAAATCGGTCAAGGACGCTCTGCCCGAGCTCCAGCTGATCACCGATCTCGCGTTGGATCCCTTCACCGACCACGGCCACGACGGATTGATGTCGGTCGATGGTCGGATCCTGAACGACGAAACGGTCGAGGTCCTGTGCGGCATGGCCGCCCTGCACGCCCGGTGCGGCGCCGACATCGTGGCCCCCTCCGACATGATGGACGGCCGGGTCGGCGAAATCCGCTCGAGCCTGGATTCCGAAGGATTCGAGAACACCGGGATCATGGCCTACACGGCCAAGTACGCCAGCGGGTTCTACGGCCCTTTCCGCGACGCGTTGGACTCGGCGCCGCGATCGGGCGACAAGAAGACCTACCAGATGGACCCCGCCAACCGCCGCGAAGCCTTGCTGGAAGCCGATCTGGACGAAGCCGAAGGCGCCGACATCCTCATGGTCAAGCCGGGGCTTCCCTACCTGGACGTCCTGCGCGAACTGCGCGACCGCACCACCCTCCCGCTGGCGGCCTACCACGTGTCGGGCGAGTTCGCCATGCTCAAGGCCGCCGCCGCCAACGGCTGGCTGGACTACGACCGCTGCCTCATGGAGGCCATGATCTGCTTCCGGCGCGCCGGCGCCGACATGGTCCTGACCTACGGCGCCGCCGACGCCGCGAGGCTCATGGGGTGAGGTTCGCCCGCGCAGTCGGAATCTGTCTCGCGGTCGCTTCCGCCGCGCTTTGCGCGCCGCCGGGAATGCCGCTTGGCCGCGCTCCGGTGCGGGAGGTTCCACACGAACTGAAGGCCCGCCTCGCGTCGTCGCACCTGGACATCGCGGACTCCATCCATTGGGTGGGCACCGCCGAGGTCGACGGGATCCGGGTCGCGATCCATTCCTGGATCCCCTCGCACGCCACCGCGACGGTGTTCCTGCTGCACGGCTACTACGACCACAGCGGGGTCTGGGAGCCGCATGTCCGCAGACTGCTCGCCCGAAATGTGGCCGTGGTGGCCATGGACCTGCCCGGACACGGATTGTCGGAAGGGCGCCCGATGGACGTGGATTCGTTCGGTGTCTACGCCCGGGCCTTGCGGGCCGTGGAAGACTCCCTTCGCTCCGTCGCGCCGCGCCCCTGGTCGCTGGCCGGGCACAGCCTGGGCGGAGCCGTGGCCCTGGAACGCGCCCGCCGTCCCGACTACCCCTACGCAAAGACCCTGCTCCTGGCCCCCATGGTCCGCTACGCCGGATGGGCCTGGACCGGAGCCGCGATCCCCGTCGTGTCCCTGTTCAAGGACGATCTCGCGCGCAACCGAAAATTGGTTTCGTCGTCGGATTCGTCGTTCCTGGCGCGGCTCTCCACCGATCCGATGGAAGGCTGGACCACTTCGCTGCACTGGCTGAAGCAAGTCAGGAAATGGCACGGATCCATGGACGAGGCGACCTTCGCGCCCACCGACTGGATGATCCTTCAGGGTGGCCTGGACGGGACCGTCGACTGGAAGTACGGTCTCCCTTGGCTCCGGAGCCGTCTTCCCGGCGCCAAGGCCCTGATGGCCCCGCTTGCGCGCCACCACCTGCACAACGAGGGGGGCAGGACCGGTATCGCCGTCCGCCAGGCTTTCGACGACTTCTTGTCGTCCCCTCCTTCCCAGCGGCCCAAAATAGGGTTACCCTTAGGGGGATGACTGGCCCCAGCGCAATCCTTGCCGGCAAGGCGATCCTCGTGGTGGAAGACGACCGCCTGCTTTCGCCTTTGCTCCAGACCATCCTCGAAGACGCCGGCGCCAAGGTCAAGACGGCGGGCGATCCCAACGAAGCGGTTCGCTTGGCCAAGGCCATGTCGCGGATCGACGTGCTCGTGAGCGACGTCGTGCTTCCTTCGCGTTCGGGATTCCAGCTCGCCGAAGAAATCGTCGAACTCCAACGTGGCGTCCGCGTGCTTTTCATCTCCGGGTTCGGCGATCCGGAAATCGGGGCGCGCGACATCGTGGTCCCCTACGACGCGCTGATCAAGCCGTTCCTTCCGGAAGACTTCGTCGCCAAGATCGTCGCCCTGATCGCACGCCCCAGGAAGTGACGCTCCCGCGTTCCCGGTCGGAACGCGAGGCGCCAGACGCCTGGGTGCCGTACAGGATCAGGTCGCGGAAGCTCCGCGGGCCATGAGGATCTTGCCGGAACGGACCATTTCCACCACGCCGTAGGGAGCCAGAAGCCCCAGCACGTGATCGATCTTGTCCGAGCCACCCGCCATCTGGAGGATGAGCGATTCGGACCCGAAATCGACCGTGACCCCTTTGAAATGCTCCACGATCTGCAGCACCTGGGTGCGGTTTTCGGGAGGGCACTTGACCTTCACCAGGGCGAGTTCCTTCTCGATGACCTGGTCGCCGGTGTGGTCGATGGCGCGGACCACGTCGACCAGCTTGAACAGCTGCTTGATGATCTGGTCCAGCGTGCCCGGGTCGCCCGAGCAGGTGATGGTCATGCGCGAGAAATCGGAGTCCTGCTGCGGGCTCACCACCAGGCTGTCGATGTTGTAGCCGCGGCGGGCGAACACCAGCGCCACGCGCACGAGCACGCCCGGCTTGTTGGAAACCAGGACCGAGATCGTGTGGCTTGCGGTCGGGTTTGGCGTACTCATGTCAGGTGCTCCCCGTGGGCTTGGCCATCTTCTGCTTGGGCCGTTCGATCAGCATGTCCTTGTAGCCCGCTCCGGCGGGGACCATCGGGAAGACGTTGTCTTCCTTGACGACTTCCGCGTCGATCAGGCACGGACCGTCGTTGTAGGCCATCGCCTGCTTGAGGATGCGCTTGACGTCGCCGTTGCGGCGGATGCGCCAGGCCTTGACCCCGTAGGCCTCGGCGAGCTTGACGAAATCCGGATTGCCCACCATGTCGACGCCGGAATAGCGGTTGTCGAAGAACAGCTCCTGCCACTGGCGGACCATGCCCAGGTAGTTGTTGTTGATGATCAGGATCTTGAGCGGCACCTTCTGCAGCGCGGCCGTGGCCAGCTCGCAGAGGGTCATCTGGAATCCGCCGTCGCCGACGATCGCCCAGACCGGGGTGTCGGGCACGCCCAGCTGCGCACCGATGGCCGCCGGGAATCCGAACCCCATGGTGCCCGCGCCGCCGGAGGAAATCCAGGAGCGGTTGAACGTGCTGCGGATGAACTGCGCCGCCCACATCTGGTGCTGGCCCACGTCGGTGGTCACGATCGCCTTGCCGCGCGTGAGCTTGTCCAGTTCATCGAGCACCATCTGGGCCTTGAGACCGCCCTGCTTGCCGTAGCGCAGCGGGTACTGCTTGCGCCAGGCCGCGCACTCCTTGACCCAATCGGCCGAATCGAGCTTGCGCACCAGCGGAAGCAGCGCTTCCACCCCGCGCCGGGCGTCGCCCACCAGCGAGACGTCGGGCTGGATGATCTTGCCGAATTCGGCCGGGTCGATGTCCAGGTGGATCTTGGTCGCGTTGGGACAGAATTCGGACAGCTTCCCGATGATGCGGTCGTCCCAGCGCGCGCCGATCGAGAAGATCAGGTCGCAGTTCATGACCGCCTTGTTGGCGTAGGCGGTCCCGTGCATGCCCAGCATGCCCAGGTGCAGCGCGTGGTCTTCGGGCATCGCCCCCTTGCCCAGCAGCGTGTTCACCACCGGGGCGTTGAGCTTTTCCGCCAGCTGCGCCACGGCCTTGCCCGCGCCCGAGATCACCGCGCCCTGCCCGATGTAGAGCAGCGGCTTGCGCGACTTGGCGATGAGGGCGGCGGCCTTCTGCAGGTCGGCGCGATCGGGAACGCCCGGGATCTCGTAGCCCGGAAGATCCACGCTGTCCACCATGGGAGCCGCGCACGGCCCGCCGGTCACGTCCTTGGGAAGATCCAGCAGCACAGGTCCGGGGCGGCCCGTGGTGGCGATGTGGAACGCCTCCTTCATGATCCGCGGGAGGTCGTTGGTCTTCTTGACCAGGTAGGAATGCTTGACCACCGGGTACGTGATGCCCGTGACGTCCGCTTCCTGGAACGCGTCCTTGCCCAGCATGGGAGAGATGGTCTGGCCGCACAGCACGATCAACGGAGCGGAATCCATCTGGGCGGTGAGGATGCCGGTGACGGTATTTGTCGCACCGGGACCGGAGGTGACCAGCACCACCCCGGGCTTGCCGGTGGCGCGCGCGTAGCCGTCGGCCATGTGCGTGGCGCCCTGCTCGTGGCGCACCAGGACGAGCTTGATCTGGGGAGCGTCGACGAGCGCGTCGAACAGGGGGATGGCCGCGCCGCCGGGATACCCGAAGACGTACTCCACCCCTTCGCGGATGAGGCACTGGATGATGACCTCGGCCCCGGTGGGGATCTTCTTGTCCATTGTCTACGTTCCTCCATTGGATCCATTTCCGTTCCTTCGTGCGCAACCGGTTTGGACGGAGGAGTGCACGACGAAATGGATCGCTCGGCAAATATCTACAAGTTTCCCATCCATTTTGCAACATCCAACTACTCTTTGGCTAGAAAAAGCACAAAAGCGAGGCCAATTCCATGAGAAACAACGAAGACTCACCAAAAAACGAGAATCCTGGCGGAAATTTTTGGGACTTCCTCCAAAAGACGCCACGAACAATCCCGATCTTGACCGCGATCTCCATCTTGGCGCTTGTGCTCATGCTGGAGAGCGTCCTGGCTCCGTTCATTTTCGCTTGCGTTTTGGCCACACTGACCTGGCCACTGCGCGAAACCATCCTGAAATGGACCAACGGACGGCGCGGATTGACATCGTTCATTTTGATCTTCGGGATGATTTTCCTGATCGGCGCCCCGATCGCCGGAGTCCTCCTGCTGGCGATCAGCCAAGCTCAGGAATTTCTGCGTGGAATCAAACCAGCCCAGGTGCAGGAATGGTTCTTTTTGCAAAGCGACCGCTTGGACAGCCTCTCCGTCGCCCAGAACCTGGGAGTCACCAGCCAGAGTCTCCAGGATAAATTGCAGGACGGCATCGCCAACCTGGCAAGCTGGAGCATGAACATGGCCGTGAGCTTCGGATCCAACGTCCTCCACTCGATGGTGCAGCTCGGGATCACGCTCATGAGCCTGTTCTACCTGTACGTTTCCGGAGACACCTTCGTGCGGAGGGTCAAAAACCTCGTCCCGTTGGCCGAATCGCAGGTGGAAGACCTGTTGGACGTGTTCCGCCGCACCTCCAAGGCCATCTTCAAAGGGAATTTCGTGATCGGAGCCATCCAAGGATTCCTCACCGGGCTTCTGTTTCTGTTCACCGGACTCCCCTCGGCCGTGTTTTTCGGGGTGGTCGCCGCCATGGCGAGCCTGATCCCCGCCATCGGATCCAGTCTCGTGTGGGCGCCGGCCGCCATCTACCTCTTGGCCACGGGCGAGATCGTGCGCGGGTTGGTCATGATCGGGTTCGGTGCGGGCATGATTTCCTCGGTCGACAACCTGATGCGCCCTGTGCTGGTGGGACGCGACGCGGGAATGCACGATCTGATGGTGCTTCTCACCACCATCGGGGGGCTCACCTACTTCGGGCCGGTCGGTCTGCTGTTCGGACCGCTGGTGGGAGCCGGCGTGCTGGCCATGATCCGGTTGTACGAAGAAACCAAGGAAGTCGAACGACCGGAACCGCCCACCCCGGCTTGAATCCTTTCGGATCGCGCATTCGTCCCTCGATGCCCACCTCGAATCCTCGC